>Ga0209983_1000120_pt1 | contig 13874 bp, 13 predicted proteins | sample InoplaM1SPM_FD_187590 | JGI IMG/M metagenome (GOLD analysis project Ga0209983, IMG submission 187590) | Arabidopsis thaliana rhizosphere microbial communities from the Joint Genome Institute, USA, that affect carbon cycling - Inoculated... | ecosystem: Host-associated > Plants > Roots >...
GTGGGCCAACAGGGACACCTACGAGAAGACCGTGTACCGCCTGCCCAAGCAGCTGGACGAGGAAGTCGCGCGCCTGCACCTGGAGAAGATCGGGGTGAAACTGACCACGCTCACGAAGGCGCAGGCCGAGTACCTCGGCGTCGCGGTCGAGGGCCCGTACAAGCCCGAGCACTACCGCTACTGAGCCTGCGTGCGGGCGGCTTCGGCCGCCCGCTTCGTTGTCCGCACCCAGCGACGGAGTTTGCGATGGCCCGGGTTCCGGTTTCCTTCGAGTTCTACCCCCCCAAGACCGACGAGCAACGCGCGCAGCTGGATCGCACCGCGGCGCGGCTGAAGGCGCTGGCGCCCGAATACGTGTCGTGCACGTTCGGCGCCGGCGGTTCGACGCTTTCGTACACGCCCGAGACCATCCAGCGCCTGCGCGAGCAGCACAAGCTCGACGCCGCACCGCACCTGAGCTGCATGGGCGGCAGCCGCGAGGAAATCCGGCAATTGCTCAAGCTGTATCGCGCCATGGGGTGCAAGCGGCTGGTCGCGTTGCGCGGCGACCTGCCCTCGGGCATGGCCCGCATGGGCGACCTGCGCCATGCCACCGACCTGGTCGCGTTCATCCGCGCCGAGCATGGCGACCATTTCCACGTCGAGGTCGGCTGCTACCCGGAAACCCACCCGCAGGCCGACGACGCGCTTGCCGACCTGCGCCATTTCAAGGCCAAGGTCGATGCCGGCGCCGATGCCGCGATCACCCAGTATTTCTACAACGCCGACGCCTATTTCCGCTTCGTCGACGACGTGCGCAGGCTCGGGGTCGACGTTCCGATCGTGCCGGGGATCATGCCGATCTCCAACTTCACCCAGCTCAAGCGCTTCTCGGAAGCCTGCGGCGCCGAGATCCCGCGCTGGGTCGTCAAGCGCATGCAGGCCTTCGGCGACGATGCCGATGCGATCCGCGCGTTCGCCGCGGAACTCGTTGCCGGGATGTGCGATCGCCTGATCGACGGCGGCGCGCCGGCTTTGCATTTCTACACGTTGAATCTTTCCAAACCGACCCTGAACGTGTTGCACAACCTGCGCTGAATTGCACGCAGGTTCAGTTCCGCGCGCACTTTCGCACGCGGCGTTGACGGCAGAGCACCGACGATGCGCGCACCCCCGCACGCGTGTGATGCCCGCTGATGAAGACGTCCCTGCTCGCCACCATTGCCGCCAGCGTATTGCTGGCGACGGCCGTGCCCATGCCCACGCCGGTCGAAGCCGCCGGCGGCATCCAGCGCTGCCAGTCGCCGGACGGCACCCTGGTCTATACCGACAAGGCCTGCGCCGTGTTCGGCGCCAAGGCGACGCCGATGTCGGGAGAACTGATGACCCGCATCGCCCGCGAAGAGGCCATGTCGGCGCGGGCCGCAGTCGCCGGGGGCACCGTCGATGCGGCGCTGCCATTGGAGGCCGAGCGACTGGCGAGTGCCTCCAGCGGCCGCCGCGCCCCGACCTCGGGCTGCGCACGCACGCCCACGCAGCTGCAGATGGACCTTCGTGGATCGATGTCGCTCGGCGACGTCAATCGCCTGGCCGAGAGCTATCACTGGGTCGGCATGTCCAGCAAGGCCGGCGAACGCACGCTCGATCGCCTGCAGCACCTGGTCGGTCGCCCGGTGCTCGACACCCAGTACTACGACGCTCGGATCGGCTTCGCCGACGCCTCGGGCTTCGCCGACGCCGCGACCCTGCTCGCCGATTCAGACGACGGCGATGGCGATGCCGGGGTGTTGCAGCTGGTGATCGGTGAAGATGGCGCGCGCTCGGTGGTCGATTTCGACGTGCACAGGTACGCCGGCTGCTATTTCGTCAGCTTCTGAACCGGCGGCTGCGCGAGCCGGGCCTTTCCGCGCTCGTCGGCGGGCGTTAGTCTGGCGCAATGACGCATCCGTACGGGATTGTCCGGTTGCTGGCGCCCCTGCTGCTCCTGTCGCTTGCCGCGGGCGGCAGCGCGCATGCGCAGGTGCGCCGCTGCACCGCGACCAACGGCACGACCGTGTTCACCGATCGCCGCTGCCAGGACATCGGCGCGGTCGAGCACGTGCCGCGCGCATCGGCGGCGATCGGCGCGCGCCTGTACCGCAACACCTGTTCGCGCAACCTGCAGGACCTGGTCTACGAACTCGCCAGCGCGATCGACAGCCGCGACGTCAACCGCCTGGCTGGCGTCTACCAGTGGACCGGGGTGTCGACCGGCACCGGCTATGCGTTGATGCAGCGCCTGGATGCGATCGCGCAGCGGCCGCTGGTCGACATCGCGCCGGTCTATGCGGCCAGCCCGGAGGGCGGGGACGATTACTTCCCCCAGACCACGGTGCGTCGCCGTCCGATCGGCCTGCGCCTGGAACAGACGCTGGCCAATGGCAGCACGCCGTCGCGCACGGTACTGGGCCTGAGACGCTCGTTCGGGTGCTGGTGGGTGAGCCTGTAGCCGGCCACTGCGGCAGGCCGGTTTGGGGCAAAATGGCGGTCTTCCCCGCAGGAACCCCGACGATGCAGTATCCGCAATGGATCTGGCACAACGGCGCGATCAAGCCGTGGGCCGAGGCCACCACCCACGTGATGTCGCATGCGCTGCATTACGGCTCGTCGGTGTTCGAGGGCATCCGCAGCTACGAGACGTCTGTTGGCGGCCGGCCCAACGGCTCGGCGATCTTCCGCCTGAGCGACCACAGCAAGCGCCTGTTCGCATCGGCGAAGATCTACGAAATGGACATCCCCTATACGGCGGATGACATCAATGCCGCCTGCCGCGAAGTATTGCGTCGCAACGCGTTGACCAAAGGTTACCTGCGTCCGGTCGCCTGGCGCGGGCTCGGCGGTTTCGGGCTGTCGGCCGACACGCCGATCGATGTCGCCGTCGCCGCCTGGGAGATGGGCGCCTACCTGGGCGATGGCGTGCTGGAGCGGGGGATCGACGCCTGCGTGTCGAGCTGGCAGCGGTTCGCGCCCAACACCATCCCCGCCGGCGCCAAGGCCGGCGGCAACTACCTGTCGGGCCAGCTGGTCGCGCGCGAGGCGCGACGGCTGGGCTTCGGCGAGGGCATTGCGCTGGCGTCGACCGGGCTGCTCAGCGAAGGCGCCGGCGAGAACCTGTTCCTGGTGTTCGACGGCGCGCTGCACACCACCCCGGTCAGCGCCGCGCTGCTCAACGGCATCACCCGCAATACCCTGATGACGCTGGCGCGCGATGCCGGCATCGCGGTGGTCGAGCGCGACCTGCCGCGCGAATACCTGTACCTGTGCGACGAAGTCTTCATGTGCGGCACCGCCGCCGAAATCACCCCGATCCGTTCGGTCGACGGTCGCCAGGTCGGCGCCGGCAGGGCCGGGCCGGTGACGCGGAGGCTGCAGGAACTGTTCTTCGGCCTGTTCGACGGCAGCACGCCCGACAAGTACGGCTGGCTGGAAGCGGTTTGACGCGGTCCGCGCTTCCGCGCGCCATCGCGCCCGACCGCGTCCGGCGAAAGCAAGTGTGCGGCGGCGCCGGAACCCGCCCTAGGCGCTTGGATCGGCAGCCGTTTCCGCCGCTTCCGGCGTGAACGACAGCGTCGCCACCACGCCCCGCTTGCCACCGGGGACCACGCGCACGTTCCAGCCGTACAGCGCGCACAGGCGTCGCACGATCGACAACCCGATGCCGCCGCCCTGCGAATGCTCGGCGTGGGTGCCGCGGTAGCCGCGCTCGAACAGGCGCGCGGCATCCTCGGCCGTCAGTCCAGGGCCGGAATCGACCACCTCGACCGCATTGGGAAGCAGTCGCGCGACCACTTCGCCCTGCGCGGTGTACTTGACCGCGTTGCCGACGAGGTTGCCCAGCGCGACCGCGACGGCCGCCTCCGGCGCGTCCACCACCAATCCGCGCTCGCCTTCCAGGCGCAATTCCAGCGGCTTGCCTCCCAGCTGGGCGCGATGCGCATCGAGCAGCTGTTCGGCGATGCGCGCGACATCGGCGGCACCATGCCCGCGTTCGTTGCGCGACAGCAGCAACAAGGCGCTGATCAAGTCGGTGCACTGCTGTTCCGCGCGCTGGATGCGCTGCAGGCGCGCGCGGGTCTTGTCGTCGAGGTCCGGTTTCGACAACAGCAGCTCGATCGCGCCCTTGATCACCGCCAGCGGCGTGCGCAGTTCGTGGCTGACGTCGGCGTTGAACTCGCGGTCGCGCTTCACCACCTCGGTCAGGCGTCCGGAGTAATCGTCGAGCGCTTTCGCGAGTTCGCCGACCTCGTCGTCGGCGAAGTACGTGGCCAGCGCCTCGGGCTGCGCGCTGCGCCCGGAGCGGCGCAGCCGTTGCGCCAGTTCCGACACCGGGCTCATCACCCGTGACGCCGCCCACCAGCCCACCAGCAGCGACAACAGGGTGAACACCGCGACCACGCCGATCAACGCGGTGTTGAACTGGCGTTCGCCGCGCATCGACTGGCTCATGTCGTAGGCCAGGAAGAACCAGACGTCCGGCGTCTTGCGCACCGCCAGCTTGTAAGAGAATGCGGTGCCGTCAGGATTGGCGCCGCTGACGTTGTGGATGCCGTCGTCGAACTCGTACCAGTCCGGCTGCTCCGCGCGCAGGGCCTCGAAATTGGGGCGCCTGACAACGCGCGCCAGCATCTGCTGCACCGGCAGGTCCGGGTTCTTCGCCGGATCGGTATAGAACCTGCGCGCGTACTCGTCGATGTTCTTGTTCATCACGTCTTCGACCAGCTGGTTCTCGACGCGGTTGCGCGCCCAGTTGGTGGCGAAGGCGAGCAGCAGCGTCAGGCCGAAGCCAAGCAGCAGGAACGAGAGGATGATGCGGCTGCGCAGGCGCCGCCGGTAGCGCGTGGGCTTCCTGCGCGCGGGTTCCGCGTCGGCCGGCGCCGCTAGTCGGGGGGCCACGTCTTCAGGCGGATGCATCGGGTGCGGCGATGCGGTAACCGATGCCGTGGCGGGTCTGGATCAACTGCGTCGGGAACGGCTTGTCCACCACCGCGCGCAGGCCGTGGATGTGCACCCGCAGCGAATCCGAATCCGGCAGTTCCTCGCCCCAGACGCGGGTTTCCAGCTCCTGCCGGGTGACCACCGCCGGCGAGGCTTCCATCAGCGCCTGCAGGATCTTCAATGCGGTCGGGTTGAGCTGCAGCAGCCTGCCTTCGCGGCGTACTTCCAGGGTGTCGAGGTTGTATTCCATGTCGGCGACCTCGAGCACCCGGGTCTGCACGCCCTTGCCGCGGCGGGCGAGCGCGTTTAGCCGCACTTCCACTTCCTGCAGCGCGAACGGCTTGATCAGGTAGTCGTCGGCGCCGGAATCGAACCCGGCCAGCTTGTTGTCCAGCGAATCGCGCGCGGTCAGCATGAGCACGGGTGTCTGCTTGCGCGCCTCGTTGCGCAGCTTGCGGCAAACCTCCAGGCCGTCCATTCCCGGCAGGCTGAGGTCGAGCACCACGGCATCGAAATCGTGCACCACGGCAAGGTGCAGGCCGGTGACGCCGTCGGCGGCGAAATCGACGGTATGCCCGCGATCCTCGAGGTAGTCGCCGAGGTTGGCGGCGATGTCGGTGTTGTCTTCGATGACGAGGATGCGCATCGGGGATCCTGTGCTGGATGACGTTGGAGCACGTCGGTGGCCGGGCAGTTCCCCGGTCGAAGGCTGCATTGCGGGGCGGACCGCGCTGGATCGAGCGGCGTCGGATCGAACTGGGCCTTCCACGATTCTTGCACAAGGCCGCGTGAATCCCGCATGCGCGGGCGGGCAAACAAAGGCCCAGGCGCGGGAGCACCGCGCCTGGGCCAACATGCCCCGATTACCGTGATCTGCGACGCCCGAGGAGCGGCACCTGACGAGGTGTGTCGATACTGGAGAAAGCAGAACTTCGGCCCGGACAGGCTACCCGGGAATCGATTAAACAGCCGTTAAACCCGGCATTAAATTTTCGTTAAATCACTGGATGAACGCAGTCTCATGCAGCCCGGCGACGCCGGACGGGGATCGGCTGGTGCCCGGCCACCACGAAATCGATGATCCGGCCGGCGATGTCGATGCCGGTGGCTTCCTCGATCCCTTCCAGCCCCGGGGAAGCATTGACCTCCAGCACCAGCGGACCGCGCCGGGAGCGGATCAGGTCGACGCCGGCAATGCCCAGTCCCAGCACCGCGGCGGCGCGCACGGCCGTCGCCTGTTCGGCTGCCGAAGCGCGCACCGCGCGGGCGGTGCCGCCACGATGCAGGTTGGAGCGGAAGTCGCCCTTGGGCGCCTGCCGTCGCATCGTCGCCACCACCTGGTCGCCGACCACGAAGCAGCGCAGGTCGGCGCCGCGCGCCTCGGCGATGAATTCCTGCACCAGGAAATTCGCGTACAGGCCGCGCAGGGCCTCGATCACGCTGCGCGACGCCGAGGGCTTCTCGGTCAGCATCACCCCCGCGCCCTGGGTGCCTTCGTTGAGCTTGATCACGTGCGGCGGCGGGCCGAGCATCGACAGCAGGTCGGCGGTGTCGTCGGGGTTGTCGCCGAACACGGTGACCGGCAGGCCGATGCCCTGCGCCGCAAGCAACTGGTGGCAGCGCAGCTTGTCGCGCGCGCGCGCGATCGCGTCGGACGGATTGGGCGCATGGGTGCCCATCAGCTCGAATTGGCGCAGCACCGCGGTGCCGTAGCGGGTGATCGACGCGCCGATGCGCGGGATCACCGCTCCGTAGCCGGCGATCGACCGGCCCTTGTAGTGCATGCCGAAGCCCTCGGAACTGATCCGCAGGTAGCAGCGCAGCGGATCGAGCACGCGCACGCTGTGGTGGCGTTCGCGCGCTGCCTCGATCAGGCGCCGGGTCGAGTAGAGCTTGCTGTTGCGCGAGAGGATGGCGAGCTTCATGGCCGGGGTTCGAGGGTTCGGGGCGGGCGCCGGTGGAGGAAGGAGCGTGCGGGATCGACCATGAACGCACCGTCCATGGCGCTGCGGCCAAGCAGCATCGGGAACAGCATGTCGCGGCGATCGGTCAGGTTGATTTCAATCTCGCGTTCGCATCCGGCCAGGCGCAGGCGCGTGCGCAGGAACACGCGCCGGTTGCGGTGCCCGCCCGAATCGGCCACGTCGCGCTCGTCCAGCACGGGCGCGCTGGCTTCGATCGCCATGCCGCGCGTGCGCCCGGGCGTCAGCCGGAAGCCGACCCAGGGCGCCCCGCGCTCGACGAAGCGCCATTGTTCGTCGACATGCAGCGCCGAGGTGCGCGCGCCGCTGTCGACCTTGGCGCGGACCCGGGCCACGCCGAGGTCCGGCAACGCCAACCATTCCCGCCAGCCGAGCACGATCATCGACGATGCCTTGCGCGTGGAGGAAAGAAAATCGGCGGCGCCATCGCATGGATGACACCGCCGTTGCATGGAGCGGGTGAAGGGAATCGAACCCTCGTCAGTAGCTTGGGAAGCTACAGCTCTGCCATTGAGCTACACCCGCAGGCGGCGAAGTCTATGCCCCCCGCCCCGGACGTGGCAATGCGCGGCGGGCGACCGCCGCGCATTGCCCTGTCAGAAGCGGCTGCCGACGGTCACGAACACGCTGGCGTCATTGCCGCCTTCCTGGGCGAAGGTGGCGCTGGCGCCCACGTTGGCGTCCAGGCCCATGAGTTGCGTGCGCGCCCCCAGCAGCAGGGTGCCGTAGTCGCGATCGAATTCCTGGCCCGGCACCGCGTACGCGAGCGACCCGGGGATCGACTGGGCGATGGCGAATGCCTGCCCGGCCGAATCCTCGAATTCGTGGTCCCAGGTCACGCGCGCATAGGGATGGATGCGGTCGCTCGGCGCGTAGCTGAACTGCCAGCCGGCGCTGCCGATCAGCGAATCCACGCCCTGCTCCGGATAGGCCAGCGAAGTCGACAGCGTCGGATCGCTCTCGGCGAAACCATCGATGTCGATCTGCTGCGACAGCAGCGAGACCACCGGGCCGTGGCGGAAGATGCCATCCCCGAAGTTCCAGCCGCCGTTGACGCCGACGCTGAGGTTGCTGCCGTCGGCAGAACCGCTGTGGGTGCGGGTGGCCGCGCCCAGCTGCACGTCGCGATCGGTGTCGAAACCCAGCCACGAATAGCTGGCCTGGGCATTGGCCCACGCGCGCGCGCCGTACCAGCCGGCGAAACCACCGAGGCTGGCGTCGGTCTGGTCGAAGCTGCCGCGGCGCTGGCCCCAGTCCATGGACTGGCGGCCGTAACCGCCGAACACGCCATAGACGAGGTTGCCGCTGGCCCAGTCGACACCGACCGTCAGGGTCGGGCCGCCGCCGTCGTAATTGCCGACGTCCTCCCCGTAGCGCTGCGAATCGCCACGCACGTCGGCCCACCAGCGCATGCCCTCGCCTTCCCGCTGCTGCGAGAGCTGCGCGCCGACACGTTCGGCGCGGGCACGTCCGACCATGGCCTCGGCATGCGGCAGCACCGCCATCTGGCCGGGGGCTTCCAGTACCGAGATCGCGTACTGGGCGAGGACTTCGTGTGCCGCCGTGGTCGGATGCACGCCGTCGGCGAACACGTAGGTCCGATCGGCATCGGGGGCGACGAAATTGGCGGGGTTGCACCCCAGCGCCGGTGCCGCGCCACAAGCCGGGGCGGTCGCGTTGCTGAAGCCATACAGGCCCGGATTGGCGGTGATCTCGTGCAACAGGTTGTAGGTGTCCAGCGGGATCACCCGCAGGCCGGCCGCACCGAGCCCGCCGAACAGCGTCTGGTTGTAGGCGCCGACCAGCGCGGTGACGCCGGCGGAACCATCGGCACCCAGCGACAGGCCGAACGGAGTGGTGCCCACGTCGGGCATGGTCGGCACCAGGATGTACTGCGCGCCGGCCGCCGTCAGCGTGCCGACCAGCGCGACCTCGGCGCCGGCCGCGGCCAGGAACTGCTCCTGGGTGGTGGCGCCATTGAGGTGGAAGAACAGGTCGTTGGCGCCGCCCCAGACGGTATACAGCGCGCCGGGGTCGGCCAGGCCGCCATTGAGCGCCAGGTAGGTGTTGACCTGGTCGGTCAGCGAGGGCGCGAACTGGGTCGGGATCGCCGGCGGGAAGCCCGCGCCCAGCTCCGGACCGATGGTGGCGCCGCCGGCGGCGAAGTTGTCGCCGCCGGTCACCGCGACGCCGGTCGCGGTCAGCTGCCAGGCGGCCGAGGCGTCGGTGCCGTAGAAATCGGCCAGGAACTCCGCCCAGACGAGGCCCGGATTGGTGGTGAAGCGCGCCGCCACGGCCGCGGAGGGATCGACGTTCTCGACCAGGAACGTCTGGTAGAAGCCGCTGTCGGTGAGGCTGTCGCCGAAGAAGACCGTCTGCGAGAACGGTGCGCTCTGGGCGAACACCGGTGCCGCCGCAAGCGCGAGCGCGGCGGCGAGGAAGGAACGTAGGGGCCTGCGGGACGACGGCTTCATGCTGTTCTCCAGGAAAGGAATGGATGCCGGGTCGGTCGATACGCCAGCGGATGGCGCGGATCGTTTCACGAACACGACACGCGACTCAAGTACCGGGGCAACCGGCACACCGCCGGCGCAGGTGCAGGGTTGCCGCGGAATCCGGACAATGGCCGGCATGGACATCCTCCTGAACGGCGCCAACCACGCCATCCCTCCGGCATGCACCATCGCGCAGCTGCTGGCCGAGGCCGGCTTCGGGGAGCGCCGGGTCGCGGTCGAGGTCAACGGCACCATCGTCCCGCGCGGCACGCACGGCCGGTACACCCTCCAGGAAGGCGATCGGGTCGAGATCGTGCATGCGCTCGGTGGCGGCTGACGCCGCCCCGCCATGACGGAAAATCCGGGCTTGGCCTAGGGACTTCCAGCCGGTGTGCATCTCCCGGCGACTGTGCCGCCGTTGCTGGTGCGCTGGCGAAATCAAGCTCCATGCCGGGCTCGCCCTGGCACCGGGGTTCGGCCACCGCTGGCACGCAAGACCGCGCGATGACCACCGGCGGTATGGGAACCCGGCTGTCCCTTGGCGGTGGGGTGATCGCCGGGGACCCTTGGGCTTTGCGACGCCGGCTCGCGCCGGGTGTGCGTTTGGCGTACCGCGCGATGGTGCACCGCGCGCGAGCCGACGACCGGTCCGGGGTCAGGGGTGCCGCCTGATCGGATCATCCACTCACAGCGCAACACGCAGCGCGGCATTCCGGGCGGCCACGACTTTGCGGATTCCGGCGCCTGGCTGACCACCGGCCCCCCATGACCGACCGGCGGCACTGGTAACATTCCCGCATGACGCACGACCCCGCACTACCCGGCGGCGACGCCCTGTTCATCGCCGGCAAGCCCTACCGCTCGCGCCTGTTGACCGGCACCGGCAAGTTCCGCGACCTGGACGAAACCCGCCGCGCCACCGAAGCGGCCGGCAGCCAGATCGTCACCGTCGCGATCCGCCGCAGCAACATCGGCCAGAACCCGGGCGAGCCCAACCTGCTCGACGTGCTGCCGCCGGACCGCTACACGATCCTGCCCAACACCGCCGGCTGCTACAGCGCCGACGACGCCGTGCGCACCTGCCGCCTGGCGCGCGAACTGCTCGACGGCCACACGCTGGTCAAGCTCGAGGTGCTGGGCGACCAGAAGACGCTGTTCCCGGACGTGGTCCAGACCCTGGCCGCCGCCGAGACCCTGGTGCGCGACGGTTTCGACGTCATGGTCTATACCTCCGACGACCCGATCCTCGCCAAGCGGCTTGAAGAGATCGGCTGCGTCGCGGTGATGCCGCTGGCCGCCCCGATCGGCTCGGGCCTGGGCATCCAGAACCGCTACAACCTGCTGGAGATCGTCGAGAACGCCAGGGTGCCGATCATCGTCGATGCCGGCGTGGGCACCGCCTCCGATGCCGCGATCGCGATGGAACTGGGCTGCGACGGCGTGCTGATGAACACCGCGATCGCCGGCGCCCGGGATCCGGTGCTGATGGCGCATGCGATGAAGCTTGCGGTCGAGGCCGGCCGTGCGGCGTTCCGCGCCGGGCGCATCCCGCGCAAGCGCTATGCCAGTGCCTCGTCGCCGGTCGACGGACTGATCACATGACCGCCTCCGTCCACGGCGTGCGGGCATGACCGACCCGTTCACCAGCGACGGCGCCAAGACCCCAGCCAAGCCCTTCACGGTCGAGGAAGGCCGGCGCAGGGTGCGCAGCTTCGTGCTGCGCCAGGGCCGCTTCACGCCCGCGCAGCAACGCGCGTTCGACCAGCTGTGGCCGCGCTTCGGCCTGGATTACACCGGGCAACCCCGCGACTTCGACGCGGTCTTCGGCCGCAAGGCCCGGCGGGTGCTGGAGATCGGCTTCGGCAACGGCGAGGCGCTGCGCTTCGCCGCGCAGCACGACCACGACCGCGACCTGATCGGCATCGAGGTCCACGCCCCCGGCGTCGGCCGCCTGCTCAACGCGCTCGCCGCCGACGGCAGCGAACACGTGCGCCTCTACCACCACGACGCGGTCGAGGTGCTGCGGCACGAGGTCGCCGACGGCGCCCTCGACGAGGTCCGGATCTACTTCCCCGACCCCTGGCACAAGAAGCGCCACAACAAGCGCCGGCTGCTGCAGCCGGAGTTCGCGAATCTGATCGCCGCCAAACTCGCCGCCGACGGCCGCTTGCACCTCGCCACCGATTGGCACGACTATGCCGAGCAGATGTGGGACGTGCTCGATGCCACGCCGGGCCTGCGCAACCGCGCTGGCGCGCGCGGCCACGTACCGCGGCCGGAGTGGCGGCCGCAGACCCACTTCGAGACCCGCGGCCAGAAGCTCGGACACGGCGTCTGGGACCTGCTCTACGACAAGACCTGAGCCTGTCATTCCGAACGCAGTGAGGAATCTGGTGTTGGACATTCCGGGCAAAAGCACCAGCAGGTCCCTCGCTTCGCTCGCGATGGCACCGGTGGATATCCACTGATGGATACCGCGCTGACGCTCACCACCGACATGAAGCTCGTGCTCGGGCTGGTGGGCTTCACGATGTTGATGTTCGTGTTCGAGCGGATCCGGGCCGACGTGGTCGCGCTGGTGGTGCTGGTGCTGCTCGGGTTGACCGGGCTCGTGGCGCCGGAGGACATCTTCAGCGGCTTTTCCTCCGACGCGGTGATCAACGTCATCGCCACCATGGTGCTGGGCGCCGGCCTGGACCGCACCGGCGCGCTCAACCGCCTTGCCGGCTGGCTGCTGAGGCGCGCGCGCGGCGTCGAGGAACGGCTGTTGCTGTTCACCTCGGCGGTCGCGGGCCTGAATTCCTCGATCATGCAGAACACCTCGGTGACCGCGCTGTACCTGCCGATCGCCTCGCGCCTGACCGCGCGCACCGGCATCAGCCTGTCGCGGCTGCTGATGCCGATGTCGGCGGCGATCATCATGGGCGGCGGCCTGACCATGGTCGGCAATTCGCCGCTGATCCTGCTCAACGACCTGCTGGTCTCGGCCAATGCCAACCTGCCTTCGGGCGTGGCCACGCTGGAGCCGTTGAAGATGTTCGCGCCGCTGCCGATCGGCCTGGCGCTGCTGGCCGCGTGCCTGCTGTACTTCCATTTCTTCGGCGCCAGGCTGTTGCGCGAGGACGGCGACAAGGGCGTGACCCCGGCGCGCACCCAGAGTTATTTCGCCAACACCTACGGCATCGAGGGCGACGTGTTCGAACTCACCGTCAGTGCCGACAGCCCGCTGGTGGGCATGTCGCTGGGCGAGGCCGAGGCGCTGCACGGCGCGCCGCTGCTGCTGGCCCTCAAGACCGGCAACGAGTCGCGGCTGGCGCCGCCGGCGGACACCCGGATCTGGGTCGGCAGCGTGCTCGGCGCGATGGGCGCGCGGCAGCAGGTGGCCGACTTCGCCCAGAACCAGTTCCTGCGGCTGTCGACGCGGCTGCGCGAGTTCGGCGACCTGTTCAATCCCAGCCGCGCCGGCATTTCCGAGGCGGTGGTGCCGCCGACCTCGAAGTTCATCGGCAAGAGCGCCGCCGACCTGCGCCTGCGCAAGCAACAGGGCATCAGCCTGCTGGCGATCAACCGCGACAAGGAAGTGCACAACGAGAACATCCGCAACATGCCGCTGCGCGCCGGCGACATGCTGGTGCTGCACAGCATCTGGACCGACCTGGCCGATGCGGCCAGGAGCCGCGACTTCGTCGTGGTCACCGACTACCCCAAGGGCGAGCAGCGCCCGCACAAGTTCAAGGTCGCGATGGCGATCTTCGCCATCAGCATGCTGCTGGCGCTGTCCTCGCGGATCCCGACCTCGATCGCGCTGATGACCGGGGTCGCCGGCATGCTGGTCACCGGGGTGCTGAAGATGGACGAGGCCTATGCGGCGATCAGCTGGAAAACGGTGTTCCTGATGGCCTGCCTGATCCCGCTGGGCTGGGCGATGGATTCCAGCGGCACCGCCGCCTGGGTCGCGGGCCACAGCATCGAGCGGCTGCCGCACGGCCTGCCGGTGTGGCTGATCGAACTGGTGCTCGGCCTGCTGACCACCGCGTTCTCGCTGGTGATCAGCCACGTCGGCGCGACCATCGTGATGGTGCCGCTGGCGATCAACCTGGCCCTGGCCGTGGGCGGCGACCCGACCGGGTTCGCGCTGATCGTGGCGCTGTCGGCGTCCAACAACTTCATCACCGCGTCCAACCCGTCGATCTCGATGATCACCGGTCCCGCCGGCTATACCCCGCGCGACATGTGGCGCGTCGGCGGGCCGTTGACGCTGGTCTATACCGCGATCGTGGTGGTGATGGTCAACCTGGTTTTCTAGACCGCGGCGCGCCGGTCATTGCGCCGGCACGAGGAATACGTCGCCGTCGCGCACCTGCACCGCAACCCCGCGCAGGCAATCGCCGCGGCATGGCCCGGCCACGCACTGCCCGCCCTGCAATTCGAAGCTGGCGCCGTG
>Ga0209983_1000122_pt1 | contig 13777 bp, 10 predicted proteins | sample InoplaM1SPM_FD_187590 | JGI IMG/M metagenome (GOLD analysis project Ga0209983, IMG submission 187590) | Arabidopsis thaliana rhizosphere microbial communities from the Joint Genome Institute, USA, that affect carbon cycling - Inoculated... | ecosystem: Host-associated > Plants > Roots >...
GTGGAAAAAACATGCCGGCAGCACGGTCGCGAACGCGAGCGTGCTCATGAGGAACGATCCCCAGAGCGTGCGCAGCCCGAAGACGTAGTACCAGTTGGCGAGCCGGAGGTTGAACGCCTCGAAGAGGAACCAGAACGGCAGCGACCAGAGCATCATCGCCGCGAGCTCCCGCCGCCGCGCGCTCACCCAGGACCGGCCGCGCCGGAGGTGGATCACGGCGTCGAGCACGAGGAGGTACCCGTACCAGGCCGGCAGGTACCAGACCGTATTCCAGGCCTCCAGGTCCGCGAGGAGCGCCCAGAGGCCGAGACCGAAGAGGACGATTCCCGCCGCGCCCCACACGGGAAACTTCGCGCGGCCCCGGGGTTCGGCGCGTTCGACGGCGGCCGGCACGGCGAAGCTCACCGTAGGTTGCTCTTCGGAAAGCCGACCCGGTCGGGCTCGGCGTTCATTCGCTGGAGCATTTTCCGGATCAGCTCGGTTTTCGTCCTCCCGGCTTTCTTCGGATCGACGATGTACCGGACGATCGCCTCGAGCCACGTATTGTCGCTCACGCGGAAGAGGATGACCGGTCGCTCCTGAACTTGGAGAGCGTCGACCGGGGTCTCGGCGAGGAGCTCCCGGTAGACCTTCACGCGCTCCATCATCGTCTCGCCGAGCTCTTTCTCGGCAACCTCGCTCATCGTCTTCGCCACGAACTCCAGATCGCTGTCGTACGCGATCTGAAACTTGATCTCGTTCCAGATGTAGGGGAAGAGGGGCCAGGAGTAGTTGTAGACGGCCGTCGTGAGCACCGTGGAGTTCGGAAACTTGATGATGCGCCCGCTCGGGTGGTCCGAAGACAGGTATTGCCCACCGAACTCCCAGAGAGTCGTATCGAGGTACGAGACGTCGATGACGTCGCCGGCTGCCTCCCCGATCCGGATGCGGTCGCCGACCCGGTACGGTTTCCGGATCAGGATGTAGACCCAGCCGATGAAGCTCGTGAGCGGCGCCTGAAGCGCGAACCCGAGTATGAGAGAGATCAATCCGAGCGAGACGACCGCGGTGTACCAGTTGACGAACACCGCCGTCACCACGATGAGCACGATCGCCAGGCCGACGACGAGGTGGAGGATCCGCCGCAGGTTGTAGCGCGAGACCGTATTCTCGAGCCGCGGCACGAAGTAGCTTTCGGCGAGTCTCTCGGCGAGGAGTACGAGGAAGATGAAGACGGCGCCGAGGCTCACCCGCCGCAGGACGTCGGCCGTCCGCGCGGGCAGCGACACCACTCCCGTCGAGATCAGGATCCAGGACGCGAGGAAGACGGCCGAGAGGACGCCCCAGGTGCCGGCCCAGACCCGGTGGCTCGTCCGGGTCGGGACCTTGTGAGCCTCCGGCGGCGGCGTGGCCTGCTCGAGCGCCTCCTTGACGTCGCCCTGCGTTTTGAGCTGCTCGGCCTTCGCCTTTTCCTCGGTCGGCGCCACGTCGGACCGAAGTCTAAGGTGCGCGGTCGCTCCGGGCTACTTTCGGCTCGGGATCTTCGACTCCGTTATTGCGGCGGCCCCGACGGCGGCTGCGGGTCCGGCACGCGATTCTTGATCGGCGGGATCGACTTCAGGTAAGCAAAGATCGCCTTCAGCTCCTCGTCGCGCATCTTTCCGTACCACGGCCACGGCATCGGCGGGAGGATCGTTCGCGAAGTCCCCATGTGCTTGCCCGTGCGCATGGCCCGGAGGAACATGTCCTCCGTCCAGATCCCGATCCCGGTGTTCTGGTCGGGCGTCAGATTGGTGGTGTAGCTCACGCCCCAGGGCCCGGCCCACGCGGTGTTCGTGACCGCGCCGACCATGCCCCACGGCTCCTGCAACACCGGCGGCGGCGGCATCTTGAGACCTTCCGGATGGCCGGAGAGCATCCGGGTCATGTCGGGCTCCGGGCCGTTCTTCCCCATCTTGTAGGGGGTGTGGCAATCGTTGCAGCCCATGACCGTCACGAGATATCTCCCGCCGCCGACGAGGTCCGACGACGGAGCGGCGGGCGGAGTGCTCGCGGGCTCGACGGCTGCCGATCCACCCGGGTAAGCCTCGGTTCCGTAGGCCGCGGGAGCCTCCTGCTGGCGACACGCGGCGAGGACGGCCACGAAAACCGCCGCCACTGCGAAGGCGAAAAGTCGAATTCGAAGCATGGATCGTTTCTCCTTCAGCACTTGATGTTTGGTCGCGATCGGACGCCGATCATACGCGGACGACTCCCGAGACACTAGAATCCGCGACCGGCATGGCGATCGTTCGACCCTTCGCGGCCCTGCGACCCGTCCCCGAGCAGGCGAGTGAGGTCGCCGCCGTTCCGTACGACGTCGTCACGACGGCGGAAGCGCGCGCTCTCGCGTCGGGCAAACCCCGGAGCTTTCTGCACGTATCGCGCGCGGAGATCGATCTCCCGGAGGGAACCGATCCGTATTCGAAGGACGTCTACCGGCGCGCGGCGCAGAACCTGGCGCGCCTCGGCGAAGACGGCGTCCTGATCCGCGAAGACGAGCCGGCTCTCTACGTCTACCGCCTGGCGACCGACGGGCACGTCCAGCACGGAGTCGCCGGAGCGTTCTCGATCGACGAGTACGAATCCGAGATCGTCCGGAAGCACGAGCGGACGCGGAGGGACAAGGAAGACGACCGGACGCGGCACATCGTGGCGCTGCGGGCGCAGACCGGTCCGGTGTTCCTCACGTATCGAGACCGCGCCCGGATCGACGACCTCGTCGCGCGCGCCGTGTCCGGGAAGCCTCTCTACGACTTCACGGCGGACGACGGAGTGAGACACACCATCTGGCGCCTCGGAGCCGACGACTCGGCGCGGCTCGCCGCCGAGTTCGAGAGCGTCCCCCTCCTCTACATCGCCGACGGCCATCACCGGGCGGCGAGCGCCAGCCGCGCGCGGGAGGAGTTCCGGGACCAATCGGACCGGGCGGGCGGCGCCGCGCAGTACGACTACTTTCTCGGCGTCGCGTTTCCGGCGGGCCAGGTCCGGATCCTCCCGTACAACCGCCTCGTCGCGGACCTCGGCGGACGGTCCCCGGGCGAGTTCCTTTTCTTGCTCAAGCAGCGGGTCCCCGTCTCCGAGGGGGCGCCCGCGACCCCGGCCCGGCGCGGAGACGTGAGCATGTACCTGGCCGGGCGCTGGTACGGTCTCTCGCTCGCCGCCGGAGATCCCTCCCGGAAGGCGCTCGACGTGACTCTCCTTCAGGACGAGATCCTGGAGCCGCTTTTCGGCGTCCGGGACGTGCGGATCGACAAGAGGATCGAGTTCGTCGGAGGAAGCCGGGGAACCGAGGCGCTCGAGCGTGCGGTGAACGAAGGCCGCGCGGCCGTCGGATTCTCGCTCCACCCCGTGGACGTCGAGGACCTCATCAGGATCGCGGACGCGAACGAGATCATGCCGCCCAAGTCGACGTGGTTCGAGCCGAAGCTCCGGGACGGCCTGCTGATTCACGAGATATGACCGCGACAGCGGTCATCCCGAGCGAAGCGAGGGATCTCTCCCACCTCCCTGGCGAATAGAATCCCGGCACACGATGAAGGTCCTCGTCGCCGACAAGTTCGAAAAGAGCGGCCTGGATGGGCTGGCGAAGGCCGGCTGCGAAGTCCTCTACGACCCGAACCTCAAGGACGACGCGCTCGTCGAGGCGATCCGCGCGAGCGGAGCCGTGGCCCTCGTCGTCCGCTCGACGAAGGTCACGCGCCCGATGCTCGAGGCCGGACGTCTTTCGCTCGTCGTGCGGGCGGGCGCCGGCTACAACACGATCGACGTGGAGACCGCCTCGGAGCGCGGGATCTCGGTCGCCAACTGTCCGGGCAAGAACGCCATCGCGGTCGCGGAGCTCGCCTTCGGTCTCATCCTCGCGCTCGACCGCCGCATCCCGGAGAACACGGCGGACCTGAAGCGCGGCGTCTGGAACAAGAAGGAGTACAGCAAGGCGCGGGGACTCTACGGGCGCACGCTCGGGCTGATCGGACTCGGCGGCATCGGCTGCGAGATGTGTCCGCGAGCCCGCGCCTTCGGGATGCGGGTCGTCGGGTGGAGCCGGAGCCTGACCGACGTCAAGGCGCGCAACCTCGGGGTGGAGGCGCTCGACTCGATCTTCCAGGTCGCCGCGGCCTCCGACGTCGTCAGCGTCCACGTGGCCCTGAAGCCCGAGACGACGAAGCTCGTCGGCGAGGACTTCTTCGCCGCGATGAAGCCGGGCTCCTTCTTCGTCAACACATCCCGCGCCGAGGTGGTCGATCAGGCCGCGCTCGAACGGGCCGTCCGCGAGAAGGGCATCCGTGCCGGCCTCGACGTGTTCGCGGGAGAGCCGTCGGGAGGCGGCGGCTCGGTCGACGACCCCATCTTTCAGCTTCCGGGCGTCGTCGGCACCCACCACATCGGCGCGTCCACGGAGCAGGCGCAGGAAGCGATCGCGGCGGAGACGGTCCGCATCGTCCGCGAGTTCAAGGAGACGGGGCGGCCGCCGAACGTCGTCAACCTCGCGAAGAAGTCGCCCGCGACGCACCTGCTCGTGATCCGGCACTACGACCGGGTGGGCGTGCTCGCGGAGGTGTTCGACCGGATCAAGGCAGCCGGAATCAACGTCCAGGAAACCGAGAACGTCGTTTTCGACGGCGCGAAAGCCGCCGTCGCGAGAATCCACCTGAACCAGGCGCCCTCGGACGGTGTGGTCGCCGACATCCAGGCCGCGACGCCGGACATCCTCGAGGTCACGCTGCTCCCGATCTGACGGCAAGGAGGACGACCATGGCAACCGTCGCGGAAGAGAAAGCCCGGGCGACCGACCGCATCTTCAACTTCGGGGCGGGACCCGCGGTGCTGCCGGAGCCCGTGCTCGAGGAGGCACGGCGTGACCTCCTCGCGCTGCCCGGGGCGGGGATGTCGATCCTCGAGATCAGCCACCGCTCGAAGACGTTCGAAGAAATCCTGGGCGCCGCGGACGCGGACATCCGGCGGCTCGCCTCGATCCCGTCGAACTATCGCGTGCTCTTCCTCCAGGGCGGCGCGTCGCTCCAGTTCTCGATGGTTCCGATGAACTTCCTCGATTCCGAACGGGGCGCCGACTACATCGTCACAGGCTCGTGGTCGAAGAAAGCGGTGAAGGAAGCGCAGAAGGTGGGGACGGTGTCGATCGCCGCCTCGACCGAGGAGGAAGGCTTCTCGAGGATCCCGGAGCAGTCCGAGCTGCGACTCGACCCCGAGGCGTCGTACGTGCACTTCACGACGAACAACACCATCTTCGGGACCGAGTGGCACCGCGAGCCGGAGGTCGGGATGGTGCCGCTCGTGGCGGACGCGTCGTCGGACATCTTCAGCCGCCCGCTCGACGTCACGAAGTACGCGCTCATCTATGCCGGCGCGCAGAAGAACCTGGGCCCGGCCGGCGTGACGCTCGTCATCCTGCGGGACGACCTGCTCGAACGGGTCCCGAAAGGGCTCCCGACGATGCTCGACTACAACGTGCACGCGCAGAACAACTCGCTCTACAACACACCGCCCGTGTTCGCGATCTACCTCGTCCGGCTCGTCGCGAAGTGGATGCTCGCGGAGGGTGGGCTCGAAGCGATCGGACGCCGCAACGCGGAGAAGGCGAAAGTCCTCTACGACACGCTCGATTCCTCCGGGGGCTTCTATCGCCCCCACGCGAAGCCGGGCAGCCGGTCGAACATGAACGTCACGTTCCGACTCCCGTCGGAGGACCTCGAGAAGCAGTTTCTCGGCGAGGCCGGGAAGCTCGGCATGTCGGGCTTGAAGGGACACCGTTCGGTCGGCGGCATCCGCGCGTCGATCTATAACGCTTTTCCGCCGGCGGGCGTCGAGGCGCTCTCCCGGTTCCTGAAGGACTTCGCGGCGAAGAACGGGTAGCGGGACGATCCGGCACGCCACGCCACCCCGCCCGCGGGCTCGTCCCGAGGCCTCGAGCCGTGGGAGAATCGGCGCGAACGGAACGTCTCGATTGCGGCGGATCACGACGCCGCGGATCCGGCCGAAGCCGGATCGGGGAGGCCGCATGACTCTTCCCGGGCACGCATTCTTCGGGGGCCGGATCGTTCCCTATTCCGAGGCGCGCGTCGGAGTTCTCACCCACGGCCTGAACTACGGCACGGGGGTCTTCAGCGGGATGCGAGGCTACTGGAACGACGAGGAGCAGGAAGTCTTCGTCTTCCGTCCGGCGGATCACTACCGGCGGTTTCTCGAGAGCGCGAAGATGCTCGGAATGGAGCTTCCCTGGAGCGCGCGGGAGCTCGCGGAAACCGCGACCGAGCTCGTGCGGACCGAAGGCTATCGTGAGGATTGCTACCTTCGGTCGCTCGCCTTCTACGGCGACGAGACCGTCGGCGTCCGGCTCCACGACCTGACCCCGCAGGTCTCGATCGTGGCGATCCCGTACGGGCGCTACATCGAGAAGGAGGAGGGCGCGCACGCGACCATCTCCTCCTGGAGACGCGTGGACGACAACGCCATCCCGGCGCGCGGAAAGATCGTCGGCGCGTACGTCAACTCCGCGCTCGCGAAGTCGGAGGCCATGCGGGCCGGCTTCGACGACGCGATCGTGCTCACCAACGACGGTCACGTCTCGGAAGGCTCGGCCGCGAACTTCATGCTCGTTCGCAACGGCGTCGTCATCACCCCGCCGATCACGGACAACATCCTCGAGGGCATCACCCGCCGGACCGTCATGGAGCTCCTCGACCAGGAAATGGGTGTGAAGGTCGTCGAGCGGTCCGTGGACCGGAGCGAGATCTACGTCGCGGACGAGGCTCTGTTCGTGGGAACCGGCGTCCAGATCGTGGCGATCACCCGAGTCGACCACCGTCCCGTCGGAACCGGACGGATCGGTCCCGTCGCCTCCGCGCTGCGGGAACTGTACTTCCGCGTCGTGCGCGGGCAGCACCCCTCGTACCGGCACTGGTGCGCCGGCGTCTATGGATCCGCCGCCGAGTCCGAGAAGGCTGCTCCGAAGAGGAGGGTCGACTCCAGCCGCCTCGCGATCTGAGCGGATCGTGAAAATCGAGACCCTCGCGGTCCACGCCGGGGGGGAGCGCGACCCGGTCTCCCACTCGGTTGCGCCGCCACTCCATCTCTCGACGAACTACGAGCTCGGCGCCGGGTCGGAGATGCTCGGCGGCTACATCTACGTCCGGTACAGCAACCCGACGCAGGAACGCCTCGAGTCGGCCCTCGCACTCCTCGAAGGGGGCGAGACCGCGGCGGTCTTCGGGTCGGGAGTCGCGGCCGGGGCGGCCGTCCTGCAGGCGCTGCCCGCCGGCTCCCACGTCATATTCCCGGACGACGTGTACTACCAGTTCTACATGATGGCGAGCGAGTACCTGCCGCGGTGGGGCATGGAGTCGACGATCGTGGACATGTCCGACCTCGAGCGGGTGCGCGCGGCCGTCCGGCCGAACACGCGGCTCATCTGGGCCGAAACCCCGTCGAACCCGCTGCTGAAGATCGTGGACCTCGCCGGAGTCGCGGCGGTCGCGCGCGAGGCGGGGGCGTCGGCGCTCGTCGACAACACCTTCGCGACCCCGGTTCTCCAGCGACCGCTCGAGCTCGACTTCGACGTCGTCCTCCACTCCACCACGAAGTACATGGGCGGTCACGGCGACGTACAGGGGGGCGCGCTCGTCTTCGCGCGCCGGGGTCCGCTCTTCGAGGCGGTCCGCCGCATCCGCGACGTCCAGGGCTCGGTCGCGTCGCCTTTCAACTCGTGGCTCGTGCTGCGGGGCCTGAGGTCGCTGCCCTGCCGGATGGACCGACACACGTCGAACGCCGGGGCCGTGGCGACTTTCCTCGCGAGCCACCCCGCCGTCGAGGCGGTCCACTACCCCGGTCTTTCCTCCCATCCCGGGCACGAGGTCGCGAAGCGTCAGATGAAAGGGTTCGGGGGGATGCTGTCTTTCCGTCTGAAAGCCGGAGCGGACGCCGCGATCGCCGTGACGACCCGCACGAAGCTCTTCGTGAACGCGACGAGCCTCGGAGGACCCGAGAGCCTGATCGAGCACCGTTCCTCGAGCGAGGGGCCGCATTCGACGACCCCGAAAAATCTCCTCCGTCTCTCCGTCGGGCTCGAGAACGCCGAAGACCTCATCGAGGACCTGGGGCAGGCGCTGGCTTAGAACTCGATCCGCCGCCCGCCGTCAGCGTGGCAGCGGGATGTAGCCGACGGGCGCCCGGAGGGAACGTCCGAACTCCGCCGCGATCGCCGCCTCGCGCGTGAGCCCGGGGACGAGGAAGCCGAACGCCGGGCTCGATAGATGAGACACGGAGACCGAATCTCCCCGGAGGAACTTCGCCGTGATCTTCCGGCCCTTGGGGAGGTTGAAACCGAGCAGGCAATGCGCTCCCCCGTCGACGAGCACGTGCCGCCCGTTCGGGAATCCCGCGAGGACCTCGCGGGCATTCGACGTCGGAGTGTGCGCGTCGAGCGTGCCGCTCACGAAGAGCACCGGGACTTTCGACGAGATGGGAGCTCGGAATTCGGGGCCCAGGTCGGGGACGTGCCAGGCGTCGCAGACATCCGGAATGGGAAAGTCGGCAGCGTCGCCGAGCAGCGTGGCCGAGGCCTGGGCTTTCACCTTCGCCCGCCGCTCGCCGGAGGCTCCGGACGCGCAGCGCATGGTGAAGTCCACCGCCGGCGGGGCCGCGCTCCGCCGGCCGGTCAGGGAGCTGGTAGCGAGCTCGCTGAAGTCGCCGCGGAGCATGGCGAGATAAATGCCGGGCAGGCGCGCGATCTGCTCGCGCGACGCGAGCAGGTTGCGTGTGTAGCACTGCAGGTCGAACTTCCCGACAGTGACTGTCCGCCGGTTTCCCGTCCGGGCGTCGACCGCCTCGACCCGGACGGGATCATGCTCGAGTTTCGCGAGGACCGTCTGGACCGCTCCGAGGAAACTCGGCATGCGAGCCACCAGGAGCGGGGTGCGTTTCACCATCTGATCGATCTGTCCGAGCACCTCCTGGTAGTCGCCCGGCAGCCTCTCCATGTGGTCGGGGCCCTGGACGCCGAACAGGACGGCGCGTTCGATCGAGCTCTCGAAGAGACGGATCGTCGCCAGCGCGAGATGGGTTCCGTAGCTCCCCGCGAGAAGGCTCACGCGCGGCACGCCCAGGGCGCGGCGCAGGTCCTCGACGTCGCGGGCGCTCTCGTTCGTGTTGTACGACCCGAGGTCGATGCCGCGGGAGCGCCAGTGCTCGCGGCACTGACCCGCCTTCTCCCGGAAGGCGGCGAGCACCATTCCCTGCTCCATCGGACGGTCGAGCGGCAGATCGAACTCTCCGGGGCACTCGAGGCGCGGCTCGGAGCGTCCCATTCCCCGCTGGTCCAGCGCGATCACGTCGGAGAACTCGGCGATCGTCTGGAAGAGCGGAAGAATCGGTCCTTCCGAGTCCTGGCTTCCCGACCCGCCGGGCCCTCCCGCGAGCCACACGACCGGCGTGCCGGGCCGGGAGGCCCTCGCCTTGAACCGGACGAAGGCGAGCTCGATCGTCGGACCATCGGGTCGGGAGCGGTTCTCGAGCACGGTCAGGCGCCCGAGCTCCGCGGAGACCGACGGCGAGCCGTCCCGTGGCGTCAGCCGGATCGTTTCGAAGCGCAGCCGTCCGGGTGGGACTTTCGCGGCGGTGGGAGGCGTCGAGTCCTCGGCGAGAAGGACAGCGGCGGTCAACGCGAACGAGGCAGAGAGCACTGTGTGGCGCATCGCGAACCTCTACGGGAGAAACGCGCCGCGACGCGCGAGGTTTTGCTTCCACGGATGAATCGTGTCGGCAGGGGGACGGCGTGACGGCGCGGGAGGACGCCGACGGCGCGCGCCCCGCTGCCCTCGAAACGGACCGGCGTCAACGATCCGACCTGTGGGCGTCAACTCCCACTAGCCTAAACCCCCTCGAGACGGGGCCGTAAACACACCGATAAGAAGCCGGGTCCCACGGAGCCTCCGTGCGGCGCCCGGGCTGTCAGGAGGACACATGAGACGAATTGTCCGAACGACGACGACCCCCCTGTTCGCGCTCGCCTTCCTCGCTGCCGGAACCGCGGTCGGGCAGGCTCCGTTGACCCTGCCGCAGCCGAGCCCCAAGGCGACGGTCTCCCAGACCGTCGGCCTGACCGACATCGCCCTCACGTACCACCGCCCCGCGGTCAACAAGCGAACGGTCTGGGGAGACCTCGTGCCGTGGGATCAGGTCTGGCGCGCCGGCGCCAACGAAAACACGACGATTGCGTTCTCGTCGCCGGTCACCGTCAACGGAAAGCCGCTCGCGGCCGGCACGTACGGCCTCCACATGATCCCGAAGAAGGACGGGGACTGGACGATCGCATTCTCGAACGTGAGCTGGGCGTGGGGCAGCTTCACCTACGACGAGAAGGAGGACGCTCTCCGCGTCCCGGCGAAGCCGCAGCCGGCGGATTTCCAGGAGAGGCTGTCGTACACCTTCGACGAGCCGACGGACGGGTCGGTGGACGTTTCCCTGCGCTGGGAGAAGGTCCGGGTGCCCTTCCGGGTCGAGGTGGACACCCCCTCGGTCGTCATGGCCAGCATCCGGAAGGAGCTCCGGGACCTCCCGCGTTTTTCCTGGCAGGGGTGGAACCAGGCCGCGGCGTACGCGCAGCGGAGCAAGACGAACGTCGACGAGGCCATCACCTGGGCGGACCGCTCCATCGGGATGCAGGAGAACTTCAACAACCTTCGGACCAAGGCCGGGCTGCTCGAGCTCAAGGGCGATGCGAAGACGGCGTCGGCGCTGCGCGACCGATCCATGAAGATCGCGACGGAGGCCGACATCAACAACTACGGATACCAGCTGCTCGGCGCCGGCAAGACCGACGAGGCGATCGAGATGTTCCGCAAGAACGTCAAGGATCACCCGCAGAGCTGGAACGTCTACGACAGCCTGGGCGAAGGGTACGACCGGAAGGGGGACAAGAAGCTCGCGATCGAGAACTACCGCCGCGCGCTGAACATGACCCAGGACCCGGACCAGAAGAAGAGGATCGACGGGATCCTGAAGCGCCTCGGCGCCTGACGATCCGGTCGCTTACGGCGGCGCGGCGTTTCGCGGCGGCGCGATCCCGAGTGCGCGCGCGACCCGCGCCGCGATCTGCCAGGACCCGATCTTCTCGACCCGCTCCCGCGGGATGCCCGGCCCGGCCGCGAAGAACGTCGCGTCCACCTGCGGGTGGACGTTGCGGTAGCCGTGCCCTCCGTAGCTGTGCGGCGGGCGGACCGGATCTCCATCCGCGGTCCACGTGAACTGGAAGCCGGGCAGGGCGAGCACGACGAGGTCTCCCGATTCGGGGGCATTCAGGCCGAGGTCGCCGGCGGCCTCGCGCCGGACGATGCGATCGAACGGGCTCTTTCCGCCGACTCGGAAGTCGCGGAGAACGCGCTCCGCGCGATCCAGGGTCGACGGCGGGGCATTCCGGTTCCGGTAAATGTGTGCGATGCCGCTCGACGTCACCGCGATCACCGGCGAAGATGGCGCGGGTTCGTTCTTCGCGTCCACGTTGAGGAGCCCCGCCTCGCGAAGAATCGAGTTGACCGCGATCTCCGCGAAGATCGGCGTCATGCCGTGGTCCGAGGTCACGAAGAGAGTGTCCGAGGGACCGAGCGCCTTCTCGATCGCGTCGAGCGAGCGATCGGCGAGCGCATAGCTCTTCTCCACGAACCCGAGAAAACGCGCCGCCCGCTCCGGCGTGTAGCGCGACTGCCCCGGATCGACGAGAAGGAACTCGTGCGAGGTCTCGTCGACCTCGGGTTGATAGAGGAGGAGCAGGTCCCAGTCGCTCCGGGAGATCGCGAGCAGATCGGCGCGCGTGAGGAATTCGACGAGCCGCTCGGTCTGTTCGAGAAACACCTCGGGCCGCGCGCTGTTCTCCCCGAAAGCGTCGGTGTCGGGCATGCCGGGCCAGAAGCCGATCTCCTCGTCGAGCCGGCGAACCCATTCCCGTGGAACGCCCGTCGTGCGCGAGAGCGGGCCGAGGTAGATCTCGGCGACGCCGAGGTCCGGCGCGAGCGAGAGCAGCTTGCACCACGCGCCGGTGCGCCCGTCGCTGCTCGGCACCTCGACCGGGAACCAGTCTCCGACGCGCACCTCGCGGCGCTCCCCCATCTCCGGGAGCACGAGGAGACGGTCGTAATTGACTCGTCCGTCGTCGGTCGTGTCGGCGACCTGGAGAACGACGAGGTGAGTGGTCTCTCCGAACGCCACCGTCGTCTGCGCGACCAGCGAAAAGCTCTGGAACTTCGCGCCGCCGGGTGTGGCGGGCTTCCACGCCGACCGCGGAAGCGTCCATAGCCGGCCCGGCGCGAGCGGGTCGCCGGGCCACGTCATCATCCAGTCGGCGGTGCGCCCCGGGCCGTTGCCGTCCGCGCCCGGATAGAGCATCACGCCGACGCGCCTGCCCTGGCGGCGCGCTGCCTGCCACAGTGTCTCCGCGCGGATCGGCGCGAAGAAGCCGGAGATGGTCGTTCCGAAGGGCTTCGTCGGATCGAGCATCGTGTTCGCCACGATCCCCGTCACATCGGGCAAGCCTCCCGTCACGTGGGTGATGTGGGAGACCGCGGTCAGCGAAGGCGTCGGTGGGACGGAGCGAACGGCGTGAAAACCGCGCGCCGCGAGGCGGCGGAAGGCGCCGGCAGGAAGCTTCGCCGGATCGTCGAGCATCGCTTCGAGGCGCTCGCCGGCGACCCCGTCGAACGAGACGAGGACCGCGCGTCCCCCTGCCGGAGGCGGCGGCGCGGCAGCCCGAGGAGACGGAGCCGGGGCGCATTGGAGGAGGGCCGCGAAAGAGAGGAGAGCGAGAGCGCGGAGGAGAAAACGGCGCGCGATGTCGATCACGAGTTGCCGGAATCGTAGCATCGGGAAATCTCCGGTTCGCAGCGTGAGGAGTCTCCCGAAGGGAGGAGCCTCACGCTGCGGGAGCGGGAGTGAGCGAGGGACCAGGCGAGCGGTCGAGCCCGCATCCGGGCGAGCCGCTCGCCGGTGCTTCAGCAGGTCCCGAGCGAGCGAGAGCGACGGTCCGGCATAAGGTTTGCGGCAATCCCGCCGGAATGAGGAAGCCGAAGCTCAAGGTCTGGCGCGACGTCATTTTCACGACTCTCAAGAACTGGTTCGCGCACGACTCGATGTCGGAGAGCGCGGCCCTCGCGTACTACACGGTTTTCTCTCTCGCTCCGGTGCTTCTCGTCGTGGTGGCGATCGCCGGAGCGGTCTTCGGACACGACGCCGTGCGGGGGCGCATCGTCCACCAGTTCGGAGGCTTGATGGGCGAAGAGCAGGCAAAGATGGTGCAGACCATCCTGCAGAAGACGGAGCAGGAGAAGTCGAACGGTCTTGCGGCGGCCGTCGGGATCGTGACCCTCATCTTCGGCGCGACGGCGGTCTTCGCGCAGCTCCAGGCGTCGTTGAACCGCATCTGGGGCGTGACGCCGAAGCCCGGGCGCTTCTTCAAGGACTTCATCCGAAAGCGGCTGCTCTCGTTCGCGATCGTCGTGGCCATCGGCTTCCTGCTTCTCGTTTCGCTCGTCGTGTCGGCGGGGGTGGAGGCGCTCCAGAACTACGTCGCCGATCGAATGGCCGGCGACGCCCTCTGGCTGCAGTGGGCGAACGCGCTCTTCTCGTTCCTCATCTTCTCCGCGCTCTTCGCCTTGATCTTCCAGTTCCTTCCGGACGCGAGGATTCCGTGGCGCGACGTGTGGCTCGGCGCCGTCGCGACGGCGGCTCTCTTCGTGGTCGGGAAGTGGGCCAT
>Ga0209983_1000140_pt1 | contig 13183 bp, 10 predicted proteins | sample InoplaM1SPM_FD_187590 | JGI IMG/M metagenome (GOLD analysis project Ga0209983, IMG submission 187590) | Arabidopsis thaliana rhizosphere microbial communities from the Joint Genome Institute, USA, that affect carbon cycling - Inoculated... | ecosystem: Host-associated > Plants > Roots >...
CGAGGAGCCCGAGCGCCGAGGCCACGCCCGCCGCCGGCGGACAGAGGATCTGGCGGATGCCGAGCTTGCGGGCGACGCCGGCGGCATGCACGGGCCCCGCCCCGCCCGTGCAGAGCAGCGCGTAGCGGCGCGGGTCACGACCGCGCTCGGCGATGTGCACGCGTGCGGCGCTCGCCATCGTCTCGTTGACCACGTCGTGAATGCCCCACGCCGTCTCGGTGGGCGACAGTGACCCCCGCGCGGCCACGGTCTCCAGCGCCCGCCGGGCGGCCGCCATGTCGACGCGCACCTCCCCCCCGGCGAAGTACTCGGGGTTCAGGTAGCCGAGCAGGAAATCGGCGTCGGTCACCGTGGCCTCGGAGCCGCCCTGCCCGTACGCGGCCGGGCCCGGCTCCGATCCCGCGCTCCGTGGCCCGACCTTCAGCAGACCGAGCGCGTCGACGTGGGCGATGGAGCCGCCGCCGGCACCGATCTCGATCAGCTCGATCGTCGAGATCCGGATGGGCAGGCCGCTGCCTTCGAGGAAGCGCTTCTGTCGCGCCGCCTCGAACGCGTACGCGGTCAGCGGCTCGCCGTCGTCGACGAGGCTCAGCTTGGCGGTGGTGCCGCCCATGTCGAACGCCAGCAGGTTGCCGTGGCTGTCCTCGCCCCCGAAGAACGCGGCGGCGAGCGCGCCGGCGGCCGGTCCCGACTCGAGCATCTGGACCGGCGTGCGGGCCGCCTCCGCCAGGTGCGTGAGGCCGCCGCTCGACAGCATCAGCAGCAGCGGTGCGGGAATGCGGAGCGACTCGAGGCGCTGCGCCATGGCCGTCAAGTACTGATGCGCGAGCGGCTTGATGTAGGCATTGGCGACCGTGGTGGACGCCCGCTCGAACTCCCGGATTTCCGGCGCGACCTCGTGCGACGTGGTGACGGTGACGCTGGGATGCCGTCGCGAGATGAGCGCGGCCGCCTGTGCCTCGTGGCGTGGATTCGCATACGCGTGCAAAAACACGACCGCGATCGACGTGACCCCCTTGCTCACCAGGCGCTGCGCGACCCGCGCCACGTCGGCGGCAACGACCCGGCGTGCCACCGAGCCGTCCGCGCGCACGCGCTCGGCGACCTCCAGGCGGAGGTCGCGGGGCACGAGCGGGTCCGGCTTGCTGATGTTGAGGTCGTAGAGCTCGAACTTCCGCTCGCGCCCGATCTCGAGCGTGTCGCCGAAGCCGGCGGTGGTGATGAGCCCGGTCACCGCCCCCTGGCGCTCGATCAGCGCGTTGGTGAAGAGCGTGGTGGCGTGGACGGTCCGGGAGACCGCGGCCGGATCGACGCGCGCCTGGGTCAGCAGCCCCGCGACGCCCGCCGCCACCGCGCGCGCCGGGTCGTCGTGCGTGGTGAGAACTTTACGACTGAAGCGGCTGCCTCCCTCGTGGTCGTAGACCACGAGATCGGTGAAGGTGCCGCCGATGTCGATGCCGAGAGAGTACTGGGCCATCGCGCGAGCGCCGTCACCGCGCCTTGAGCTTGAGGTCCTCCGCGGGCGCCGAGTACGAGAAGCCGGGGATGAGGCCGGCCCCGCCCTCGGCCACCCGAGGCCCGACCCCCCAGATGAACGCCAGCTCGTAGATCGGCACGTTGATCGTCTTCTCGACCAGGAGCTTCTGGATCTGGCCGAGCAGCGCCTCGCGCTTCTTCGCATCGAGCTCGCGGCCCTGCCGCGCGTAGAGCTCGTCGATCTCGGGCAGGCTTCCGTAGGCGTAGATGCCGTTCGTGGTCGCGTAGGGCTCGATCTTGGTGGCCGCGTTGCCGAAGGCCGCGCTGATGACCAGGATCACCCCGTGCAGCTTCTTCTCGCGCCACGCCGAGAAGTAGGCCGCGCGCTCCATGGTTCGCGTGGCGGTGCGGATGCCCACCGCCTGCAGGTAGCCCTGGATCGCCTCGCCCATGGAGTTGTACGGAGGGAACGGATAGAAGTTGCCGCCGTCGAAGCCGTTGGGATACCCGGCGTCGGCCAGCAGCTTCCTGGCCCGCGCCGGATCGTACGCGGGCGGCTCGAAGTGGACCGCGTACTGGAAGATGCGCGGCACGATGCTCCCGGTCAGCCGCGAGAAGCCGAGCGTCTCGGCCTGGTTCACCGCCTGGCGGTCGATGGCCAGGCTCGCGGCCTGGCGCACCCGCGCGTCGTGCCAGGGTGACTTCGGATCCCACTGCTCGGGCAATTCGAGCCAGAACGCCCCCGAGAGCAGCGGCGCCTTCAGGGTCAAGCCGGGGGTCTTGCGGATCGCGTCCGCGGTCGGCCCGGTGAGCAGGTACACGATGTCGACCTCGCCGTTGCGCAGGGCGGCCGCGCGCGTCGTCTCCTCCGGCATCGAGCGCATGACCAGCCGCTTCACCGAGGGCGCCTTGCGCCAGTAGCCGTCGAAGGCCTCCATCACGATCTCGACGCCCGGCTTGAACGACACCACCTTGTAGGGACCGGCGCCGATCGGCGCGGTCTTGAACCCGTCCTCACCCACCTGCTGCACGTACTTCTTGGGGACGATCCAGGCGGCGCCGGAGGCGGTCGTGCCGTAGAAGGTCATGAAGTCGGGCCACGGCTCCTTCAGCACGAAGCGGACCTGCGTCGGCCCCAGCACCTGGACTTCCTTGACCTTGTCCTTGAGGAGCGTGGCGCTGGCGCCCTTGTAGCGGTCCCAGGAGAACTTCACGTCCTCGGCGGTGACCGGCTCGCCGTTGTGGAAGCGCACGTTCCTGCGCAGCGTGAAGGTGTAGGTCAGGTGATCCTTCGACTCCTGCCACGACTCGGCCAGGCTCGGGGTGTTGAGCCCGCCGGGCATCGGCTTCACCAGGGCGTCATGGACCGCGTAGAGCACCATGAACGGCGTGCTGAAGGCCTCCGTCTCCGCCGGATCGAGCCACTTGGCGGCGAGGGTCACGTGCAGGCCCCAGCGCATCTCGCCCTCGGCGGCCGAGGCGGGCGAATTGGAGATCAGCGCGACGATGGTGACGACGGCGAGCAGCAGCGAACCGAGCGCGCGCGAGCAGAGGGTGGTCATGGCGAGAACCGTAGGGCCCGCAGTAGCAAACGTCAAGAGGATCCGCGGTGGTCGTGACCGAGGCCGGGGATCGCCTCCTCCCCGCACGACAGCATGTAGGCCCACACGTGCTGCAGCGACGCGAAGCACACGCTCACCGCCACGATCAGCACCGCGGCGATCGCGAACTCGGCCATCCGCGGCAGGTGGACGCGGCACTCTAGCCTGCCCCGGCCGCGCCGGGCAAGCCCGGAGCCGGCGCGCGGGGCCGGTATTGGCGGGCCGCCGGCGGGAGAGTACTATCCCCCCGTCCGCAGCGACTGTTCCGAAGCGCGTTCGTCACCGTCCCGAAGCGCGTGGGAGCCCGTCAGGCTCCCGGCGGAGGAGGCCCACACATGTCCGAATCCCGCGCCCACGATCGGTCCGCTCATCCCATCCACCGACGCACCCTGCTGAAGGCCGCGGGCGGTGCCACCGCGCTCGCGGGCCTCGAGGGCATCCTCGCGGCCCGGCGCGCCCCCGCTCACGCGCAAGGCACGGAGATCAAGGTGCTGCAGTGGGTGGACTTCATCCCCGAGGGGGACGTCGAGCTACGCCGGCAGTACGCCGAGTACAGCGAGCAGTCGAAGGTGAAGGTCACGCTCGAGACCATCAACGCCAACGACCTGCAGGCGCGCATCACCGCGGCCATCCAGTCGGGCTCCGGCCCCGACATCATCATGATGCTGCACAACTGGCCGCACCTCTACCAGAACGGCCTCGCCGACGTCAGCGATCTCTGCGAGTGGAAGGCCAAGGAGCAGGGCGGGTACTACTCGCACTCCCAGGCCGCCGCGCAGGAGGGCAAGAAGTGGCTGGCCCTGCCCTACAGCACCGGCGGCAGCCTCATCGCCTACCGGCGCTCGTGGTTCGCGGAGGCCGGCGCGAATCAGCCGCCGAAAACGTTGGAAGACTACCGGAAGGTCGGCATGGCGCTCAAGAAGAAGGGCAAGCCGATCGGCCAGACGCTCGGCCACACCTTCGGCGACGCGCCCACCTGGACCTACCCGATCATGTGGACCTTCGGCGGGACCGAGGTGGACCAGAGCGGGAAGAAGGTGGTCATCAACTCGAAGGGCACGCTCGAGGCGGTGAAGTGGATGGTGAGCTTCTGGAAGGACGCCTGCGACGAGGGCGCGCTGGCCTGGGACGACACCAACAACAACCGCGCCTTCCACGCCAACGAGGTCGCGGCCACGCTGAACGGCGCGTCCATCTTCATCTTCGCCAAGCGCAACCCCGACAAGGTCAAGAACGAGGCGGGCCAGCCGATGTGGAGCGACATCTCGCACTTCGCGATCCCCGACGGTCCCAACGGCCCGACCCCGCCCTACTTCGTGCCCTTCTCCCACGGGCTGATGAAGTACTCGAAGAACCAGAAGGCGGCCAAGGACTTCCTCAAGTGGCTCCACGGCAAGGACCAGTTCGGCAAGTGGTTCGCGATCGAGAACGGCTACAGCGTGGGCGCCACCACCATGTGGGAGAACCACCCGATGTGGAGCACGGTGGACGACGCGCTCAAGCCCTTCCGGGTGGCCGCGCGCGGCTCGCGCATGATCGGGTTCGCGGGTCCCTCGAACGCCAAGGCCACCGAGGTCTACAGCAAGTACATCATCACCGACATCTTCGCCAAGGCCGTGCAGGGCATGTCCCCCGAGGACGCGGTGAAGTGGGGTGAAAGCGAGCTGAAGAAGGTCTACGAGGGCTGATCGGCGCCCGCCGTCGGCGCCCCGCTCGGATAGTCCCGAGCGGGTGCGCCGGGCAAGCTTTCAGAAGATCGCGAGCGGGTGTGCCGGCGCGCCGGTGGCGCCGACGAGGCGCAGCGGCGTCGCGGTGAACAGGAACTCGTTGCGTCCCTCCTCGGCGCAGGCCTTCGCCAGGCGCTCGGGATCCGAGTTGTCGATGAGGGCCAGGCCGAGGAACGGGATGGCCAGATGGGCGGACATGCCGAAACCGGGGTAGCGGCTGGGGCGCTCGTCCATCATGTCCCACGAGATGCCCGCGATGTCCTTCGCCCGGAACCACTCGAGGCAGGAGAGATGCAGGCCCGGGTGCTCCGAGATGCGGGGCTTCCAGTCGGGATTGTCCTGCCGGAACTTCTCGTCGCCGCTGCGCACGACCACCACGTCGCCCGGCTCCACCCGGACGCCCGCGCGCCGCTCGGCCTCGTCCAGCTCCCGAGGGGTCACCGGGTGGCCCACCGTGACGTAGCCCTCCTTCCGCCCGGCCGCGATGTCGAGGAAGACGCCTCGGGTCGTAATACCCCGTTCGAAGATCGGATCGATCGGGCACCAGAGCGCGCCGTCGGTGGTGAGGCTCTCCGCGAACGGGCGGCCGTTGTACAGCTCGCCGTCCCATCCGACGTGGCAGAGCGCATCCACGTGGGTGATCCAGAACCCGTGGTAGACCATGTCGAAGCGGTCGAGCACCACGTCGACCCGCTCGCGCTTGGACGGAAACGTCATGTGGTACATGTACACGGGGCGCGGGATCACGTCGCGCGCCAGCGAGACGGTGCGCCCCTTCTTGATCAGCCGCTGGGCCTGGGCCTGCTTGGCCGGGGTGATCAGGTTCACGGTGCCGAGCTGGTCGTCGTGGCCCCAGCGGCCCCAGTTGTTCAGCTCCTTGAAGTACCCCTCGACGCGGTCACGGGTGGGCAGCGCGGCATCAGCCATCGCACGAATCCTTTCTCGGTTCTGGGGCGCGACGTGGCCTCTCGGGGAGGAGGCGGTGGAGCGTCATGGCGGAGCAAACGGTAGCACGGCACGACTGCTTGGAGAATGCGTCGACGCCGTGGTAATCGGGAAGCGATGAAGGTCCTGCTCGTGCGTCACGCGCCCGCGGTGCGCAATGGCACCGGCGGCGTTCGCGACCACGACCGGCCCCTCACCCGGCGTGGCCGCCAGCGGTTCCGGCTCGCCGCGCGCGGGCTCGCCCGCATCGCCGGGCGCCCCGACGTCCTCCTGACCAGCCCGCTGACCCGGGCGCGTGAGACCGCCGACATCGCGGCCCGGGCCTTCAGGCGGGTGACGCCCCGGATCGAGCCTGCGCTCGGGCAGGACGACGTCGACGTCCTGGTCACCACGCTCAAGCGGTTTCGCGCCGACGCGACGGTCGCCCTGGTCGGGCACGAGCCGACGCTGTCGGGCCTGCTGGCCCACCTCATCGGGATGCACCAGGGGGACGACCGCTTCGCCTTCAAGAAGGGCGGCGCGGCCCTCGTGAGCCTGCCGGAGGGCCCGTCCATGCCGGGGCAGCTATTGTGGTTCGTAAAGCCGCGGATTCTCAGATATATCGGCTCCAGATAAGCCGAACCTCCCGGCCCGACCGGGCCCCGTGGTACCCTTAGGACCCCTTCCCGGGGCTGCCCAAGACCGGCCACGCGACTGACCAGACCGCAGGGGCGGTCCGGCCCGTGTCCGCCGGCTTGGCGGCACGCATACGAGGTGCTGAGCCCGTGTCACGGACGAATGGAAACCGAGCGGACGGGCGTGCGCCCGACCTCGTGGCCATCGTCGACCTGGGCTCCGCCGCCGTCCGGTTCCTCCTGGCCCAGATCCGGCCGACCTCCGGCTATCGCATCCTCGCCCAGGAGCGCGTTCCGACCCGCCTGGGCGGCGGCGCCCCCGGCACTCTCCCCCGCGCCGCCATCGACCGGACGCTCCGTGCCGTACACCGCTTCTTCAAGCGCTACTCCCCTCACGCCCAGGGGCCGCGCATCGTGGCCATCGCGACCTCGGCGGTGCGGGACGCGCGCAACCGGGAGCGCCTGCTGGATCCGCTGCGGCGCCGCGAGGGTATCGAGGTCCAGGTGCTGAGCGGGCGAGACGAGGCGCGCTTCGGAGTGGTGGCCGCGCTGGAGAGCCTGTCTTTCGCCCGGGGAGTGGTGGCGGATCTCGGCGGCGCCAGCCTGCAGCTCAGCCGCGTGCGCCACGGCCGGGTGATCTCGACGGGGAGTGTGCCGCTGGGGGCGGTGCGCACCACCGAGCAGTTCCTCAAGCACGATCCGCCGACGCCGCGTGAGCTGCGCGCGCTGCGGGCCGAGATCCGTGCCCACCTGGCCGCCGCGCTGCCCTCCGCCGAGCGCGGTGAGGTGCTGGTGGGGCTGGGCGGCACGGTGCGCACGCTCGCCAGCATCCACCTGCGCGCGAACCCGGGGGAGCGCAAGCACCGGCAGGGGCTCGTGCTCCAGCAGTCCGACGTCACCGCGATCCGCGAGCGGTTCGAGGCGCTCTCCTCGCGTCAGCGCCGCCGGATCCGCGGGCTGAAGGGCGAGCGCGCCGACATCATCCTGGCCGGCGCGATGGTGATCGAGGACGTGATGATCAGCGGCGGCTATCTCAACCTGGTGGTGTGCACGCGCGGGGTGCGGGACGGCGTGCTGCTTCACGAGACGTCCAGGAAAAGGAACGCCTATGGGCTCCGATAAGTTCGTCAACCGGGAGCTGTCGTGGCTCGAATTCAACCGGCGCGTCCTCGAGGAGGCGCAGGACCCGAGCGTGCCGCTCCTGGAGCGCCTGAAGTTCCTGTCGATCTTCAGCTCGAACCTCGACGAGTTCTTCATGGTGCGGGTGGCCGCCCTGAAGCGGCGCATCCGCGAGGGCGAGCAGACGCCGACTCCGGACGGCCTCACCCCGGCGGCCGCCATGGCCGCGGTCTCGGCCCGCGTGCACGCGCTGGTCGAGCTGCAGCACCGCACGTTCCTGCAGGACCTCCAGCCGCCGCTCGCCGCGGAAGGCGTGCTGCTGCTGCGGCCCAAGGAGATCACCGAGGAGCAGCGGCGCTTCCTCGACGAGTACTTCCGCCGCACGCTCCTGCCCGTGGTCACCCCGCTCGCGGTCGACCCGGGCCATCCATTCCCGTACCTGGGCAACCGCTCGCTCTGCCTGATCGCCTCGATGCGGCCGACCGCGCCGTCCGTCTTCCCGCACAGCCGCCTCTCGATCATCCACATCCCGAGCCAGGCCCTGCCCCGCTTCATCGCCCTGCCGGAGGGCGAGGGCCGACGCGCCTTCATGCTGCTCGAGGACGTGGTGCGGCTGCACCTGCCGAGCATCTACCACGGCTACGAGATCCTCTCGAGCCACGCGATCCGGGTGACCCGGGACGCCGACCTGCCCGAGCCGTCCACGCGCACCACCGATGTGCTGAGCGGCATCGAGCGGAGCCTGCGCGAGCGCCGGCTGGGCGACGCGGTGCGGCTGCAGCACGACGGCGATCTGCCCGCCGACATCCTGACGCTGCTGCTCGACGAGCTGGAGCTGCAGGCCGACGACGTCTACGAGGGCGCGGGCTTCGCCGCCTTCTCGGACCTGATGCAGCTCTACACCGCGCTCGACATCCCGCGGCTCAAGGACCCCCAGCAGCCGCCGCGTCCGGTGGCGGAGCTGGAGAGCACCTCCGACGTGTGGGGCGCCATCCGCGCGCAGGACATCCTGGTCCACCACCCGTACGAGAGCTTCGACAGCGTGATCCGGTTCGTGCGCGAGGCGGCGACCGATCCGCGGGTGCTCGCCATCAAGATGACCCTCTACCGGGTGAGCCCGGCCTCCCCCATCGCGCACGCGCTGCAAACCGCGGTGGAGAACGGCAAGGAGGTGGCGGTCCTCGTCGAGCTGCAGGCCCGCTTCGACGAGGAGGCGAACATCCGCTGGGCCCGGGCGCTGGAAGAGGTGGGCGCCCACGTGGTGTACGGCTTCCCCGGGTTCAAGACCCACTGCAAGGCGTGCCTCGTGGTGCGCCAGGAGTCGGACGGGATCCGGCGCTACTGCCACCTCGCCACCGGCAACTACAACGTGCGGACCGCCGGCATCTACACCGACATCGGCTTCTTCACGAGCCGGCAATCGTTCGGCGAGGACCTCACCCAGCTCTTCAATCTCCTCACCGGCTACTCGCGGCCGACCCGCTTCCACCACCTGATCCTCGCCCCGAGCGCGATGCGCGACGCCTTCGTGGAGCGCATCCGGCGCGAGGCCGAGCACGCGCGGACCGGGCGCCCGGCGCGGATCATCGGCAAGATGAACGCGCTGGTGGACCGCAGCGTGATCGAGGAGCTGTACGAGGCCAGCGCGGCCGGCGTGCGGATCGACCTGATCGTGCGGGGCATCTGCTGCCTGCGCCCCGAGGTCCCCGGCCTCTCCGAGAACATTCGCGTGATCTCGATCGTGGACCGCTACCTCGAGCACTCGCGCATCTACTATTTCGAGAACGCGGAGCATCCCGAGTACCTGCTCGCCTCCGCGGACTGGATGACCCGCAACCTCGACCGGCGCGTCGAGGTGGCCTTCCCGGTCCTGGACCCGAGCCTGCACCGGCAGATCCGCGAGATCCTCGAGACGCAGCTGGCCGACACCGTGAAGGCGCGCCGCATCCTCGCCGACGGCACCTCGGAGCGCGTCCGGCCGGTGGGCCGGCCCGCCCTGCGCTCGCAGGAGCGCCTCTACGAGATCACCGGCGCCGGCCGGCCGGGAGCCGACGAAGCCGACTGCTGATCCCCTCGCGCGGGCGCGCGGTTGACCGCCCTCCGGGTGCGTGCTAGAACCGGGGCACCGCGGCACGACATCCCAGGACCGGCCTGGCCCACCCGAGGAGGCCCCCGCCATGGATCTCAACTACACCGCCGAGGACGTTGCGTTCCGCAAGCAGGTCCGCTCCTGGCTCGAGCAGAACATGCCGCGTCAGATCCGAGACCTCGACGAGCGCAAGGCCTGGCACCGGCGGCTCTACGAGGCCGGCTACCTGGGCATGGGCTGGCCGAAGGAGTACGGCGGCCAGGGCGCGCGGCCGATGGAGCAGGCCATCGTGGCCGACGAGATGGCGCGCGCGGGCGCGCCGGCGCCGACCAACAGCCTGGGCGTGGGCATCGTCGGCCCCACCATCGTGGTGCACGGCACCGACGCCCAGAAGCGGCGCTATCTCCGCAAGATCCTCACCGCCGAGGAGATGTGGTGCCAGCTCTACTCCGAGCCCAACGCGGGCAGCGACCTCGCCGCGCTCCGCACCGCCGCCGAGGACCGGGGCGATCACTTCCTGGTGAACGGCCAGAAGATCTGGACCAGCGGCGGCGCGGTGGCCGACTGGGGCCTGCTGCTGGCCCGTACCGATCCCGCCGTCCCGAAGCACAAGGGCATCAGCTGCTTCCTGATGAACATGCGCCAGCCCGGCGTCGACGTGCGCCCGCTCAAGCAGATCACCGGCTCGTCGGAGTTCTGCGAGGTCTTCATGACCAACGCGCGTGTCGAGAAGGAGAACATGATCGGCCGCCTGGGCGAGGGCTGGGGCATCGCGCAGACCACGCTCGGCTACGAGCGCGGCGGGCGCGCGCTGGCCCGCATCACCACCTACGCGTCGCAGTACCGGACGCTCATGGACGCGGCCCGGCGGCTGAAGCGCAACGGCCGGCCGATCCTGGACGACGCGGTGACCCGCCAGAAGCTCGGGCGCATCTGGGCCGATCTGGAGGTCGAGCGCTACGGGGCGCTGCGCACGCTCACCATGCTGGAGCGCGGCGAGCACCCCGGCGCGGGCGGCTCGCTGACCAAGCTCTCCTATTCCGAGTTCGAGAAGCGCTTCCTGGAGCTGGCCGAGGAGATCCTCGGACCCTACGGGCAGCTCACCGACGGCGTGCCGCCGGAGTTTCGTCTCGAGGTCGACACCGCGGTGGGCGATCACGGGACCTGGGCGTACGCGTTCCTGTGGTCGCGCGCCGGCACCATCTACGCCGGATCGTCGGAGATCCAGAAGAACGTCATCGGCGAGCGCATCCTGGGGCTCCCGAAGGAATCCCGCGCCGACCGCGTCGGAGGCATTCGATGAACTTCTCGTTCAGCGAGGATCAGGTCCTGCTCCGCAACTCCGTCCGCGCGGCGCTGGACGAGCAGTGCGCCCCCGCCCACGTGCGCGCCATGGCCGACGACACCCGGGGCTACTCCGAGGCGCTGTGGAGCGAGATGGCCAAGCTCGGCTGGCTCGGCCTGCCCTTCGCGGAGGAGCAGGGCGGTGCCGGCCTCGGGCTGGTCGAGCTGGCGCTCGTGCTCGAGGAGATGGGCCGCGCCGCATATCCGGGCCCGTACTTCGCCAGCGTGGTGCTGGGCGGCCTCGGCATCCAGCTGGGCGGCAGCGCGGCCCAGCAGGAGCGGTGGCTGCCCGCGATCGCCTCGGGGCAGGCGCGCGCGAGCGCGGCCCTGCTCGAGGACGCGCTCGACTGGGATCCCGCCTCCACCACCGCCACCGCCACCGCGACGAAGGCCGGCGACGGCTGGCGGCTCTCCGGGCTCAAGCGCTTCGTGCCGTGGGCCCACGTGGCCGACGTGGTGCTGGTCCCGGCCCGGGCGCCCGAAGGTGTCTCCCTGTTCCTGGTGGATCCGCGCGCGGCCGGCGTCACGCTCACGCCCATGATCGGCATCGACCTGAGCAACCGCTGGTCGGAGATGCGCCTCGATGGCGTGGCGGTGCCCGCCGACGCGCTGATGGGCCGCGCCGGCGACGCGGGCGGCCTCCTGGATGCGCTCCTGCGCCGGGCCGCGGTGGGCGCCTCCGCGGAGATGCTGGGGGCGGCGCGCCGGTGCCTCGACATGAGCGTGGGCTACGTGAAGGTGCGCGAGCAGTTCGGCCAGCTCATCGGCTCCTTCCAGGCCATCCGGCATCGCTGCGCCGAGATGCTGATGGAGGTGGAGAACTGCCACTCCGCGGTCTACTACGCGGCCTGGGCGCTCACCGCCGGCGCGGGCGACGCGGCCGCCGCCGCGTCCATCTGCAAGTCCTACGTGAGCGAGGCGGCCCGCAAGGTCTGCGGCGACGCGATCCAGGTGCACGGCGGCATCGGTTTCACCTGGGAGTACGATCTGCACCTCTACTTCAAGCGCGCCAAGGCGCTCGAGCCCCTCTACGGCGACGCCGCCCACCACCGCGAGCAGATCGTCCGGGGTCAGGTCTTGCATTCCGACAAATGACCGCTCCGCTCGGGGGCATCCGCGTCGTCGATCTGACGTCGTACATCGCCGGCTCCTACGGGGCCATGATGCTGGCCGACCTGGGTGCCGACGTCATCAAGGTGGAGGCCATCGAGGGCGACTCGTTCCGGGAGCTGCCCGGCTTCTACGGCTGGAATCGCGGCAAGCGCTCGCTCGCGCTGAACCTGAAGGACCCGGACGGCTGCGCCGTCGTCCACCGCCTCGCCAAGGACGCCGACGTGGTGATGGAGAACATGCGTCCCGGCGTGGTCGAGCGGCTCGGCGTCGACTACGAAACCTTGCGGGCCCTGAACCCGCGGATCATCTACTCCACCGTCACCGCGTTCGGCTCCGACGGCCCCTACAAGGAGCGTCCGGGCTTCGATCCGCTGCTCCAGGCGATGGGCGGCCTCATGGCCCTGCAGGGCTTCGGCGGGCCGCCCCAGTACCTGCGCATCGCGCCCACCGACTACTACTGCGCGGCGCTGGCCTGCCAGGCGGTGCTGGCCGCGCTCTTCGTGCGCGAGCGCACCGGGCGCGGCCAGCGCGTGCAGACCTCGCTGCTGCAGGCGGTGCTCGCGCTGCAGTCGGGCAGCGTGGTGGACTACCCGGGCCGCGAGGTCGTGCTCCGCGAGACCCCGACCTACCGTCTCTACCAGGGAGGCGACGGCGAGTGGTTCTTCCTCGCGGTCGGCAACCAGTCGTTCTGGATGAAGCTCTGCAAGGTGATCGGCCGGGAGGACCTCGCCCGCGATCCGCGCTTCGGCTCCTGGCTCTCGCGCCGCGACCACGCCGACGCGCTGATGCCGCTGCTCGAGGAGGCGTTCGGCTCCCGGCCGGCCGCGGAGTGGGTCGAGATCCTGACCGCGAGCGATATACCGGCCGCGCTCACCCGGACGCTGCAGCAGTTCCTGCGGGACCCCGCGGTGCAGCACCACCAGATGACCGTCACCTACGATCACCCGGAGCTGGGAGCCCTCACCTTGATGGGCCAGCCGCTCCGCTTCTCCGAGACGCAGGCCCCCGACGCGGGCCCGCCCCCGATCCTCGGCCAGCACACCGATGAGGTGTTGCGTCAGGCGGGGTACGCCGATCACGAGATCGCCGACCTGCGACGCCGCGGTGTCGTCGCCGGCAAGGACTGAGATCCATGACGGACAAACCGATCGACAC
>Ga0209983_1000145_pt1 | contig 13043 bp, 12 predicted proteins | sample InoplaM1SPM_FD_187590 | JGI IMG/M metagenome (GOLD analysis project Ga0209983, IMG submission 187590) | Arabidopsis thaliana rhizosphere microbial communities from the Joint Genome Institute, USA, that affect carbon cycling - Inoculated... | ecosystem: Host-associated > Plants > Roots >...
TGGTCCTCGGCTGACAAGTCGACCGGCCCGGCATCCGGCTCGCCGAAGCCGGTGCTGTGTTCGACCGCATTGTACCAGTGGGCGGCCCATATTCCGTCGGTTTCGCGCCGCCCAAGCGCCCAGCTCAGCATCGCCGGATCCCACGGGATGTCGAGCGCTTCGCAAAGCTTCGACAAAACCGCACCAGGGTTTGAGAGCACATCATTGGCGTCGATCACCGGCGGCGCAGCCCCGAGCCGATTCCCGGTTCCGAGGAAGTATTGCCTGCCGACGCCGTGGTCATCGCGTTCGGCTTTCGTCCGAGCCCGGCGGACTGGTTCGAAGGCCAGAACATCGAGACCGACAACCAGGGCCGGGTCGTTGCGCCTGAACTCGGTCGGTTCAAGCACCAGACCAGCAATCCGAAGATCTTCGCTGGCGGCGACATGGTTCGCGGATCCGATCTGGTGGTAACGGCCATCTTCGAAGGCCGCCAGGCAGCTGAAGGGATTCTGGATTACCTCGAGCTGTAACGCTGGCTGCGAGCCTCGAGCGGCAAGTTGCAAGGCGACGCGCAGGAGAAGCATGAGGCTTCTTCGGTGCGAGCCCGCAGGCTGGTTCGCTTGCAGCTTGCAGCTTGCAGCTTGCAGCTTGCAGCGCCTGACCGGAATCAAGGGTGTAGACAAAAGGCACGGCGCTCGCCGTGCCTTTTGATTTCCGCTTTGCGACAATGCCGCCACTTTTTTGCTGGAACCCAGACATGACTGCCTTGAAGAACGATCGCTTTCTCCGCGCCCTGCTCAAGCAACCTGTCGACGTCACCCCGGTGTGGATGATGCGTCAGGCCGGACGCTATCTGCCCGAATACCGCGCCAGCCGCGGCAAGGCCGGGGACTTCATGAGCCTGTGCATGAATCCCGCGCTGGCTTGTGAGGTCACGCTGCAGCCGCTGGAGCGCTATCCGCTGGACGCCGCGATCCTCTTCTCCGACATCCTCACCGTGCCGGATGCCATGGGGCTCGGGCTCTACTTCGAAACCGGCGAAGGCCCGCGCTTCAAGAAAGTCGTCAGCAGCATGGCCGATATCGAAGCGCTGCCGGTGCCGGACCCGGAGAAGGATCTTGGTTACGTCATGGATGCCGTACGCACCATTCGCCGCGAACTGAACGGCCGTGTTCCGCTGATCGGCTTTTCCGGCAGCCCCTGGACGTTGGCGACCTATATGGTCGAGGGCGGTTCTTCGAAGGATTTCCGCAAGTCAAAGGCGATGCTGTACGAGAACCCGCAGGCAATGCACGCGCTTCTGGACAAGCTTGCGCAATCCGTGACGAGCTACCTCAACGGTCAGATTCGCGCCGGTGCCCAGGCGGTACAGATCTTCGACTCCTGGGGCGGAAGCCTCTCGGCGGCGGCGTATCAGGAGTTTTCGCTGGCTTATATGCAGAAGATCGTCGACGGACTGATCCGCGAGCACGACGGTCGGCGCGTCCCGGTGATCCTGTTCACCAAGGGCGGCGGGCTCTGGCTCGAATCGATGGCGCAGGCGGGGGCCGAGGCGCTGGGTCTGGATTGGACATGCGACATCGGCGCCGCCCGCGCACGGGTTGGCGACAAGGTTGCGCTGCAGGGCAACATGGACCCGAGCGTGCTGTTCGCCAAGCCGGACGCGATCCGCGCTGAAGTGGCGCGCATTCTGGCCAGCTTCGGCCGTGGCGAAGGTCACGTGTTCAACCTCGGCCACGGCATCACGCCGGAGGTCGACCCGGCTCACGCGGGCGCGTTCATCGAGTCGGTCCACGAGCTGTCGGCGCAATATCACGGTTGATTTTGGCTGCAGGCCACAAGCTGCAAGCCAAAAGCTGCAGGCATCGATAGATAGGAATGTGAGAAGGGGTGACGCTGGTTCGGCGTTACCCCGCGCACTGATCAGCCCTGCGCCGCGTCACGGCTGTTGATAGTGTCCCGGCGTTTTATCGAAATCATGGTCATGGAGCAGCTTGGTGACGCGGATATCGGTGATGCCGATGACTTCTGCCTGCTCGAGCACCCTGTCCTCACCGGCGTCCGCCTCGGGCATCACCAGGCTGTTCTCAGCGTCGCCGTTGTGTAGCTCGATGAGATGCCGCGCGGCGCTGGCCTGGGACATGCGCTCTTCTTCGGACTCGATGATCTGATTCCTCGGGTCGTTCTGGAAGATGTAGTTGACTTCGAATTTGTGCGATGACTTTCCGAACATGGCGGCTCCTGAGAGAGTTGACGGGTCTGCTCAGTTGACTCCTGGGTCCGGTTATTCGTTCGGCGCCGAATACGGCAGGTCGACGGCTGGGAATTCAGCCGGCAGGGCTGACGCCCGGCATCACCGGGCGCCATCCCGATTCACTTGACCTTGGCCAGGTTGGCCTTGAGGGCTACGCCCGCCATGAGCGCGCCGGCATGGCATTCATACTTCTCGGCGTCCTTGTACTCGACGTGCTTGTAATTGCTGGCGATGTCGACCACGGCGTTCGCACCGGCGGCCTTGGCAGCCTGCTGCATGCTGATCAGCGCCGATTGCAACGCCCAGCTACAGGCACCTTCATCGGTCTTGTTGAATGCGTTGGTTTTTTTGCTCGTCGTCACGCCGCTGCGGACGACCTGCGCGCCGGCAGGCGTTTTGCCGGCCAGGTAGAACTTGACGCTGCCGTCCAGCTTGCCGGAGGCAGTGGCCTCTGCCACGACCTGATCGAAGGGCAGATAGTGCGTGGTATCGCGCGCCTGGCTGATACCAGGCAATGCACAGAGCACCAGTGCTGCGCCGATCCATGTGTTTTTCTTCATTGCATGTTCCTTGCGGTGTGTGGGTGACGCTCATGCCCAACGGCGGAAGATCAACGAGGTGTTGATGCCGCCGAAGGCGAAATTGTTGTTCATCACGTACTCGTGCTGCATCACGCGCGGCGCTCCGATCAGGTAATCCAGCTCGCCGCAGCGTGGATCGATGCTATCGAGATTGAGCGTATGGATGTAGCGGTCGCGGTTCATCATCTCGATGCTGAACCAGGATTCCAGCGCCCCGCAGGCACCGAGCGTATGGCCGAGGAAGCTCTTCTGGGAGCTGATCGGCATCCGCGAGCCGAACAGCGATTGCGTCGCCAGCGTCTCGGCGATATCACCCTGTTCGGTCGCGGTGCCGTGACCGTTGACGTAGCCGATGGCGTCCGGCTGCAGATTGGCATCTTCCAGAGCCAGCTCCATGGCACGGCGCATGGTTGCTTGCTCGGGCTTCGTCGCGTGCTGGCCATCGGCGTTGCTGCCGAAGCCGATCAGCTCGGCGTGAATGGTGGCACCACGGGCCAGCGCATGCTCGAGTTCCTCGAGCACCAGCATGCCGGCGCCTTCGCCGATCACCAGGCCGTCGCGGGCGGAGTCGTAGGGGCGCGGCGATGTGTGCGGCGCGTCGTTCTGCAGGCTTGTGGCATAGAGCGCATCGAACACCATCGCTTCGGTGGCGCACAGCTCTTCGGCCCCGCCGGCGAGCATCATCGGCAGACGGCCGAACTTGATCGCCTCGTAGGCGTAACCAATTCCCTGACTGCCGCTGGTGCAGGCGCTGGAGGTCGGGATGACCCGTCCGGTCAAGCCAAAAAAGATGCTGATATTGGCCGCCGTGGTGTGCGGCATCATGCGGATGTAGGAGTTGGCGTTCAGGCCGTCGGCCACCGAGTTGAGCAACATGTTGCCGAACGCCTTGATTTCCTCGGTGCTGCCGGTGGATGAGCCGCACGCGACGCCCATTCTGCCATCGCGGATCGACGGATCGCTCAGCAGACCGGCATGTTCGAGCGCCTGTTCGGCGGCCCGTACCGACAGCTTCGAGACGCGCCCCATGCTGCGCAGCTGCTTGCGGGTCCAGTGTCTGGGCACGCTGAAATCGTCCACCGGGCCTGCCAGACGGGTGTTGAGCTCGGTGAACCTGTCCCACTCGTGCATGCGCCGGATGCCGCTGCGATTGGCGCTGAAATGGGTTTCGATCGCCGCCCAGTCGCTGCCGAGCGACGTAATGCCGGCCATGCCGGTAACGACCACGCGCTTCATCAGCAGAGCCCGCCGTTGACGGCCAGCACTTGGCGGGTGATGTAACCGGCCTCAGCCGACATGAGGAAGTTGACCGCCCCGGCAACCTCGTCTGGCGTGCCCATACGCTGGGCGGGAATCATCTTGAGCATCTCCTCGATGGGCAGGTGTTCGTCGAGCATGTCGGTATCGATCAGCCCGGGCGCGACGCAGTTGACGGTGATCCGCCGTTTGCCGAGCTCGACCGCCAAGGCCTTCGCGGCGCCGATCACACCGGCTTTGGACGCGCTGTAGTTGACCTGTCCGCGGTTGCCGACCAGCCCGGACACCGATGTGATGCAGACGATGCGTCCGGGCTGACGCCGCCGGATCATCGGCATGGTCAGGGGCTGCAGCACGTTGTAGAAGCCATCCAGATTGGTACGCATGACCAGATCCCAGTCGTCGTCGCTCAGCGCCGGGAAGGCGCCGTCACGGGTCAGGCCGGCATTGCAGACCACGCCGTAGTACGCGCCATGGGCCTCGATGTCGGCCTCCAGTTCGGCGCGGCAGGCGCTGCGGTCGGCGACGTCGAATTGCAGGATGCGCGCCTGCTGGCCGAGTTGCTGGATTTGCTGCCGGACGGCTTCGGCTTCGTCACGCCGCGAGCGGCAATGCAAGACGATGTCGTGCCCGCCGCGGGCGAGGCGCAGCGCGATCGCGCGGCCAATGCCCCGGCTGGATCCGGTGACGAGGATGGTTTCACTCATGGGGTGGGCTCTTGAAGAAAGCTCGCCACTTCGGGCGGGCGGTACACATTGAGGCGCGCCTCGGCGTGGATGCCGGGCCCGTCGAGATGGCATTCGAAAACGCCCATGCCGTTGTCGTCCTGCAACGAACGCAGGACGCGAATATGCAGCGCTGCGCCGGCGGGAAAGCGGTCCACATTGCAGCTGTAGTGGCGCGTGCCGAGCAGAAATCCCAGCTCCACCGGCAAGCCGGCCAGCCGCGCCTGACAACCCGCGTATGCCGCGACGGCCTGGGCCATGACCTCCACGCCGACCCAGGCCGGCAGGCTGCCGTCGGGCTGATTGAACAGGCCGCCGGCGCTCACCGACAGGCAAGCGTCCAGGCTTTCGTCGTCGAATCGCTCGATCCGGTCGAGCAGAATCATGTCGCCTGCATGGGGCACCAGTTCGGCTACTGGCCAATCGATCACGGTGCGTCTCCCAGGATCAGGCTGATGTTGTTGCCGCCGAACGCGAAGGAATTGCTCATCATCCGCCGCGGCCCGCTGCTGGTAGCCGCCTCGCCGACAGCGGTGAACCGCAGTCGGGGCAGCGCTGGGTCCGGTTCGCCGTCCCACAGATGTGGCGGCAATAGCCCGTCAGGATTGTGCGCCGACAAGGCCAGCCAGCAGAACGCAGCCTCCAGTGCGCCGGCCGCGCCCAGCGTATGGCCGGTCATGGGCTTGCTCGACGAACACGGCACGCCGGCCGGGAAAACCGCGGCGACCGCCTGGCTTTCCATGGCATCGTTGTGCGCCGTTGCGGTGCCATGCAGGTTCAGATAGCGAATTTCCTCGGCCGCTGTCGAGGCACTGAGCAGCGCTTTGCGCATGGCTTCGATGGCGCCGCGCCCGCCGGGCTCCGGCGCGGAGATATGGTGCGCGTCCGAACTCGCACCGCCTCCCAGCAACGCGATCGGGGCAGCGTCCCGGGTCATCAGAAACAGCGCGGCGGCCTCGCCGATGTTGATGCCATTCCGGTTGGCCGAGAAAGGGTTGCAGAGGCGATCGCTGGTGGCCTCGAGTGCGCTGAAACCCTGCAGGGTCAGGTCGCACAGCGTGTCGACTCCGCCGCAGAGCACGGCGTCGCAGATGCCGGCGTCCAGGAGGCGCCTGGCGCTGAGTATCGCCCGCGCGCCGGAGGTGCATGCCGTGGAAATCGCATAGCTGGGCCCGCTGAGTCGCAAACGTTCGCTGAGAAAGGCAGCCGGGGCGGACAGTTCCTGATGTCCGTAATGGTAGTCGGCAGGTAGCGTTCCCTGACGAACGAGACCGGCGAGGCCGCGGGTCGCTTCCTGAATGCCACTGGTGCTGGTGCCGATCACGACGCCGATGCGACTGTTGCCAAAGCGCGCAATGGCGGCCTCGATATCCCCTGCGATTTCATCGGCCGCAGCCAGCAGCAGCCTGTTGTTGCGCGTCCGATGGCGCAGCGCTTCGTTATCCAGTGCCGGCAATTGGGTGATGACCATGCCGACCGGCAGGCTGCGCCCCACCACCGGTTCGGGGTAGCGCTGCATGCCGGACGAGTCGCCAGCGAGCAGTCGTCGCGCCACTTCGCTCTTGCCCCGGCCAAGGGCGCAGATCACGCCGAGGGCGTTCAGGTAGGCGGTCATCGGCGGTTGGCTCCGGCGTCGGATTCGATGGGCTCGACACCATAGGTGAGTGCAGGGCCAACGTCGAGATCGAAGCGCCCATCGGCTCCATAGCGGACCTGCCACGCCGCCGAAGCGCCCAGTTTCAGCGTTCGCCGCCCGGCGCGCTGCGTCCACGCCTGGCCCGGATAAAGGCGGTCGAGCCTCTCGCGCGGCGTCAGCGCGAACAGCAGCGCGGCGAACAGCTCGCGCGCCTCAGGGTTCGGCGGCAGCAGTCCGTCGGCTTGCCAGTGGCCGTCTCGCAGTAGCTGGCGCGCGAGCGGAACACCCAGCGGATCGAGCAGAGACCAGCGCAGCGCAGCCTCTTCGCGCTGGATGACCAGGATCGAGTCGCGCGTGCCATCCCTGTCGCGGCGCTGGATATGCAACTGCATGGGCAGATCCAGTGCCGGAAGCTGCTCGGGCAGCGGCGCGTGCTGCGTGCAGGCTGTCAGCAGCACCAGACCTAGCAGAAACAGGGCCCGCAAGAGGTGGCTGGCCGTCATGCGGGACGGCTCATGCCGGTGCATCCGCCGCGCAGAGCTCGGCCAGTACGCGCAGACGGCGCTTGGGTTCGGCGACATAGGGATTCTCTGCATCCCAGGCGTAGCCGGCGAGGATCGAACTGATCATGCGGCGAATCTCAGGCTGTGCGTGCGGGTAGTAGATGACGTCCTGGAAGCTGCAATCGTACCAACCCTCCACGTAGGTCCGGAACGCGTCGACGCCCCGCTTGAGGGGCGCCGCGAACTCGGCTTGCCAATCAACCGCTTCGCCCGACAACTGGCGATGCAGGACGCCGGCGGCCATGCTCGCCGAGCGCATGGCAATGGTCACGCCGGAGGAAAAAACCGGATCGAGGAATTCCGCCGCGTTGCCCAACAGGGCGAAGCCCGGCCCGTGCAGCGTCTTGACGTTCGCCGAGTAGCCGCCGATCAGCCGCGCAGGGGTGTCCCACTCGGCGTTGGCCAGGATGCGTTTGAGGTTCGGTGCTTCGCCGACGAATTCCTTCAGGCACGCATCCAGATCCAGCGGCCGGTTTTCGTAACGCTCGGCGCTCGCGACCACGCCAAGCGAGCAGCGGCCGTTGCTGAACGGGATCGTCCAGTACCAGACGTCGCGCAGTTCGGGGTGCGTGGTGATAAGGATTTTTTCGCGATCGAAGTGCGGGTCGTCGATGTTGTCCTCGATATGCGTGAACACGGCGCGGCGCAGCGGAAAGCTGGACGGCGCTTCCAGATCCAGCAGGCGCGGTAGGACACGGCCGTAACCGCTGGCATCGAGCACGAAGTCGGCCTCGATGCTGTAGCAGCTGCCGTCGCTGCGGCGGGCTTGCAGCTGCGGACGCGGCTGGTTGAAGTCCGCTGCGATGATTTCCTCCTCGTAACGGATTTCAACGCCTTGCAGTTCGGCCTGGTCGGCCAGCAGCTTGTCGAAATCGGCGCGCTGGACCTGGTAGGTGCTGCCGAAGCCTTCGGTGAATTTGTCGCGGAAATCGAATTCGCTGTACCGATCGCCCCAGGCAAACGCGGCGCCGTGCTTGGTCTGGAAGCCGGCGGCCTGAACGGCTTCGAGCATGCCGGCCTCGGCGACAAAGTCCAGGCAATGGGAAAGCAGGCTTTCGCCAATGGAGAAACGGGGGAACCGCTGTCGCTCGAGGATCAACACATCGTGGCCCTTGCGCTTGAGCAGGGCGGCCGCGATGGCGCCCGATGGGCCCGCACCGATTACGACGACGCTACGTTGTTCAGGATTTGCGAATGCCTTGCTCATTTCTCGACTCGACAGAGTGGGGGTTGATGGATGGAGGTCCGGTTTCGGTGCGCTTGTCATGGCGCAGGCTCCTGCCGCGCTGCAGCCCAGGGCGACAGCGCGAAGGCGAACAGCAGGCCCAGGCTGACCGCCAGGCCGAAATTGCTGACGGCCGGTGTGCTCGACAAGGCCAGCAGGCCGAAACCCAGCCATGTCGTGAGAGCGGCCAGCAGCGTGCCCACCAGACTTACCGCGGCGCCGCCGACCTGCTCGCGCATAAGAATGGCGTAGTCGACACCGATGGCCGTCACTAGCAACAGGCCGAACAAACCGAACAGCGTCAGCGGTTGCCCGAGCCAGCCCAGGCAGGCAAGGCTGGCCAATGCTGCGAGCAGCGGCACCGAAATGCAGCGCAACGCGCCGCGCCAGCCGAACGGAATGCATAACAGGCCGAGGATCAGCCCGGCCGCGGCGAGCTTGAGCAGCGCGGCCTTGCGCTTGGTAGCGGCGAACAGCTGGTTGAGTTCGGCGGGCCGGTCAATCAGGCGCACGCCGTCGAGGCCGGCTTCCAGCCCGGCGAGGGCCGCGCTGTCATGCAGTCCCTGCAGGCTGACCAGTCCGGCAACGGTACCGTCAGGCTGGCGACCCAGCCACAGCGGTCGCCAGGGCTCGCCCAGCGGACCCGCGAGTATCTGGTCGAGCGAAATCGGCGTGGGTGCCCGCATCCGCTGCAGCTCCGCCTGCAATTGCTCGGTGCTGATGCCAAGGGCGAGCAGCGGCCGACCGGCCTCGAGCAGCTGCGGCAGTGCGGTGGCGACACGGCGTTGCGCGGCCTCTGGGGCGGCCAGTTGGCTCAGCGCCAGATAGCCCTGCAGCTGCTCCTCGGCGATCAGCGTGTCGAGGCGCTCGGCCAGCGCCTGTTGCGTCGACAGCAGCTCGTCGGCACTGCCTGCCTGCACCAGGAAATACTGGCTGGTCGGCTGGAAGCCGCTGATCTGGCCGATGCGTTGCGCCTGCTGTTCCAGAGCGGGATCGCGACCGATCCACTGGCGCAGGTCGTCCCGAAAATCGACCTGCAGCACGCCGCCGAGGCAGAACAGCAGCAGAATGCCAAGCAGCACGGGCGTGCCGATCCGTGCGCGCAGAGCGGCCTGCAAGCGGAGCCAGCCGGTGGCCCAGCCGAGCGGCGCGGGCCAGGGGTTCAGTTTGGTGTCGAGCAAGCGCGGCAGCAGGCAGGTCGCGCAGGCAAACGCCCCGAGCAATCCGGCCGCGGAGAACACCGCGACCTGGGTCATCGCGGGAAACGGCGTAAAGGACAGCGCGAGGTAGCCGATGACGTTGGTGGCCAGCGCCAGCGCCAGCCCCGGCAACGTCAGGCGCAGGGCGAGGTTGCTGCGCCATGGCTGCAGCGTCCAGCTCTTGGAGAGGTAATGCAGCGGAAAGTCGATGCTCACCCCGATCAGGCTGGCACCCAATACCAGGGTCAGGACATGGATGTTGCCGAACAGCGCAACGCAGGCAGCGGCACCGCTGAGCGCGCCGACCAGCACCGGCAACGCCACCAGCAGCACCCGTGGCGTGCGAAACAGCGCAAGCAGCAACGCCAGCGTGGCTAGCATCGAAATACTGCCGATCATGCTCGCTTCATCGCGCGCGAGCCGTTGGCTGTGCGCCGCATACAAGAGCCCGCCGGCCGCCAACAGCTGGCCGTGTTGGGCCGCGATCCGTTGGCGCGCGGTGACGACCAGGTCGTCGACCCGCAGCGGCATGCGGTCATCGAAGGCGTTGCCGCGGGTCTGCGCGCGGATCACATGCCAGCGCTTGCCAGCGTGCTCGGCGACGAGGCTGCCGTCAGGGCCGGGTTGGACGTTCCCTGGATGCGGTAGCTGACGCTGCGCCAGATCGGCGATGCCGAACCAATCCTGTTCGACCGGCACCAGGCCGGCCCCCTCGAACGGCGAATACAGGCGCTGCAGACGCCGCGCGACGAACTCATCCGGCGCGCCGATCAGCTGTTCGCGTGCCTTGGCCCCAAGCAAGGCAAGACGCTGATCGAGCAGCTGGCGGCGAAGCGCTGGCAGATCGGCATCGACCGAACTTCGCACCTGTGCGAACAGACCGCTCGCGTTCAGGCTCTTTATCAGTTCGCCCACCAATCGGCTCGCCACTAGGTCGTCGTTGTGGTGCACCAGCAACACCAGATCGCGGTTCAGCGGCTCCTGCATGCGTCGTTCGGCGGCGTGCTCGAGCGGGTCCGCCGCGCCTTCGGGCAGCAAGGCCAGCAGATTGGCGGTCACGGGCGCGCCGTTGCGCCACTGCCAGGCGGTCAGGCCGACCAGCGCCAGCAAGGCCAGCATGAAGGCCGGCAGCAGCCAGGCGGGCAGTTTCAGCGCCGCTTCAGTGGATGAGGTCATGGCGCTCTTCGGCACTCAGCTCGTCAGCGATTTCGAGGTTTTTGAGCGATAGCGAGGTGCTGTCGCCCTGCGCCTCGAACAGCTCGACCTGTTCGGCGGTCGCGCCGCCGGTGATGAGGATGCGCGTGAAGATCTGCTGCAGCAGCCGGGAACGTGGCGTGAGGACCAATTGCCAGGCGTTTGGCGTGCCGCTCAGCTGCAGCTCGAATCTCTGTTGCAGCGCTGGCGAATCGCCCCGCAGCACGGCCAGAAAAAGTTTGTTGTATTCGGCTGCGGCGCGCTGTGTGCCGGTCGGTTGCCACTTTTCGCCGTTACGCAGGGCGACGCCGGCATCGTTGATGCGGTAGTCCTGCTGGAGCGGCTTTTGCAGCAGCCAGAGCAGCCCCAGCTCGCGGGACAGCACGAAGCGACCCTCGCTCACCAGTGGTTGCGGCAGAGCGCGAAGATGCTTTTGCTGAATGAAATCGCCGCGAACCACCGCGGGCTCGCTCAGCTGTGCATCGAGCTGCTGCAGGTCGAACGCCTGCGCGCAGGTTGTCATCAGCAAGAGTGCGAGGGGCAGCCAGAGGCGCCGGAGCCGGTTCTTCATGGCAGCGCCCGTTCCACGGCTTCGACGAAAACCTTCGGCGAGGCCAGCAACATCTCGCGCGTCGCAATCTCGACCGCCACCTGAACGCTGCTGCCGCGGGTCATTCGCTCGCCGGTCTCGGCGTCGCTGATCAGGTAATTGATCTTCAGGCGGTTCTCCCACTCCACCAGATCGGCGCGAACGGTGATGCGCTGGTTGAAGCGGGCGCCGCGCACGTAGCGCAACTGGATGTCGATGATCGGCCAGGCATAACCGGCGTCGCGCATCTGCACGTAGTTGTGGCCGATGCGGTCGAGCAGGGCGCAGCGGGCCATCTCGAAATATTTGACGTAGTGACCGTGCCAGACCACGTCCATCGAATCGACATCGAAGAAGGGCACGAGGACTTCCACCTCGGCCTGCAATACGCCTTCCTTACGCATAGAGCCTCCAATGTTGCGCGCGGATTCGGTCGAGGCACAGCCGGAGTTCGGCTTCCAGCGCGCGGTCTTCGATGACGGGCGCGAAGTCCGCGCCGAGCTGCTCGTGCATGGCCGCAAGCGATGCCGGCAGCGCGGCTGCATCCGTTTGGCGCTGGCGCAACCAGACGCCCTGGTTCGCGGCGATCAGCGTGGCGGCCGCAACCTGCTCGGTCAGCTCAAGGCTGCGCAGCGCATCGCGCGCGGCGATAGTGCCCATGCTCACCTTGTCCTGGTTGTGGCATTCGGTGGAGCGCGAGAAGACGCTGGCCGGCATGCTGTTCTTCAGGGCCTCGGCAGTCCAGGCGCTGGCGCCGATCTGCACCGCCTTGAAACCGTGGTTGATCATCGCCGTGGCGGCGGGCGCGCCGGAGAGATTGCTCGGCAGGCCGTGGTTGTAGCGGGTGTCGACCAGCAGGGCGAGCTGCCGGTCGAGCAGGTCGGCGACGTTGGCGACGAGGTTTTTCAGGCTGTCCATGGCAAAGGCGATGTGCCCGCCGTAGAAGTGTCCGCCATGCAGCACGCGCTCGTTATCGGCATCGATGATCGGGTTGTCGTTGGCGCTGTTCAGCTCGGTTTCGATGAACTGGCGCAGCAGGCCGAGGCTATCGGCCAGTACGCCCAGCACATGCGGCGCGCAGCGGATGGAATAACGGTCCTGCAGACGATGCAGACCAAGACCGCTGGAGGCTATTGCGCTCGGCTCGGCTGCGTTGAGAGCCGGCTCGGCCTGCTCATCCACGGGTTGTGAACCCAGCGGCCTCGCCGTCGCCTGCCTTGCCGCTCCGTTGCTCGCCACGCTTCCCGCGGCCCTGGGCGCGCTGATTCCGTCGACTGCCAGATCCGCGCGAATCCACGCGGCGACCTGCATCTGGCCAGGATGCGGCTTGGCGGCGAACAGGCGCTCGTCGAAATGCTCGGGATTGCCCTGCAGCGCCACGACGTTGAGCGCGGTGATGCGCGTCGCCAGCTTGAGCAGATAGTCGGCGCGCGCGTAGGCCAGACAGGCAAGGCCGGTCATCACCGCGGTGCCGTTCATCAGGGCCAGGGCTTCCTTGGGTCGCAACGTCAGCGGCGCCCAGCCGAGCTCGCGATGCACCTCGGCTGAGCTGCGGCGCTCGTTGCGGAACAGGACGTCGCGCTCACCCGCCAGCGCGGCGGCGACGTAGGACAGCGGAGTCAGGTCGCCGCTGGCGCCGACCGAGCCTTCTTCGGGAATCAGCGGCAGCACGTCGTGTTCGAGAAAAGCCTGCATGCGCTCGATGAGTTCGAGCCGCACGCCGGACATGCCATGAGTCAGCGAGCGCAGGCGCGCGGCCAGTACGGCGCGGGTGGCTTCGGCGTCCAACAGCTTGCCCAGCCCGCAGCCGTGAAAGGTGTAGAGATGTCGCGGCAGCG
>Ga0209983_1000146_pt1 | contig 13016 bp, 12 predicted proteins | sample InoplaM1SPM_FD_187590 | JGI IMG/M metagenome (GOLD analysis project Ga0209983, IMG submission 187590) | Arabidopsis thaliana rhizosphere microbial communities from the Joint Genome Institute, USA, that affect carbon cycling - Inoculated... | ecosystem: Host-associated > Plants > Roots >...
GCCGTAGGGAATCATGCGCAACGCGGTCTTCTTGACGTTCGCGTCCATTGCGTTCTCCTCTTTGGGGGCGATGTCCTCTCGGGGCCCGATTCTGCCACCGTGTCCGGCCCCTGTCGACCCGGCGCCGACGCGGCCCGCGGTTGACTGACGCGGTCTTTCGTGAAAGGGTGAGCGGCATGCCGGCGCGGAGCGGAGCCGAGTACGTCGAGTCGCTGCGCAAGCGGGCGCCGTGCGTCTACCTGGGCGGCCGCCGCGTCGACGACGTCACCGCGGAGCCCGTCTTCCAGGAGCCGATCCGGGCGGTCGCCGAGCAGTACGACATGCAGAGCGACCCCGCCTACCGCGACGTGATGACGTATCCCTCGCCGAGCAGCGGGCAGCCGGTGTCGACCTCGTTCCTGATCCCGCGCTCGCGCGAGGAGCTGGTCCGGAAGCGCAAGCACTTCAAGCTGCGCGCGGACCACAACTTCGGCTTCATGGGCCGCTCGCCCGACTTCATGAACCAGTTCGTCACCGGCTGGCACCTGATGGCCGATCGCTTCGCCCGGGCCGGCGCCCGCTTCGGCGAGAACGCCACCCGCTACTACGAGCACGTGCGCGAGCGCGACCTGTTCCTCACCCACATGCTGATCAACCCGCAGATCGATCGCAGCAAGACCTCGGCGCAGCAGGAGGACCCCTACCTGCATCTGGGGCGGGTGCGCGAGACGTCCGACGGCATCATCGTGCGCGGGGCCAAGATGCTGGGCACGATGGCCCCGATCACCGAGGAGGTGGCGGTGATTCCCTTCGGCGGCGTTCCGCCGGGCGACGACGCCTACGCGCTGGCCTTCGCGATTCCCTCGGCCACGCCCGGGCTGACCTTCATCTGCCGCGAGACGGTGTCGTCGCTGCCCCGGTCGCGCTTCGACCATCCGCTGTCGAGCCGCTTCGAGGAGATGGACTGCATCGCGGTGTTCGAGGACGTGCTGGTGCCCTGGGACCGCGTGATGGTCGACGGCAGCCCGGGGAGCGCCGAGATCATCAACACGATGGGCGCGGACTACGGCGCGCTGATCAATCTGCAGACCGCCGCGCGCATGCTGAGCCAGCTCGAGTTCTTCTGCGGGCTCGGCATGAAGGTGGCCGACGCGATCGGGATCACCGGCTTCCTCCACGTGCAGGAGAAGCTGGGCGAGATGCTGAGCCAGATGGAGATCGCCCGCGCGGTGTTCTACGGCTCGGAGGCGATGGCCCAGCAGTTGCCGAGCGGGGTGTGGGTGCCGGGCGGGCACGGCCTGCGCGCGTTTCATCTGCAGACCGGCAAGGTGTACAGCCGCTTCGTGGAGATCGTGCAGAGCCTCGCGGCCGGCGGCTTCTTCTACGCCCCGAGCGAGGCGGATCTGCAGAATCCCGAGCTGCGGCCCTACATCGATCGCTACGTGCGCGGGCGCGCGGGCGTGTCGGCCGAGGAGCGCATCGCGCTGTTCAAGCTGGCGTGGGACGCGACCGGCGAGGCCTTCGCGCAGCGGATGGCCCAGTACGTGCGCTTCTACTCCGGCGACCCGATCCGCTTGACCGCGGGGTTCTACGCCCAGTACGACAAGCGGCCGCTGTTCGACCTGGTCGATCGTGCGCTGGGCCGGCTCGACGGCGTGCCGCTGCCGATCACCCCCGACGACCCCGGCGCGCCCATCCCCTACCAGCCGGGCACGCGCGGCATGGCCGGCACCTACGCCGCCACGTCCCTGCCCACGAACCCGTAGCCCCGGAAGGGGGGCAAAGCCCCCTCCGGGTTACAGATATCGCGTCGGCCAGTTGATCGTGCGCCACATGTGCGCCGCCGGGCTCTGGTCGAAGCCGAGCCCCTCCTTCGGCTGGCGGAAGTGGCGTCCCACCACGTCGGTGAACTCCTCGAGCTCCACCTTCACGGAGGGATCGAACGCGTAGAGGTCGTTCACCGTGATGAGCCGCGAGGTCATGTACCACTTGTGGTCCCGGGCGTACCGGTAGGCTTCCTGGATGTGCGGCTCCGGCACGTAGTCGGCGCCGAACAGCTTCACGTAGAGCTCGGGATACTTGTAGCCGACCGACTCGTCCGGGAAGAAGCGCAGGGCCTGGTGGTAGCGGATGCCCCAGGCGACCTCCTCGTCGACGTAGGGCTCGAGCAGCTGCGCGCTCCAGTAGCCGTGGTCGCTGCGGATGAAGCCGGCGATGGCGATGTCGTGCAGCAGGCAGGCCAGCACGATCTGCTCGGGAAGCCCGTTCTTCATGGCCAGCCGCGCGCTCTGCATCAAGTGGGCGGAGGGGCCGAAGCGGAGCCGGAAGAAGTCGAAGAGCGTCGGCTTGTCCGGCATCTTCGGGAGGCGGGGGTCGTGGCCCATCATGTAGAGCCGGCCATCGTCCGGCGGGCGGGTCACCGGCTGGCGCGGATCGCGCTCCCCCGAGGTGAAGATCACCGACTTCACCACGACCCGGTCGAGCTCCTGGCTCAGCGCGCGCTCGGCGGCCTCGGCCTGCTGCAGCGTCGTCATGAGGGTTCCTCCCGCGTACGATCTTCGTCTGCCGCGCCGCTACGTGTCAAGTTGCCGGGGACGTAAATCCCACCCGGTACTTCCGTCAGACCGGCAGCCGTCCACTCGGGAATTCCTCGATCCGCATTCGATTCGAGACGCGCGGCACACGCCTTGCTGCCCATTTCGGAAGCGCATCCACCGAAAGGAGAAATCATGCGACCCCCTATGTCGATGACCCTCGCAACGCTCGCGCTGCTGGCCGTGCTGGGCCCGTCCGCCAGCCCCGCTCAGCAGCGCTGCGCCGACGTCGAGTCGGCCAAGATAGCACTGAAGGCGAAGCCGGCGGGCCGGCAGCCGATGGCGGCGCGGAGTCAGGACGTGCAGGCCCCGCGGAATCAGGACGTTCAGGCGCCCCGCAACCAGGATATCCAGGCCCCGCGGAACCAGGACATCCAGGCCCCGCGGAGTCAGGACATTCAGGCCCCGCGGAGCCAGGCCGCGCAGCTCGTAAAGGAGGCGGAGGCGGCGTGCAATTCCGGCAACACCGCGCTCGCGAGCGAGAAGGCCCGGGCGGCCATGTCGCTCATCGATCGCTGACATGAGTGACTCGAGCATCACGAACGTCGAGTCGCGCCACTCCCGACGAATTCGAGCCAACGGCCCGTGAACCGGGACCGCGGTTGAGTATGACGCGCTCGTCGGGCTATCCTCGGCTCATGTCGACCCTCTCACGCATCGCGGTAGTCGCCGCCACGGCGTGGCTCACCGCCGCCTCGCTTCCGGCCGTCGCCCAGACTGGATCGACCGACGTCTCGCAGAAGGCGTCCGATACGGTCGAGGCCATCAAGAGCTATTCGATGGAGAAGAAGGACGAGGCCGTCGCCTACGCGAAGAAGGTCGGCGCCGACGTCGACACGCGGATCAAGGAGCTGAAGGCGGAGGCCGCCCGCCAGACCGGCGAGGCCAAGGCCAAGTCGGACGCCCTCATCAAGGACCTCGAGGCGAAGCGGGCGCAGGCCGGTCGGAAGGCGAGGGAGATGAGTCACGCCACCAAGGCCTCGTGGGACAAGACCAAGGACGCCTTCGCCGAGGCCTACCGCGAGGTGGCCGCGGCGTATGACCGGGCGGCGGCCGAGATCAAGAAGTAGCCGCGCGCTGGTCCCGGCCGTCGGCCTCCTCGCCATCCTGACCGGGCCGGCCGCCGCGGCCGAGCCCCGTGCCGACTGCCGGAGGGCCACCACCTCCGGATCCATCGAGGCGCTAATCTGCGGTTCATCCCTGCTATCCGCCCTGGACGGGGAGACGGCGCGGCTGCAGGGACTCGTGACCGCATCCGCCACGACCTCGGCCTCCGGCGCCGTGGCTCCGGAGGCCGAGCAGCGCGACTGGCTCGAGCGGCGCGACCGGTGCATGGGTGGCGTGGCTCCCGAGCGGTGCGCGCTCGATGCCTACCTGGGCCGCATCGCGGCCCTGCGCGCGACCAACGACACCACGCGCGGCGAGGCGCAGGGCATCAGCCACGGGCCGTTCGGGTGGCAGTGCGACGACGGCGCCGGCCCGCTGGCCGCCGTCTTCGTGAATTCGGACCCCGCCTTCCTGATCGTGCGGCGCCAGAACGTGGCCCTGACGATGTGGCGCGCGCTCTCGGCCAGCGGCGCCCGCTATCAGGGGCCGGACGACGCGATGTTCTGGGAGCACCAGGGCGAGGTGAGGTTCCGCGAGCGGGCCTCATCCCCCGAGGTGACGTGCACATCCGACCGGAGGACTCGATGACCACCGACCTGAAGCTCCGGGCGCTGCGCGCCCGCCCCGTCCTGGCCCCGTTCCGCCGCCCGCCGGTCAGCGCCAGCGGTGCCATCCCGAAGGCGGCCCTGGTGCTCTTCGACCTCGAGACCGATGACGGCATCATCGGGCGCTCCTACGTCTTCGGCTTCTCGGCCTGGACGCTGCCCGCCATCGTCGGCTGCGCCCAGGGTCTGTTCGCGATGGTGAAGGGCGACGCACTGGCCCCCGCCGAGATCGAGGCGAAGCTGCGTCGCCAGCTCGCCCTGCTCGACCCCAACGGGCTCGTGGGGCTGGCGCTGGCCGGCATCGACATGGCGGCCTGGGACGCGCTGGCCCGGGCGCATCGCGTGCCGCTGGTCACGCTGCTGGGCGGCGTGCCGAAGGCCATTCCCGCGTACAACAGCACCGGGCTCTGGATCCAACCGGTGGAGACGCTCGCGGACGAGGCGGAGGCCCTGCTGGGTGAGGGCTTTCACGCCATCAAGCTGCGGGTAGGACGTGACGACTTCGCCCAGGACCTGGCCGCGGTGCGCGCGGTGAAGCAGCGCGTCGGCGATCGGACCACCGTCATGTGCGACTTCAACCAGCGGCTGACCGTGAGCGAGGCGATCCGGCGGGCCCGGGCGCTCGACGGCGAGGGTCTCTACTGGATCGAGGAGCCGGTGCGCCACGACGATTACGACGGCTACGCGCGGATCGCGGCCGAGGCGGCGACCCCGATCCAGACCGGCGAGAACCTGGTCGACACGTACGAGATGGCGCGGGCGATCGCGCTGCGGTCCCTCGACTTCGTCATGCCCGACGTGCAGCGCATCGGCGGCGTCACCGGCTGGCTGCGCGCGGCCGCGCTCGCCCACGCGCACGGCATCGAGATGTCGAGCCATCTCTTCCCCGAGTTCAGCCTGCACCTGCTCGGGGTGACGCCCACCTGCCACTGGCTCGAGTTCATGGACTGGGCCGCGCCGCTGCTGCGGGAGCCCGTGCAGGTCAAGGACGGCGTCGCGCGCATCCCGGACCGCCCGGGCGCGGGCATCGAGTGGAACGAGGAGGCGGTGGCCCGCTACTCGGCCTGAGCGCCCTCGGCCGGCGGCTTGTCGCCGCGGATCTGGGCGATCTTGCGGTCGCGATCCGTGGCGAGACGGTCGAGGTCGCGCCGCAGCGCTTCGTTCAGCTGGGCGACCTCCTCGTGGCTCTTCGCCTTCCGCAGCGCGTCCTGGTGGAGGATCTCGCGCTCGGCCACGCGCGACTGGTGGACCTGGCGGGCCTCCGCGATGGCCGCCTTCTGGGCGTCGTCGAGCGGACGGCTCGCCGCGCCGGCCTCCCGGTCCTGGCGGGCCAGCCGCTCCATCGCCAGCTCGTACGCGGTCTTCGGCCGCTCCGCCTCGCTCATGGCGGCAGTGTAGCAGAACGCGTCCTGGGGTATCCTCTAGACCATGCAGATCGTCCCCTCGGTGTGCCCGCACGACTGCACGAGCACCTGCGCGCTGGAGGTCGAGCGCATCGACGCGCGCACCATCGGCCGCGTCCGCGGCTCGCACCGCAACACCTACACGCGAGGAGTGATCTGCGAGAAGGTCGGCCGCTACGCCGAGCGCGTGCACCATCCCGATCGCCTGCTCCATCCGCTGCGCCGCGTGGGGCCGAAGGGCGCCGGCCGCTTCGAGCGGATCGGCTGGGACGACGCGCTCGACCTGGTCGCCGACGCCTTCACCCGTCAGGCGCAGCGGCTCGGGCCCGAGACGGTGTGGCCCTACTACTACGCGGGCACCATGGGTCTGGTGCAGCGCGACGGCATCAACCGGCTGCGCCACGCGATGGGCTACTCGCGCTACTACTCCACGATCTGCGTCACGCTGTCCGACACCGGCTGGGCCGCCGGGGTCGGGGCCAAGCGCGGCGTGGACCTGCGCGAGATCGACGAGCACTCCGACCTGGTGGTGATCTGGGGCGGCAACCCGGTCAACACCCAGGTCAACGTGATGAATCACGCCATGGCCGCCCGCCGGCGCGGAGCCCGCCTCGTGGTGGTGGATCCGTATCGCACCGGCACCGCGGCCCGCGCCGATCTGCACCTGGCCCCGCGCCCGGGCACCGACGGCGCGCTGGCGTGCGGGATCATGCACGTGCTGTTCGCCGAGGGCTTCGCGGACTGGGACTACCTGCGCGCCTACACCGACTGCCCGGACGAGCTGGCCGCCCACGTGGCGAGCCGCACGCCCGCGTGGGCCGCCGCGATCACCGGCCTCCCCGCGGGCGCCATCGTGGACTTCGCCCGGCTCTACGGCGGCACGAAGAAGAGCTTCATCCGCTGCCACCACGGCTTCAGCCGCTCGCGCAACGGCGCGGTGAACATGCACGCGGTCTCCTGCCTGCCCGCGATCACCGGCGCCTGGCGGTACCGAGGCGGCGGCGCGGTCTACGGGCAGACCGCGCTCTATCCGCTGGACCGCACGCTCATCGAAGGCCTCGATCTGGTCGATCCGTCGATCCGCGCCCTGGACCAGTCGCGCCTGGGCCCGATCCTCACCGGCGACCACGCGGCGCTGCTGGGCGGGCCGCCGGTGACCGCGATGCTCGTGCAGAACACGAACCCGGCGATGGTCTGCCCGGAAACCAACCTGGTCCATCGCGGCCTCGCCCGCGAGGATCTCTTCCTCTGCGTGCACGAGCAGTTCCTGACCGAGACCGCCGCCTTCGCCGACATCGTGCTGCCCGCCACCATGATGGTCGAGCACGACGACTTCTACACCGCGAGCGGGCACACCTACTTCCAGGTCGCCAAGAAGGTGATCGAGCCGCCCGGCGAGTGCCGCGAGAACCACCAGGTGATCTGCGCGCTGGCCAAGCGCCTGGGCGCCCGGCATCCCGGCTTCGAGATGACGGCGTGGGAGATCATGGACGAGACGCTGGGCATGTCCGGGATGTGGGACGCGGAGACCAACTGGCAGCGCGGCGGCCAGGATCATGCGCTGCCCTTCGAGACCGCCCACTTCCTCGACGGCTTTCCCACCCCCGACCGGCGCTTCCACTTCAAGCCGGACTGGTCGCGGTACGGCGGGCGCGGGGCCTCGATGCCGACGCTGCCCGATCACTTCGACGTGATCGACAATGCCACCGCGGACAAGCCCTTCCGCCTGGTGGCCGCACCCGCCCGCTCGTTCCTGAACTCCACGTTCACCGAGACGAAGTCGTCGCAGGATCGCGAGAAGCGGCCGACCGCGCTGCTGCATCCCGAGGACTGCGCGGCCCTCGGCGTGACCGCGGGCACGCCGGTGCGCCTGGGCAACCAGCGCGGCGAGACGATCGCGCACGTCGAGCCCCGGCCGGGCCAGCCGCGGGGCGTCGTGGTGGTGGAGGGCGTGTGGCCCAACGGGCGCTTCGCGGGCGGGGTCGGCATCAACGCGCTGACCAGCGCCGAGCCCGGCTATCCAAACGGCGGTGCCGTCTTCCACGACACCGCGGTATGGATCCGGCCCATTGACTTGACGGGCGCCGCCCGGCTATAACGCTCCCCACTACGTCACGCCGCGACCAGCGTCGCCGCGGCGGACGCGCTCCACCGGTGGAGGGGTCCGCTCCTGGATACCATCCTGCAGCTCGCCCTCAACGGCCTCGCCGTCGGCTGCATCTACGGCCTGGTCGCCCTCGGCTTCGTGCTGATCTACAAGGCCACCGAGCTGGTGAACTTCGCCCAGGGCGACCTGTTGATGCTGGGGGCCTTCGTCTGCTACATGTTCGTGGTCTGGTACGGCGTGGGGTACTGGGCCGCCTTCGCCCTCGCGGTGGTGATCGTGGGCCTCTTCGGCGCGGTGCTCGACCGCACCGTGCTCCGGCGCGTCATCGGCCAGCCCCAGTTCGCGGTGGTCATGCTGACCATCGGTCTCGGTGCCATGTTCCGGAGCGTCGCCTCGCTCATCTGGGGCTCCGAGATCTACACGCTGCCGACCCCGTTCAGCGCCCAGACCTCCCGGGTCGGCGGCGTCAGCGTGAGCCACGAATACGTGTCGATCATCGTCGGCACGCTGGTGCTGTGCGCGGTGCTCTACGCCTTCTTCACCTACTCGCGGGTGGGCGTGGCCATGCAGGCCGCGTCGCAGAACCAGCTCGCCGCGTACTACATGGGCATCCCGGTGAAGCGGATGTTCTCGCTGATCTGGGCGATCTCGGCCGGGGTGGCCGCCATCGCGGGCGTGCTGCTGGCCCCGGTCTCGCTGATCGACATCAACCTGGGCTTCATCGGGCTCAAGGCCTTCGCGGCCGCGGTGCTGGGCGGCTTCGGATCGATTCCCGGCGCCCTGGTGGGCGGCATCACCATCGGGCTGATCGAGCTGTTCTCGGGCGCGTACCTGCCGCTCGGAGTCAAGGACGTGGCGGCCTACATCGTGCTGCTCCTGGTGCTGGCGATCCGCCCGCAGGGCATGTTCGGGACGGTCGGCCGCAAGAAGGTGTGACCGGGCATGCGCGTCCCGTTCAAGACGACCTACGACCAGGACCTGGGCCTCTTCCAGGATCCGGTGCAGCGCCGGTGGTACGCGGCTCTGCTCGCCGCGGTGATCCTGCTGCCGCTGGCGGTGCCGGACTTCCTGGTCGACATCAGCATGGTGTTGATCTACGGCATCTGCGGCGTCTCGCTGATGGTGCTGGCCGGCTACACCGGGCTGGTGAGCCTCGGCCACGCCGCGTTCCTCGGCATCGGCGCCTACGCGCACGTCTACTTCCTCCAGGACCTGCACCTGCCCTGGATCGTCGCGATGGCCCTCGCCGCCGCGCTGTCCGCGGCCGCCGGGGTGCTGGTGGGGCTGCCCGCGCTGCGCATGACCGGCGTCTACCTGACCATCGCCACGCTCGCCTTCGCGCTGATCATCCAGGAGGTGTTCACGCGCTGGGAGCACGTCACCCACGGGCTGAAGGGCCGGCCGGTGGACAAGCCGGTGATCTTCGGCGTCTCGTTCACCTCGGACCTGGCGTTCTACTACCTGTGCCTGGCCGTGCTCATCGGGGCGCTCTGGCTCACCGCCAACGTGCTGCGCGCCCCCACCGGCCGCGCGTGGGTGGCCATCCGCGACAGCGAGATCGCCGCCCAGTCCATGGGCGTGCACCTGGCCCGCTACAAGACCATGGCCTTCGCCTACTCGGCCGGGCTCATGGGCGCGGCGGGCGCGCTCTTCGCCCACAAGATCGGGTTCCTGGCCCCCGACATCTTCAGCGTGCTGCTGTCGATCCAGTTCCTGTTGATGGTGGTGGTGGGCGGTCTCGGCAGCCTGCACGGCGCCCTCTACGGCGCGGTCTTCGTGGCGATGCTGCCGGTGCTGATCTCGGAGGCGCGCGACAACGTGCCGCAGTGGGCGGGCCACGCGGCGGGCGCGCTCGGCCACGATGCCGGCAACGCGGTGTACCTGGCGCTGGACCGGTTCGTGAAGCAGCCCGGGCTCGAGCCGGGCATCTTCGGCCTGATCCTGGTGCTCTTCATCCTGTTCGAGCCCCTCGGCATCTACGGCCGCTGGCGCAAGCTGCAGGTCTTCTTCTCCACGTTCCCCCTGTACAAGCGCGCCACCTTCCGGCGCCAGAAGACCTACATGCGCTCGGAGCGCCTGCGGTGAGCTTCTTCGCGGCCGACAATCTGGGAATGAACTTCGGCGGCATCCGGGCGGTCGACGGCGTGAGCTTCGCGGTCGAGCGGGGCCAGGTCTTCACCATCATCGGCCCCAACGGCGCCGGCAAGACCACCATCTTCAACCTGGTCTCGCGCATCTACGACGCGAGCGGAGGGCGTCTGCTCTTCCGCGACGAGGACATCACCCGGGTGCCGCCGCACGAGATCGCCCGGCGCGGCATCGCGCGCACCTTCCAGAACATCGAGCTGTTCGAGCACGCTTCGGTGCTGCAGAACCTGCTCCTGGGCCGCCACGCGCACGCTCGCCCGCACCTGGTGCAGGAGCTCCTGTTCCTGCCCGGAGTGCGCGCTCGCGAGCGCGCGCATCGCGAGGCGGCCGAGAAGGTGATCGATTTCCTCGACCTGCAGCCCTACCGCGACAGCCTGGTGGTGAACCTGCCCTACGGGGTCCGCAAGGTGGTGGAGATGGGCCGCGCCCTCTGCACCGAGCCCACGCTCTTGCTGCTCGACGAGCCATCCTCGGGCCTCAGCGTGGAGGAGACCGCGGACATGGCGTTCTGGATCGAGGACATCCGCACGCTGCTCGGCATCACCGTGCTGATGGTGGAGCACGACATGAGCCTGGTGAGCGCGGTCTCGGACCGCGTGCTGGCGCTCAACTACGGGCGCGCCATCGCCTGCGGCAGCTCTCGGGAAGTCCAGGAGCATCCCGACGTGATCAAGGCCTATCTGGGAGGCTGACGGTGGCCGAGACGCTCCTCACCGTCAGCAACGTCGAGACCTTCTACGGGCCGATCATGGCGCTGCGCGGGGTGAGCTTCCGCGTGCCGGCCGGCGCCATCGTCACCATCCTCGGGGCCAACGGAGCGGGCAAGACCACCATCCTCAAGACGGTCTCCGGGGTGATGGATCCGCAGAAGGGCACCGTCCTGCTCGAGGGCCGCCCGATCCAGGGCCTCGACCCGGACCGGGTGGCGCGGCTCGGGCTGAGCCACGTGCCGGAGGGACGCGAGGTCTTCCCGTTCCTCTCGGTGCGCGAGAACCTGCGCATGGGCGCCTACAACCGCAAGGACACCGACGGGGTGGCCCGGGACCTCGAGATGGTCAACGAGTACTTCCCGGTGCTGCGGGCGCGGGCCGAGCAGCGCGCGGGCCAGCTCTCGGGCGGCGAGCAGCAGATGCTGGCCATCGCCCGAGCCCTGATGGCTCGCCCCAAGGTCATGCTGCTCGACGAGCCCTCGCTCGGGCTGGCCCCCAAGCTGGTCAAGGACATCTTCGAGATCATCCGCCGCATCAATCGCGAGCACGGGGTGACCGTGCTGCTGGTGGAGCAGAACGCCAACGTGGCGCTGCACACCGCGGACTACGGCTACGTGCTGGAGCTGGGTCGCATCGTGATGGAGGACACCTGCGAGCGCCTGCTCGACAAGGACGACATCCGCGAGTTCTATCTGGGCCTCAAGGAATCGAGCGTCCGCGGCACGCGGCGCTGGAAGAGGAAGAAGACATGGCGCTGACCACCGAGCCCGGCCGGGCCGCCCCCGCGGCGCCCGCGCTCGTCCACGGCCACGACACCCTGCCCCGCCTGTTCCGCCACGTGGTGCGGGAACGCGGGGACCGCGTCGCGATGCGGGAGAAGGACCTCGGGATCTGGCGCGGAATCTCCTGGCGCGAGTACGGCGAGCAGGCGAAGCGGGTCGGGCTGGGGCTGGTCGCTCTCGGGCTGCGCCCGCGCGACGTCGTCTCGATCGTGGCCGACAATTCGCCGGAGTGGCTCTACACCGACCTCGGCGTGATGTCGGTGGCCGGGATCCCCAACGGCATCTACACCACCGACTCGGCCCGCCAGGTCGAGTACATCGTCAACGACAGTGGCACCCGCTTCTTCTTCGCGGAGAACGAAGAGCAGCTCGACAAGATCCTGGAGGTGCGGGACCGCTGCCCGGGGCTGGTGAAGATCTTCGTCTACGACATGGAAGGGCTGCACGCCTTCCGCGACGAGCAGGTCATGCCGTTCGCGGCCCTCCTGGAGCTGGGCGCGCGGTACGACCGCGACCATCCCGGCGCGTTCGATCGACTGGTGGACATCGCGCAGCCCGACGATCTGGCGATCCTCGTCTACACCTCCGGCACCACCGGGCCGCCGAAGGGCGCGATGCTCACCCATCGCAACATCCTCTTCCAGCTCGCCTACGCCGACTTCATCACTCCGCTGCGCGAGGGCGACCAGCAGCTGTCCTTCCTGCCCCTCTGTCACGTGGCGGAGCGCACCTTCACCGTCTTCAACCCGCTCTACACCGGCTCGACCGTGAACTTCGCCGAAAGCATCGACACGGTCCCGGAGAACATCCGCGAAGTGGCCCCCGCCCTCTTCTTCGCGGTGCCGCGCATCTGGGAGAAGTTCTACTCGGGGGTGGCCCTCCGCATGCGGGACGCCACCTGGCTGGGCCGCTTCGCCTACGAGCAGGCCTTCCGCATCGGCCGGCGCATCGCGGAGGCGCGCATCGCGGGCCGCCCGCCCTCGGCGTGGGAGCGGCTGGCCTTCCGGGTGGCCGACTTCCTGGTGCTCGACAACGTCAAGCGGTCCATCGGCCTCCATCGCGCGCGCGGAGCCGCGACCGGGGCCGCGCCGATCGCGCCGGATCTGATCCGGTGGTACCTCGCGCTCGGCATCAACATGGTGGAAGTGTACGGGCAGACCGAGAACACCGGCCTGGCCACCGCGATGCCGCCGGACCGCATCAAGCTCGGCTCGGTGGGGGTGGCCCGACCGGGCACCGAGGTGCGCGTGTCGCCCGAGGGCGAGATCTTGCTGAAGGGCCCCCACGTCTTCAAGGGCTACTACGGCAAGCCGGAGAAGACCGCCGAGACCGTCGTGGACGGGTGGCTGCACACCGGCGACGTGGGCACCATCGACGCCGAGGGCTTCGTGCGGATCACCGACCGCATGAAGGACATCATCATCACCGCGGGGGGCAAGAACGTGACGCCGTCCGAGATCGAGAACCAGCTCAAGTTCTCGCCCTACATCTCGGACGCGGTGGTGATCGGCGACCGGCGCAAGTTCCTCTCCTGCCTCGTGATGATCGACCACGAGACGGTGGCCCAGTTCGCCCAGGAGA
>Ga0209983_1000147_pt1 | contig 13004 bp, 12 predicted proteins | sample InoplaM1SPM_FD_187590 | JGI IMG/M metagenome (GOLD analysis project Ga0209983, IMG submission 187590) | Arabidopsis thaliana rhizosphere microbial communities from the Joint Genome Institute, USA, that affect carbon cycling - Inoculated... | ecosystem: Host-associated > Plants > Roots >...
CGATCGCCATCGCGATCCCGGTCTGGCTGGCGACCCGCCCGCACCTGGGGATCGTGTCGCACGATGCCGCTCCGCTCGACGTGCCCGCGTTCGGCACCGCCGCCGCGCCCGAGGAGCGCGATGCCACTGCCGGGGAACCCCATCCGCTGGTGGCGTCATTGGCACCGCTCCCGGCGCGAGCCGCGGCCGTGCCGACACTGTCGCTGCACGTGACCGGCGACAGCTGGGTCGAAGTCACCGCCCGCGATGGCCGCCTGCTGGAGCAGTCCCTGCTGCACGCCGGAGAGCAACGCAACTACGACGCCGGTGAAGTCGGCCGCATCGTGCTGGGCAATGCCGCCGCCGTGGCTGTCCGCAGCCACGGCCACCAGGCGGACCTGGCGCCGTACCTGCGCGCGAACGTTGCGCGCTTTACGGTATCCTCTGACGGTTCCCTCGCGCCTGCCGCCGACTGAGTCCGTCGCGGCCCACGGGCCCGCGAGTCCAGTCCACCCCACCGGCCGCAGCCGCCTGCGCCGGCCAACAGGCAGCATGGCAGCCGCATGGCAATTGACGATCTTCTCGACGAACACGAACAGGGCGAGCGCGTCCGCGGCTGGTTGCGCGACAACGGCGCCGGCCTGATCGGCGGCGTGGCGCTGGGCCTCGCCCTGATCTGGGGCGGGCAGTGGTGGCAGCAGCAGCGCCAACACCAGCGCATGCAGGCCGGCGTGCAATTCCAGTCCGCGGTCGACAACCTCAAGGCCGGCAAGCTGGCGCAGGCGCAGCCGCAAGTCGCGGCATTGCCGGACGGCACCTACGCCACGCTGGCGGCGATGGCGCTGGCCAAGGCGCAATTGGCCGCGGGCAAGCGCGACGACGCCATCGCCACCTTGCGCGCGGCCAAGGCGAAGGATGCGGAAATGGCCGCGATCATCGACCAGCGCCTGGCGCGGTTGCTGATCGATGCCGGCAAGGCCAAGGACGCGCTGGCGGTGTTGCCGGCCGACAGCCGCGACCCTGGAACCCTGCAGGTCCGCGGCGACGCCTACAACGCGCTGGGCCAGCAGGCGCAGGCGCAGGCCGCCTATGTCCAGGCCCTGACCGGGCTCGACGTCGGCTCGCCGCAGCGCACCGTGGTCGAACTCAAACTTTCCGAGGTCGGCGGCATGCCGGCCAAGCCCGAGGCCCGTAGTTGATGAAGCCCGCACACACGCATTCCGCAACGCGCATCCCGTCCACCCGAATCCGCATCCCATTGGCGCTGCTGCTCGCCGGAGCGGTCGCGCTGGGCGGATGCAGCACGGTCAAGGGCTGGTTCGGGGGCAAGAGCAGCGAGGCCCTGAAGCCGGCGGAGCTCACCGGGTTCACGCCGTCGCTGCAGGTAGCGAAGTTGTGGTCGGCCAGTGCCGGCAAGGGCGAAGCCCTGCTCGGAGCGCGCCAGGGGCCCGCGATCGCCGATGGCCATGTCTACGCCGCGGCGGTCGAGGGCGGCGTGCGGGCCTTCGATCTCCAGACCGGACAGGCCTTGTGGCATTACGAGAGCGAGCTGCCGTTGTCGGGCGGCCCCGGGGCCGGCGACGGCGTGGTCGTGGTCGGCAGCCTGGAGGGCGACGTGGTCGCGCTGGACGCCGCCACCGGCGCGCAGAAGTGGACGGCCAAGGTCGGGAGCGAGGTGGTCGCCGCCCCGACGATCGGCCAGGGCCTGGCGCTGGTGCGTTCCAACGATGGGCGCATCACCGCCTTCGACGAAGCGAGTGGCGAGCGCCGGTGGTTTTGGGAACACGAAACCCCGACCCTGAGCGTGCGCGGCAACGACGCGCCCTTGCTGGGCCCGGGCCTGGTTTTCGTCGGCAACGACGATGGCACCGTTTCGGCCTTGGCGCTGGCCGATGGCCGGGTGCTGTGGGAACAGAGGGTGGCCTCCGACGAAGGCCGCAGCGAGCTCGACCGCATGGCCGATATCGACGGCACTCCGGCGCTCGACGGCACCACCTTGTACGCCACCAGCTACAAGAAGCAGACGATGGCCATCGACGGCCCCAGCGGACAGCCGATCTGGACGCATGACGCCGGCGGTCCGGGCCGGGCAGCAGTATCGGCGGACCGCGTGGTGGTTACGGATCGCGACGGCACCGTCTGGGGCCTGGACAAGGCCGGCGGCGCCGCGCTGTGGCAGCAGGCCGCGCTTGCGCGCCGCAACGTCACCGGCCCCGCGATCCAGGGCGATTACGCCGTGGTCGGCGACTACGAGGGCTACCTGCACTGGCTCAGGCTCGCCGATGGCGCGTTCGCCGCCCGCGTCGACGCTGCCGGGGATGCGATCCGCGCCAACCCGGTCGTGGTCGACGGCATCCTGGTGGTGCAGAGCACCGGCGGCGAGTTGAGCGCCTATCGCCTCGGGCAGTAACCCGCGCGCGGCAAGTGTTTCACGACCCCGGGTGCTGCCTGCTGCCCGGGGTCGTGCTTTTGAACCACCCATCATTCCTTCCGGAACGCACCCACCCGCCATGTTGCCCCTGGTCGCCCTGGTCGGACGCCCCAATGTCGGCAAGTCGACGTTGTTCAACGCGTTGACGCGCACGCGCGACGCGCTTGTGCACGACGCGCCGGGCGTCACCCGCGACCGCAACTACGGCGTCTGCCGGCTGGACGAATCGCGGCCGTTCGCGCTGGTGGATACGGGCGGCATCGCCGGCATCGACGAAGGCCTGCAGGGCGCCACGGCCCGGCAATCGCGCGCGGCGGCCGAGGAAGCGGACCTGATCCTGTTCATCGTCGACGGCCGCGAGGGCGCCTCGACCATCGACGACGACATCCTCGCGTGGCTGCGCAAGGTCGCAAAACCCACGTTCCTGGTGGTCAACAAGACCGATGGCATCGATGTGCAGGCGGCGCTCGCGGAATTCGCGCGCTACGGCATCAAGGACATGCTCGGCGTCTCGTCCGCGCACAAGCACGGCATCGACGCGCTGCTTGCGCGGGTACTGGCGCAGCTTCCCGAGGCCGGCGGGACCGATGTCCCCGACGACGATCCCGAACGCATACGGGTGGCCTTCGTCGGCCGCCCCAACGTCGGCAAGTCGACCCTGGTGAACCGCATCCTCGGCGAGGAGCGGATGATCGCTTCCGACGTGCCGGGCACGACGCGCGACTCGATCGCGGTCGACCTGGAGCGCGACGGCCGGAAATACCGGTTGATCGACACGGCCGGCCTGCGCCGCCGCGGCAAGGTCGAGGAGGTCGTCGAGAAGTTCTCGGTGTTCAAGACATTGCAGGCGATCGAGCAGTGCCAGGTCGCGGTGATCATGCTCGATGCCGGCGAGGGCGTGACCGACCAGGACGCGACCGTGCTGGGCGCGGTACTCGACGCCGGTCGCGCGCTGGTGGTCGCCGTCAACAAGTGGGACGGGCAGAGCGACTACACGCGCCAGCAGACCGAGTCGTTGCTGGAGCGCAAGCTGTCCTTCGTCGACTGGGCCGAGACGGTGCGGATTTCCGCGCTGCACGGTTCCGGCCTGCGCGAGCTGTTCAAGGCGATCCATCGCGCCCACGCGTCGGCGACGCGCAAGTTCAGCACCGCCGAAGTCACCAAGGCGCTGGAAATCGCCTATGAAACGAATCCGCCGCCGGTGGTGCGCGGGCACGTGGCCAAGCTGCGCTTCGCCCATCCGGGCGGCGAGAACCCGCCGACCTTCATCGTCCACGGCACGCGGCTGCGCACGCTCTCGGACACCTACCGACGCTACCTCGAGAACTTCTTCCGCAAGCGTTTCAAGCTGGTCGGCACGCCGGTGCGTTTCGTGTTCAAGGAAGGCGAGAATCCGTACAAGGACAAGAAGAACGTGTTGAGCGAACGCCAGGTCGCCAAGAAGCAACGGCTGATCCGGCACGCCAAGCGCGGGAAATGAGCAGCGGCGGCCAGGCGGCGACCGCGCCGCGCGCAGTCACCCTGGGCATCCTCGCCGGGGGGCGGGCCAGCCGCCTCGGCGGCCGCGACAAGGCCTGGCTGCAGCGGGCGGGCGTGCCGCAGGTCGTGCGCTGGCAACGACGATTCGCCGCCCTGGTCGACGAGGTGCTGGTCAGCTCCAACGCCGATCCGGCGCCTTACGCGGCGCACGGCTTGCGCGTGGTGGCCGATCGCGCGCCCGAGGGCGGTCCACTCGCCGGCCTGGACGCGCTGGCGCATGCCTGCAGGACGCCGTGGTTGCTGACGCTGCCGGTCGATCTGGTCGGCGTCAACGAATGCCTGCTGCAGAGCCTGCACGCAGGCGCCACTGGCAACGGCGCGTTCGCGCACGACGACGATGGCCCGCAGCCGCTGGTGGCGCTGTGGCGGACGCAGGCGCTGCGGGATGCCGCCAGGCCGGCGCTGGCAGCCGGGCAATGGGCGGTCCATCGGTTGCAGGCCAGCCTGGGGATGGCTTGCGTAGGCCTTGCCGGCGTACGCTTCGGCAACCTCAACACCCCCGACGACCTGCGAGCAGCGGGCATCGACTCGCCATGAACCCCGCTGCCGCGCCCGCGTTCCCCACCGGCCTTTCGTTCGACGAGGCCCGGGCGATCGTGTCCCGGATCGCCCGCGGGCAGCGCCTGCCATCCGAATCGCTGGCCCTGGCCCGCGCGCACGGCCGGGTGCTGGCGCAGGACGTGGTCGCGCCGATCGCGTTGCCGCCGTTCGACAACAGCGCCATGGATGGTTTCGCAGTGCGCCATGGCGACCTGGCCGCCGAGGCAGACACCGCGTTGCACCTGGTGGGCGAACAGTTCGCGGGCCCTGCGCTCGGCCTGGGAATCGGCCCGGGCCAATGCGTGCGCATCACCACCGGCGCGCCATTGCCGGCCGGCGCCGATGCCGTCGCGATCAAGGAACGCGTGCGCGACGATGGCGCCCAGGTCGTCGTCCCCGCGGGCACGGTGCGTCCCGGCGCCCACGTCCGCCGCCAGGGCGAGGACGCGCGTGCCGGAGACCTCGTGCTGCAGGCCGGCTGCCGGTTGACGCCGGCACGGATCGCACTGGCTGCATCGCTGGGCGTCGGACAGCTCGACGTTGCGCAGCGGCCGACGGTCGCGGTGTTCACCACCGGCGACGAATTGGTCGAGCCGGGCATGGCGCTGCAACCCGGGCAGATCTACAACTCCAATCGCGAATTGCTGATGGGCCTGTTGCGCGACGACGGCCTGGAACCGACCGCCTGGCCGACCCTGCCTGACGATCCGGAACGCGTGGCTTCGATGTTGCGCGACGCCGCGTCGAGTTTCGATGTCGTCATCACCTGCGGCGCGGTCTCGGCCGGCGAGAAGGACCATATCCCGGCGTTGCTGCAACGGCAGGCGGGGACGGGGCAGGGGGGCGTGCACTTCTGGAAAGTGCGGATGAAGCCCGGGATGCCGTTGCTGTTCGCACAAATGGGCCACGCGCAACTGCTCGGGTTGCCGGGCAACCCGGTGTCGGTGCTGGCGACGTACCTGACGTTCGGTCGTTGCCTGCTCGACGGACTGCAAGGCAAGCAGGAACCGCGCGCCCGCTGGCACGCGCGGCTGGCCGGGACCTTCGACAAGCGCCATGCCCGGCGGGAATTCCTGCGCGGATGCCTGCTGCCCGGCGCGGACGGAACGCTGCAGGTGGCGCCCAATCCCGCCGATGGCTCGCACCGGCTCGCCGCGGCGGCGCAATCCGATGCCCTGATCGTGCTGCCCGAAGGCGAGCATGCGTTTGCCGCGGGCGACCTGGTCGAGGTGCTGCCGTACTGAGCGGCGACCACGCCTGCGCCGGGCGGCGGATAATGGGCCATGGACATCCGTGAACTCACCCCGGTGCAGGCGCTGGCCCGGTTGCGGGCCGGCGCCGTGCTGGTCGACGTGCGCGCCGGTCACGAGCGCGCGCTGGGCATGGCCGACGGCGCACTGGGCATCGCCCGCGAGGACCTGGAATCAGGGCCGGAACGCTACCTGCCCGATCCGGACGCGGAAATCCTGCTGATCTGCCAGGGCGGGCGCCGCTCGCAGCTGTCGGCGCGGGCGCTGCATGCGCGCGGTTATCGCAACCTCGCCTCGGTCGCCGGGGGCACCGCCGCCTGGGAAACCGCGGCATTGCCGATGCTGCGTCCGGACATCGACGCCGATTTCAGCGAGCGCTACTCGCGCCACCTGCGCCTGCCTGAAGTGGGGCTGCAGGGCCAGCAACGGCTGGCCTCGACGCGGATGCTGCTGATCGGCGCCGGCGGCCTGGGGTCGCCGGCCGCGTTCTACCTCGCCGCGGCCGGCATCGGCACCCTGCGCATCGCCGACGACGACGTGGTCGACCGCAGCAACCTGCAGCGGCAGATCCTGCACACCGAGGCGCGCATCGGCGTTTCCAAGGTCCAATCCGCCGCCGTCGCGCTGTCGGCGCTAAATCCCCGCGCCCGCATCGAGCCGGTCGCCGAACGCATCACCAGCGACAACGTCGAGCGCGTGCTCGAAGGCGTGGACGTGGCGATCGATGGCGCCGACAACTTCCCGGTGCGCTACCTGCTCAACGACGCCTGCGTGAAACTGGGCAAGCCGCTGGTGTACGGCGCGGTGCATCGCTTCGAAGGCCAGGCCAGCGTGTTCGATGCCGGCCGCCGGCGCGGGCAGGCGCCTTGCTATCGCTGCCTGTTCCCGGAACCGCCGCCACCCGAAGCCGCGCCCAATTGCAGCGAGGCCGGCGTGCTCGGCGTGCTGCCGGGCGTGATCGGCATGCTGCAGGCGACCGAGGCGATCAAGCTCGCGCTGGGCATCGGCGAATCGCTGGCCGGGCGCCTGCTGCATTTCGATGCGCTGGCGATGCGCTTCCGCGAAACGCGGCTGGCGCCGGACCCGGATTGCCCGGTGTGCGCAGCCGGCAGGCCGTTTCCCGGCTATATTGACTACGCGCGGTTCTGTTCCGGGCAATAGGCCAGTGCATGCCGACGTGCGCCCGCGCATGTTTCTCAGGGAGGAGATCGAATGGAGTTCGCCCGCCTGCATCGCACCCTCGCGGCACTGTCGCTGCTGGCCGCCTCGGCATTTTTCGCCGGCGATGCCGCAGCCATTGGCGTCTGCGCCCCACAGGCATCGCCGACGTCCAACAGTCTCCCCGCGCGCATCGCCGCGATCGCCTGCCGCGAGAACGCGCTCTGGTACAGCCCCTTCATCGATGCCCAGGGGCGCCTGGCCAGCATCACCGTGTCCGAGGCCGAGACCGCGCGCCTGGGCGACGGCGTGACCCCGGCCTGGAAGCGGGTCGCCGACTACTGGCGCGGCAGCGGCCTGCTCTGGGGCATGACCGGCTCCGCCGGTGCGTCCGAATGCGGCCACGCGACCAACGAAGGCTATCCGTCGCCGGGGTGCCGGGCATTCCTCGTCGACAAGCCGTGGTCGGCGGCATTCGTGTCGTACGTGATGGTGCAGGCGGGCGTGCCGGGGTTCCGCCCATCGGCCAGCCACGTCGATTACGTCCGCGACGCCTACCTGCATCCGGAAAGCAGCCCGTACACCTTCGCCGATCCCGATACGGTCGCGCCGGCGCCCGGGGACTTGCTGTGCTACGTGCGCGGGGCCAGTCCGGTAGCCGGATACGCAGGCCTGATGGCATTCCTCGATGCCGATCCCGGCGGCGGGCTGGCCATGCATTGCGACATCGCCGTCGCGGCCAGCCCGGCGCGCGACAAGCTCTACCTGGTGGGCGGCAACGTCCTGCAGGGCGTCACCCTGCGCACGCTGCCGCTCAATCGCAACGGGCTGTTCTGGGCGCTGCCGCGCGGCAGCAACCTGGGCTGCGCGCCGGGTAACGCAGCGGCCTGCAACCTCAACCGCCAGAACTGGGCGGCACTGCTCAAGCTCAAGCCGCTGCTGCCCATGCGCAGCGCACCGCTGCCGTCCGCGCCGGCGGGGCAATGCTGCGTCAACTGCGTGGTCGGCTCGGGCATACCGCGTTGCCCGGCGCAGGGCAACGCACGCAGCCTGCTACCCGGGCGCTGACGCCGCCGGCCGACGCCGCGGTCGCGGTTTCGCCCGCGGATCGATCTCCACGCCCAGCACCGCGTGGCAATGGATGCAGCTGTAGCTCAGGCAGCGCGCCTTGCTCTGGCCGTCCACCATGCCCAGCACGTTCTCGACGTTGACGTGCAACACCCGCTGCCCGCATTTCGGGCATTGTCCCGCGATCGACATGCAAGTCCCCCTCCCTCGTGCGGCGTCAATGACGCCGCTTGCTGGCCTCGAATGCGGCCAGCTGCTCCGGCGTCGCATCCTTCTGGTGGCGCTGCTTCCACTGCGCGAACGGCTCGCCGTAGACCGCCTCGCGCGCCTCGTCCCGGCTCATGGCGTTGCCGCGCGCCGCGGCCGCCTCGCGATACCAGTCCGCCAGGCAGTTGCGGCAGAAGCCGGCGAGGATCATCAGGTCGATGTTCTGCACGTCGGCGCGCTCGTGCGCCAGGTGCCGGAGCAGGCGCCGGAAGGCGGCCGCCTCGATCTGCGTGGTCTGGTCATCGTCGCGCATGGGGGCCGCCTGCCCGCGGACGGGCGTCGTGGAGGGCGTGTATCGGCGATAATGCCCTATCCAAGATCCCGGCGACGCCTGCAGACCGCATGATGGTTCCCGAGCACACGGCCCGAATCCTCGACGGCAAGCGCATCGCCGAGGACCTGCTCGACAACCTCAAGGCGCGAGTGGATGCCAGGATCGCCACCGGCAAGCCGCGGCCGGGGCTCGCGGTGGTGCTGGTGGGCAACGACCCGGCCTCGTCGGTCTATGTGCGCAACAAGCGCCGCGCGGCGGAGAAGGTCGGCATCCGCGCGATCGACTTCGACCTGCCGGCCGACACCGGCGACGACCGGCTGCTGGCGTTGATCGACAGGCTCAACGCCGACCCGCAGGTCCACGGCATCCTGGTGCAGCTGCCGTTGCCCGGGCATCGCGACCCGACCCGGCTGATCCACCGCATCGATCCGCGCAAGGACGTCGACGGCTTCCATCCCGAGAACGTCGGCCACCTGGCGCTGCGCCAGTTCGGCCTGCGCCCGTGCACTCCGCGCGGGATCACCACGCTGCTGGCGTACACCGACCGGCCGGTGCGCGGGCAGAGCGCGACGATCGTCGGCGTCAGCAACCACGTCGGCCGGCCGATGGCCCTGGAACTGCTGATCGCCGGCTGCACGACCACCAGCTGCCACAAGTTCACGCCGCCGGCGGTGCTCGAGGCGTCGGTGCGTGGCGCCGACATCCTGGTGGTCGCGGTCGGCCGCCCGGCGCTGGTCCCGGGCGAATGGGTCAAGCCCGGTGCGGTGGTGATCGATGTCGGCATCAACCGGCTGGACGACGGCCGCCTGGTCGGCGACGTCGGCTACGCCGCCGCCGCGCAGCGGGCCAGCTGGATCACGCCGGTCCCGGGCGGGGTCGGGCCGATGACCGTGGCCACGCTGATGCAGAACACGCTGGAAGCGGCAGAGGCCGCCGACAGCGCCTAGGCAAGCGATCGTGGGCGCGGCTTCGGCCGCGGGTCCATGGGGCGCGGCTTCGCGGAATGCCCGGGCTGAAGCCGCTCCCACAACGAGCCGTGCCAACCACGGCAAGCGCCGGCCCACTCCGTCGCGCTACAATGACGCGCTTCATCCCCTCCGGACCGGCCATGCTCCGCATCCAGGCTGAAGCGCTCACCTTCGACGACGTCTCCCTCGTCCCCGCACACTCCACGGTCCTGCCCCGGGACGTCTCGCTGGCCACGCGCCTGACCCGCAACCTGCGCCTGAACCTGCCGATCGTGTCCGCGGCGATGGACACCGTGACCGAGGCGCGCCTGGCGATCGCCATGGCCCAGCTCGGCGGCATCGGCATCGTCCACAAGAACATGCCGGTGGAACGCCAGGCCGCCGAAGTCGCGCGGGTCAAGAGCTTCGAGGCCGGGGTGATCAAGGACCCGTTCACCGTCGGCCCCGAGACCACCATCGGCGAGGTGCTCAAGCTCACCCGCGCGCGCAACATCTCCGGCGTGCCGGTGGTCGACGGCGACGGCCACCTGGTCGGACTGGTCACCGGCCGCGACATGCGCTTCGAGAAGAAGCTCGACGATCCGGTGCGCCACATCATGACCAAGCGCGACAAGCTGGTCACGGTGAAGGAGGGGGCCTCCGACGACGAGGTGCTGGGCCTGCTGCACCGGCACCGGATCGAGAAGGTGCTGGTGGTCAACGACGGCTTCGAGCTGCGCGGACTGATCACGGTCAAGGACATCCAGAAGAAGCAGGACAATCCCAACGCCGCCTACGACAGCCACGAGCGGCTGCTGGTCGGCGCCGCGGTCGGCGTCGGCGGCGACACCGAGCGCCGCATCGAGGCGCTGGTCGCCGCTGGCGTGGACGTGATCATCGTCGACACCGCGCACGGCCATTCGCAGGGCGTGATCGAGCGCGTCGCCTGGACCAAGAAGCGCTTCGCGCAGTTGCAGGTGATCGGCGGCAACATCGTCACCGGCGATGCCGCGCTGGCGCTGATGGACGCCGGCGCGGACGCGGTCAAGGTCGGTGTCGGCCCGGGCTCGATCTGCACCACGCGCATCGTCGCCGGCGTCGGCGTGCCGCAGATCACCGCGGTGTCGATGGTGGCCGAGGCGCTGGCCGACCGGATCCCGCTGATCGCCGACGGCGGCATCCGCTACTCCGGCGACATCGGCAAGGCGATCGTCGCCGGCGCCTCCGCGGTGATGGTCGGTGGCCTGTTCGCCGGCACCGAGGAATCGCCGGGCGAGAGCGAGCTGTTCCAGGGCCGCAGCTACAAGAGCTATCGCGGCATGGGCTCGCTGGCGGCGATGGAGAAGGGCAGCAAGGACCGTTACTTCCAGGAAGCCTCCGATCCGGACAAGCTGGTGCCCGAGGGCATCGAGGGCCGCGTGCCGTACCGCGGCCCGCTGGGCGGCGTGGTCCACCAGCTCGCCGGCGGGCTGCGCGCGGCGATGGGTTACGTCGGTTGCGCGACCATCGAGGACATGCGCACCAAACCCGCCTTCGTCAAGGTCACCACGGCCGGCACCCGCGAAAGCCACGTCCACGACGTGCAGATCACCAAGGAACCGCCCAACTACCGGATGAGCTGACGCCAGCGCGCGGGGCCGGGGATGCGCCCCGGGATGCGACGACCCCGCCATACACGTTTCCCATCCCGCCCCATCCGACCCCGGCCCATGACCGACCTGCAGCGCGACGACATCCATTCCGACAGGATCCTGATCCTCGACTTCGGTGCGCAATACACCCAGCTGATCGCGCGCCGGATCCGCGAGATCGGCGTGTATTGCGAGATCTGGGCCTGGGACCACGACCCGGCCGAGATCGCCGCGTTCGGCGCCAGGGGCATCATCCTGTCGGGTGGTCCGGAGTCGACCACGCTCGCCGGCGCGCCACGGGCGCCGCAACAGGTATTCGATTCGGGCCTGCCCATCCTCGGCATCTGCTACGGCCTGCAGACCATGGCGGTGCAGCTGGGCGGCGCCACCGAGGCCGCCGACCAGCGCGAATTCGGCCATGCGCAGGTGGAACTGGTCGCGCAGGATTCGCTGCTCGAGGGATTGAAGGACCAGCCCGGTTCACCGCCGCGCCTGGACGTGTGGATGAGCCATGGCGACCACGTTTCCGTCGCGCCGCCGGGTTTCACCGTGACCGCGCGCACCGAACGCATCCCGGTCGCGGCGATGGCCAACGAGGACAAGCGCTGGTACGGCGTGCAGTTCCACCCCGAAGTCACCCACACCAGGTCCGGCCAGGCGCTGTTGCGCCGCTTCGTGGTCGACATCTGCGGCTGCGCGACGCTGTGGACGCCCGAGCACATCATCGAGGACCAGATTGCCCGGGTGCGCGAGAAAGTCGGCAGCGACGAGGTGATCCTCGGCCTGTCCGGCGGCGTCGATTCGTCGGTGGTCGCCGCGCTGCTGCACAAGGCGATCGGCGAGCAGCTGACCTGCGTGTTCGTCGACACCGGCCTGTTGCGCTTCAACGAGGGCGACCAGGTGATGGCGATGTTCGCCGAGCATATGGGTGTCAAGGTCGTGCGCGTCAATGCCGCCGAGCGCTACTTCAAGGCGTTGGCCGGCGTCGCCGATCCCGAGGCCAAGCGCAAGATCATCGGCAACCTGTTCGTCGAGATCTTCGACGAGGAATCCTCGAAGCTGGCGAATGCGAAATGGCTGGCGCAGGGCACGATCTATCCCGACGTGATCGAGTCCGCCGGCAGCAGGACCGGCAAGGCGCACGTGATCAAGAGCCACCACAACGTCGGCGGCCTGCCGGCGGACATGAAGCTGGGCCTGGTCGAACCGCTGCGCGAGCTGTTCAAGGACGAAGTGCGGCGGCTGGGCGTCGAACTCGGGCTGCCGCGCGAGATGGTCTACCGGCACCCCTTCCCGGGCCCCGGCCTGGGCGTGCGCATCCTCGGCGAGGTCAAGCCGGAATACGCCGAACTGCTGTCGAAGGCCGACGCCATCTTCATCGACGAGTTGCGCAAGGCCGACCTCTACGACAAGACCAGCCAGGCCTTCGCGGTATTCCTGCCGGTCAAGTCGGTCGGCGTGGTCGGCGATGCGCGCGCATACGAATGGGTGGTCGCGTTGCGTGCGGTTGAGACCGTCGACTTCATGACCGCGCACTGGGCGCAGCTGCCGTACGAATTCCTTGGCAAGGTTTCAAACAGAATAATCAATGAGATACGCGGCATATCTCGCGTAGTGTATGACATCAGTGGCAAGCCGCCCGCCACGATCGAATGGGAATGAGCCGATGAAAAACGGCGTCGGCAGCGAGGAGCCGATCCCGTATCCGGTACTTGGCTCGGCGGAAGACGCGCGCTGGATGCGGCACGCGCTGGCGCTGGCCGATCGTGCCGAGCGCGAGGATGACGAGATCCCGGTCGGCGCAGTGCTGATCGGCCCAGACGGCGTCGTCCTGGGCGAGGGCTGGAACCGCAACATCACCGAACACGACCCGACCGCGCACGCCGAGATCGTCGCCCTGCGCCAGGCCGGCCTGCGCCT
>Ga0209983_1000152_pt1 | contig 12909 bp, 16 predicted proteins | sample InoplaM1SPM_FD_187590 | JGI IMG/M metagenome (GOLD analysis project Ga0209983, IMG submission 187590) | Arabidopsis thaliana rhizosphere microbial communities from the Joint Genome Institute, USA, that affect carbon cycling - Inoculated... | ecosystem: Host-associated > Plants > Roots >...
TCGGCGATCGTCTGCGCGGGCAGCTCGCGGACCGCCCCCGCATGCCACGAACGTTCCATCGCGGGCGCGCCGCTCGCGCACACGCCGACCATCGGCGTCCCGGAACTGTGCGCCTTCACCCACCGCGCGATCCCGGCCAGCAGCGCCCCGTCTCCGAGGGGGACGACGATGGCGTCCAGAGTCTCGGGCCACCGCAGGAGCTCGATCCCGATCGTCCCGGCGCCCTCCGCGATTTCCCGGTCGCGGCCGTCCTCGACCATGCGCGCGCCGGTCGCCGCCGCGAACTCCTTCGCCGTCGCGTGCGCCTCGTCGAAGTCCGCTCCGACCTGCCGCACCTCCGCGCCGAGCGACCGCATGCGCTCGACCTTCAGAGGATTGGCGGCCGTGGACGTAAAGACCGTGATCGGCAGCCCGCGCTTGCGCGCCGACCACGCCATCCCCTGCCCGAAGTTTCCGGCGGTCGCGCAGACGAGTCGCGGTCGTCCCTCGAGAGACGCCATGAGGAACTCGGTCCCGCGGGCCTTGAACGACCGGATCGGATTCATCGTCTCGACCTTCACGACGATCCTGCAGTCGAGATCCCTGCCGAGCGACTCCGCGAGGAACTGCGGCGAGTCGAGGAAGACCGGGTCGATCACGGTCGCGGCCCGCGCGATCCGCTCGAGCGAGAGCCGGCGCGCCTCCGTCACTCCGACTGCGGCCAGTCGCCGAAGAGCTTGCGCAGCAGGACGAGCTGCCCGACGTGGTACGCGTTGTGATCCGCGACGAGCACGAGCTCGCGCAGGTAGGTCTGCCCCGAGCCGTGCGGGATCGGGGCAAAGAGGTCGGCCTCCGAATCGGCGGCGAGCGCCTTCAACGCGTCGCGGTCGCGCCGGAAGGCGGCGACGCTCTGGTCCCACGCGGCGTCGGTCGGCGGCGCGATGTCCGCCGGCCAGTAGTCCTGGAACCTCATCTCGACGTATTCCGGATTGCGGCAGAACTCCAGGATGTCCCACTGGCAGATCCGCAAGTGCTCGAGGAGCTGCCAGGGCGAGTGCGGCGCTCCCTGCGGCCGCGCGCCCCGGGAAGCCGGCGGAAGACCGCCGATGGCCCGGTCAAAGGACACGTGGGCATCCTCCCAGTCGAGGAGCTTCGAAAGCAGGACCCGAAGCGCGTCGTCCCGGTCCACGTGAGGGCCGCTATTTCTTCCCGACCTGGTGAACGACGTAGACCCGGCTCACCACGTCCTCCTCGATCAGGGGCCGCAGCTTGGCGAGAATGTCCTGCCGCTCCTCGGACTTCATGTACGCGTCCAGGTCCTTGCGATCGGCCCAGACGGCCACGGAGCCGCGTTCGCCGCTCACCGGATCGAAGTAGAACTTGACCCACTTCAGGCCCTTCATCCCGGCGTAGACGCCCGTGATCTCCTCGTCCGTGACCTTCGAAACCTCCGCGTTCCGGCCGAACTTCGCCTTGTAGCTGGTGATCCGGATGACCTCCTCCGCGAGCCCCCGCTCCGGCAGGATCATCAGGATCACGGCGGCGGCGGCGACGGCGAGACCGATCCTCGGCATAGCCCGGCTCCGCTTGCGCATGCGCGATTCCTCCTCGTGCCGCCTATCGTACTAACCCGACGGGACGAGGACGAAGTCGATACCGTGCTCAGCGCAGAACGCCTTGAAGTCCTCCAGGTCCGCGTCCGAAGAGAGGAGAGGCTCTCCCCCGATCCGCACGCAGCCGGGACTCCACTGGAGCGTCGTGCCGCGGGGGCGCGATGCCAGAAAATCCTTCAGACCGGCGACCGTTTTGAAGCCGCTGTTACCGATGACGAAGACGAACTCCGTCTCCGGGGTCTCGAAGATGGCGACGAGGTGGAGCTCGTAGTGGGGCGGCGGGTCTGCGGACTGCGCCGGCGCGGCGCCGCCCGCCAGGGCCAGCGCGACGAGGATTCCCGGGATCGCACGCATGCCGGTTTGGACACCGGAACCGGCGAGATGTTTCCTCGAATCGCCGCATTAGGATTGTGCGCATGATCGGACGACCCGAGCGAACCGAAGCCGAGCCCTACTACTTCCGCTACATCGACCAGGTCCCCGGCGACGACGTCCTGGCCATCCTGGCCTCGCAACTGGAAGAGACGCCGGCGTTTCTTTCGGGCGTCTCGGAGGAAAAGTCGCTTCATCGGTACGGCCCGGACAAGTGGACGATGAGGCAGGTTTTGAATCACGTGAACGACTGCGAGCGCCTCTTCGGGGCGCGCGCCTTCTGGTTCGCGCGCGGCTTCGACAGCCCGCTTCCGAGCTTCGATCAGATCGTCTGCGCCGCGGCCGCCGGCGCCGACGAGGTCCCGTGGGCCCGGCACGTCGAGGAGTTCCGCGCGGTCCGACGCGCCACGCTTTCCCTCTTCGGCAACCTGCCGGCCGGGGCCTGGACGAGGAGCGGGATCGCGAGCGGCTACGTCTTCTCGGTGCGCGCGCTGGCCTGGATCGCCGCCGGCCACACGACCCATCACGTCGGCATCCTGCGGGACCGGTACCGCTAGCTTTCGGCGCTCACTCCTGCGAGTCACCGCAGTTGCTGCACACGTAGAGCTTCTTGGAGTTCGACGCGCCGCACCGGGGGCACGTCCAGAACTCCGCCGACAGGCCCGGGGAGGTCGTGCGGGGTCTCGAAGCCTTCGCTTCGCAATTCACACACCGGGCGGCTTCCTGCGGAATGAGCTGCTCTCCGCAGGACGGACACTTCTTCAGCGGCCGTTCCTGCGCGGGGACGACGGCCGGCGCCTTCCGGGAGCTCACGGAGAATGCGAGAAGGAGCCCGAACGGCCCGAGCAGGACGCCCAGGAAGAACCAGCCGCAGCCGCTTCTTCCCTTCTTCCGGGCGACGAAGGCGCTGACGATTCCGAAGACCAGCCACGCGAGGATCCCGATTTCCACGACGGACTCATCCTACGACGGCGGTCGCCTCCGGGCCGATTTCCGAGCGTGCTCCGCGATCCGGGTCTTCACCAGCTTCCGGACGAGCGTCGCCGGCAACGGACGGTTCGGCGGAAAGCGTATCGTCCCCTTGCTCGTGTCGTAGGCCGCGAGCTCCTTCCGGTGGGCTTCGATGGGGTGGGAGCCGGGGTAGAAGGCGCAGTGCCTCGCGGCCGCCCCGAAGCCCACGAGCATCTTTCCATCCAGCCGGAACGCCGGGATCCCATAGCTGATCACTTCCTCGGCTCCGGGCGCGGCACCCTTGATGTCCTTTCGAAGTTTCTCGAGCGCCGCCCGCTTGTCGCTGCGCAGGGGCCGAAGGTATTCGCCGATGTTCCGAGGCTTTGCGGACATGGCCATACGCTCCTCGATTCCTTTCGAGTGCGGATCCGGTGACCGACATTGATCGCCTGAAGAACTCCCCTGTGGATGGAACGGCCGGGCTCGAGTTAATCACGCTTTCCGGGCGGATCGAATCGACACGGGCGCGCGTCACTCTCCCAGGTACGCCTCTTTCACCCGCGGGTTCGCCAGTACGTCGGCGGAGGAGCCCTCCAGCGCCACCGTGCCGGTCTCCAGGACGTACGCCCGGTTCGAGTGCTTCAGCGCGGCCATCGCGTTCTGCTCGACCAGCAGCACCGGCGTTCCCTCCCGGTGGATCGCCTCGATCGCCTCGAAGATCTTGTGCACCAGGACGGGCGCGAGCCCGAGCGACGGCTCGTCCAGCAGCAGCACCTTCGGCCGGGACATGAGCGCCCGGCCGATCGCGAGCATCTGCTGCTCGCCGCCGGAGAGCGTCCCGCCCGTCTGCTTCTCGCGCTCCTTCAGCCTCGGGAAGATCGAGTAGACCTTCTCGAAGCTCTCCTCGATCCCCTTGCCGTCGCGCCGCGAGTAGGCGCCCATCTCGAGGTTCTCCTTCACCGACAGGTTCGCGAAGATCGCCCTTCCCTCCGGCACGAGGATCAGCCCGTCGCGCACGAGCTTGTGCGTCGGGATCTCGCCCGTCGGCCGCCCGTGAAAGAGGATCTGGCCCCCCGAGGCCGGCACGAGACCCATGATCGATCGCAGGGTCGTCGACTTCCCCGCGCCGTTCGCGCCGATCAGCGTGACGATCTCTCCCTCGTCGAGCGTGAGCGAGACGCCCTTCAGCGCCTCGATCGCGCCGTAGGAAACGCGCAGGTCGCGGACCTCGAGGACCCGCTCTGCGGCAGACGAGCTCACGCGCCCCCCAGGTAGGCCTCGATGACCTTCGGGTTTCGCTGGATCTCGGCCGGCGGCCCGACGGCGATCGTCGCGCCGTAGTCGAGCACGTGGACGGTCTCGCACACCCCCATGACCACCTTCATGTTGTGCTCGACCAGCAGGATCGCCATGTCGAAGTGGTCCCGCACCCACCGGATCAGGTCCATGAGCTGCCGCGCCTCCTGGGGGTTCATGCCGGCGGCCGGCTCGTCCAAAAGAAGCAGCCTCGGCAGTGTCGCCATCGCGCGCGCGATCTCCAGCCGCCTCTGGCTGCCGTAAGGCAGGTTCTTGGCCTTCTCGTTCGCGTAGGGCTCGAGGTGGAAGATCTCGAGCAGCTCGCGGCTCTGGCGGTCCACCCGCTCCTCCTCGGTGTGGTGCGCGGGCGTCCGGAAGACCGCGGACGCGAGGTCCGCCGTCTGCCGGCAGTGCGCGGCCACCTTCACGTTCTCGAGCACGGTCATCTCGCCGAAGAGCCGGATGTTCTGAAAAGTGCGGGCGATGCCGCGGCGAGTGATCTTCCCGGAGCGCTCCCCCACGATCGAGTGCTCCTTGAATCGGATGTCGCCGGCCGTCGGCCGGTAGACGCCGGTGATGACGTTGAAGACGGTGGTCTTGCCCGCGCCGTTGGGGCCGATCAGGCCGTAGAGCTGTCCCGGCTCGAGAGACAGGTCGAGCTCGTTGACGGCGAGGAGGCCGCCGAAACGCATCGTGACTCCGGAAAGCTCGAGGAGCGCCACTCTCGAAACCTATCCCGGGACGGCGGGGGGCGCCGGCGCCTCCGCGGCCCGCCGCCGCCGGAAGAACGTCCAGAGCTCGCGGTGGCCCAGGATCCCTCCGGGCCGCACGATCATGATCACGACCAGCAGCAGCGAGAAGAGGACCATCCGGTACTGCGCGAACTCCCGGAGCCCTTCGGTGAGCACGATGTAGAGGACGGCGCCCAGCACGGATCCGGTGATGGACCCCAGGCCGCCGATCACGATCATGATGATGATCTCGAACGACTTGATGAAGGTGAACGAGTTCGTGTGCAGGTACATCAGGTAGTGCGCGAAAAGGCCGCCCGCGACTCCCGCCATCGCCGACGACACGACGAAGGAGAGGACCTTGTGCCGCGTCGTGTTCACGCCCATGGCCTCGGCGGCGATCTCGTCCTCGCGGATCGCGATGAGCGTCCGACCGAAGGACGAGTTGACGATCCGGGTGACCATGGCCACCGTCGCCGCGGCGAAGAGGTAGATCCAGAAGAAGTTCGCCAGCCGCGGCATGCCGCCCAGGCCGCGCGCTCCCCCGACCGCGTCGATGTTGAGGATGAAGACCCGGATGATCTCGCCGAAACCGAGAGTGACGATCGCGAGGTAGTCGCCCCGGAGGCGCAGAGACGGGACGCCAACGAGGAATCCGGCGATCGCGGCGGCGATCGCTCCGGCGGCCAGTACAACGAGGAGGAGGACGCTGTCCTGGACGGTTGCGGGCGCGAACGAGAACGCGGAGCGGATGCTCTCGCCGAACGTGATCGAGAGAAACGCCGACACGTAGGCCCCGATCGCCATGAAGCCGGCGTGCCCGATCGAGAACTGCCCGGTGAAGCCGTTGATGAGGTTCAGGCTGACCGCGAGGATGATGTTGATGCCCGCGAGGTTCAGGATCTGCAGGAAGTACGGGGAGATCGAGACGCCGGGCACGAGCTTGCCCACGAGGAGCGCGTTCAGCAGGACGAGGACCGCGACGAGGACGACCGAGCGGACGAGCGCTCTCAAACCTTCTCCTTGTGCGTCCGCCCGAGGATCCCCTGCGGGCGAAGGAGCAGAACGAGGATCAGGATCCCGAACGCGATCGCGTCGCGGTAGGTCGAGGAGAGGTAGCCGACGACCATGACCTCCGAGGTCCCGATCAGGAGGCCGCCGAGGACGGCTCCCGGCACGTTGCCGATGCCGCCCAGAACCGCCGCGACGAACGCCTTCAACCCGTAGATGATGCCCATGAGCGGGTCGATCTTCGGGATCTGCATCCCGATCAGGACGCCCGCCGCCGCCGCGAGCGCGGATCCGAGCCCGAAAGTGATCGCGATGATCCGGTCGGTCGAGATCCCCATGAGCTTCGCGGCGTCCAGGTTGAACGACACCGCGCGCATCGCCTTTCCGGTCCGCGTCTTCAGGATGAAGAAGCGGAGGAGAACCATGAGGAGGAAGGAGACCGCGATCACCGTGAGCTGCTCGCTCGTCAACCGGACGCCGCCGACGATGAAGTCGGCGCGCGGCGCGAGCGAGGGGAAGAACTTGGGATCCGGACCGAAGACGAGCTGGGCGCCGTTCTCGATGAAGAGCGAGACGCCGATCGCGGTGATCAGGAGCGTCAGCCGCGCTGCCCGGCGCACCGGGCGATAAGCGAAGCGTTCGATGATCACGCCGAGGACGGCGCACACGAGCATCGCGCCGAGCATGACGACGAGCGCGCCGACGAGAGACGGCTCGTCCCCTTTGAGCTTGCGCGACAGGTAATAGCCGGCGTACGCGCCCACCATGTATACGTCGCCGTGGGCGAAGTTGATCAGGCGCAGAACGCCATAGACCATGGTGTAGCCGAGCGCGATCAGGGCGTAGATGGACCCGAGCGAGAGTCCGTTGACGAGCTGCTGGAGGAAAGTCGTCATGAAGCTGTCAGCTATCAGCTCTCAGCTGTCAGCTCCGGAACACCGGCGCCTTTCGCAGCCTGCTAGGTCCCGGTCGGCTTGACCGTCGTCACGTAGACGAACTTCCCGTTCTCGATCTTCAGGACGACGGCGGGCTTGACCGCGTTTCGATCCTTGTTGATCGTGATGGTCCCGGTGACCCCGGGGAAGTCCTTCGTCGCTGCCAGTGCGTCGCGCACCTTCTCGCCGTCGGTCGAGCCGGCGCGCGTCATCGCGTCCGCGAGGATCCGCGCTGCGTCGTAGCCGAGCGCCGCCAGCGCGTCGGGAACCTGGTTGTACTTCGCCTTGTAGTCGGCAACGAACTTCTGCACCGCCGGCGCCGGGTCGTCCACCGAGTAGTGGTTCGAGAAGTGGCAGCCGTTCAGCGCCTCGCCGCCGATCTCCCACAGCCGGGGGGAGTCCCAGCCGTCGCCGCCGATGAGCGGCACCGTGATCCCGAGCTCGCGCGCCTGTCGCGCGATCGTGCCGACCTCGGTGTAGTAGCCCGGCACGTAGATCCCTTCGGGGTTGGCCGATTTGATCTGGGTGAGCTGCGCGCGGAAGTCCGAGTCGCCCTCGCTGTAGGACTGCTCCGCAACGATCTCGCCGCCGAAACCCTTGAACGTCTGGCGGAAGAACGTCTGCAGCCCGACGGAGTAGTCGTTGCGCACGTCCGAGAGGATCGCGACCTTTTTCAGGTGCAGGATCTCCCAGGCGATGCGCGCCCCGACCTCCGCCTGGAACGGGTCGATAAAGCAGACGCGGAAGATGTAATCGCCGACCTGCGTCACGCGCGGGTTCGTCGAAGACGGGGAGATCATCGGGACGCCGTTGGCCTGGCAGATCGGCGCGGCCGCGAGCGAGCGCGACGACGACACTTCGCCGAGCATCGCGACGACGTGGTTCTGGTTGATGAGTTTCGTGACCGCGGTCGCGGCCTCTTCCGGCTTCGACTGGTCGTCCTCGACGATCACGCGGACTTTCTTGCCGAGGACTCCCCCGGCCGCGTTGATCTGCTCGTACGCCATCTGGATGGCGTTGTTCGTGGACTGGCCGAACGTGGCGGTCGTCCCGGTCAGGGAGCCGTACTCGCCGACGAGGATCTCGTCTCCCCCGCCGCGGCGGCAGGCCGGGGCGAGCGTGGCCGCCAGAAGGAGTGCCAGGAGCACGCGCGATTTCATCGTCGAAAGCCTCCTCGTTCGGGGATGCCAGAAAGACTGCGTATTCTTTCCCGAGGCGGAAGCAATGTCAAAACCTCAATTCGGTCAGGGAGTTGAGATAAGATTGCGGCGGATGCGGATTCGTCGCCGGGCGGGCGAGCGCTTTGTCCCCCGAGCCGTCCGCAGCCGCCAACGGGGCCCGGGACGATCAAGTCGCGCGCCTCTGGAGAGCTGACCGCTGAATCCCGAAACAAGAACGTTGACGTCGGCCGCGCCCGAAGCGGGGGCCGACGTCCCCGAAGCCGCCCCGCCGAGAATCCGTCCCCGCAGTGAGCACCCGATCTCGCGCAGCCAGATCGACCCCGATGCTCTGAAGGTCCTCTACCGGCTGAAGACCGCGGGCTACAAGGCGTACCTCGTGGGCGGGAGCGTGCGGGACCTGCTGCTCGGCCGCAAGCCGAAAGACTTCGACATCGGGACGGACGCGTCGCCGCAGGCCGTGCGGAAGCTCTTCCGCAACTGCCGGCTGATCGGCCGGCGATTCCGCCTCGCCCACATCCTCTTTCCGCAGGGCAAGGTCATCGAGGTCGCGACATTCCGGCGGCGGCCGGAGCCGCTCGATCCGGAGGCGCCGGAGCTCCTCATGACCTCGGACAACGTGTTCGGCACGGCCCGCGAGGACGCGCTCCGGCGCGACTTCACGATCAACGGCCTCTTCTACAACATCGCCGACTACTCCGTGATCGACTACGTCGGCGGCCTGGACGACCTGGACGCCGGCCTCATCCGGACGATCGGCGATCCGGACATCCGCTTCCGCGAAGACCCCGTTCGGATGATGCGCGGCGTCGAGTTCGCGAGCCGGCTCGGCTTCGCGATCACGCCCGACGCCTACGAGGCGATCCTGGACCACCGCAAGGAGATCGCGAAATCGGCGCCCCCCCGGGTCACCGAGGAGCTCTCCCAGTCGCTCCGGGGCGGACACGCCCTTCCGACGTTTCTCCTCCTGCGGGAGGTCGGTCTCCTGGACGTGCTGCTGCCGGAGCTCGCAGCCGTCCTTCGGGAGATCGACCCCGATCACCCCCAGGGCGCCGGACACCTGTTCTGGGCGCTCCTCGACGTGCTGGACGCGGAAAGGCGGCGCGGGCGCCCCTTCGAGGACGCCGTGCTGTTCTCGCTCTTCTTCCTGCCGGTCGTCCGGTCCCGCATCTCCGAGATGCGGCTCTCGGGCGATCCGGAGCCGGGACGGCTCGCGACCGTCATCGAAGACGTCGTGACGCCCGTCGCGATCCGGATGTTTCTCCCCAACGCGGTGTCCCACCGGATCAAGGGAGCTCTCGCAATCGTCGGCCGTCTTTCCCACCGCCCCGACAACCGCGTGGCGACCCGCCGCCTCGCGTTCCGCGAAGCGTTCCCGGTCGCGCTCGACCTCTTCGAGCTGAACGCGATGGCGACGGGGCGCGGGGAAGAACTGGTCAAGGAGTGGCGCGAGGTGGAGAAGAGGGCGAAGGGGGCCCGGGAACGATTCGCCGCGGAGAACCCCGCGCCGCCTCGCACCCGGAGAAGGCGACGCCGGGGCGGTCGGGGGCGAGCGGCTCCCTGACCGGCCGTGTCCGGCTGCTCCGCACGGACTGAGCGTCGCGGCGCGACGGTAAGATCCACCCATGTTCCTCTCGACCAACTTCCTCGGAATCCCGGAATCCGACAACACACTCGAGAAGAGCCGTGTCGTGGTCCTGCCGGTCCCCTACGAGCGCACGGTCTCCTATGGCGTCGGCACCCGCAACGGCCCCACCGCGATCCTGGAGGCCTCCCGGTACGTCGAGCTCTACGACGACGAGCTCGACGAGGAGCCGGCGAGCGTCGGCGTTCACACGCTTCCGCCCTGGCTTCCCGAGCGCATGGAGCCGGAGGCGGCCGTGGAGGCGCTCGAGGGCGTGGTCTCCGAGCTGCTCGCGAAGCAGCCCCGCTTCGTCCTGACCCTGGGGGGTGAGCACGCGATCGCGGCCGGCCCGATCCGCGCGCACCTCGAGAAATACCCGAAGCTCTCCGTGCTCCATTTCGACGCGCACGGAGACCTGCGGGACGAGTACGAGGGGGACAAGTACTCCCACGCGTGCGCCGCGCGGCGGTTCGTCGAGCTCGGGATACCGACGGTCCACGTCGGAATCCGGTCGATCTCCCGGGAGGAGATCGATTACGCCCGCGAAAAGAATCTGCTGATCATCTCCAACCGCCGCCTGCCCGACTTCGACTCCTGGATCCCGGAGGCCCTCGACCGTCTCACCGAAGACGTCTACGTGACCTTCGACGTGGACTTCTTCGACGGGTCTCTCGTGCCGGGCACCGGCACGCCGGAGCCCGGCGGCGGCTCGTGGGGGGACGCGCTCGAGATCCTGCGGCGGGTCGCGGCGGAGCGCCGGATCGTGGGCGCCGACATGGTGGAGCACGCTCCGCTCCCCGGGAACCGCGCCCCGGATTTCCTGGTCGCCAAGCTCTGCTACAAGCTCCTCGGGTACGCGCTCTACCCGAAAAAGGCGCGTTCCCTGGTGTCTGTCACGGGCAAGTCCTTTTAAATCAAACGCCCAGGCCGGGCCGGTTTCCGAACATTCCGCCCGGACCTGCGTTTCTTAGGGCGAGAGGAGACGTTTGAGCGCCGAAGAGAAAGCCCTGGTCGACCGCTGCCGGCAGGGGGACGACGACTCCTGGAGGGAGATGGTCGACCGCTTCGGCCAGAAGGTCTATTCCGTGGCGTACCACTTCACCCTGAACCGCGAGGACGCCGAGGAGCTCTCCCAGGAGATCTTCCTGAAGACCTTCGAGAACCTGCACCGCTACGACGGCAGCTTCCCGCTGGTCGCGTGGCTCCTCTCGCTGGCCCGCAACCTCTGCATCGACCGCTACCGGCGACGCAAGCGCGAGAAATCGTTCCGCTTCGTGAGCGACGACGCGGTCATGCCGCTCCTGAAATCGGATGACGATCCCGCCGCCGAAGCGCTCAAGAAGGAGCGCACGAAGCTCCTCTTCTGGGCGCTCGCCGAGATCCCCGAAGATCTGGCCGAGATCCTCGTTCTGCGCGACCTCGACGGACTCGCCTACGACGAGATCGGAAAGGCGCTCGAGCTGCCCGACGGCACCGTCAAGTCGCGTCTCTTCCGGGCGCGGGCCGAGGTCGCGCGGAGGATCCGCGAACGCCACGAGCGTCGGGGGTCGGCCGGAACGTTCCAGACGCTCGCGATCGCGGCCGGAGGGGTGCTGTGAGCTGCGGCCAGCTCGAACAGCTCTTCATCGCCGGGGCTTCCCCGGACGACGCGCGGCGCCACGCCCGGGACTGCGCGACGTGCCGTTCCATCGGCGCCGACGTCGATGCGTCGGAGGCGATGGCCGCGGGCCTCGCCGCGCCTCCGCTCCCCGCGTCTCTCCGGTCCGCGCTCCTCGAGATCCCCCGGAAGACCGTCTCGTGCGAGGGCGCGGAGCGGCTGCTGCCGATGGCGATGGAGGACGAGCTCTCCGACGACGAGAAGGTTCGTCTTTCGAGCCACCTCTCGCGATGCGCCGGATGTTCCGAGGCCGCGGCGACGCTCGCGGCCGCGCGCGACCTGGCGGAGCCCGTGGCGCCGCCCTGGCTCGCCGGGCGCCTGGCGGTGAACCGCCCCGTGCGCGAGAAGGGATTCTGGCGGCTGCTGCTCGCGCCGAGAGCCGCGATCGCGCTCGCCTACGCCGCGGCGGTTGTCGTGATGCTCGCCGGCTTCAACCCGGCGGATCTCGCGCGGAAAGTCTCGACGAGCCAGCTCGGCGAGAACACGCGCGCTGCGGTCACGGTCGCGGAGAGCTCGCTGACGGATCGCCTGGGCGCCGTGCAGGAGAAAGTCTCCCGGACGTTCCAGGTCTGGAAGGGACGCGCCGGCGGGTACGGACGCGCGGCGTTCTCGAACGCGGTCGCACTCATCTGGAAATCCTCCGGCTCGAAGCAGCGCCCGGTCGAACCTCCACGGAACCGGGACGGCCGAGGTGCGTTAAGAGGGATGGAAACGATGACAACGACGACGGGCTGGCGCGCCTGAAGGCCGCCGAGAGGAGAAACGAAATGGAAGACAACCGCTACCAGGCTCCGGCGCCGCCGCCGCCACCGGCGGCACCCGCCGGCGAGGCGATGCCGCCGCCGCCCATGACTACCGCGACCGCGACGGGACCCATCGTGGTCGTCGAGAAGAAGTCTCCGGGACTCTCCGGCGTCCTTTCCGCGATCTTCCCGGGACTCGGACACCTGTACCTCGGTCTGTATCAGCGGGCGTTCAAGATCGCCGGCGCGTTCGTGCTCTGCATCTGGCTGGTCAGCGTCGGGTTCATGGGAGGGCACATGGCGCCTCTGTTCGGTCTGGGAATCGCGTTCGTGTGGTTCTTCGGGATCATCGACGCCGTCCGCCAGGCGAAGGCGATCAACTCCGGGTACGTCGACGCGGGCGGCCTCGCCGCCTCCGAGCGGAACGTGCTCTCCCGCGCTCCCGAGTCCATGGCCGGACTGACATGGGGCGTGATCCTCGTCGGCATCGGCGCGCTCTGGCTGCTCGATCGGTACGTGGACCTCGACGCTTTCTGGGCTGCCGTCGAAGACTGGCTCGCTCCGACCGCGTTCATCGTGCTGGGTCTCATCCTGATCGTCACGTACGTGGCGAAGAAGCGGCGCCGCAACGCGAACGAGGTGTGGCCTCCGCGGGACGTGGCGTAAGGACCCCTCACCCCAACCCTCTCCCCGCAGGCGGGGGGAGGGCGAGTCAAAAGGCGCGGGCAACCGCGCCTTTACTTTTCAGATCGTCGCGAGCTCGGCGAGGTACTCCACGAACGACTTCACGGCGCCGTCGAAGCCCTGGATCCTGGGGTT
>Ga0209983_1000158_pt1 | contig 12728 bp, 13 predicted proteins | sample InoplaM1SPM_FD_187590 | JGI IMG/M metagenome (GOLD analysis project Ga0209983, IMG submission 187590) | Arabidopsis thaliana rhizosphere microbial communities from the Joint Genome Institute, USA, that affect carbon cycling - Inoculated... | ecosystem: Host-associated > Plants > Roots >...
ACCTGCGTCGATCACGCTGTAGCGCTGCGGTGCCTGCCGAGCACGGTCGAGATAGGCGCTGCGCACGGCCTCGAAGAAACCGAGCCCCTCCTGCTCGAAGCGATCCAGTCGCCCGCGCGCCGCGGCGCGGCTGAGCCCTATCTCGACAGGCAGGTCGAAGATCAGAGTCAGGTCCGGACGCAACTCACCTTGAACGAAGGACTCGAGCTGCTCGATACGCGCCGAAGACAGGCCGCGCCCCCCGCCCTGATAGGCGAAAGTAGCGTCGGTGAAGCGATCGCAAAGCACGACTGCACCGCGCGTCAGCGCCGGGCGTATGACCTGCGCCAGATGCTGGGCACGGGCGGCGAAGACCAAAAGCAGCTCCGTGTCGCTGTTCATCGGCTCGTCAGCAGGCGTGAGGAGCAGTTCGCGAATCCGTTCGGCTAACGGCGTGCCTCCGGGTTCGCGGGTCAGGACCACGTCAAGTCCTCGTTCACGAAGCCGTTGCGCAAGATACTCGCGATTGGTGCTCTTGCCCGCGCCCTCGGGGCCCTCGAGAGTGATGAACAATCCTGTCACTGGGCATTCTCCGCTGGCACCGGCTCTTGCTGTGGCGGCGGGCTGGATCGGTAATCCGCACGGCGCTTGAGCTGGAACTCGCGCACCGCCGAGTTGTGGTCGTCGAGGTCGTCGGAAAACACATGGCTGCCATCGCCACGGGCGACGAAGTACAGGCTGGTGCCATCGGACGGGTTGAGCGCCGCGTGAATCGCTTCGCGACCTACCATGGCGATGGGGGTCGGCGGCAGGCCGCTGTTGGTGTAGGTGTTGTAGGGCGTGGGGCTGCGAAGATCTTCGCGGGTGATCTTGCCTCGATAACGGTCACCCATGCCATAGATGACCGTCGGATCGGTCTGCAGCAACATGCCCTGCTCCAGCCTGCGCACGAATACGCCAGCAATCTCGCCACGCTCTGCAGGCACCCCGGTCTCCTTCTCGATGATCGAAGCCATGATCAACGCCTCGTATGGGTCCTTGTACGGCAACCCGTCGCTGCGCTGATCCCACTCTTCTGACAGGACGGTTTGCAGCCGCGCATGCGCACGCTGCAGCAGTTCCAGATCGGCGACGCCTCGGGTAAAGCTGTAGGTGTCAGGGAAGAATTGACCTTCCGGATGCGTGCCGGGCTGGCCAAGTCGCACCATGACCTCGCTGTCCGGGATATCCCCAAGCGTGTGCTGAACTGTCGGCAAGGCTGCCAGCGCAGCACGCACCTGACGGAAATTCCAACCCTCGACGATCGTCAGCGTGTGCTGAACCACCTCGCCGCGCTGCCATAAGCCAATCAGGTCGCGCACGCTCATCCCTTGGCTGATCGCATATTCACCGCTATGCAAGGTCTGCCCGGAGAGATTCAGCCGCCAGTACAGCCGCAACCAGAGAGAGTCGCGAAGTGCGCCGTCGCGCTCGAGCCGCAGGAACAGGCCGCTGGGCGTATCGCCCGGCAGGACCTCGAGTGTCTGTGCATCGGCGATCTGCAGCGGCTGCTCAAGCGCCGAGTGAAACTTCCAGGCGACTACCGCAAGCGCGAGGCCTGCGATCACAAAGGCGATCACAAGCGCAAAAGACAATTTACGAATCACGAATTGCTCGTCAGGTCAGCTACCAGGCGCTGAAGTTTACGTGTGACCGGGCCGACCGGCCAGACACAGGTATCGAACTGACGGACTGGCCAAATCCCGTAGAGGCTGTTGCAGACGAAAACCTCATCCGCGCCCAACAGGCGTTCGATGGCAAGATCACAGATCTGAACCTGAACGCCGAGCTGCCCGGCCCGCTGGAGAATCTCTTCGCGCATCACGCCAGCCACGCCGCACCGCTCCACCGATGGCGTCCGCAGCACACCGGATTCAACGATGAACAGGTTACTGAACACGCCCTCGACAACGCGCCCGGCGGTGTCCCGCATCAGCCCCTCTGCGAACCGGGAGTCCTGCCACTCGCTGCGCGCCAGTACCTGTTCGAGACGATTGAGGTGTTTGAGGCCGGCCAGCGCCGGCTGTTCGGCGAGACGCGTAGCACAGGCATATAACTCGATGCCGTGCTCGCCATGCTCGGCGGGATAGTCCGGCAGCGGCGATGCCAGCAGCACAGTTCTTGGCTGAGTATCGGCAGGCGACCCGTAGCCACGCCGGCCATCGCCGCGAGTAACGATCAGCTTGGCTACGCCGTCCTGCAAGGCGGCGGCGAATGCCAAGAGCTGCCCACGTACGACAGTATGGTCATAGGGAATAGCCAGACGCTTACAGCCAAGCGCCAGGCGGTAAAGGTGGCGGTCCAGCAATGCTGGACTGCCGTCGACGACCCGGATGGTCTCGAACAGGCCGTCACCGTATGCAAGTCCACGATCCTGAACGGACAACCCCTCAGCTGGCTGCCCATCCACCCAGCTGGATATCACTCGGTGAACCGGCGGAAGACCAGCGAACCGTTGGTGCCGCCAAAGCCGAAGGAGTTGGACACCGCTACCTCGATCCGCCTCGGTTTCGCTTCGTGCGGTACGAAGTCGAGGTCACAGCCGTCGTCAGGCTCGTCGAGGTTGATCGTCGGCGGCGCAACCTGGTCACGAATGGCCAGCACGCTGAATATCGCCTCAACCGCGCCAGCGGCTCCCAGCAGGTGGCCGACCATTGACTTCGTCGAACTGACAGACAGCTCATATGCATGATGGCCGAGCGCGGTCTTGATCGCAGCGGCCTCCGCCTTGTCTCCCGCAGGAGTGGAAGTACCATGAGCGTTGATGTAGTCCACTTGGCCTGCATCGATCTTCGCGTCGACAAGCGCGTTGCGAATACAGCGAGCCGCGCCGGCGCCATCGTCCGGCGGCGACGTCATGTGAAACGCATCGGCGCTCATACCGAAGCCAATCAGTTCGGCGTATATGGTTGCCCCGCGCGCCTTGGCATGCTCGAGTTCTTCCAACACCAGCGCGCCAGCACCATCGGACAACACGAACCCATCACGGCCTTTGTCCCAGGGACGGCTGGCAGCGGCCGGATCGTCATTGCGCGTGGATAACGCTCGAGCGGCGGCGAACCCGCCGATACCAAGACCGCTCGCCGCCATTTCCGAACCGCCAGCAATCATGACGTCCGCTTCACCGTACGCGATATTGCGAGCGGCCATACCCAGGCAGTGAGTGCCGGTGGTACAGGCCGTGGCGATGGCGTAGTTCGGCCCCTGCAGTCCTAAATGAATGGACAGAAAACCGGACACCATATTGATGATCGAACCAGGCACGAAGAACGGCGATATACGCCGAGGTCCTTGCTCGAACAGCGCTCTGCAACCATTTTCAATATTTGTCAGACCGCCGATGCCTGAACCCATCGCAACGCCGATACGTTCGCGGTTCTCGTCGGTGATCTCCAGCCCGGCGTCGCGCACAGCCTGGAAACTGGCCGCCAAGCCATACTGAATGAATAGATCTAGCTTGCGAGCTTCTTTAGCTGGCAGATACTGCTCTACGTCGAAATTTCTGATAGATCCACCGAAGCGAGTGCTAAAGGCGGATAGATCCATATGCTGGATCAGGTCGATTCCACTGCGACCGGCGAGAATGCCCTGCCAGCTGCTTGGCACATCGTTACCCAGCGGCGATAGCATGCCCATCCCGGTAATCACGACGCGTCTACGCGACACAGCATTCTCCTTACGTAATCGAATTACCCAGCTTTGCGGCATCTACGAAAAACGAACCGCCGCCAGCGCGGGTAGGACCAACTGAAACTAACTCAAACAAAAGCCGCACTGCCCGGTTAAGGCAGTGCGGCTTTACTGGATCGAAGCAGGACTACAACTTACTGCGCGTGCGCGTTGATGTAATCGATAGCTTCTTGAACAGTGGTGATCTTCTCGGCTTGCTCGTCCGGGATTTCGGTTTCGAATTCCTCTTCCAGAGCCATCACCAGCTCAACGGTGTCAAGGGAGTCGGCACCCAGGTCTTCGACGAAGGAAGCGCTGTTGGTGACTTCCTCTTCTTTGACGCCAAGTTGCTCGGCAACGATTTTCTTGACGCGTTCTTCGATGGTGCTCATACCTTGTTTTCACTCCTATGGAAAAAGCAGGCAGCTGATCTGCGCGGTAGTGTATAGAAAGCGTTTTCCGCTTTTCAAGCTGAAAGCAGGCAAGCATCGCCTGAGTTTCAACCATCTGTCTATAACTGACCCGCTGTTTTATAACGAAATCTTTCAATACATAACGGGCCGGAGGGCCCGAAAGTAACTTAGCTCATGTACATGCCGCCGTTGACCGGAACGGTCGCGCCTGTCACGTAAGCGGCCCCATCCGAGGCCAGGAACGCGACGACCTTGGCAATCTCCTCCGCCTGACCCAGGCGACCTAGTGGGATCTGCCCAAGCAAGGCGTCGCGCTGAGCTTCGGGCAACTCACGAGTCATGTCCGTATCGATGAAGCCAGGCGCCACGGCATTAACCGTAATGCCGCGCGAGCCGACTTCGCGCGCCAACGCACGGCTGAACCCTTCCAGGCCGGCTTTGGCAGCCGCATAGTTTACTTGTCCGGCGTTGCCCATGGCACCCACGACCGAGCCAATGCTTATGATCCGCCCCCAGCGCGCCTTGGTCATTCCGCGCAGCACGCCTTTGGTAAGGCGGTAGAGGCTGCTCAGGTTGGTGTCGATCACGTCGTACCATTCATCATCCTTCATCCGCAACATCAGGTTGTCCCGCGTGATGCCTGCGTTATTAACGAGGATGGCTGGTTGACCGAACTGCTGATGAATATGTTCCAGCGTAGCCGCCACGGATTCGTCACTGGTGACGTTCAGCATCAGGCCGGTTCCTTCGATGCCGTTTTCCTTCAGCTTGTCGGCGATGCGCTCGGCGCCGGAGGTAGAGGTTGCCGTACCGATCACGATCGCGCCCTGGCGCCCTAATTCGAGAGCGATCGCCTGGCCGATACCACGACTGGCACCTGTTACCAGGGCGACCTTGCCTTGCAGATTCATAGATTTCTCCTTGTTCAGGCCAGCGCGCCACGAGCGGCGGCGAAAGCCTCTGGGGTATCCAGACTGTAAGTATTAACGCCCTTGACGCAGCGTTTGTTCAGACCGGAAAGCACTTTGCCGGGACCGCACTCCACCACCTCGGTCACGCCACGCTCGCTAAGGGCGACAATGGTTTCCACCCACCGGACCGGGCTGTACAGCTGAGCCAGCAGGTCACGCTTGAGCGCGTCCAGATCGGAAACGACCGTTGCACTCACGTTCTGGACCAGCGGGATTTGCGGTGCCCGCCAGGAGGCACCGGTGACCGCGGTCGCAAAGCGCTCGGCCGCAGGACGCATCAGATCGCAATGGGAAGGAACACTTACCGGCAACGGCATGGCACGCTTGGCTCCCTTGGCCTTGCAGGCCTCGATTGCGCGCTCAACCGCCGCAGCGCTGCCTGCAATCACGACCTGCCCGGGTGCATTGAAATTGACTGCACTCACCACCTCGCCCTGTGCTGCCTCGCTACAGGCAGCCATGACATCTGCATCCTCGAGTCCAAGGATAGCGGCCATCGCTCCAGTGCCTGCCGGAACGGCTTGCTGCATGAGCTGACCGCGCAACTCAACCAGCTTCACCGCGTCTGCGAAAGGCAGACTGCCCGCAGCGACCAACGCCGAATACTCTCCCAAGCTATGACCGGCAACATAGGCCGGTACCGGACCGCTTTCAGCCACCCAAAGACGCCACAGAGCGACAGACGCGCAAAGAATGGCCGGCTGGGTCTTGTCAGTCTGGTTCAGCTGCTCTTGCGGCCCTTGCTGACAGAGCGCCCAAAGGTCGTACCCTAGTACTGACGAGGCTTCTGCAAAGGTTTCGGCAACCAGAGGTTGCCCAGCGCCATGCTCAGCGAGCATGCCAAGGGCCTGGGAGCCCTGGCCTGGAAAGACGAATGCAAGTGATGCGGACATGAAACGGCTCTCTTGTGGTTGTTCGTCAAACTGGCTAAGCCGCGGAGGCGGGCCAGGATGTCAGTTGGATGACGAGCCGCCAGCGGGGGTCACACGCCAGCGTCGTTAATTGACCTTTTGGTCACGAGCAACTGCTCGAGCCGGTCATGCAATCGCTCTGGCAAATTGCGCTGTACATCTTCCGCAGCGCGCAGGATGGCAGAACGAAAGCCTTCAGCGCCGGCACTCCCGTGGCTTTTTACAACAATCCCCTGCAGGCCGATAAAGCTGGCTCCGTTGTACTGGGCGGGACGCAGATCAGCGCGCAACTGACGCAGAAGCGGTAACGTCAGGGCGCCCACCAGTCGAGAAATCAATGTTCGACGGAATAGCGCCTCGACCCGCAGCGCCACCATGTGAGCGAGGCCCTCACTGGACTTGAGCAGCACGTTTCCGACGAAACCATCACAGACCGCCACATCGGCCTCGCCGCGGAACAGCGCATCGCCTTCGATAAAACCTCGATAGTTGATATCAGCTGCCCGCTGCAGAAGTTCGGCTGCCGTCTTGACTTGCTGATTGCCCTTTATCGGCTCGGTGCCTACGTTGAGCAGGCAGACACGCGGGTGTTTAACGCCGAGAGTTTGGGCCGCTACCGACCCCATCACCGCGAACTGGTACAACTGCTCAGCAGTGCAGTCCACGTTGGCCCCGAGGTCAAGCAGCAGACATGGCCGCTCAAGCGTGGGAATTGCCGCAACCATTGCGGGACGATCTATGCCGGGCAGTGTTTTAAGCAGATGACGAGCGATCGCCATCAGCGCACCCGTATTACCGGCACTCACACAGGCTTGGGCCTTGCCATCACGCACCATTTCGAGAGCGACTCGCATCGAGGCGCGCGGCTTGGTGCGTAATACCTGAGTCGGCCGATCGCTCATATCGATGATTTCATCAGCGTGAACTAGCGACAGACGAGCAGTGTCCGCAGCAGGGTGCCGAGACAGGACATCTTCGAGAAGGGAGGTTTGGCCAACGAGCGCCAGGTGCAACGAGGGGTCTTCAGCCAGACAACGCAGGCTGGCCGGAACAATGCAATGGGGACCGAAGTCCCCACCCATTGCGTCGATCGCTATGATCGGAGCAGACAAGATTTACTCGTCGGCGCCCTTGTCGATCACTTTGCGACCACGGTAGAAACCTTCCGGAGAAACGTGGTGGCGCAGGTGAACTTCACCGGTGCTTTTTTCTACAGACAGGGCGTTCGGCTCGAGCGCGTCATGCGAACGACGCATGTCACGGGCGGAACGGGATTTTTTGTTCTGCTGAACAGCCATTTGGATCAACTCCTAAACGTTTGGGTCACGCTTTAACTGAGCCAGTACGCTGAACGGGTTGGACCGCGATACCTCGTCCTGATTCGGCTCGGGCTCATCAGGCCCAGCCGGCGGCTGGCAAACTTCTTTGTCATGGAGTGGAACAATCGGAAGAGCAAGCAAAAGCTCCTCTTCAACCAGCGCCAGCAGATCCAGCGGATCCTCTCCCACTTCCAGCACGTCGTAGCCCTTGGGCAGGTGCTGACCGCTCGTACCTTCATTCACCACGGCATAGACGCACTCGCTGTGAATTGGCAGAACAACCGGCTCCAGACAACGCTGGCAAATCATTGTGACCTCAACGTCCAGCGCACTCTGGATAGTCACAGTGCGCTGCTCGTCGCGCCCAAACTCGAAACTGGCGCGCACCGCACCTTTGTCGTCCTCAAGAGGATCGACGAGCCGCTTCAGCCCAGACAGCTGCAGCTCACCCTGGAGGGTAGCCGCTCGATCAGCGAGCTTGCGCGGGTCAACGTGCGGAGGTATCGGTCCTTTCAACATAAGCGCGGCATTCTAGGGACGCCCCCCTCGACTGTCAAAGGAATTCAGCCGCACAATCATGACCTTTCGGCGCCAAACGCCGCCTACGTATAAAGGAAGAAAAATGCGCCAGCTGCTTCTTGCATCCAGCTCACCCTACCGGCGCGAACTCCTCGCACGCCTGCAGCTACCCTTCGAATGCCGCGCGCCGCATATCGACGAAACCGAACGACCCGGCGAAACTGCGGCGGAGCTCGCTTGCCGCCTAGCTCGCGAAAAAGCCAAAGCCCTGGCGGCCAGCCATAGAGATCACTTGATTATCGGATCCGACCAGGTCGCCGTGCTCGAGCAGCAAATCCTCGGCAAGCCTGTGACATTCGAGAGGGCAACCGAACAACTGAGGGCCTGTAGCGGGAAAAGCGTGAGTTTTCTGACCGGCGTAGCCCTGCTGGATAGCCGAAGCGGCGAACTGCAGATCGACTGCGTCACCTTCAAGGTGCACTTCAGGCAGCTCGATGATGCCAAGATCGAACGCTACCTGAACACTGAGCAACCCTTCGATTGCGCCGGCAGCTTCAAGGCAGAGGGACTTGGCGTTAGCCTATTTCGGGCGACTGAAGGAGCGGATGCGACAAGCCTGATCGGGTTGCCGCTGATCCAGCTGGTGACCATGCTCGACAGGGTTGGCGTTCAGGTGCCATGACGCAAGCGATTAACGAAGTTGAGCGCCCTGCAAACCCATCCACAACGCCAGTTGCGAAGCCACGCTGGCGCCCAGCTTCTTGGTGAACCGATCCAGCGCCGAATCCTCGACCGTATAATCCACCAGCTCCTCAGCGCCGATCACTTCGCGAGCGACATAGCCCGTACTACCCAACCCATCGATCAGCCCAAGTTCAAGTGCCTGTTCGCCCGACCAAATCAGACCTGAAAACAGCTCGGGGTGCCCGGCGACCTGCAACCTATCACCGCGCCCCTTTTTGACGCTTTCGATGAACTGTCGGTGGGTCGTGGAAAGCACGCCTTGCCAGAATTCGGTTTCCTCTGGCTTCTGCGGCTGAAACGGATCCAGAAATGCCTTGTGCTCGCCCGACGTATAGACCCTGCGTTCGACGCCCAGCTTGTCCATCGTCTCGACGAACCCGAAGGTAGCGGCTGTCACCCCAATGGAACCGACCAGGCTTGCCTTGTCGGCATAGATCTCATCGGCAGCGCTGGCAATATAGTAGGCACCCGAGGCACCAAGGTCCGCTATCACGGCATAGACTTTCACCGCAGGATGCTCGCCGCGCAGTCGCCGGATTTCGTCGTAGATATAGCCCGACTGCACCGGGCTGCCACCCGGACTGTTGATCCGCAGCACAACGCCCTTAGTGTTGGGATCATCGAACGCCTCACGAAGCGCACCCACGATATTGTCGGCGCTCGCCGACTCCTCATCGGCAATCATTCCACGAACCTCAATCACTGCCGTATGACTTCCACCGGTGGCCTTCTCATCACCAAGGTGCAGCAGGGGCGAGAACATCAGCAGCGCACCGAACAAATAAATGAATGTAAGCAGCTTGAAAAAGATGCCCCAGCGCCGCGCCCTGCGCTGCTCCTGGACGCTCGCAAGCAAAGTCTTCTCAAGCAACCTCCAGCTGTTGCGCTCTTCTTTGTCCCCGTCCGTGGATTCACTCCATTGATCAGACATACGCAGACACCTTTGTTGATTCAGCGGAGCACAGCCAGTCACTCAGCTCCGAAAAACGATTGATTGCCAGGCTGGGCGAGCACGCCCGCAGCGCTTCGATCGGCTGCGCACCATAGGCGACCGCAACGCTATCGACGCCGGCGCGTCGCGCCATTTCCAGATCGAACACAGAATCACCGATCATCAGCGCTCGCTGGGGCTCGACTCGGCAGTGACTCAGTATTTCCTCGATCATCAACGGGTCGGGTTTGCTTGCCGTCTCATCAGCACAACGCGTCACGTCAAAGAGCTCGTGCCAACCCTGCTCTGCAATCACCCTGTCCAGACCGCGCCGCCCCTTGCCGGTCGCAACCGCGAGCAGGTAACCCTGATCGCGAAACCGCTGCAGCGCCGACGCGACGCCGGGGTAAGGCACAGAGGGTTCAGACTCAAGCATGAGGTAATGGTCGGCGTAGGCGCGGCGGAAAGCCTCGGCGGTGCGAGCATCCTTGACGTGCGGATACAGCATAGCAATCGCTTCGGGCAGGCCGAGGCCAATGATTGCTCTGATCGCGTTTTCATCAAGGGAGGGCAGATCGCAACGCGCCGCCGCCACTGATATCGATTCGACTATTCGCCCGATGGAGTCCACCAGGGTTCCGTCCCAGTCGAATATCAGCAGTTCATATTTATTCACCCAGCCTCTCCAGCGTTTGCGCCCAGACATCATCGACCGCCGCATCGAGGTTCAATTCGCCACCATCAGGCAACGGCACCTTGAGCGCATAAGCATGGAGAAACAGCCGCTTGCCGCCCAGTTCACGAACGACAGAAGAGAAATCCTCATCGCCATACTTATTGTCGCCGGCAATGCTGTGTCCGGCATGTCGTGCATGGACTCGAATCTGGTGAGTTCGTCCCGTAACCGGCTTGGCCTCCACCAGGGTTGCGAAGTCACCAAAGCGGCGCAGGACTTTGAACAGTGTCAGCGCCTCCTTGCCATCATCAGCAACCTCGACCATCCGCTCGCCCGAGCGCAGCGTGTTTTTCAGTAGCGGCGCGTTGACTTGCTTTTTGCTCGTATCCCAGCGCCCACGGACGAGCGCCATGTAGCGCTTGTCGACCCCGTCGCCACGCAACGCGTCATGCAGGTGACGCAGCATGCTGCGCTTCTTGGCGATCATCAGCAGGCCGGATGTATCCCGGTCCAGACGATGGACCAACTCCAGCTCTTTCGCATCCGGACGCAACTGACGCAACGCTTCGATAACACCGAAACTCAACCCGCTGCCGCCATGCACCGCAATGCCGGCGGGCTTGTTCAGCACGATCAGCGCTTTGTCTTCGTAAACGATCGCCGCCTCCAGCCGATCAAGCAGGCCTTGCGCCAACGGAACCGGTTCGTCTCGTTCGGCGAGCCGCAACGGCGGGACACGCACCACGTCTCCAGCCTGAAGTTTGTATTCAGGCTTGATCCGACCTTTATTAACCCTCACCTCGCCCTTTCGCAGGATGCGGTAGATCAGCGTCTTCGGGACGCCCTTTAGCTGGGTACGGAGGAAGTTGTCGATGCGTTGGCCGGCAAGCTCCGGCGAGACCTCGAGCATTTGCACGCCGGAAGTCTGAGAGGGGGTATTAGTCATCGGCGGATGATATCAATTTTCCTTTATTTGAAGCACTTAAACATTACTGTTATAGTCCAGACGCCGCCAAAAGCGGTCAGGTCGAGGAAATCCAGCAGAGCTGCCTTCCCGACTCAGCAAATGTTCGAGGACGTGAGGCCGTCCGACGGGGCTTCTCTGAAGCAGCAGAAGTACCGAAACAAGCCTTGAAGACATGATGCGTGCCCCCGATGGGGAATCGCGATAATCGATAACCCGCTCCGGATTCTGCGAGCGGCACCCGATTTTCAAAGTATGAGTGTTGGGTGGAGATGTACCGCCTTCGGATTGCGTAGCAAAGGCTTTCATAGACGCTTCATTCCGTCCGCTACCGATTGCTGATTCCTCCTCCCGAACCATTGCTTGTGTTTCGACAGCAAGCAGGAGACGTCGTCGCGACGCCGGCCCAACTGGCCTCACATCGCTGGACACTGGAGTGCTTTACAACCATTCCTGACTCACCTGACACCGACCGCGAGAGTCGTGTGTGCCGAACGCCGTTTCCGCTGCCCTGGAAACCGACGGTACAACATGAAAAGAATGCTAATCAACGCAACTCAGCCCGAAGAGTTGCGTGTCGCACTGGTCGATGGCCAGCGCCTGTTCGATCTCGATATCGAGTCCGGCGCCCGCGAACAGAAGAAGGCGAACATCTACAAGGGCAAGATCACGCGCGTCGAACCCAGCCTCGAAGCTGCCTTCGTCGATTTTGGCGCTGACCGCCACGGGTTTCTCCCGCTCAAGGAAATCTCCCGCGAATACTTCAAGAAGGCCCCGGAAGGCCGCGTCAATATCAAGGAAGTATTGAGCGAAGGCCAAGAGGTCATCGTCCAGGTCGAGAAAGAAGAGCGCGGCAACAAAGGCGCCGCGCTGACCACCTTTATCAGTCTGGCCGGACGCTATCTCGTCCTTATGCCGAACAACCCGCGCGCCGGTGGCATTTCCCGCCGTATCGAGGGCGAAGAGCGCAACGAGCTGCGCGAAGCACTTAACGGCCTCAATGTGCCCGCCGATATGGGCCTGATCGTTCGCACCGCCGGCCTTGGCCGCTCCAGCGAAGAAATGCAGTCGGATCTGGATTACCTGCTGCAGCTATGGAATGCCGTCAAAGAGGCCTCCCAGGGTCGCGCCGCCCCGTTCCTGATCTATCAGGAATCGAATGTAATCATCCGCGCCATCCGCGATTACCTGCGCCAGGACATCGGCGAAGTGTTGATCGATAGCGTCGAGGCACAGGACGAGGCGCTCTCCTTCATCCAGCAGGTCATGCCGCAGTACGCCAGCAAGATCAAGCTGTACGAAGACAGCGTTCCCCTGTTCAACCGCTTCCAGATCGAAAGCCAGATCGAAACCGCTTTTCAGCGTGAAGTGAAGTTGCCCTCCGGCGGCTCCATCGTGATCGACCCAACCGAAGCGCTGGTATCCATCGACATCAACTCGGCACGCGCCACCAAGGGTGGCGATATCGAGGAAACTGCGCTTCAGACCAACCTGGAAGCGGCCGAAGAGATCGCTCGCCAGCTGCGCCTGCGCGATATCGGCGGCCTGATCGTCATCGATTTCATCGACATGGAGTCGCAGCGCAACCAGCGC
>Ga0209983_1000165_pt1 | contig 12419 bp, 8 predicted proteins | sample InoplaM1SPM_FD_187590 | JGI IMG/M metagenome (GOLD analysis project Ga0209983, IMG submission 187590) | Arabidopsis thaliana rhizosphere microbial communities from the Joint Genome Institute, USA, that affect carbon cycling - Inoculated... | ecosystem: Host-associated > Plants > Roots >...
CGCCGGCAGCCGACGCTGCCGCGGCGGCCGGATCGACATAGGCCGCGCCCTGCGGCCAGTCCGCCGGCACCGGCGCGGGCGGCCGCTCGTAGCTCGGGGCCAGGTTCATGCAGCCGGCCAGCGCGGCGGCGGCGATCACGCCGAGGGCGGCACGGGGCCGCACGGTCGACTCACGCATCTCAGTGACCCTCCACGGTCACGGGCCGCGCCGGCGCGCCGCCCTCCTGCGGCGCCGGCTTGCGCCGGTCGACCAGCCGGCGCACGACGACGAAGAACACCGGCACGAACAGCAGGCCGAACACGGTGGCGGCCAGGATGCCGCCGAACACGCCGGTGCCGATGGAGTTACGGCTGGCTGCGCCCGCGCCGCTGGCGAGGACCAACGGCACGACGCCCAGAATAAAGGCCATGGAGGTCATCACGATCGGCCGGAACCGGCGCCGGGTGGCTTCGACCGCGGCCTCGGTGACGGAGAGGCCCTCCCGGTGCAGGTCGCGGGCGAATTCCACGATCAGGATGGCGTTCTTGCTCGCGAGCGCGATCATCAGCACCAGGCCGACCTGGGTGTACAGGTTGTTGTCGTAGCCGCGGCTCATCTGCGCCAGGAGGACGCCGACGAGGGCCATGGGCACGACCAGGACCACCGCGGCGGGAGACGTCCAGCTCTCGTAGAGCGCAGCCAGCACCAGGTAGACCAGAGCGATGGAGAGCGCGTAGATGAAGTACGCCTGATGGCCCACCCGCTTCTCCTGGTAGCTCGTCGAGGTCCAGTCGTACGCCATGCCCTCCGGCAGCGTCTCCGCGGCCAGCTGCTCCATGAGGGTGAGGGCCTGGCCGGAGCTGAAGCCCGGAGCGGCGGCGCCGAAGATCGACGCCGCGGGATAGAGGTTGTAGCGGGTGAGCAGCTCGGTCCCCTGCACCTGGCGGATCTGGATGAGGGCATTCAGCGGGACCATCTCGCCGTTCTGGTTGCGGACGTAGAGATGCCGCATGTCTCCGGCCTGGAGGCGGTAGGCATTGTCGGCCTGGATGTAGACCTGGAACACCTGGTTGAACTTGTTGAAGAGGTTGACGAACGAGGAGCCCAGGTAGGCCTGCAGGGTTTCGAAGATGCTCGACGGCAGCACCTGCATGGACTCCGCCTTGGTCCGGTCGATGTTCAGGTAGACCTGCGGGCTGCGGGCGCTGAACGTGCTGGCGAGGCCGCGGAGGCTCGGGTTGGCGTTGCCCTTCTGAACGAGCTCGGCCGTGTTGCGCTGGAGCTCGGCGAGGCCGAGGCTTCGACGGTCCTCCACCATCATCTGGAAGCCCCCGGTCTGGCCGAGGCCGCGGATGGGCGGCGGGATCACCACGAAGGCCAGGGCCTCCTGGATCCCGGCCAGCTCGCGATTGAGACCGGAGACGATCCGGTCCTGCGTGAGCCCCGCGCCGCGCTCATTCCAGCTCTTGTACACGATGAAGGTCGTGGATACGTTCGGGACGTTGGCGAAGTCGAGGACCGAGAATCCTCCGATGGTCACCCAGCCCGCGAGCCCGTCGGTCTTCTCCAGCAGGGCCGCGATCTTCTCGGCCACGCTCCGCGATCGGGGCTGCGAGGCGCCTTCGGGCAGGATGGAGACCAGGACCGCGTAGCCCTGATCCTCGGTGGGGAGGAACCCGGTCGGCTGGCGGACGAACCCCCACGCGGTCGCCCCGACGATGACCGCGAAGAGCACGACCATCAGTCCCGGGTGCTTCACCATCCGTCCGACGATCCCGATGTAGACGTCGGTCACCGCTCCGAAGGCCCGGTTGAAGCCGCGGTAGAACCAGTTGGGACGCTTGCTCCCGCGCGGCTTCAACCAGAGCGCGCACTGGACCGGCTTCAGGGTCAAGGCGTTGAGCGCGCTGATGACCGCGGTGGCGGCGATGACGAGCGCGAACTGCCGGAAGATCTGCCCGGTGATCCCGGGCAGGAAGGCGGCCGGAAGGAAGACCGCCACCAGGGCCAGGGTGATGCCCATCACCGGCCCGGTGAGCTCGTCCATGGCTCGGATGGTGGCGTCCTTGGGGGACATCCCCTGCTCGATGTAGTACGAGCTGTTCTCCACGATGATGATGGCGTCGTCCACCACGATGCCGATGGCCAGGATCAGGGCGAACAGCGTCATCAGGTTCACGGTGAAGCCCAGCGCGGCCATGGCGATGAAGGCGCCGACGATGGTGACCGGAACCGTGGTGGCCGGCACCAGCATGCCCCGGAAGTTCTGCAGGAAGACGAGAATGACGATCAGCACCAGCACCGCGGCGATGAACAGGGTGTGGTAGACGGCGGAGATGGCCTCCCGGACGAACAGGGTGGTGTCGTAGCGGATCGCGTACTTCATGCCGTCGGGAAACTGCTGGCTCATCTCGGCCATGGCCGCGTACACGCGGTTGGCGACCTGGATGGCGTTGGCCCCCGGCAGCGCGAACACCACGATCTGGGCCGACTTGTGGCCGGTGAACCGCGAATAGTTGCTGAAGCTCTGCTGGCTCAGGTCCACCCGGGCGACATCGCGCAGGCGCACGAGCTGCGGCGCGGTGCCGCCGACCGACTTGATCGTGATCGCCTCGAACTGGCCGGCATCGGAGAGGCGGCCCAGGGCGTTGATGGTGAACTGGAACGGCTGGTCCTCCGGGACCGGCGGCGCCCCGAGCTGGCCGGCCACGACCTCGATGTTCTGCCCCCGGATCGCGGCCAGGACGTCCGCGGTGGTGAGCCCGAACGTCTGCAGCCGCTTCGGGTCCAGCCAGACCCGCATGCTGTAGGGGCCGGCCCCGAAGATCCGCACCTGGCCCACGCCCGGGATCCGGGCCAGCGGGTTCTGCAGATTGATGAGCGCGTAGTTGGAATAGAAGATCTCGTCGAAGCGCTCGTCCTCGGCATAGAGGCTGGCCACCAGCAGGATGTTGGGGGAGACCTTGCGGACGTTGACCCCCTGGACGGTGACGCCGCCGGGGAGCTGGGCCAGGGCGCTGTTGGCGAGGTTCTGGACGAGGGCCAGCGACGTGTCGAGGTCCGTGCCGACGTCGAAGGTGATCGTCAGCTGGTACGAGCCGTCGCTCGCGCTGGTCGAGGACATGTAGATGGAGTTCTCGACCCCGTTGATCGCCTGCTCCAGCGGGACCCCGATCGTGGCCGCGACGACCTCCGCACTCGCGCCCGGATAGCGCGTGCTCACCTGGATGGTCGGCGGCACGATCTCGGGATACTGCGCGATGGGCAGGCCGTAGATGAACACGGCCCCGATGAGGACGGTGACGAGGGCGATGACGTTGGCGAAGATCGGCCGCTCGATGAAGAACCGGGAGATCACGGCGCGGTCTTCCTCGGAGGAAGGGCCGCCGGGGCGCCGCGGGCCGGCGGGCCCTCGCCGCCCGCCCGCTCGGGGGTGACCTGGCGCCCGGGCGCGGCCTTCAGCAGACCGTTGACGATCACCCACTCCGGGCCGGTGAGTCCGCCCTCGATGACCCGGCGTCCATCCACCGCGATCCCGGTCGTGACGTTGCGGCGCTCCACGGCGTTCTTGTCGTTCACCACGAGCAGGTACGCGCCCTGCTGGTCATGCCCGATCGCCACCTCGGGAACCAGGAGCGCGGCTTTCTGCTCGAGGGGCACCCGCACCCGCGAGTAGAGGCCGGGGAGGATCTTCCCGTCCGGGTTGGGCAGCACGCCGCGCATCAGCAGCGTGCCGGTGGTGGCGGTCAGGCTGATCGCGGCAAAGTCGAGGTGTCCCCGGTGGGGATAGCCCTCTTCACTGGGCAGGCCCGCGTGCACCGGCCATTTCCGCGCGTCCGACGGGCCGGGGATCCCGCGCGTGCTCTTGAGCAGGCGGGCCAGATCGAGATCGCTGATGTTGAAGTAGACGTAGATCGGGTCGATCTGGTTGATGTTGGCCAGGACCGTGTTGCCGGGCGACCCGACCAGGTTGCCGGGATCCACCAGCCGTCGATCCATTCGCCCGTCGAACGGCGCGGTGACCTGCGTGTACTCCAGATTGAGCTTCGCCAGATCTCGCTGGGCCTGCGCCGAGGCGAGGTTGGCCGCGGCGGTATCGCGCTGGAAGCGCCAGTTGTCGACGTCGGCCTGGGCGGCCGCGTTGTGCTGGATCAAGTTGGTGAAGCGGTTCAGCTGGGATTCGGCGTACTGCAGCTGGGCCCGGAACTGCTGAATGGTGGCTTCGGCCTGCCGGAGGTTGTCCTCATAGGTATTCTGCTGGATGACGAAGAGCGGCTGGCCCTTCTTGACCCGCTGCCCGTCCTGGAACAGCACCTTCTCGAGGTACCCGGCCACCCGCGCGACCAGCTGCACGGTGTAGATGGCCTGCGTGTTGCCGGTCAGGTCGAGGTAGTCGGTCACCGTCTGCCGCACGGGCTGGGCGACGGTCACGTTCGGCGGCGGCGGAGCCGCGGGCGGCGGCGTCTCCCGACAGCCCGATTGCAGAACGAGCAGCCCGGACACCACGGTCCAGGCGGCGATGCGTCCGATTCGACGAATGGCGGCTCCTCCGTGAGCTCTCGGGCGACTCCGACTCCCCGATCCGCATGTGATCACCAGTCCGGAAACCGTGGCGTCGCCTTCGGCTCACGAGAGGCCGGCAGGTTGTAATGCGCGGGGGCGAGCAGATTGCCCCAGTTCGTGCGCTGCTGCATCTCGGCCCGCAGCTCGGGCGGCACGAGCTCCTCACCCTCCCGGATCTCCCAGCCGCCTCCCAGCGCCCGGTAGACGCCGACGAGGCTCGTCGAGATGCCGCCGAGCGTGCTCGCCAGGCTGTCCTGCTGAGTCAGGAGGGTCTGCTGCGCGGTCAGGACCGTGGTGAAGTCGGTCACGCCCTCGCGGTACTGCAGCACCGCGAGGTCGACCGCCGTCCGGCTGGAGGTCACGCTGCGGGCCAGCAGGTCGGCGCGGTCCTGAGCGCGGAGAAACGCGACCAGGTTGTCCTGCACGTCCTGCTGCGCGACGAGCACCGCCTGCTGATAGGCCAGCAGCAGCTGCTGGAAGCGCGCGTCCTGCGCCCGCACGTTGTTCGAGAGCTGGCCGTAGTTGAGGATGTTCCACTGCACGGAGGGCCCGACCTGAACCTGGCGAGACCCCCAGCGGAACATGTCGCTGAGCCGGAAGGTCCCCAGATCCGTCGAGAGGAGGACGAGATTGCCGATCAGGGAAAAGGCGGGGAGCAGATCCGCCTTGGCCACGCCGATCTGGGCGGATTGAGCCGCCGCCTGCATCTCGGCGCTGCGGAGGTCCGGCCGCCGGCGCAGCAGATCGGCCGGAATGCCCACGATGATCTGGGGCGGCGAGACGGGAATTCGCGACGGACCGGTCAGCAGGTCGCCCAGATCGCTCGGGGGCATGCCCAGCAGGGCGCTGAGCGCATCGCGCGCCTGACGGAGCTGGGCCTCCAGGGTCGGAACCGTCGCCCGCGTGTTCAAGAGCACGGTCCGGGCCTGCTCGACATCGAGCTGGGTCACCGTGCCGTAGGTGAACTTGGCCTCCACGATCTTGAGGGTCTCCTCCTGGATCTCCACGTTCGCGCGGGCGATGCGGATACGCTCCTCGGCGGTGCGGAGCGCGATGTAGGCGTTCGCGACATCCGCGGTCAACGTGACCAGCGTGGTGTCGTAGTCCGCGAGCGTCACGAGCAGGTTGGCGTCGGCCGATTCGATGCCCCGGCGGATCCGTCCCCAGAAGTCCAGCTCCCAGGTGGCCTGGGCCCCGATCTCGGATTGCCAGTAGGCGAAGCTGCCGGAGAAGGCGGTGGACGTCGGGGCCCGATCGCTCGTCCGGATGTACTGCACCGCCCCGACGGCCTGCTGCGTTTGCGGAAAGATCTCACCGACCGCGACACCCAGCTGGGCCCGGGCCTGCAGGACCCGCACGCCCGCCTGTCGAAGCGTGAGGTTGTCCCGGTACGCGTGCTCGACGAGGCGGTCCAGGGCCGGGTCGCCGAAGGTCTTCCACCAGTCGCGGTACGTGGTGGCCCCGGTGCCGACCCGCTGATCCGCGGTGTCCTGCCAGCTCGTCGCCACGCTCACCTTCGGCGTCTGGAAGTTCGGCCCGACCATGCAGCCCCCGAGCGCGAGGACGAGCGGCAGCACCACGCCGAGGGCGCGGAGCGCGCGCGCTCCCGAAGTCATCCGATCGTCGCTCGGAGCGCCACCCTGCCGAAAGGCCATGTCCCGTCAGACCAGGCGCGTCTGGATGTCGACCTCGGACGTGAGCGTCCGATGGACCGGGCACCGCTGGGCGATCTCGAAGAGCTTCGCCTTCTGCTCGTCGCCGAGCTGGCCGTCGAGTGCGAGCTCCGCCTCGATCCGATCGAGCATGCCCTCCCGGGTCTCGCACTCGGCGCAGTCCGACGCGTGGATCCGCGAGTGCCGGAGACGGACGGTCACTCCCGTGAGCGGCCATCCCTTGCGCCGCGCGTACAGCGCGACCGTCATCGAGGTTCAGGCCCCCAGCGCGGCCAGGAGCAAGTCGTAGGGCGACGGCCCGTGGTCGCCGCCTCCCGCCGACTCCGGCTCATCCGCGCTGAAGCGGTGACGGCCGACGACGATGTCCTGCGCGAATCCGGAGCTTCCTCCCTGCACGACGACGGTGCTTGCCATGGCGCCCCCCGGTATCGGTGTTCGCGGCTTCGTGCCTCAGACGTGGATCGCGCGGCCGTCCACCGCGAGGGCCGCCTCCCGCAGCGCCTCGGCCAGGGTCGGATGAGCGTGGCAGGTGCGCGCGATATCCTCGCTGCTCGCGCCGAACTCCATCGCGGCGGTGGCCTCGGCGATGAGGTCACCGGCGCGCGGGCCGATGATGTGAACGCCGAGCACGCGGTCGGTCTTCTTGTCGGCCAGCACCTTGACCCGGCCTTCGGGGTGGCCCAGGGCGCGGGCGCGACCGTTGGCCGCGAAGGGGAACACCCCCCGGCGATACTCGACGTCGGCGCGCTGGAGCTCGTCTTCGCTCCGGCCGACCGACGCGATCTCGGGCGCGGTGTACACCACGCTCGGGATGGCGTCGTAGTTGACGTGCCCGGCCCCGCCCGCGAGCGTCTCGACACAGGCGATCCCCTCCTCCTGTGCCTTGTGGGCCAGCATGGGACCGCGAATCACGTCGCCGATGGCGAACACGGAGTCGGCGCCGGTGGCGAAGCGCTCGTCCACGGGAATCCGGCCCTGCGCGTCCAGCGTGATCCCGACCGCGTCGAGGCCGAGCCCCTCGGTCATCGGCCGCCGCCCGACCGCGACCAGGACCCGGTCACCGTGGAGGGGCTTGGCGTCCCCGCACTCGACGACGCAGCGGTCGCCCTCCACGCGCGCACCGGTGACGCCAGTGCCGAGGTGAAATTCGAGGCCCTGCCGCTCGAACGAGCGCCGGGCCTCCGCGGCGATCTCCGCGTCCACGCCGGGGAGGATGCGATCCAGGTACTCGACGACGGTGACCCGGGCCCCCAGCCGCCGCCACACCGATCCCAGCTCCAGCCCGATGTAGCCGGCGCCGATCACCACCAGGTGCTCCGGAACGTCGGGGTAGCTCAGCGCCTCGGTGCTGGTGCCGATGCGGTCGCCGTCCAGCGCCACGCCGGGCAGCGCGGCGGACGCGCTGCCCGTCGCGATGAGGATGCGCCGCGCGGTGACGCCCACCGTCTCCTTCTCGCTCTCCACGGTGACCTGGCGCGGGCCCGCGATCCGCGCCTGCCCGGTGTAGCGCGTGATCCGGTGCTTCCGGAACAATCCGTCGATCCCCCGCGTGAGCCCCGACACCGTCTCGTCCTTGCGGCGGAGCATGGCCGGCAGGTCGAGCGTGACGGCGCCGAGCCGGATGCCGTGCGCCTCGAGGCCGCCCCGGCAGGAGGCGTAGAGCTCGCTCGATTCGAGCAGCGCCTTGCTGGGGATGCAGCCCACCCGCAAGCACGTCCCGCCGAGCACGGGCTCGCGCTCCACGCACGCCACGTTCAATCCGAGCTGGGCGGCCCGGATGGCCGCCACGTACCCGCCGGGGCCGGCGCCGATCACGACCAGGTCGTGCTGCGGGCGGGGCGCCACCGTCACATCTCCAGCAGGAGACGGGCCGGCTCCTCCATGCACTCCTTCACGTGCTTCAGGAAGCCCACCGCTTCCCGGCCGTCCACGATCCGGTGGTCGTAGGTGAGCGCGACGTACATCATCGAGCGGATGACCACCTGACCCTCCCGCGCGACCGGACGGTCCTGGATCACGTGCAGGCCGAGGACGCCACTCTGCGGGGGGTTCACGATCGGCGTCGACAGCAGCGAGCCGTAGACGCCGCCGTTCGAGATCGTGAACGTCCCCCCTTGCAGCTCGTCCGGCGTGAGCTTGTTCGCCTGGGCACGGCCGGCGAAATCGGCGATGGCCCGCTCGATCTCGGCGAAGCTCAACCGCTCCGCATGGCGGAGGACCGGCACCACCAGCCCGCGCCCGCCCCCGACCGCGATCCCGACATCGAAGTAGTTGCGATAGACGATGTCGGTGCCGCGGATCTCGCCGTTCAGCTCGGGGCACTGCTTGAGGGCTTCGATCACCGTCTTGACGAAGAACGACATGAAGCCGAGCTTCACGCCGTGCCGCTGCTGAAACGCCTCCTGGTGAGCGCGCCGCAGCGCCATGACCGCGGACATGTCGATCTCGTTGAACGTCGTCAGCAGCGCCGCGGTCTGCTGCGCCTGGACCAGTCGCTCGGCGACGCGGCGCCGCAGCGGGCTCATCGGCACCGCTTCCTCCTCGCGCGCCGCCGCCACCCGCGACCCGGCCCCGGGCCGTGGGGACGTCGGCGCCGCCGCGGCGGGCGCAGCCGTCGCCGGGGCAGCCGCCTCCGGCCCCACCGGCGCTGCCGCGCCCGCGGGCTCTCGCGCCTGGTCGAGATGGCGGACCACGTCCTCCTTCAGGAGCCGGCCGCCCGGCCCGGTAGGGGCCACCTCATCGGCCTCGATCCCCCGCTCCGCCATGAGCCGACGTGCGCCCGGCATCACGCGTGGCGACTCCGCCGCCGGGCTCGTGGTGGGCTGGGCAGCCGGCGATGGCTTCTTTGGTCGGGCCGCGGGCGTCGGCTTCGTCGGCTGGGCGGCAGGCGCCTCTTTCTTCGGGGCGGGTGCCTCCCCAACCGGCGCGTCTTCCACGTACGCCAGCACCTCGCCGACCTTCGCGGTTTCCCCCTTCTGCTTCACGATCTCGGCGAGCACGCCGGCCACCGGCGACGGCAGCTCCATCGCCGCCTTGTCGGTCTCGAGCAGCACGACCGCCTCGTCCTGCCGTACCGGGTCGCCGGCTCGCTTGAGCCAGTCCGCGACCTGGACTTCGGTGATCGACTCGCCCGCGGCCGGCACGCGCAGCTCAACTCGCATCGAACGCCGCCTTCAGCAGCTTCTGCTGCTCGCTCCGATGAAGGGCCGCCCAGCCCGTGGCCGGGCTGGCCGAAGGGGGCCGACAGACGCCCGCGAAGGGCCGCCCGTCCGCCAGCCGGTTGCCGAAGCGCGCCAGCAGGTACCGCCATGCTCCCATGTTCGCCGGCTCCTCTTGCACCCACACCACGCCTGCCGAGGGGGGATAGGGGGCGAGCGCCTCCATGAGCCGCTCGTCCCGCATGGGATAGAGCTGCTCGAGCCGCAGGATCGCGACGTCGCTCCGCCCCAGTTCCTCCCGCTTTGCCAGCACATCGTAGTAGACCTTGCCGCTGCAGAGCAGGATCCGCACGACCCCTTCCGGCGACACGACCGAATCGCCGATGATGCGCTGGAAGCTGCCCCGCTCGAGCTCCTCGAGCGCCGACACGACCTTCACGTGCCGGAGCAGGCTCTTCGGAGTCATGACCACGAGGGGCTTGCGCCAGCGGCGAAGCACCTGCCGCCGCAGCAGGTGGAAGTACTGGGCGGGGGTGGTCGGGTTCGTCACCTGGATGTTGTCGTGGACCGCCAGCTCCAGGAACCGCTCGAGCCGGGCACTGGAATGCTCGGGCCCCTGGCCCTCGAACGCGTGGGGCAGCAGGAGCACGAGCCCGCTGAGCCGGCGCCACTTCTCCTCTGCGCTCGTGATGAACTGGTCGACGATGACCTGGGCCGCATTGACGAAGTCGCCGAACTGGGCCTCCCACAGCACCAGGCCGTCGGGGCAGTCCAGACTGTAGCCGTATTCGAAGCCGAGCACCCCGACTTCCGACAACGGGCTGTTGTAGATCTCGACGGTCGCCTGGCCCGGCGCGACGTGGGCCAGCGGCATGTACGTCGCGCCGCTCTCTCGATCGTGCAGCACCGCATGGCGGTGGCTGAACGTGCCCCGGGCCGTGTCCTGACCGGTCAGCCGCACCCGGTGGCCCTCGGCGGCCAGCGTCGCGAACGCCAGCGCCTCCGCCGCGGACCAGTCGAGGGGGCGCGTGCCCTCGGCCATCTCGCGGCGGCGGGCGAGCCCGCGGGCGATGGTCGGGTGCGCGTGGAAGTCGTCGGGTACGCGGGCCAGCGCGCGCACGAGCCCGGTGAGCCGGTCCCGCTCGGTGCCGGTGGCGACGTCCTCGTCGTCCCCGCCGGAGCCACCGTGGTAGCCGATCCAGACGCCGGCCCTCGCCTCGCGGAGCGGCGCGTAGCGGGGACTTCGCGCCTCGCTCAGCTCCTGCTCCAGCTCGGTCCGCCGCTCGACCGCGATGCGATCCGCGTCGTCCCGGGTGAGCCCGTTGAGGGTGAGCAGGTGCGCGAGGTAGCTGTCGCGGACGGACGCGCGCTGCTCGATCGCGCGATACATGAGCGGCTGGGTGAAGGACGGCTCATCGCCCTCGTTGTGGCCGCGGCGGCGGTAGCAGTACATGTCGATGACCACGTCGCTCCGGAACCGGCGCCGGAACTCCATCGCGAGCTCGACCACGTGACTGACCGCGTCCGGATCCTCGCCGTTGACGTGGAAGATGGGCACCTCGAGCATCCGGGCCACGTCGGTCGCGTAGGGAGACGAGCGCGCCTCCTCGGGAGCCGTGGTGAACCCGAGCTGGTTGTTGACCACGACGTGGAAGGTGCCGCCCGTCCGGTACCCCTCGAGCTGGCTCAGGCTGAGGGACTCCTGGATCACCCCCTCGCCCGCGAAGGCGGCGTCCCCGTGAATGAGGAGCGCCATGCCGCGCACCCGCGCGGTGTCGCCGGCCCGATCCTGCTTCGCTCGCATCCGGCCGAGCGCCACCGGATTTACGAACTCCAGGTGGCTCGGGTTGAAGCACAACGACAGATGAACCTTCCGCCCCGAGGCGGTGGCCCAGTCCGTGCTGTAGCCGAGGTGATACTTCACGTCGCCCCGGCCATCGCGGAACGCGTCGGCCCGGTCCTCGAACTCCGCGAAGATCTCGCGCGGCCGCTTGCCGAGGATGTTGGCGAGGACATTCAGCCGGCCGCGATGCGCCATGGCCATCACGATCTCCTCGACCCCCTGCCCGGCCGCGGTCTCGATGACGAGATCGAGCAGGGGGATGAGGCTCTCGGCCCCTTCGAGCGAGAAGCTCTTGGCCCCCGGATACTTGTGCTGGATGAACTCCTCGAAGATGGCCGCGTCGGTCAATCGCGTCAGCACCCGCAGCTGCTCGTCTCGCGTGAGGTGGGCGCGGTGACCCACCTCCTCCATCCGCTCGCGGAGCCACGTGCGCCGCTCGAGATCGTCGATGTGCATGAATTCGAGGCCCACCGAGCCGCAGTAGGCGGCGCGCAAGATGTCCAGGATCTCGCGCAGCGGCCGGAGCGGAGGCCCCGGAATGCCATGCGTCGAGAAGGACCGGTCCAGGTCGTCATCGCTCAAGCCGTAGAAGGCGGGATCGAGCTGCGCCTGGGGCGCCCGTGGGAAGCCGAGGGGATCGATCCGGGCCGCCAGGTGCCCGCGGTCCAGGTAGGCGGAGATCAGCTCCGCGACTCGGTCTTGACGCCTCAGCAGCTCCGTCACGTCCGGCGGCTCGGCGCCGGCGGAGCCGACCGGAGCGAACAGGCTTCGCGGCTTGAACGACGGACCCGGGCGCCAGCCGGGCGCGCCGCCGTTGTCCCCGTCGAGCCGCTCGAAGTACCGGCGCCATTGTTCCGGGACCGCGGACTCGTCGCGAAGGAACTCGCGATAGAGGTCCTCGACGAACGACAGATTGGCCGGATTCGGCCCCACTGGAGCGCTCAACGGGGCTCCGATCCTCGACCGAGGCGTGAGTCCGGCCCGGAGGCACCTCGGTCTTCATGCCCGCTGGGCCGGGCGAGGACTGCGCCGGCGCTCGTCACGATCCGAGGGTACCACCGATACCAAGGCGCCTCCGACCGAGTCGATCCGTGCGCGCGCCGAGCCGGTGATCGAGGAGCGAGGCCTACGCGCCGCCGGGGCGCGCGGCCCGCTCCAGAGCTCGTCGTCCGAGAAAGAGCCTTCAGCCCCGGTCGTACTCG
>Ga0209983_1000166_pt1 | contig 12416 bp, 12 predicted proteins | sample InoplaM1SPM_FD_187590 | JGI IMG/M metagenome (GOLD analysis project Ga0209983, IMG submission 187590) | Arabidopsis thaliana rhizosphere microbial communities from the Joint Genome Institute, USA, that affect carbon cycling - Inoculated... | ecosystem: Host-associated > Plants > Roots >...
GGCGTATCGCGGCGGTAATGCTGGTGCCTTACCCGCCCGGAATTCCATTGATCATGCCGGGCGAACGGTTTACCGCCGAAACCCGTTCTATCCTCGACTATCTGACCTTCGCACAGCGTTTCGCCGATCAGTTTCCGGGGTTCGATGCCGACGTGCATGGCTTGCAACGGGAGGAGGGCGGCGACGGCGCACGCTATACCGTCGACTGCATTCTGGAGGGATGATGATCGGCGCAGCGGTCGCCTGCGGCAGGGTTGTCAAAGGCTGCGATGCGCCAGGGGCGTGGGCTGCTTCACAACGTCCCGCATCGACTTTCATCGCGCTGTTGCTATAGTTCCCCGCCTGAGAAGAGCCCTATTGAAGGGCATGCAACCACAAGGCACGAGACAGTGCCGCGGGCCGTCGAGGACGATTGCGTGACCGAGTATCAAGCTTTCCGAGTTGAATTGAAGGACAGGATTGCCCACGTCGCGATCAATCGTCCCGACAAGGCCAACGCCATGAACGCCGCGTTCTGGAGCGAGATCGTCGATATCTTTCGTTGGATCGACGACACCGACGAGGTTCGAGTGGTGGTGCTGTCCGGGGAGGGCAAGCATTTCTCCGCCGGGATCGACCTGCAGCTTCTAGCCTCGGCTGCTTCACAACTGGGGCCGGATGTCGGGCGCAATGCCGAACGCCTGCGTCGCCAGATCCTTACGCTTCAAGCATCCTTCAATGCCGTGGACAATTGCCGCAAACCGGTTATCGCTGCTATCCAGGGGTATTGCATTGGCGGCGCCATCGACCTGATAGCCGCTTGCGACATGCGCTACAGCACCATGGACGCGCAGTTTTCCATCAAGGAAATCGACATGGGCATGGCTGCGGATGTCGGCACGCTGCAACGTCTGCCACGGATTATCGGTGACGGAATGATGCGCGAGCTGGCATACACCGGGCGGACCGTGCGTGGCGATGAGGCGCAGGCCATCGGCCTGGTCAATCGGGCCTTCGATGACCTGAACGGTCTTACAAAGGCCGTTATGGAGATTGCAAATGAAATCGCCGCCAAGTCTCCCGTGGCCATCCGAGGCACCAAGCAGATGATCCGCTACATGCGCGATCATCGGGTCGACGACGGCCTCGAATACATCGCCACCTGGAATGCCGCCATGCTGCAGTCCGCGGATCTCAAGGTGGCCATGGTCGCACACATGAGCAAACAGAAACCGGATTTCGCCGACTGATGCATCATTCAAACGTTGCGCGGGAGGCGCGCTAGGCATGGTTACCGGAGCAACTTCTCTCAGCCTGGTCCGCGATGAGCTCTTCGCGACCATGGAGGAGGCCGAGCAGAGTCTCGAACATTTCATAATCGACCGGAACAACGGCAGCCTGCTCCAGCAGGCGGTCGAAAACCTCAAGCAGGTCCGGGGCACGCTGAATCTCATCGAACTGACAGGTGCCGAGCTGCTTGCGCAGGAGATCCTCGAGGTAGCGACCGACATTCCGGTTGGCGCCGGGGAAGAGCGCGACAGTCAGCTTGCCGCCTTGAACAACGCGCTTTACGTGCTTGGCCGCTATCTCGAAAGCGTGGATGCCAGCCGGCAGGAAATGCCGGAACTGCTACTGCCCCCGATCAACGCGCTACGTCTGGTCAGTGGACAATCCCCGCTTCCGGAGAGCTTTTTCTTCAGCGCTCGACTCGATCATGCGCGCCCGCCAGTGGCCGCAGCGATGCGCGAAGCTGACGTTCGTGCCGCGGAGGCGCGACGCCTGCGGCAGATGTACCAGCTCGGGTTGCTTGGCTTCATTCGCGAAGACAACCTGGCGGCTAGCCTGAAACTCATGACCCGGGCACTCAATCGTCTGGACCTGCTGTTCGCCGACTCGGCCGGCGGCCGGCTTTGCTGGCTCGGAAGCGCTGCGCTGGAAGCGCAGCTGGACGGACAGCTGCTGCCGCGTCGGTCACGCAAGCAGCTGTTTTCCAGACTCGACCGCGAGCTGCGAAAGCTAAGCGGTAGCAGCGCTTACGAACCGCCTCGTGTCTTGCTAAAGGAATTGCTCTATCTCGTCGCCTTGGCCGAAAGCAACGGGCCTATCGCGACCGAAGTCCGTCAGATCTTCTCGCTTGGCTCGCTCCCCTTCACCGATCATCTGTTGGAGGAGGAATCGCAGCGCCTGGCCGGGCCAGGCCAGGCGGTGATGCGATCGCTGTCCTCGGCGATTCGTGAAGAGCTTGCCAGCCTCAAGGATCTTCTCGATCTCATCGAGCGGCAGACCGCCCCCGCCGAGTCTTACGCAAATCTGCACAGCCTGCTGGGCAAGCTGGCGAAGACCTTGGGGATGGTGGGCCTCTCATCGGCATCCAGCACCTTGCAGGCTCAGCTGCCGGTGGTCTCCGGCTGGAGCGCGGACTACCTTCCCGATCCGCAGGCGTTGCTGAAACTGGCTGATGCGGTGCTGTACGTCGAAAGCATGGTTGCAAGCCTGGAGCGGGGCGAGCGGCGCGAGTCAGGTCGCCAGCTTGCCCATCCGGGCCGGGAGGCCGAAGCGTTCGCCAACCATCAACTCGCCGAGGCTTGCATAGTCGTAATTGGCGAAGCGACCGCCGGTCTGGCTTTGGCCAAGCGTGCGATCACTGCCTATCTGGAATCCAACGGTGAAAAGCTTCACCTGGCAAACGTTCCCTTCAGCCTTATGGCCGTTCGCGGTGGGTTGCGGTTCCTGGAGCAGGATCGGGCAGCGGACCTGATCGGCGCCTGTGCCGACTTTATCCAGAAACAGATGCTCGAGGGCGTGCAGATGCCTCCGGAACAGATGCTTGAAACGCTTGCCGACGCATTGACCAGCCTGGAGTACTACCTCGACGGCGGGGCGATACTGCGTCGGGAAGACTCCCGGACTGGCGTTCTGGATATCGCGACGGAAAGCGTCCGCGCGCTGGGCTTGCAGGTGGCGGCCTGATGAATCTGCGCTGGCAGCCTGCGCTGCTCGATCCGGCAGTGGAAGGCGGCTGGGCAGTGGTGCACTGCGAGCACGGGTTTCTTCGAGATGGCAATGGGGTGCTTTTTCCGAGAGCCTGGCTCAAGCGGCTCGAGTTGCCGGTACTAAGCGAACAGGGCCTCGGTTATTTCGAAGGCGATCCGGTATTCCTGTTCCGGTTGGATCATGCTGTCGAGATGCCGGGCGCCGGCTGGCACAGCCTGCGTCAGATCATGTTGCAGGATGAGGACAGCGACAGGTTCCGCATGCTCGGCTTTGCGGCCCAGATTGCGACCTGGGCCAGCCAGCATCGCTTCTGTGGCATGTGTGGCCATCCAATGAGCCAGCATCCTGTTGAGCGGGCCATGCAGTGCGAGCATTGCGGTCTACGCCAGTATCCGCGCATCTCGCCAAGCATGATTGTTCTTGTGACACGAGGAGATGAGTTGCTTCTGGCGCGCTCGCCGCGGTTCGCTCCGGGCGTCTACAGCACGCTGGCCGGTTTCGTCGAGCCAGGAGAGTCGGTCGAACAATGCGTGCGGCGCGAGGTGAATGAAGAGGTCGGCGTTTCGATACACGAGCCGCGCTACATAGCCAGCCAAGGGTGGCCGTTTCCCCATTCGTTGATGCTCGGTTTCCATGCCGAGTACGCGTCCGGGGAAATTATCATGCAGCCCGAAGAGATCGAGGATGCCGGATGGTTCTCCATCCACCGGTTGCCCCTGCTGCCAGCGCCAAAATCCATCGCGCGGTATCTGATCGATCTATACCTGGCGCAGCGCCTAGGGCATCCCGAACCAATTCTGCCAGGCTAGGCGCAGGCTCATGATCAGAACGATTGAAATGAATATCGGCCGGATAAATTTCGAGCCGCCGCCTATCGCTGTGCGCGCTCCCAGATAGGCACCAGCCATCAGGGCGAATCCCATCCCTATGCCCAGCGTCCAGGCAACCTGGCCGCCAGCGATGAAAACCGCGAGCGCAACGCCATTGCTGACGAAGTTCATGCTACGGGCCACTCCGCTGGCTCTGAGTAGATCAAGCGGGTAGAGCAGCATGTTGCTGACCGTCCAGAACGCTCCGGTGCCCGGGCCGGCCACGCCATCGTAGAAGCCGAGCGTCAGCCCTTGTGGCCATTGCCGACGCTTGCCAATCGCGGCTGCTTCTCGGGGAACCGTCGGTGTTCTGCCGAGCAACAAATAAACACCGCAGCTACATACCACTACCGGCAACAGCTGATTGAGCCAGCTTGCCGGCAGCAGATGAGCTACGCCTGCTCCAACTGCCGCGCCGATGGCCGTGGCTAGCAGTGCGCGGGTCCATTGCCTGGGCTCGAACAGTTTCTTGCGATAGAAGGTGTAGCTGGCTGTGGCCGCACCGAACGTCGCGCAGAGTTTGTTGGTACCGAGCACCAGATGCGGCGGCAGGCCCGCTGTGAGCAGCGCTGGGATGGTCAGAAGGCCCCCGCCGCCGGCAATCGCATCGATGAAACCCGCCAGAAAGGCTACACCCATAAGGGCCGCAAGCAGCATGGGGTCCATCGTGAATTCCAACAGCGGCATGGCAGTACTCGTCAAGGCAATTGGCATCGGCTGGCCGGCATGATGGCGCTCCGGCGACCGTCTGCCAATCGGCTCTGGCGACCCGCATGCCTGGCGTACGAGGGCGCTGCCGCGATTTGTCGATTCGTCTGCAGCCTTTCGAGCCGATGCTGGCCGGTCCCGCTGGCCGTGTCGATAATGCCGCGTCAATAACATGGAGGTGGCAAGCAATGCAGTACGTGGGTCTCGCTATCGTTGTCGCGTTACTGGCGTTTATCGTTGCTCTTGTGGCATTGCGGGTGCTGGTCGGCGGGAACTGGCTACTCGGCTGGTTGCGAGGCACCGTTGGCATGCTTGTGCTTGTGCTGGCGGGTTTCATCGGGCTAATCGCCTGGGACCTGACCACATACCGATCGCTGCCTGACGGGGCGCCGCTGGCTTCGCTATTGTTCAAGGCGGACGGGCCGCAGCGTTATCAGGTTGCTCTGGTAGAGGCGGAGCGAACGAAGTTGCTCACGCTGGAAGGCGATCTCTGGCAAGTCGAGCTGCGCGAGATACGCTGGAAGGGGTTGGCGGCGCTGATCGGACTCGAACCTGGCTACCGTCTGCAGAGCCTTTCCGGTCGTTATCTGGCTGTCGAACAGCAGGACAAGGCTCTCCAGCCGGATGTTGAGCTTGCCCACAGTCGCGGCGGTATCGACTTTTGGTCATGGCTGCAGGATTGCCGCTGCGGCTCAATGTTGCTTGAGGCCAGAGCCCGTCGAATTACCTATTTGCCAATGACCGACGGGGCGAAATACAACCTGGAGATGGCGCCGACCGGCCTGCTAGCCAAGCCGGCAAACGCGGCGGCCGAGCACGCCATGACAGCTTGGTAGCGCGCAGGGCTGGTAGAGCAAAAGGAACCTGCGGTTCCCTTTTTTAACGCTGGTCAGGCGAGATAACCGCCATCCACATTGAGCGACAGGCCGGTGGTGTAGCTTGAGGCGTCGCTGGCGAGATAAAGCACTGCGCCGGCCATTTCGCTTGGGTCCGCGACCCGGTGCAGCGGTATGTGGCGCAGCGCTTCCTCGCGTATCGAGTCGTTCTTGACCAGCGCCGAGGCGAATTTGGTATCGGTCAGGCCCGGTAATAGCGCGTTGCAGCGGATGCCCTGTGGCGCGCATTCCTTGGCGAACGCTTTGGTCATGTTGATGACCGCTGCCTTGGTAACCGAATAGATGCCCTGGAAATTGCCGGGCGTTACGCCGTTGATCGAAGCGACGTTAATGATGCTGCCGCCGCCGTGATCGCGCATCAGCTTGCCGGCTTCCACGGACATGAAGAAATAGCCGCGAATGTTCACATCGACGGTTTTCTGAAACGCCGAGGCATCGGTGTCGAGGATGTGGCAGAACTGCGGGTTGGTCGCGGCGTTGTTGACGAGGATGTCCAGTCGGCCGAACTGTTGCCGAATCTGCGCAAAGACCGCTTGGATCTGCTCCAGCTCACCGATATGACAGGCGATGGCTGTGGCTTTGCCGCCGGCGGCAGCGATCGCATCCGCAACCGCCTGGCAGCCATCGATCTTGCGGCTGGATACGATCACATGGGCGCCTTGTTGGGCGAGCAGCTTGGCGATGGCCTCGCCAATGCCACGGCTGGCCCCCGAGACGAAGGCAATCTTGCCGTCGAGATCGAACAGGTTGGTTTTGTTCATGGGTGATCCTTCTGGTAGCGAACTACAGTTTGGAGTTGTGGATGACCTGGAGGCTCGCGTGCTCGAGCAGGGCATTCATCTGCACGAATTTCGCGAACCGCTTGTCCTGGGTTTGCCCGTGAAAGTATCGGTAGTAGATCTGCTGCACGATGCCGGCCAGGCGAAACAAGCCGTAGGTGTAGTAATAATCGAAGTTGTCGATGCTGATGCCGGCCCGCTCGGCGTAGTAATCGACGAACTCCCTGCGCGTCAGCATGCCGGGTGCGTTACTGGGCTGCTTGCGGATCATCTGCATCGGCGCAGGGTCCGTCGCTTCGATCCAGTAGGCCAGCGTATTGCCGAGATCCATCAAGGGATCGCCAAGCGTGGTCATCTCCCAGTCCAGAACGCCGACGATTTCCATCGGGTTGTCGGGGTTGAGAATGACGTTATCGAACCGGTAGTCGTTATGGACAATCGCAGGCTTATGGTGGTCGGCCGGCATCTTGTCCCGTAGCCAGGCCTTTACGGGCTCCCAGCTTGGCGCGTCGGCGGTGACGGCGCGCTCGTAGCGATCGATCCAGCCGCCGATCTGGCGGCTGACGTAGCCGTCGGGCTTGCCGAGGTCGCCCAAGCCGCATGCTTCGAAATCGACGTTATGCAGGGCGACGAACTTGCCGATGAAGCTCTTGCACAGCTGGGTCGTCTGCGCAGCGGAAAAGCCGAGCTCGGCCGGCATGTCTTCACGCAGAATGATTCCTCTGACGCGTTCCATGACATAGAACTGCGCGCCAATCAGCGTTTCGTCCGTGCAATAGGTGTAAGCCTTCGGGCAGTACGGAAAACCCGAGTTCAGCTGATTCAGGATCCGGTACTCGCGCCCCATGTCATGGGCAGATTTGGCTTTGTGCCCAAACGGTGGGCGGCGCAGTACGAATTCCTGATCTGGATACTGCAACAGGTAGGTCAGGTTGGACGCACCGCCGGGGAACTGGCTGATGACCGGCGTGCCGGATAGCTCCGGTATCTGGGTTTTCAGGTAGCGGTCGATGACATCGCCCGGCAGCTCTTCGCCTTCGCGTATACGGCTTGTCTGGTCTGTTAGCGCCATGCTTGTCCCTTTGTTTTGTTATCGCGGCACGGTGAAATCGGGGCCGCGCCAATGGTTCGCTTCTGAATAGGTCTCTAATCTAGTGCGGCCCGCCTCTCACACCAAGCAACGGTGGCCGTTATCAACAAGGGTGTTGCTGATCAATCAAGCCACCTTATGAAACGAAAATCGCTGAAACAGCGCATAAAAAAACCGAAGTCGCGGGACTTCGGTTTTTGTGTCACATCCTGGCACTCAGGCCGGGAACAGCTCGCTCAGCTTCAGCGCAAGCATCATGTCGCCTTCAGCACGCAGCTTGCCCGCCATGAACGCTTGCATGCCATCGGTTTCACCGCTGATTACGCCCTGCATCGTTTCGCTGTCCATGATCAGCGTGACGTTCGCGTCTGCCGATTCGCCCTTGTGGAAGTCACAGGCACCGTCCTTGACGACGAGGTAGTAATTTTCCGCATCGGTAATATTGAACTGGAAGACCAAGTCCAGGCCGGCCGCGGCGCTTGGGTTGAACTTGGCTTTCATGCCCTGGATGGTTTCGTCGACGTTGCTCATCGTATATCCCTTTGTTGTCGTGGAAAAAACGTGCGGCTCTGACCGCAGTGCTGGAGCCTATCGGTAGGTAATGAGCTCCGGATTGTTCAGCAGTTCCAGATGCGCGTAGCTGTTGAACGAAGCCAGCGCGACATCCTGCTCGCGAAACTTTAGACGGGAAACCGAGGTGTTGACGATCTGCCAGTTCAGCTCGAACGCCTTGACAGGCGACACCCCGATAATCAGCTGAAGCAGCGCAGTGATAGTCCCGCCAGAGGTGAATACAGCGATGTTCTCCCGATTGCCGGCCCGTTCCAGAACTCGGTTCAAGCCCGCCTGTACGGAGCTTACGAAATCTTGCCAGCTCATCAGCCCATCTTTGTGATGCTCGCCGGAAACCCAGCGATGGATGACGTACTTGAACAGCCTTTGGAACTCGACGCGGTGATCGGCTGCGTTGGCAAATACATTCATCGCGTTGGGCTCCGCTACCAGCAGATCGTCCATGTGCGCACGGATTACTTCATCGGCAAGAAACTCGTTAAACGCAGCGTCCACCTGCATCTCCAGCGTCTGCCCCGAACCCGTCGCCATCTGCTCGAGCGTGGCCTTGGCCGTATCCTGCTGCCGGTTCAATTCTCCGCTGAAGCAGCGGTCGAAGCGGATGCCCAGGCGGGCAAGGTGCCGCCCGAGCGCAGCTGCCTGCTGAAAGCCTACCGGCGAGAGCACATCGTAGTTGTCGGCGCCAAACGAGGCCTGACCGTGTCTGATCAGATAGATGCTGCCCATGCCGTACTCCGATGCCTGGTTTGAGCGCGAGGGTAGGGGCATCGCAACGGGGGTGTCAACGATAAATCATACGTTTGTTTGAATTGCCGGCGCTGGCTCCGACAGCGCTGCAATCGGTATGCTCTGGCCGCTGACGCCAGGCGGATTTCCGGCTGGCATTCTTTGGTCCGAGGGGGAACTGTGGATTTTCTTGCTGACTACGCGAGTTTTCTGGCGAAAACCGTAACGCTGGTGGCCGCTGTGCTGGTCGTGTTGATCGTCATCGCCTCGTTACGGCGCGGGCGTACCAAGCAGGGCGAAGGGCATCTCGAGGTCCACAAACTCAACGATTTCTATAAAGCGATGCGGGAACGCCTCGAGCAATCGCTGGTGGATAAGGATCAGCTCAAGCTTCAACGCAAGCGTGAAGCCAAGGCAGCCAAACAGGCGAAAAAGAATCCCGAGAGTCGTCCACGGGTGTTCGTTCTGGACTTCGACGGCGATATCAAGGCATCGGCGGTCGAGAACCTGCGCCACGAAATTACCGCCCTGCTGACCCTGGCCACGCCAAAGGACGAGGTTGTGTTGCGCCTGGAAAGCGGGGGAGGCATGGTGCATGGCTACGGCCTGGCGGCCTCGCAGCTGGTTCGTATACGCGAGGCCGGCGTCCCGCTGACGGTTTGCGTGGACAAGGTCGCGGCCAGTGGCGGATACATGATGGCCTGTATCGGGCAGAAGATTCTAAGCGCGCCCTTTGCCATTGTTGGTTCCATCGGGGTCGTGGCGCAGTTGCCGAACGTTCACCGCCTGTTGAAAAAACACGATGTCGATTTCGAGGTGCTGACGGCGGGCGAGTACAAGCGCACGCTGACCGTCTTCGGTGAAAACACCGAAAAAGGCCGGGAAAAGTTTCAGGATGATCTGGAAACGACGCACGAGCTGTTCAAGAATTTTGTCGCGCGCTATCGACAGCAACTGCCGATCGACGAAGTGGCGACCGGAGAGGTCTGGCTTGGTGTGGCCGCAATCGGCAAGCAGCTGGTCGATGAGTTGAAGACCAGCGATGAATACCTCGCGTCCCGTGCCAGCGAGGCCGATCTGTTCCAGCTGCATTACGCGCAGAAGAAGAGCTTGCCCGAGCGATTCGGCATGGCGGCCACCGCCGCGCTGGAGCAAGGCGCGCTGAAAGGGTGGACGCGACTCAACGAACAACGGTTCTGGCAATGAGAGGTGGTCGATGACTAGCTTCAGGGCGCTACAAACCAGCGAGAACGCAGAGGGTGGTTATGATATGGCTGTCGTCGAGCGCGACACCCGTGACCTGCCCGCAGGCGAGGTGTTGATTCGAGTCAGCTATTCATCGCTCAACTACAAGGACGCGCTGTCCGCCAGCGGAAATCGTGGGGTCACGCGCAACTACCCGCACACTCCGGGTATCGATGCTGCCGGTACGGTTATGGAGTCCAGTGTCTCGGAGTTCGTCACCGGAGACGAAGTGATCGTGACCGGTTACGACCTGGGGATGAACACCGCCGGCGGTTTTGGTCAGTTCATCCGCGTTCCGGCGGCATGGCTGATAAAGCGTCCTGTCGGTCTTTCTCTGCGCGAGGCGATGGCGCTGGGTACGGCAGGGCTTACCGCCGCGCTTTGCGTCGCGAAGCTTGAGCAGGCAGGCCTAGAGCCGACCGACATGCCGCTGTTGGTGACTGGCGCTACAGGTGGCGTCGGCAGCATCGCGGTCGCCTTGCTGTCTCGCCTGGGGTTCAAGGTTGCTGCGGTTACCGGTAAGGCAGATCAAAGCGAATTTCTCACCAGGCTCGGCGCCAGTCAGATCATCGAGCGCAGCGCGCTGCAGGTCGGCACTGACAAGCCGCTGCTCAAGGAGCAATGGGCGGGCGCTGTCGATACCGTCGGCGGGGACATTTTGTTTAATGTGGTCAAGTCGCTGCAGCGCGGAGCCAGTGTCGCTTGCTGCGGACTGACGGCGGGCACCGGTTTTCAGGCAAGTGTCCTGCCCTTTATCCTGCGCGGTGTGAATCTGCTGGGCGTCGATTCGGTGGAAATCCCGCTGGTCGTCAAAGCGTCGATGTGGGACAAGCTGTCCCTGCAATGGAAATTGCCAAACCTCGACGATCTCGTTCACGAGATTTCGCTGGACGAATTGCCGGGCGAAATCGGGCGGATTCTGGCTGGCAAGCAGGCGGGCCGAGCGCTGGTCCGGCTCGACTGACAGCGAGCCATCTCAAGCCCGTGCGGTTGGGCTTGCTATCGATTGCATAGCCAGAAGCGATTTTCCTGCGGCAAGTTGTCGGGCGAAGCTGGCGTGACTTCAACGCAGCAGGAAACTGGCATGAAAGCATTGGCAGACAGGATCAGACGAGCCTTCGGCAGGACGCAACCAGCCGAGGCGATACCAACAGAGCACCCGAATTTCTGGATGTATGAATAAGAAAAACCCGCCGGGTCTGGCGGGTTTTTTGTGTGCCTCCTTTTTCAGCCTTGCCGACGTCGGAACAGCGGCAACGGGTCGTCAACCGCAGACTGATAGGTGACGGAGAAATCCTTCAGGCTTTGCAGCGCGTCGTAAGGATCTCGGTCCGGGCGAACGGCAAACGCGTCGAAACCACAACGGCGCATGTAGAACAGCTGATCGCGCAGAACGTCGCCTATCGCTCGGATTTCGCCTTTATAGCCGTAGCGCTCGCGCAGCAGACGTGCGCTGGAGTAGTGGCGCCCATCGGTAAATACCGGAAAGTTGAGCGCGACCACCTGGAAATGCTCCAGGTCATCTGCGATTTCCTCTACCGCCTCGTCCGAATCCAGCCAGACGCCAAGCCCGCCATCGCGGGCCTTCAGCGCATGAGCGTGTTCAAACCACAACTGGAATGGGACGATCAGATCGTCGCAGTTGGACATGCCATCGAGCGTCGCATCCTTGGGCAGAAGGTGCCAGGCTTCGTCGATGACCTGTCCGTCCTTAATGATTCGCTGCATAGACACGCTCCTTGAAGGGGTCGATGCCGATTCGGCGAAAGGTGTCGAGAAACTGTTCATCTTCGGTCCTCTGCTCCACGTAGACGCCAATGATCTTTTCAATCACGTCAGGCATGACATCTTGCGCAAACGAAGGGCCGAGAATCTGCCCAAGGCTCGCGTTTCTGCCGGAGCTGCCGCCCAGCGAAACCTGATAGAACTCAGCGCCTTTCTTGTCGACGCCAAGAATGCCGATATGGCCGACATGATGGTGGCCACAGGCGTTCATGCAGCCAGAGATGTTCAGGTCGAGGTCACCGATGTCGAACAGGTAGTCCAGATCATCGAAGCGGCGCTGAATGGCTTCGGCGATCGGAATCGACTTGGCGTTTGCGAGCGAGCAGAAGTCACCGCCCGGGCAGCAGATGATGTCGGTCAGCAAGCCAATGTTCGGCGTTGCGATACCCAGCTGGCGCAGTTCGTGCCACAGCTCGAACAGGCGCGACTGTTCGACATCGGCAAGGATCATGTTCTGCTCATGGGAGTTGCGCACTTCGCCGAAGCTGTATCGATCGGCAAGGTCGGCTATGGCATCGAGCTGCTTGTCGGTCACGTCACCAGGCGGAACGCCTGTGCTTTTCAGCGAGAGCGTGACAGCGGCGTAACCGGGCTTCTTGTGGGCCACCACATTGCGCTGGCGCCACCGGGCAAAGCCGGGATGCTCTGCATCCAGTTGTGCAAGTGCGTCGTTCTGGTCTTGCAGCGCCTTGTAGGCCGGATCGACGAAGAACTTACCGATGCGCTCGACTTCAGCTTCGGTCAGGGTGTTCAAGCCATCCTTGAGATAAGA
>Ga0209983_1000169_pt1 | contig 12341 bp, 12 predicted proteins | sample InoplaM1SPM_FD_187590 | JGI IMG/M metagenome (GOLD analysis project Ga0209983, IMG submission 187590) | Arabidopsis thaliana rhizosphere microbial communities from the Joint Genome Institute, USA, that affect carbon cycling - Inoculated... | ecosystem: Host-associated > Plants > Roots >...
CCTACAACAGTCTGCATGAGCGCGGTTTCATCAGCATCGGCTGCGAGCCCTGCACGCGGCCGGTGCTACCGAACCAGCATGAGCGCGAAGGCCGCTGGTGGTGGGAGGAGTCGACGCAGAAGGAATGCGGCCTGCATGCCGGAAACCTGATCGCGAAGGCGTGAGCGACCCAAGAAGGCGCTGAGGGTCGGAAGCGGAGCAACAGGTCAGCGCGCGTATTAGGCGCTTCAAGCTGACCTTCAGCCTGTTTTATCGTCCCCTGACCATTGCGTTACCGCCGATCCGCGCTGTTAGGGCCGTTAAAAGGTCGGCAGCTCGACGTCTTGGAACAACTCTTCCAGCTCGACCTTGTTGCGGCACTGCACTGCCTTCTCCAGCACTTCACGGTCGAGATGCGGGGCGAAGGCTTCGATGAAATCGCACATGAAACCGCGCAAGAACGTGCCGCGCCGGAACCCGATTTTCGTCACGCTTGGCTCAAACAGCTCACTGGCGTCGAGGACAACCAGATCCGGGTCGAGCTTCGCATCGACCGCCATCCCAGCGACGATACCGACACCCAGCCCGAGCCGTACGTAGGTCTTGATCACATCGGCGTCGGCCGCCGTGAACACGACCTTTGGCGACAGCCCGCGGTGACTGAAGGCCTCATCCAGCTTGGATCGCCCCGTAAAACCAAACACATAAGTCACGATCGGATGCTCGGCCAGGGTCTCGAGCGTCAGCTTCTCCACCTTGCTGAGCGGATGTCCCTGAGGCACCACCACGCAGCGGTTCCAGCGGTAGCACGGCATCATCACCAGATCGCCGAAAAGCTCCATGCCCTCGGTCGCGATTGCGAAATCGACCGTACCGTCAGCCGCCATCTCCGCGATCTGCATGGGAGTGCCCTGGTGCATATGCAAGGAAACGTCCGGATATTGCTTGATGAACGCGCCGATGACCCGTGGCAACGCATAGCGCGCTTGAGTGTGCGTCGTAGCGATGCTCAGAGTGCCACGCTTCTCGTTGGAAAATTCCTGGGCGATCTGTTTGATGCTCTCGCATTTGCGCAGAATTTCGCCGGCGGTCGTGATGATCCTTTCGCCAGCCGGGGTTACGCGCGTCAGATGCTTGCCGCTGCGTGCAAATACCTCAACGCCCAACTCGTCCTCGAGCAAGCGAATCTGCTTGCTGATGCCAGGTTGCGATGTGAACAGGCTTTGCGCCGTCGCCGAGACGTTGAGGTCATGGTGCGCCACTTCCCAGATGTAACGCAGTTGCTGAAGCTTCATACAGATCCCTCGAAGGCCAATGACGCCTAGCGTCGCCCGCTTATAACCAAGGTGCACCAGAGCCGTCGGATTCTAGGCTAATTTCCTAGCTGCCGCCCGTTGCGGTTGACCTGACAATCACAACGGATACGGCAAATACCTGCCGCTTTCAGCGCCTGCCCCACACACCATCCCGGCCAGTGAGCGCGGCGGTATCGCAGCCTCGTTTGAGCGTAGCAGCACGAATCGCCGGTATCGCCGCGTCGGACGCTCGGCGCACGGATTGCGGCCTCATTATCTTGAGGCGCGCTCGGATTTGAACTGCAGCGCCTGGTACAAGGCTTCTGTCTTGGGCATTCGCTGGCCGACAGCTGCAGCGGCTGCCAGCGGTGCAGCGTAAATCGCCTCAAGCTCCATCGGGCGGTTCTGCACATGATCGTGATACATGCTGGGTAGGTAGTTGGGCATGTGGTCGGTCGACGCGAGCATCCGGTCGGCCAGTACCTCCGGCAGCGGGTAGCCACAGGCCGCCGCGGCTGCGCAGACCTCCAACATGATCGATCGAATCAGCGCCCGACTCGCCGGATTGGCCATCAAGGGGGCCGTACCAGCATCGAGCAGCACCGAAAGGCCGTTGTAGGGCACGTTCCAGACGAGCTTCTGCCAGCGCGCCTGGGCCAGGTCGGCGGCGCGATTGGAGTCGACTCCGGCGGAACGAAACAACGCAACGCCCTCTTCGACCAGCGCCAGCTGTTGTTCGGGACCGGCCGGCCCGGAGTGATAACCGAGGTTTACGCCGCCCAGGGCCTGATGCTCGACGCGGCCAAGCGCGGGGCGGTGTGCGCAGATAAAGCAGAGCCCGCCGAGCAGATGGATATTGTCCGGCAGCGCTTGGCGTAAATCGTCCTCGACGCCCAGGCCGTTCTGCAGAACCACGACCTTGGCGCCATCTGCCGCCGCTTCAACGATCAAGGGCGCCAATTGACGATTGCTGGTGCTTTTCGCGCCGACTAGCAACCAGTCACATTTTGGCATGTCGCTAGCACCGCGATAGGCCTGGACCGGATTCAGATGCAGGTCACCGTGGACCGCACTACTTATAAGTAACCCATCGCGCGCCACTGTCTCGTATTCACTGCGCAACAGGAAATGCACGTCATGACCCGCCCGGGCGAGCATCGCGCCATAGAATCCGCCGATGGCGCCAGTACCGATGATTCCGATACGAGGGGTGGATGCACTCATGCAGAACTCCAGAGAAGTGAACGCGCGCCGTCATGACGCGCCGCAAGCCTAACCTTATCAGCGCGATGCAACAGCGCCCAGCCGCGGCTCGGTGCCGAGCGCGCGTCAGAGGCGCCGATCAGGCCCGCAGGCCATTGTCGAGGCCACGCAATCCGCGCTAAGGTTCCGCTCCCCGCTGCACCCAGGCCTCACTCCGCCGCACCGGGATGGCTGGCGGACGGCATCTGTGACCCTGACGAGAACCCGATGGCTGACTTACCGATCGACGACCTTAACGTTTCCTCCAACGAGACACTCATTACGCCGGAGCAATTGAAGCGTGAGCTGCCGCTGACCGCCTCGGCCTTGAAGACGGTTTCCGAAGGGCGCCAGGTCGTTCGCGACATTCTCGACGGCAAGGATCATCGGCTGTTCGTTGTGGTTGGCCCCTGCTCGATCCATGACCTCAAGGCAGCCCACGAATATGCCGAGCGCCTTAAAGGGCTGGCGCAAAAGGTGTCCGACAGCCTGTTCCTGGTCATGCGCGTCTACTTCGAAAAGCCGCGGACGACTGTCGGCTGGAAGGGCCTTATCAACGATCCATACATGGACGACTCGTTCAAGATTCAGGATGGCCTGCATATCGGCCGCCAACTTCTGCTCGACCTCGCCGAAATGGGTTTGCCGACAGCTACCGAAGCACTCGACCCGATTTCGCCGCAATATCTTCAGGACCTGATCAGCTGGTCGGCCATCGGCGCGCGTACCACCGAATCCCAGACACACCGGGAAATGGCTTCAGGCCTGTCTTCCGCGGTAGGTTTCAAGAATGGCACCGACGGCAGCTTGACGGTCGCCATCAACGCGCTGCAATCGGTCTCCAGCCCGCATCGCTTCCTCGGTATCAACCAGTCTGGCGGCGTATCGATCGTCACCACCAAGGGCAACGCCTACGGTCACGTCGTGCTGCGCGGCGGTAACGGCAAACCAAACTATGACTCGGTCAGCGTCGCGGTCTGCGAACAGGCACTGAACAAGGCCGGCATCACGCCCAACATCATGGTCGACTGCAGCCACGCCAATTCGAACAAGGATCCAGCCTTGCAACCGCTAGTGATGGACAACGTTGCCAACCAGATTCTTGAGGGCAACAACTCCATTGTGGGATTGATGGTGGAGAGTCACCTGGGCTGGGGCAGTCAGCCGATCCCCAAAGACCTGGCCGATCTCAAATACGGCGTTTCGATCACAGATGCCTGTATCGATTGGGACGCGACGGAGAAGGCGATTCTCGGAATGCATGCAAAGCTGAAAGACGTGCTACCTAAACGCGCTCGTCCCTGATCCATCGGATTGAACTGTTGCAGACCCGAAGCCCGCCGATGGCCCCAGCTGCAACGGAACCCGCGACAAGGCTGCATGGCATTGAGAACAGGCGAAGCACCCACGCCGGACCTGTTTAAACACGACATGGCCAGACGCTGAAAGCGTGATTGATGGAGGTCGGCTTTGCCTGCCTCCTCAATTGCCCTCGCTGGAGCCTGCCGATTTCTCCTGCCGGTCGATATACCACTCCACGTACGAGCAGGATGGAATCACGCTGTAGCCTTCGCTTGCGGCGAAATCCAGCGCGTGCTGCGCCAGTACCGCTGCAACGCCACGGCCCCGGAGGGCGTCAGGCACGAACGTCCGATATATATCCAGCGTCTGCTTGCCGAGATCGACATAGGCCAAGTAGGCGCGATATCCGTCCACGGTGGTTTCGAACTGATGATTCGCTCGATCATGGTGGATGGTTAACTTCTCGGTCATCTCGCCTCCTTATGCAGGCTGGCCTGCCTATTCTGATAGAGGACACATGCTGCATTCACTGTGTCCATCCTTGTTGTTAGCCGGACAGGGCATGCTACCGCCATGTAATACCTCGGTTCAATTGCTTAAAGTTGCGTCTTCTGCGCCGCTAATCGCGACGCCCGCAGACATACACATCAGGCGAATCGAAGTGCAACTTTTCACCTTTCACCCTGGTCCATCTAACAACTGCAACGGCTGACATTGGTTGTTTTTCAATCATACGGGTCGGCTGGTGCCGTGAAGAGAACAGGCTTGCAGAAAAACTACGGTGATAGCTGCTTGCCAGTTTACTTAACGCAACTTATCGGTAGTATGTGCGCGCCAACTTTCCATAACGGAAGTTGCCATGGATTTCATCCTTAAGGGGAACACGATGAACAACGTTCTGAAATTTTCTGCTCTGGCTTTCGCCGCAGTTCTGGCCACTGGTTGCAGCAACAGCATGACCAAAGAAAGCGAAGCCCGTCTGACCGCGACTGAAGACGCCGCTGCCCGCGCTCAGGCTCGTGCCGACGAAGCGTACAGCAAGGCCGACGAGGCCATGCAGGCTGCTCAAAAGGCTCAGCAGACCGCTGACGAAGCCAACGAGCGTGCGCTGCGTATGCTGGACCGCGCCAGCCGCAAGTAAGCTTCAGGCGATAAAAAAAGCCGACCTGTTCAGGTCGGCTTTTTTGTGGGCGCGATTCGAGCGAACTCAGATTGGCTCGCTAGAAAATCGGCTCTTCCTGCTTGGCCACCGCCTGACCCTGCTCCGCGATCTGGATCGGCAGTCCGTCTTCGCCGGCGATGATCTCGCGGATCATTTCCCAGTCCAGCTGCAACACGCCAGCGGCCTCGTCACGCTTGAGCAGCGTGTTGACCACCACGGCATGTTTGTCCATCAATGTCATGTGCTTGTCTTCATCCTGAAGCGGTGTGTGCGCTTCCAGATAGATCTTCCCTTGGCTGACGCCAAATTTGTACGGCTCGTCAATGATCCGCACCGGCGTACCGACCTTGACCATACCGGCCAGCTCCAGCACGTTGTGGTTGAGCATGCGGAAACAGCCGTGACTGACGCGCATACCGATACCGAACTTCTTGTTCGACCCATGGATGAGATAGCCAGGCAACGCCAGATTCATCTTGAACGGACCCAGCGGATTGTCCGGCCCTGGCGGCACGACCTTCGGCAGCGGATCGCCATCGGCAGCGTGCTCTTCGCGAATCGACTGCGGTGGATACCAGGCCGGATTGTTCGTCATCGCAGAGATGCGGGTATTGCCCACCGGCGAACCCCAGCCTTCACGACCGATACCCAGCGGGAAGGTATGTACGACGTTTTCGCCTTTCGGGTAGTAGTACAGCCGGTATTCGGCCAGGTTGATGACGATTCCTTCGCGCGGCCCGGGCGGCAGAATGTAGCGCGTGGGCAGGATGACATCGGTCCCCTCGCCCGGCAGCCATGGATCCACGCCCGGGTTGGCCGCAACCAGCTCCAGATAGCCGAGATCATGCGCATCGCCAATGGCCGCGAAGGTGTCTTCGTAACGCGCCTTGACCACCTGAATCTGCCCCACGACGTCCTCGCCTTCAGGCGGCAACGGCAGTTCGAGCGCCGCGGATGGCCCAGCCAACGACAGGACAGCAAGTGACAAACAGGAGGCGACTGCAGACGCACGCGAGAGCATTCAGGAGTTCCTTGGGGATAGATATCGATGGGCGCCGATTGTACTCGAAGCAGCGCCTGACGCCGAGCTACCAGGCGCTGACCGCAGACGGAAGGCCCCTGCGCTGGGCGCCTAGCGCATCACGGCAGGCGCGGCAGAGCCGCCGATCCTTGAGCACCGAGCGCTCCACATCCTGCCAGAGCGGCCGTGCCGGCAGAAAACCGCCACATAGCGTACGGTCCGTACGCCCGCTCAGTTCCAGCTGCCGCAACGCCAGATGCAGGCGATTCTCGCGGCACGCGAACAGGTCGAACTGTTCGTCCGGCACGATGAGGCGGTAGGCAAAAAGAGTCCAGGCTGGGCGCGACATTTGCGGCTCCGATTCGAGGGTCGCGACAGTAGCGACGCGCCCGCCTCAAAGCAAGGGCTCAAGCACCGGCCAGACGTTATCCAGCAACCGCTCCTGAGCATTGGCAGCCGGGTGGATGCGGTCAGCCTGCATCATCCCTTCGACACCGCCGACTCCTTCGAGAAAGAACGGCACGTAGGGCAGCTCCTTTTCCTGCGCGAGCGAGTCGAAAACCCCGGCGAAGGCAGTCGTGTAGCGCTGCCCGAGATTGGGCGGCAAGCGCATGCCGAGCAAGAGCACCTTTGCGCCCGCCTCGCGCGAACGCTCGACCATCGCCGCGAGGTTCTGCTTCATCTGCAAAGGCGGCTGACCGCGCAGGCCGTCATTGCCACCGAGCTCCAGAATAACGACCTCGGGCTTGTGTTCGGCCAGCAGAGACGGAAGCCGCGCAAGCCCGCCTGAACTCGTGTCGCCGGAAATCGAAGCGTTGACGACCTCATACTCCGGGGCGTGTGTTTCAAGGCGTTGCTGAAGGCGATATACCCAGCCCTGGCCCGTTTCCAGCCCAAAAGCGGCGCTGATACTATCGCCGACCACAAGCACCGTTCCCGCCCAGGCTCCCTGAGTCACGCACAGCAGTAGCAGGACTCCACATCTAAGCCAATTTCGCATCGGAATCTCCATGAGCGCCAGCATTCTCAACGCCCGGAACCTTAGCAAAGCGGTACCCAGCGCGGAAGGTGAGCTGGTCATACTCGACCAGGTGTCGTTGGCGCTGGCGAAGGGTGAAAGCCTGGCTATCGTCGGCACCTCCGGTTCCGGCAAATCGACGCTACTTGGCTTGTTGGCCGGCTTGGATCTGCCAAGCTCCGGCGAGGTAGAGCTGGCCGGCCAGCTTCTTGGGAACCTTGACGAAGACCAGCGGGCACGCCTACGCGCCGCGCATGTCGGCTTCGTGTTCCAGTCCTTTCAGCTGCTCGACAGCCTCAACGCTCTCGAAAACGTCATGTTGCCGCTGGAACTGCACGGCCACGGTGACGCCCGCAACAAAGCGGCCGAACTTCTCGAGCGGGTTGGCCTGGCTTCGCGCCTGCATCACTACCCGCGCCAGCTATCCGGGGGCGAACAACAGCGAGTCGCCGTAGCCCGTGCGTTTGCGGCCGAGCCAGATGTACTGTTCGCTGACGAACCCACGGGCAACCTCGACAGCCACACGGGCGCGACCATCATCGAACTGCTCTTCGAACTCAACCGTGAGCGCGGTACGACGCTGGTGCTGGTGACCCACGACGAGCGCCTGGCGCAGCGCTGTCAGCATCTGCTGCGCCTCGAAGGCGGTCGTGAAATTCGCGACGAAGTGAGTCGATGATGACTGTACCGCTGCGTCGCCTCGCGACACTCGCGCTGCGGCAGTTGTGGCGCGATGCACGTGCCGGCGAGCTGCGCGTGCTGTTTGCCGCGTTGGTCATTGCGGTCGCGGCCAGCACGGCGATCGGCTACTTCGGTGCGCGCCTGAACGACGCCATGCTGCTGCGCGCGACCGAGTTTCTCGGCGCCGATCTGGTTTTGCAGGGCAGCGCGCCAGCCACGCCCGAACAGATCGAAGCCGGCGTCTCGCTTCAGCTCGAGCACGCCCGGGTGGTTACGTTTTCCAGCGTCATCGCCACCGACGACAACCTCCAGCTGGCCAGCATCAAGGCCGCCGACGATCCCTACCCGCTGCGCGGAGAATTGCGCAGCGCGCCCGCACCCTATCAACCCGAGCAGCCCGGACCGGGCCCCCGCCCCGGTGAAGCCTGGGCCGAGGCGCGGCTGTTCGCGGCTTTGAATCTGCAGATCGGCGACCACATCGAGGTCGGCAGCAAGCAACTCAAGCTGACCCGCGTGCTGACCTACGAGCCGGATCGTGCCGGCGACTTCTACAGCCTGACGCCACATGTACTCATGCATCTGGACGACCTCGAGGCGACCGGCGTGGTTCAGCCTGGCAGCCGCGTGCGCTACCGGGAGTTATGGCGCGGCCCTGCGGCCCAGCTTGAGGCCTACGCGGACGCGCTCAAGGCTGACCTGCAAGCCCATCAGCGAATCGAAACGGCCAAGGACGGCAATCGCCAAATTGGTAGCGCCTTGGGCAAGGCCGAGCGCTACCTCAATCTGGCGAGTCTGGCGGCCGTGCTGCTGGCCGGTGTCGCCGTAGCCCTTTCGGCTGCACGCTTCGCGGCGCGCCGTTACGACGCCAGCGCCCTGCTCCGCTGCCTCGGGCTGTCGCGGCGCGAAGCCTTGACGCTGTATGCGCTGCAGCTCGGATATCTCGGTGTGCTGGCCAGCGCAGCGGGTGCGCTCGCCGGTTGGGCCGCGCAACACGGCTTGTTCTACCTGCTCCGCAATCTGGTGGTCAGCGAGGTGCCGCCCGCTACGCTCTGGCCGGCGCTGGCTGGTATCGCTACCGGGCTGGTGGCGCTGGCGGGCTTTTCCCTGCCGCCACTGGCAGCGCTGGGCCGGGTTCCGCCATTGCGGGTGCTGCGACGCGACATGCTGCCGGTCCCGCCCAGTTCTTGGCTGGTGTATGGCGCGGCGATCATCGCGCTCGGCCTGATCATGTGGCGCCTGAGTCTGGATCTGAAGATCACCCTTGCACTGCTGGGTGGCGGCCTGCTCGCTACGCTGGTGCTTGGCGGCCTGGCGTTGCTCGCCCTGCGCGCGCTGCGCCGGGTGTTGTCCGGCGCAGCACTGCATTGGCGCCTGGGCCTTGGCCAGCTGCTTCGTCACCCGCTCGCAGCTGCGGGCCAGGCCCTGGCATTCGGCCTGATTCTGCTCGCCATGGCGCTGATCGGCCTGTTGCGTGGCGAGCTGCTCGATACCTGGCAGAACCAGTTGCCAGCCGACGCACCCAATCACTTCGCGCTCAATATCCTTCCGGCCGATCGCGATGCGTTTACCTCGCGAGTCGAGGCGATTTCCAGCCACGCCGCGCCTCTGTATCCAGTGGTTCCGGGCCGTCTGATCGAAATAAATGGTGAACCGGTACGGCAACTGGTCAGCAAGGACAGTCAAGGCGAGCGTGCTATTCGCCGCGATCTCAGCCTCACCTGGGCGCAAGAGTTGCCGCCGGACAATCGTCTGGTCGCAGGAGACTGGTGGAACGGTGAACGTGGCGAGTTGCCCGGCGTGTCGGTCGAAGCGGAGCTCGCCGAGAGCCTTCAGCTTGCGCTCGGCGACAGGCTTCGGTTCACGGTCGGTGGCATTACCCGCGACGTCGTGGTGACGAGCCTGCGCGAGGTGAATTGGGACAATTTCCAGCCGAACTTCTACATGATCTTCGAGCCCGGCACCCTGCAGGACATGCCGACCACTTACATGACCAGTTTTCACCTGCCCGAGGGGCGGGACCGGGAGCTGGTCAGCCTGGCGCGCGCGTTCCCGTCAGCGACCATCCTGCAAGTCGAGGCGCTGCTGGCTCAGCTCCGGGGCATCCTCGCCCAGGTCTCGCTGGCCGTGGAGTACGTGCTGATGTTCGTCCTGGCGGCGGGCCTCGCCGTGTTGTTCGCCGGTTTGCAGGCGACGCTCGATGAGCGCATCCGTCAGGGCGCGCTGCTTCGTGCACTGGGAGCCGAGCGCAGCTTGCTGCAAAAGGCGCGACGCACCGAATTCGGCGTGCTCGGCGCCGCCAGCGGTTTGCTGGCGGCCCTCGGCTGCGAAGTGGTCAGCGCCCTGCTGTATCACTTCGTTTTCGACCTGCGCTGGCAGCCGCACCCCTGGCTTTTGCTGCTGCCCGTGGTCGGTGCAGTACTCGTGGGTACGGCCGGCCTGCTCGGTACGCGCCGCGCATTGAACGCAAGCCCGCTGAACGTGCTGCGAGAAAACTGAGTCGGCAGACGCCGGCTCTGCTTCTAGAATGTGCGCCTCCTGCCTGACCTGACCGGACACGATCATGAGCCGTTATCGACCGCCACGCCCTGCCGGCACCCCTCTCATCACGCCTGAAGGCGAGCAGCGCCTACGCGCCGAGTTGCACGAGCTCTGGCACGTTCGGCGCCCACAGGTAACCCAGTCGGTCAGCGAAGCGGCCGCCCAGGGCGATCGTTCGGAAAACGCCGAATACACCTACGGCAAGAAAATGCTCAGGGAAATCGATAGCCGAGTGCGCTTTCTGACCAAGCGACTGGAAAAACTGAAGGTCGTCAGCGACAAGCCGAGCGATCCCGGCAAGGTCTACTTTGGCGCCTGGGTCACGGTGGAAGACGAGGACGGCGAGCAAGCCCGCTATCGCATCGTCGGCCCAGACGAGCTCGATCTTCGCCAAGGCCTGATCAGCATCGATTCGCCGCTCGCCAGAGCACTGGTCGGAAAACCGCTCGATGCGGAGGTCCAGGTACAGACGCCGACCGGCCCGCGACTCTGGTACATAGTCGCGATCGACTACGGCGACCGCACGGTTGCCAAATGACTATCTGGTCGAGAATTTCGCCGAAAATGATCGATCAAGCGTGCAAATAGTTGGATAGGCGTCCGACATCACCTTCCTACCCAAGTCGGCGTTTCGCCTGGTAACAGGCGTGGCCATGGGTCGATACTGGCCACACGATGGCCTGCCGGGCCGACACTCCGCCGCAGAGCGGTGCGGCTGTAAAGCGTCGGCTTTGGCACGATTGCTGCGCCTGCAATGGGTGCAGTACGCGCAGTGCGCGGTGAATGGCGATGGATTGCCCACCAATTCACCTATCGAACGAGTGCACCGATGAACAATAAAAAGAACCTGATTGCGCTGTGCCTGGGCGCCGCCCTGGCGATTTCCAGCCAAGCAAACGCCAGCCTGTTCAGCCCCAGCGGCTATACCCAGACCCGATATCCGATCGTGCTGACCCACGGCATGCTTGGCTTTGACCGGATGCTAGGCGTCGACTACTGGTACGGCGTACCGCAGGCGCTGCGGCGGGACGGCGCCCAAGTCTATGTGACCGAAGTCAGCCAGCTGAACACCTCGGAGCTTCGTGGCGAAGAGCTGCTCGAGCAGGTCGAGGAAATCGTTGCGATCAGCGGCAAGCCCAAGGTCAATCTGATCGGCCACAGCCACGGAGGCCCAACGGTGCGGTATGTCGCGGCGATTCGTCCGGATCTGGTTGCATCGGTGACCAGTGTCGGCGCGCCGCACAAGGGCTCGGATGTCGCCGATCTGATACGCAACATTCCGGAGGGCTCCGCTGGCGAGGCAATCGTCGCCGGGCTGGTGAACGGGTTGGGCGCGCTGATCCATTTCCTGTCGAACAGCCAGAGCGACAACCCGCAAGATGCCCTTGGCACCCTGGAGTCGCTGAACAGCGAGGGCGCGGCACGCTTCAATGCCAAGTATCCACAAGGCATCCCGACCACCCGCTGCGGCGAAGGGGCCTACAAGGTCAACGGGGTACGCTACTACTCGTGGGGCGGCACCAGCCCGCTGACCAATGTGCTGGACGTGAGCGATGCCATGCTGGGCGCCGGCTCGCTGGCATTCGATGAAGCCAACGATGGATTGGTGGGACGCTGCAGTTCGCACCTCGGCATGGTCATCCGGGACAACTATCGGATGAATCACCTCGATGAGGTCAATCAGGTGTTCGGCCTGACCAGCCTGTTCGAGACCGACCCGCTGAGTGTGTACCGCCAGCACGCCAACCGCCTGAAGAACGCAGGCCTCTGAGATCCAGCCGGGGCCTGGCGCTCCGGCTCGTCGACCCAAGGCGCTCCGATGAAAACATTCGCTGTTCTGTTCGTGCTTTCCCTGGCGGTTGGCCTCCTGGTCAACTGGCGCGATCCGTTGAGCTCCGCGCCGCCTGTGCCCCACGCCGCCCACCAACCCGAATCATCAAGCCCGGCCACGCCTGGGGTTCGCCCCCAGCCGGACAAGCCGTTGCAGAACGCCGCGCTGCGCCGTCTGCCGCCCTCCTTTGCCGGCACCCAGGTCGACGGCAGGCTGGCCGCTGACTCGACGGGCCAACTCATCGTCGATGACGGCATCCGCCGCGTCTTCGA
>Ga0209983_1000175_pt1 | contig 12216 bp, 14 predicted proteins | sample InoplaM1SPM_FD_187590 | JGI IMG/M metagenome (GOLD analysis project Ga0209983, IMG submission 187590) | Arabidopsis thaliana rhizosphere microbial communities from the Joint Genome Institute, USA, that affect carbon cycling - Inoculated... | ecosystem: Host-associated > Plants > Roots >...
TCTCGACCGACGGCGCCACCGAGCCGGTCTGGCCCCGCAAGGGCCGCGAGATCTTCTACCGCGCCGGTGAACGGATGATGGTCATCGACGTCAGGACCGAGCCCGCGTTCTCAGCGTCGAAGCCGAAAGTGCTCTTCGAGGCGAGGTACGAGCGTGGTCTTCCCGGTATTTCCAACTACGACGTGACGCCCGACGGGCAGCGGCTCGTGATGATACGGGGCCGGGAGGAGGAGACGAACTCGACGCAGCTGACCGTGGTGATGAACTGGTTCGCCGACGGACATTGAACCCAACGCACCGGTTCGAACGCACCATGCGCGAAAACGGAAATCGGGGAACAATTCCTCCGGCCCGACAGAGTGGGCTTTACAAGGAGGTGGGCCAATGCTGAACCTCACGCGGTGGGAACCCTTCCGGGAGTTCGAGAAGCTTCCCGAACAGATGGTGCGCCTGTTCGGCTTCCCGACCATGCGCCCGTACACGACGGAGGAAGCGCTCACGGTGGCCGACTTCATGCCGCCCGTGGACATCTACGAGACCGAGAAGGAATACCTGATCAAGCTCGACCTGCCCGAAGTCGGCAAGGAAGAGGTCAAGGTGTTCGTCGAGGACGGGGTGCTCACGATCCAGGGTGAGCGGAGGAAGGAGAAGGAGGAGAAGGGCAAGAAGTTCCATCGGGTCGAGCGGACCTATGGAACGTTCCTGCGCACCTTCACGGTTCCTCCGGACGCGGACGAGACGAAGATCGATGCGGAGTTCAAGGAAGGCCTGCTGAAGGTTCATCTTCCCAAGTCCGAAAAGGCGAAGCCCAAGACGATCGACGTCAAGGTCTTCTAGCCTTTCGGCGGGCCTCGGCGGGGCTCGCGGGCGGATCGGCGAGAGCTGGTCCGCCTTTTTTCCATCCCTGTGAGCTGATGCAAGCGCATCATCCCGCACGCCTTGCACGGCAAAACAATCGGGATCGCGATGGTTGCGAAAGGGAGGAAACCGATGCAGAAACAGGCCGTCACGTCGACGGGGCGTGGCCCCGCGACGACCCGCCGAACCGAGCCGAAGGTGCGGGACCTCATGACGCCGGATCCCTACACCCTTCAGCCGCGCGACACGCTCGCGTCCCTCTACGACCTGATGGACAGCCACCGCGTGCGCCACGTCCCGATCGTCGACGGCGACGGCGAGCTGGTCGGCCTTCTCACGCACACGGACCTGGCCATGTCGGCGCTCGGATCTCTTTCCGACCTTCCGCTGTCCCAGGAGCGGGACCTCCTGCAGCGCCGGCGCGTTCGGGAGGTGATGGTGACGGATCTCGAGACGGTCGAACCCGACACTTCGCTCGCCGAAGCGGCCACGACGCTGTTCGAGAACAAAATCGGGTGCCTTCCGGTGGTCGAGGGAAGCCGACTCGTCGGGATCCTGACCGAATCCGACTTCGTCCGGCGGTTCGTGGAGGAGTCCGCGAAAACCGCGAGCTGACGCGTTCCGACAGGGTCGGCGGCGATCCCGCGATAGCGTGGGCTCGAGAATGACGTGGGAGCATTTCGAACACGCAGCGGACGTCGGGGTACGGGGGCGTAGCGACACGCCCGCGCGAGCGTTCGGGGAGGCGGCCCGCGCGCTGTTCTCACTCCTCTCCGCTGATCTCGACCGGATCCGTCCGTCGGTCGAGGAGCGGGTGGAGTGCGAGGCAGCGAACCTCGAGGAGCTGCTCGTCGCCTACTTGAACGAGCTCCTCTTTCTATTCGACAGTCGTCGCGTGGTCTTCGGGCGCTTCGAGGTCGCGATCGAGGAAAGGCCCGGCCGGGCGAAACTCACCGGGATCGCCCGCGGGGAACCGTTCGATCCGGCGAGGCACGAGTTCACGGTGCTGCCCAAGGGGGCGACGTTCACCGCCCTGGAGGTGGCGCGTCGTGACGGCGAGTGGATCGCCCAGTGTGTCGTGGACGTGTGAGCCGGAAGCGAGGAGCCAGCCATTTCTTTCCGCGAGATCGAACCGAACGTCTGGCAGCTCGACCCGACCGGGCCGATGCGGGTCCCGGGCCGGATCTTCGCGAGCCGGGAGCTCATCGACGCGCTCGACGAGAAGGTGACGGAGCAGGTCGCCAACGTCGCGGCGCTGCCGGGCATCGTGGGCGCTTCTTTCGCGATGCCCGACGCGCACTGGGGCTACGGCTTTCCCATCGGTGGCGTCGCCGCGTTCGACCCGGATCGGGGCGGGATCGTCTCGGCCGGCGGGGTGGGCTTCGACATCTCCTGCGGCGTGCGCACGTTCACGACGGGCCTGAAGGCCGTCGACCTCGGAGACCACCTCGAGACCATCGCTCACGACCTCTACCGGACCGTTCCCGCGGGCGTCGGGTGGGGCGGCGCCGTGAAGCTCACGCTCGCCGAGCTCGACGAAGCGCTCACGGGAGGCGCGGCGTGGGCCGTGGAGAACGGCTGGGGCGAGCCGGACGACCTCGAGCGGATCGAGGAACGGGGAAGGATGGAAGGCGCCGATCCTTCCCGCGTGAGCCGGCGGGCCAAGGAGAGGCAGTTGAGTGAAATCGGGAGCCTGGGCTCCGGAAACCACTACCTCGAGCTGCAGGTCGTGGAGCGGATTCACGACGCGGGAGCGGCGGCCGCCTATCGGCTGGCCGAGGGCGACCTCCTCGTGACCATTCACTGCGGCTCGCGGGGACTCGGCCACCAGATCGGAACCGAGTTCCTCCAGCGGTTCGTCCCGGTCGCGGCCCGATACGGGATCCCGCTTCCCGACCGCGAGCTCGCCTGCGCGCCCATCCGCTCGGCCGAAGGGGAGGAGTACCTGGGAGCCATGCGCGCCGCGATCAACTGCGCGCTCGCCAACCGCCAGGTCATCGGCGCGCTCGCGCGGAAAGTCTTCGCGCGTCACTTCCCGTCGGCGAAATTGAGACTCCTCTACGACGTCTCGCACAACACGTGCAAGGCGGAGGAGCACGAGGTGGAGGGGGAGAAGCGGCTCCTCTTCGTCCACCGCAAGGGAGCGACCCGCGCGTTCGGGCCGGGTCACGACGCGGTGCCTCTCGAGTACCGCGCGGTCGGCCAGCCGGTCCTGATCGGCGGGACCATGGGAACGGCGTCGTACGTTCTGGCCGGGACCTCTCGATCGGAATCGCGCGCGTTCAGCTCGTCCTGCCACGGCGCCGGCCGAAGGATGAGCCGTACGAAGGCGAAGGCGACGTGGGAGGGAAAGCCTCTCATCCGGGAGCTCGCCGCCCGGGGCATCGTCATCAAGTCACATACGGCAAAGGGCGCGGCCGAAGAAGCTCCCGGAGCTTACAAAGACGTCGACGAAGTCGCCCGGGTCGCCGAAGAGGCCGGGCTCTCGCGGCGGGTCGCCCGGGTTCTGCCGATCGCCTGCGTCAAAGGGTAAACCGGGCGCAAGTGACGCCAGGCCCCGGGATTCCCTCCCCGGACGCCGCCACGCTGATGCAAACGAATCTACGCGGTGGCGCTCCTTGGCCGAATGATCCCTGGGGGGCAGAAAGGTCATGAGGAAGATGAAAAACCACACTCGCATCCGGAGCCCTTTACGTCTGGCCATGACCGGTCTCGCCGCCGCGGCGACTCTGTGGACCGCCGCCGTTTTCGCCGGCTCGACCTGCGCCGACATCGACAAGTTCTACTGGATCGACGAGCGCATCGCGACCGGGGGTCAGCCGACGATCGACCAGCTTCCCTCGCTCAAAAAGGAGGGGTTCCGTACGATCATCAACCTGCGCGAGCCCTCCGAGTACGACACCGCCGCCGAGGCCGCCGCGGCGAAGAGGCTCGGCCTCGCTTACGTCTCGATCCCGGTTCGCACCCTCGAGCCGAAGGACGAGCAGGTGGACGCTTTCCTGGCCGTCATGAAGGACCGGAATGTCTGGCCGGCGTTCGTTCACTGCGGGACGGCGAACCGGGTCGCCGCGTTCTGGTTGATTCACCGGGTGGCCGTGGACGGATGGGAGTTCGCGGACGCCGAGATCGAGGCCCGGCTCCTGGGCTTGAAGAGCGCGAACCTCCGCGAGTTCGCCTACGAGTACCTCTGCCGGCATCCGAAGGCGGACGCCGGGCCGGTTCCGTGCGCGAACCGGAGCACCGGGACCGACTGAAACTGCCGGCGAAGGCCGGCCTCAGTCCTCGCGGAAGGGGTTGACCCGGACGGTCCGGACCCCACGCTCCTTCTGCGAGATGACCCGCAGCACTTCGGCGACCCGCGGACGCAGCGACTCCGCGATCTCCGGCCCGTTTTCTTCGACGCGGAGGATCACGTCCGTCAACGACACGACGCCGGCGAGACGCCCGTCGTCGTGGACGACCGGGAGGTGGCGAATCCGCCGCGTCTTCATCGTGTCCAGGATCCGGCTCACCGGGTCTTCCGGACGGCACGTGAAGATCTCGCGGCTCATCGCCTCGGAAACGAGGATGTCCCGCAGCGGGCGGTGATCGCTCGCGCCGATCTCGCAGATGTCTCCGTCGGTCAAGACCGCGATCGGGCGGCCTTCACGGTCGAGGATCGGCAGGAACCGGCAGTCCCCGCGCTGCATTGCGCTCGCGGCGCAGAGAAGTGTCCGATCGGGCCGGCACGACTTCACGTCGCGCGTCATGATCAGTCCCGCCGTCGGTTCCGCGGCGAGGACGCCGCGGCGCGACTCCTCTTCGAAGGAGGACACGAAGGCCGGCTGCGGCGGGTCTCTGCGGGCCGGGGAATCGGGATCGTTGACCGGGAAGCTCCGGGCGGGGTCGTTCATCCCTCTCGCCGGATCCCCTCTTCGGGTCGGGACGTGCGAGGTGTCCATCGGAATCTCTCCTGTCGCCTCACATGTTCTCGCCGGCAGATCCGCGGCGAATGATCCAAACGAATCAACGTCGCCGCGGCAATCGCCGGTCCAATGGAGGAGATCCGGAGGCTCAGCGTCCCATCGCCGGAGTTCACCGATGTCCCTTTCCCTCCTCCTCTTCTCGATCCTGTTGCTTTCGCCGTCCGCAACGCCGCCGGCGGCCGCCGCCGCTCCGTCCAATCGCGTCGTTGGAGACGAGTTCACATACGCGATGCAACCGGGCGATTCCCTGGCGCGCGTGGGCGCGCGGTTTGGAGTCGACCCCCCGGTGCTGGCAGGTCAGAACGGCGTCTCGATCACCGCGGTGATCCCGGTGGGTCGCGTCCTCAAGATCGACAACCGTCACATCGTCCCGGCGATACCGGAGGACGGCATCCTTATCAACGTCCCCCAGAGACTCCTGTTCTATTTCGAGGCGGGCAACGTCGTCGCGTGGTATCCCGTCGGCCTGGGAAGGGCCGACTGGCCCACGCCGCGAGGGAGCTTCTTCATCGCGACGAAGGAAGAGCAGCCGGTGTGGGACGTCCCCCGTTCCATCCAGGAAGAGATGCGGCGCGAGGGGAAGAAGGTCGAGACCCGTGTTCCGCCGGGCCCCCGCAACCCCCTCGGCTCTTACTGGATGGGGCTGACGGCCTCCAGCTGCGGAATTCACGGCACGACCGCTCCGACGAGCGTCTACAGATTTCAGACTCACGGCTGCATCCGTCTGCACCCGGACGACGTCGCCGATCTGTTCACGCGAGTGTCGATCGGAACGCCCGTCGAGCTCGTTTATCGGCCGGTGCTCCTCGCGCGTTTGGAGGACGGCTCCCTGTGGCTGGAATCTCATCCCGACGTTTACCGGGAGGGCGCGGATCCCCTGGAGCTTCTCGATCCGGACATGGCGATCGTCCTGCGGGCGCTCGCGCGCGAGGTGATCCGGAAGAGCGAGGGGATCGCGACCCGGATTTCCTCGGGAGAGCCCGGCGATCGTCCCCAAGTCGGAAAAAATTGAAGGGGGCGCTGTCGGCACCCCCTGCCGTCGGGTGACCATCGGCTCGAAGAGCTGGCCTGCCCGGACCGGTCGAGAAAAAGCGTATTTTCGATTGCGCTCCGGCGCCTGATCCGTCTACATCAAGCCGGACCGGCTGCCTCCAGGATTCCGAAGTACGGACCCCGGTCCCACGGCTCGGGCGGAGGGAATCCAGCGCCGGGGAACGATTCTGCGCGATACGACGTTCCCCTCGCGAAGCCCGGGCGGCTGCCGCGACTGACGCCACTCTCGCGATGCACCCGGCGCGGACGCGGATCGGAGCCCCTGGCGCGGCGATCCCTCGCACGAAGTCTCGGTGACATGCTCAGTGTGCTCCTTTCCCGCGGGGACGGATGCCTATCCCGGAAGACCCGGGACCCCGCCCGGATCCTCGTGGAGATCGAGCCGGTTCTCGACGCCTGCGACTCCCCGCACGCGCTCCACCTCGGCGAGTAGCGGATCGAGCTCCCGGGTGAGCGCCGGGCCGGCGAGAATGACGCGGCCGTCCTCGACCGTGACGTCGATCGAGCCGGGATGCGAGACGACGTGTCCGATCCTGGAGCGCACGCGCTCCGCCACCACGTCGTCGGAAACGGGCTGCGTCTCCAGGAGCGACTTCGTTCGCGCGACGAGTCCGTGGAGTCGGTTGCCGGCGTCGCGCGACTTCACGTCCAGCTTCTCGCCGGCCGAGTGGGCGACGTGACGGAACTTGTCGCGCAGGAGCGCCCGACGGCGAGCCCCCAGCTCCGGATCGAACAGATACATCAGCGCGGCCCCGATCGAGAGGCCCCCGACCCCGGCGACCGTTTTCTTCATGTCTTCCTCCGTTTCACAATTCCGAGCACCTTCTCTAACGCGGCGCCGCTACCCTCACCGTGCGGCCTCTCCCCGTCACGGGCCTACGGCCGGGTCCCCGATCCTTCAGGATCCAGCGGCGGGTCTTCGGGACCGGGCGCTCCACGCCTCTCCCGATCAGCTCGAGCAGGTCCGTGGTCGTCACGATCCCCACGATCTTCCCGTCCTCGAGAATGGGGAGGCATCCCATCGTGCGCCCGCGCAGCAGATTCGCCGCCTGGCGCAGCGTCAGATCGGGCGAGCCCGTGATCGCCGGCGAGGTCATGACGTCTTCCACCGTTTCGACCTGTCGAAGGGAGCCCATCGCCGCCAGGTCGCGATCGGAGAGCACGCCCACGATCTTCCTGCCGTCCTGCACCACGAGGTGCCGGATCTTCGCGCGCCGCATCCGCTCGAAGGCGACCGCGCCGGACTCCCGCGGCGTAACCGTTTCGACCTTCGTGTGCATGACGTCTCGGAGCCTCATCGCTCCCTCCTCTCCTTCGGACGCGGCCGCCCGCTTGCGAAGGTGGCCTCTTCCGGACCGCGGAAACTGCGAGAGGCGCGACAACCGGCCTGCTCCTGACCCGGCGTCGCGCCTCCCCGGCTCGATCCCGGCTGTTCTGGTGGAACGTGCCCGGATCGAACGTGGTCAGCGTAGCCCGAGCGGGGAACCGCCGCATGATTCGAACTCACCAACCGACGGCGGGAGATTTCCAGCGGGCCTCCCGAGGATTCAGTGTCCGGCGGGGTGGCACTCGACGACGGTCGTGGACCCGTCCGCGGAAGCAACCTCCAGGCGCACGGTCTCCCCGGCCGTCTCGCGGCAGATCTCGGTCGGCCGGTCGATGCAGTATCGCTTGGAGCCGCGGTTGTCGTTCTCGAGGAACACGAGAAGCTGACCGCGGGACCGGTCCGCGACGATTCCGCCCAGCGGCTGCTCGTCCGTCTCGATCTCACCCCGCCGCGTCTCGTCCTCGACCTCGACGCGGGTGAGCCATCCTTCGTGACCGCGCGAGAACCTCTCGAGGAAGCTCGGCATCTCGGGAATCGATACGTGCTCGACGTTCACGTTGGTTGCTCCTCTCCGACCGGTATCCGGGCGGAAAGCCCGAGCAGGTGTCGGACTTCCTCGTCCGCGGTCTGATCGAATTCCTGGTAGAAGGCGCCGACCGCGTCGAACGGCTCCGGGGTCGCGACGACGACGACGTCGTCCGCGATCCGACGCATCTCGCGGGCAGTCGATGGAGGGGCAACCGGCACGGCGACCACGATCCGCGCCGGTCCGAGCTTGCGCGCCGCCTCGACGGCCGCATGCATCGAGGATCCGGTGGCCAGCCCGTCATCCACCAGGACGGCGATCCGCCCCCGGAGCTCGAGAGCGGGCCGACCTCCGCGATACGAAGCTTCCCGGCGCCGGAGCTCCGCCTGTTCCCGCCGGACGGCGCGCTCGACCTCCTCCTCGGAGATCGCCAGCGACTCGATCAGGGACGGGTTCAGGATCCGGATGCCCCCCGATGCGATCGCTCCCATCGCGAGCTCTTCGTGCCCCGGGACGCCGAGCTTCCGGACGACGAACACGTCGAGCGGCGCGTCGAGCGCGAGCGCAACCTCGAAGGCGACCGGGACGCCGCCCCGGGGAAGACCGAGGACCGTGACGTCACTGCGGCCCGCGTACGACGCAAGCCCGCGGCCGAGCGCTCGGCCGGCTTCGCGGCGATCGAGGAACATCAGGAACCCACCGCGCGCGATTGTGTCGCCGTTCGAGCGAGCGTGCATGATGTGTTTTGCTCTTGGGGAAAGCCCTTTCCGGAACCAACATCTCCTCGGTTCGCGAGTCGAATGGAGGAGGTGGGACATGCTCGAAACCATCCGGAAATCCGATCTGACGATTCAACAGGACGTGATGCGGGAGCTCCGCTGGGACACCCGCATCGGACCGACCGAGGTCGGCGTCGAGGTCGACAAGGGGGTCGTGACCTTGACGGGCACCGTGGAGAACTTCGCCAAGAAGCACGCGGCGACGGAGGCCGCCCATCGGGTCGCCGGCGTTCTCGACGTGGCGAACGACATCAAGGTCCACCTGGCCGGGAGCCCTGGCAAGACCGACACCGAGATCGCGCGGGCGGTCCGCAGCGCTCTCGAGTGGGACGCTTTCGTTCCGGATCAGAGGATCCGCTCGAACGTCTCCGACGGCTGGGTGACGCTCGAAGGGGAGGTCGAATTCCTCCGGGAGCGTGAGGACGCCGGAAGGGTGGTTCGGCGGCTCGGAGGCGTCAAGGGAGTCTGGAACCAGATCACCGTCAAACCGAAGAAGGTGGACCCGAAGGCCATCCGGAAGCTGATCGAGGACGCCCTCGAGCGCCGCGCGGAGCGCGAGGCCGAGCAGATCGGCGTCACGATCCAAGACGAAACCGTCACGCTCTCCGGAAAAGTCAACTCGTGGCTGGAGAAGGACGCGATCGTGGGAGTCATCGGCCACGCTCCCGGCGTCCGGATGGTGAACGACAAGCTTCGAATTGAACCCTGGGCCTAGCTTCCAGCGACGTTTCCGCGGCTCCGTCTCCCGGGGCGGAGCCGCGCCGTTCCTCCGGCCGCCTCAGCTCACCTTCTTGACGTAGATCTCTCCGGCCGCCTCCGAATCGAGGGCGAGCGTCGTCTCACCGACGCGCAGAACCGCTGCCGGCTTTCTCTGCTGGAGCCGCACGATCGCCCCGGGAACCACGCCGAGGTTCGACAGCTTCGTCATCCGCTCCGGCGCGCGTGGCGAGATGAAGACGACCCGGCCCTCCTCGCCGACGGCCAGCCGATCCACCGGCTGGACGAGCGGCTCGACGGTCCGCGTGAAGGAGCGGCAGCAGGCGCCCGCGGGGATCGGCTTTCCGTGGGGACAGATGATCGGGTGGCCGAGAAACGCGCAGATCGAGTCGGCGATGCCGCCCGAGAGGACGTGTTCCATCACGCAGGCCGTCTGGTTGACCGCCTCGTCGTCGTGAACCTCCAGGACCGTGGTGAACAGCGCTTCGGCGAGGCGGTGGCGGCGGACCTGGCGGGCGGCGAGCTCGCGTCCCTGTGGCGTCAGCTCGACCCGGTCTTCTTCCACGCTTGCGAGCCCGCGCCGTCCGAGCTCCGCGAGCGCTTCGAAGAGATTCGTGACGCGCGTCGTGTCCCGGAGGTCCGAAAGCCGGTTCGAACCCTGTTCGCCGAGAGTCCAGAGCTCTTCGGCGACCTCCTCGACGTCCTGATCCGCGAGGTCCCGATCGTGGCTCATGACCCTCTCCTTCCGAGCCACCGGAAGAGGCGGCCCAGCGTTTCGACGATGACGGACGTACGGGGAACCTGGTACCCGCAGTGAGGACATCCGATGAAGTCGCAGCCCGGTTTCAGCGGACACGCGCCGCAGACCTGTTCCCCGTGAGTGAACCGGGCTCCGCACAGCGGGCAGGTGAAAAGAGTGGGCGCACTCCCTCTCCCTCCGGGAGAAGGTTGGGTTGAGGAGGTTGCCATCGCGGCGTCCCTCACCGCCAGGGCCCCGGCACCGCGCGGAGGAACGCGTTCAGCAACCCGCCGACCGCGAGGGTGAAGGGGAAGATGAACGCGGCGATCGCGAGCGCCGTCTTCCAGCCGCGCTCCTTGACGATCATGAAGAAGTTGGCGACGCACGGGATGAACAGCGTGATCGTGACCATCGCGACGACGATCTGGATCGGGTCGAGCGCTCCGTCGCGGGCGAGGCGGAAGAGACCGGCCGCCCCGAAGTCGCGGCGGAGGAACCCGGCGACGAACGCTTCCGCGGTCTCCCCCGGAAGCCCCAGCCAGCCGGAGACGATCGGCCGGGCGAGTCGCTCGACGAAGCCGAGCAGGTGGACACGGTCCGCGAGGAAGAGGAGCAGCGTGCCGAGGACGAAGAGCGGCACGGCCTCCTTCAGGTACCACTCGACCCGGGCGAGCGTCTTGACGGCGATGTTGCCGGGCCGCGGCAGCCGCAGCGGCGGGAGCTCGAGCACGAAATCGCTTCCGCGCCCGGGGAGCGCGCGGGAGGCGAGACGGCCGACGAGCACGATGACTCCTCCGACGACCCCGGCCCAGACGAGCGTCGCCCAGAGTGCGAGCCCGCCGAGCATCGCCAGCACGACCGTCAGCTGCGCCGAGCACGGCACGCCGAGGGCGAGCAGCACGATGACGATCAGGCGCTCCTTCGGTGTCTCCAGGATCCGCGTCGTCATCGTCGCCATCGTGTCGCAGCCCAGGCCGAGCACCATGGGCAGAACGGCCTTCCCGTTCAGGCCCATCTTCTGGAAGACCCGGTTGAGCATGACCGCCAGGCGGGGGAGATAACCGGAGTCTTCGAGAGCGCCGAAGGCGATGAAGAACGTCGTCACGATCGGGAGGAGGAGCGCGAGCGAATAGGCCAGAGCCATGGTGACGACGCCGTAGGGCCCGACGAGCATGTCGCGGAGGAACTGCCAGGGTATCCACCGGTCCGCGGCCGCGATCGCCGCCGGGCCGATCACCCCGCCGAACAGCCCGTCCTCGAGGAGATCCACGAGCATGCCCGCCCCGAGCTTTCCGACGAAGAGGTAAGCGGCGTAGAGCGTGGCGGCGAGGATCGGAACTCCCCAGACGGGATGCGTCGTGAGCTCCTCCAGGCGGACGACCCATCGCCGGGACGAAAGCGGCGACGCCGGGCGGCTGGCGGCCCCGTTCGCCAGGCGTCGCGCGACCCGGAGGCGCGCGCGGCTGACCGCCCAGGAGACGTCCCCGCCGATCTCTCGACGAAGCTTCTGACGGATCTCATCGAGACGCTGGAGGTCGGCCGGGCCCATCCGACTCTCGAGCCAGGGATTCAGGGTCTCGTCTCCGCACGCCACGAGGAGCGCCAGGCTTCGGGATGAGATCGGCGCCTGAGGCAGGAGCGCCTCGATCGAAACGATCGCCCGCTCGATCGCCTCGCCGTACTCGACGAGCACGGCGCCGCGGCGCGGAGAGGCGAGCGAGCGCGCGAGCCGCGCGATTCCCTCGTGTCGGACCGCGACCGTCGGAACGACCTCGACGCCGAGCCGGGAGGAGAGTTTCTCCGCCTGGATCGCGATCCCGCGTTCGGCGGCCTCGTCCATCATGTTGAGGCAGAGGACGAAGGGAAGGTCCATCTCGGCGAGCTGCACGCCGAGGAGGAGCGTCCTCTCGAGGTTCTTCGCGTCCCCGACGAGCACGATCGCGCGGTGCCGCTCGACGAGCAGGATGTCGCGCGTGACCCGCTCGTCCTCGGAGGACGGCAGGAAAGACGCGATCCCGGGCGTGTCGGTGACCGCCGTGCGCTGCCCGCCGAGAACGGCCGACCCCTTCGACACCTCGACGGTCGTCCCGGGGTAGTTCGAGACGGTCACGTGGGCGCCGGTCAGCGCGTTGAAGAGGGCGCTCTTTCCGACGTTCGAGTTTCCAATGAGCACGAGGTCGGCGCCCGCCTCGGGGACGGGCGGAGGCGCCACGAGCGATTCGGGCTCGCTCGCGGCCAGAGGTGCCTGCCCG
>Ga0209983_1000177_pt1 | contig 12189 bp, 5 predicted proteins | sample InoplaM1SPM_FD_187590 | JGI IMG/M metagenome (GOLD analysis project Ga0209983, IMG submission 187590) | Arabidopsis thaliana rhizosphere microbial communities from the Joint Genome Institute, USA, that affect carbon cycling - Inoculated... | ecosystem: Host-associated > Plants > Roots >...
AGAATCAGCCCGGGCAAGAGGATCAACAGGCCGACGAGGGCCACGACGTAGCGGTAGACGGTCAGATCAACGTTGGAAAACACCAATTTGTCCATGACGAGAAAGATATTGTTCAGCGCGGCAACGGAGAAAAACAAACCGCACCAGAACAGCAGACGATACCGGGTCCTGTGGTAGGCCTGCAGCAGCAGCCATGCGCACATGAGGGCCGTCACCATGCACAGGCCGTAGATCACCCCAGGAACCATTATGAGTCCTTTTTTTTGAGTGAGAACGCTTCGGCAAACTCGTGAAGGCGTGTGCGCGGCTTCGAATGAATCAGATTCGAGATCACCACCAGATGCTTCGAGTAGTAATACACGAGCCGGTCGACCAGTTCCCGCAGCTCGCCGGTAGACGGCGCATAGCGGAATTGCCAGCCGATGTCCTCCTGCCGGCCGAGCAATAATCCCTGTTCCTTGAGCGCATCCAACTCTGCCCGGCACCCTCGCTCGCTGATGTACAACCGTTCTGCCATGGAACTGGAGGGCCACCAGGAGTCCGGTGCATTCCGCAACATGATCAGCGCCTCGAGCTGCGCAATGGACCCGATGCGTTCAAGCACGAATTGCTGCACTGCAAGGGGAACGATCGGTTCGCCGTCGAATTTCTGGAACGGCTCGTCGCTCACGATTACTCCGACAGCGACGATGAGGAGAGGAAGGCGCTCGTGCCTGTGAGGCTCGCCGCCCGGCATCTGAGGATGGTCTCGATCAACCGCTCCGCAGCCGAATCTTTCGTCAAATAGGCGGCGGCGCCCGACTCCCGCATCGCGCTCTCGTGGTGCCCCCCCTCATGCATGGACAAACCGATCACGACCGTCCCCGGCAGCTCTCGCTTGATGCGTTTCGACGCCTCCACACCGTCCATCCGAGGCATGTTGACGTCCATCACGACGACGTCGGGTTTCAAGGCAACCGCTAACGCAACCGCTTCCTGGCCGTCGGCCGCTTCACCGACGACTTGAAGCTCTGTGTGATAGCGCAACACGCTCGAGAGGCCGCTTCTGACGAGTGCGTGATCATCGACAAGCAGCACCCGAATGCGGAGCTTGTCCTCGAGGGGATCACTCTGTCTCATGCGTTCCGGGCTGCCGCCAAACGCCGACCTCTGGGCACGGACCTGCGAATATTCCAACTCGGTGGCCGGCGGCTGCTGCTGAGGCACCACGTGGGACTGCGACTTTGGGGTAGGAGCCGGGGTGTCAGCGCCAGCGACCGGAAGAGGCAGCGTCAGCGTAGCCGTCGTACCCTTGCCGTGGATGGACCGGAACTCAAAGGTGCCCCCGAGTGCGCGCATGCGCTCGCCGATGCTGAATAATCCAAATTTCGAAGAGGTTGGGGGAGGCGAAGTGGTCGTATCGGATCCGAGGCCCTCGTCGATGACAGCGATCACCAGCCGTCCATCGCGCTGCTCCATCCGAACCGCGGCCTGATCGATCCGGGCATGTTTCGCCACATTGATGAGCAGCTCTCTAATGGACTGGAAGATGAGGACCGACTGATCTTCGGGCAACGTGACGGACATGCCCTGCTGCACGTCTACCTGCACCGACAGCCGGTACTGCTGGCGCATCTGGTCGGCCAGCCACTTGAGCGCCGCCGCGAGGCCGAATTCGTGCAGGGCCATCGGGGTCAGCTGGGCGACCAACGATCGGGTGTACGTCAGCGCCTGTTGGAGGATGTCGTCGGACTCACCAAGCCAGCTTTCGGCTTCCGAGTCCTCCATTCGCCCGCGGGACTGCGCAACCTTCAGCCTCGCGCAGACCAGCAGTTGGGCGAGATAATCGTGCAGGTCCGTAGCGAGGCGTCGCCGCTCTCGCTGCTCGGCGATCGTCAGTTCCGATGCGAGCTGACGCAGCAAGGTCTGCGATTGGAGCAACTCCTTGGTACGGTCCTTGACGCGGTCCTCGAGTTCTTCGGCGAGCCGGCACACTTTTTCATGAATGGCTCGACGCTCGGTGACGTCCCGGTTCGTCTCAAGCACCAGGATGCAGCCAAATTCTTCGGTCAACGTCACCATCCGGCTTTCAACGATCACCGCCTGTCCGTCTTTGGTCGTTTGACGAATCTCGCCCTGCCACCGGCCGTTCTCCATCAGCTGCCGGTGAAACTCCTCCTCCGAGAGCGGCAAGGCGGAGGACAACAATCGGTGGATCGGCCGGCCGGCTGCCTCCGCCACCTTCCACCCGTACAGTTCCTCCGCTCCATGATTCCAATAGATGACGCCTCCGCCCATCCGCCAGACCACCACCGCATCGTGGGTCTGGGCAAGCAGACCGGCACGCCAGCGCAGTTCCGCTTCGGTCCGTTTGCGTTCCGAGATATCGCGCAGGATGCCCGTGTACCGGATTTCCGAATTGGCAAAACTCTCGCTGACGGCGATCTCGACGGGAAAGTCGTCGCCCTGTCGGCGCCGCCCGTTCACTTCCCGCCAGAGCCCGATGAGTCGCATGATGCGGTTGGCCGCATCGACGGGGGATTCGTCCCCTCCCTCGGTAAACCATGTGGGAAGTAGTATCGAGATATTTCGTCCGACCATCTCTTCGATGCGATAACCAAACATGTGTTCGGTGGCCGCATTGCACGAGAGAATGAGCCCGGCATGATCGAACGTGATGATGCTGTCCATCGCGGTTTCGACGAGCTTGCGATACCGCTCTTCGCTTTCGCGCAGGCGCCGCTCCGCCTGGTGCTTGAAGAGGGCGATCTCGATCTGGGTCGTGACATCGCGCTCTTCAAAGGGCTTGAGAATGTATCCGAAGGGTTCAGTTGCGGCGGCGCGCCGCAGAGTGGCCATGTCGGAATGGGCCGTCAGATAGACGATGGGAATGTTCCGGAAGGCTTGAATGCGTTCGGCGGTCTTGATGCCGTCAATCGGACCAGCCAACCGGATGTCCATCAGCACGAGATCCGGCACCAGGGCTTTCGCCGTCTCCACGGCGTCTTCACCGTCGCAGGCGATGCCGACCGAACGGTATCCTGCCCGCTCGAGCTTGCCGGCCAGATCGGCCGCCACGACCGCTTCATCTTCAACGATGAGTATGTTCGCCTTGGGCATCGAGTACCGCCTTTGCCTCGGGAGGTGAACCCACGCGCGAGTCCGGGACCTGGAACCGCAATTCGAACGAAGTCCCCTGCCCGGATTGTGTCACCACTTCGCCACGCAGCTGCTTGCTCAGCATGCGGATCAGGCGCAATCCCAGCGACTGGGCCGCCTGCAAATCAAGCCCGGCCGGCAGCCCCCATCCATCGTCACGAAAGAGCAGACGCACCGATTCATTCCGCACGGTGGTCAGCTGAATGTCGATCGTGCCCTGCTCTCGTCCCACGAAGGCATGCTTGAGGCTGTTGGTCGCAAGCTCGTTGAGGATGAGCCCGCAGGGAATGGCCATATCGACCGGCAGAAACACCGGCTCGAGTTCGAGCTGCAACTTGACCTTGGACGACACCTCCCCATGCGCCAGGAATAACTCCTTCATGACGTTTCGGATATAGGCGCCCAGCTCGGTGTGCGCAAGATCGGCGGATTGATACAGCTTCTCATGCACCAAGGCCATGGATCGGACGCGATCACGCGTGTCGCGAAAGAGGGTCCGCGTGGCCGGATCCGTGAGGCGTTCCGCCTGCAGATCGATCAGGCTGGAGATCACTTGTAGGTTGTTTTTGACTCGGTGATGCACTTCCTTGAGTAAAATGTCTTTTTCATGCAACGAGGCCTTGAGCTGCTTGAGCCGCTCTTCGATTTCCACCTCCATGGCCCGATTCATCGTGGCCAATGCCCGCGTCTTGCGGAACAGATCGACGAAGACCGCCACCTTGGACTTCAGGATGAGCGGGTTGACCGGCTTACTCAGGTAGTCCACCGCTCCGGCGCCGTAGCCTTGAAGCACGTCCCCATCTTCGCGGTAGTAGGCCGTCAAGAAGAGAATGGGGATGTGCTGCGTTCGCTTGCGCTGCTTGATCAGTTGGGCCAGCTCATATCCGCTGACATCCGGCATGCGCACATCGAGCACGATGACGGCAAATTCGTCGGCAATGAGCGCGAGCAGGGCTTCATCGGCCGTGCGTGCGCGAATCAGCCGGTAGTCCTGGCAGGAAAGGATGCTTTCGAGGACGTCGAGGTTTCGGGAATCGTCGTCCACCAGCAGGATGTTCGCGGGCTCTTTGAACGTCGTCATGGCGTCGATCCGGGTCCGTTGCGAACGTGTAGACGCCCCATGGCGCCCCCCTGCACTTAAGGAGTGTACGGGCCGAGCTTCCGGATTTTCAACCTGACAGCCCTCTATCGGCCGTCGCTCGCCTTCATCGGTACAGCCAGACCCGCAACATGGACAGGAGCTGTTCCGTATTCACCGGTTTGGCCACATAGTCCGAAGCGCCGGCCTCCAAACACTTTTCCCGGTCCCCCTTCATCGCCTTGGCCGTCAAGGCCAAGATCGGCAAGGAACGGAATTCGGGCTGTTTGCGGATCTCCCGGATCGTGGTGTAGCCGTCCATTTCGGGCATCATGATGTCCATGAGGACGACGCTGAGCTCCGGCGTATTGCCGATAATTTCGATGGCATGCCTCCCATTGGTGGCGCTGATCACATCCATGTCCTGATTCTCGAGTACCGTCGTGAGAGCGAAAATATTACGTGCGTCATCGTCCACCACGAGGACTTTGTGACCGCGCAACGCCTCATTCGATTGGTGCAACCGCTCCAACAGTTGCTGTTTGGGTTCCGGCAAATCCGCGACCACGCGGTGCAGGAACAGGGCGGTCTCGTCGAACAGCCGTTCGGGCGACTGAACGTCCTTCAACACGACGCTCTTGGCCACCGCCTTGAGCCGCCGCTCTTCTTCCGTGGTCAGATCTTTTCCCGTAAACACCACGATCGGGACGCTGCCCAAGGTCGGATCGGCCTTCACCTGATCGAGGAGCTCGAAGCCGCTCATGTCGGGCAGTCGGAGATCGAGGACACAACAGTCAAACGATTGGTTGCGCAGCGCGTCCAGAGCGGCGGCGCCTGTGACAACATTGAAAATCTCGATGTCATCATGCAGGAGCAGCTCGGTAATGCTGCGGCTTTCCAGCTCATTGTCCTCAACCACCAGCAACCGCTTGAGGTGCGGGGTGATGAAGTTTCGGATGCGATCGAAGCAGGATTCCAAGCCTTCGGTCGTGACCGGCTTCACCATATAGGAGAACGCACCGTGCGCCAGACCATGCTGCCGCTCTTCTTCGAGCGAAATGATCTGCACGGGGATGTGCCGGGTCTTTGGATTCAGCTTGAGGTTGTTCAGCACGGTCCACCCGAGCATGTCGGGCAGGAAGATGTCGAGCGTGATCGCGGCTGGAACATATTCCAGCGCGAGATCCAGCGCCTGCTTCCCGCGCGTCGCCACGATGCCTTTGAATCCCTTGTCGCGTGCCAGCCCCAGCAAGACCCTCGCATAGTGCGGATCGTCTTCCACGATGAGCACGACGAGGTCGCTGTCCTTCACGGTATCCCGATCGTCGGCGATTTTTTCTTCACTGGCCACAGGAAGGATGGTGAGCGCCGGTGGCTGGCCGGGGATGGAGGTGGTGATCGTCGGACGAAGCTCCACCGTCGACGGTCCGGTGTAGACCAAGGGGAGATACAGGGTGAAGGTGCTGCCCTGCCGTGGTTCGCTGGTCAGCTTGATTTCGCCGCCCAGCAGCGTCGCAAGTTCGCGGCTGATGGCTAGACCCAACCCGGTGCCGCCGTATTTGCGGCTCGTGCCGGCATCCGCCTGTTGGAACGCCTCGAAGATGAGCTTCTGCTTCTCGGGCGCAATGCCGATGCCCGTGTCAGAAATCGCGAGCGCCATGACCGTGTGCGACCGGCTCAAGACCGGGTGCTCCAGCGTCCAGCCTTCCGTGGCGAGCCGGACATTCATGGCCACGTGCCCATGGGACGTGAACTTGAAGGCGTTCGACAGCAGGTTCTTGAGAATCTGCTGGAGGCGCTTTGGGTCGGTCGTGAACGCCCGCGGCATGCCGGGCTCGAACTCCAGATGGAACGGCAGATTCTTCTGCTCGGCGATGTGCTTGAAGTTGCGCTCGACGCTCTCACGCAGAGACTGGAAGGTCATTTCTTCCGCTTCAACCGTGACGGTGCCCGATTCGATCTTCGACAGGTCCAGAATGTCGTTGATGAGGTTGAGAAGGTCAGAGCCGGCGCTGTGGATGTTCTTGGCGAACTCCACCTGCTTCTGCGACAGATTGCCCGTCGTGTTGTCGCCGAGCTGTTGGCCGAGAATCAAAATGCTGTTCAACGGCGTCCGCAGCTCGTGGGACATGTTCGCCAGGAACTCCGATTTGTACTTCGACGTCAGGGCAAGCTCGGCCGCCTTTTCTTCGAGGGCGCGGCGGGCCTGCTCGACTTCCTTGTTCTTCCGCTCGACTTCCGTGTTGCGCTCGGCCAGCTGCTTGGCTTTGCGCTCGAGCTCCTCGTTGGTCTGTGTCAACTCTTTCTGCTGAGACTGCAGCTCGGTGGTGAGCTGTTGTGACTGTTGCAGCAGGTTTTCGGTGCGCATCGTCGCTTCAATGGTATTGAGCACGACGCCGATGCTTTGCGTGAGCTGCTCCAAGAACGCGAGGTGCGTCACCTTGAAGGTATGCAGCGAGGCCAGCTCGATGACCGCCTTGGTTTGCCCTTCGAACAACACCGGCAGGACGACGATATTGGCCGGCAGCGCGCGACCGAGGCTCGAGTGAATTGCGGCGTACGCCGGCGGAACATCCGTGAGGAGAATGCGCTGTTTTTCCAAGGCGCATTGACCGATCAGTCCCTCTCCGCTTTCCACCCGCTCTTCCGGTTCCCGTGAACTGGCATAGGCGGCCAGGAGGCGCAGGGAGGGGTTTTCCCCTTCGACGGCGTCCATCTGATACATCGTCCCTTGCTGGGCTTCGACCAGCGGGGCGAGTTCGGACAGCAGCATCTGGCCGACGGTGAAAAGATCGCGTTGGCCCTGCAACATGCGAGTGAACTTCGCGACGTTGGTCTTCAGCCAGTCCTGTTCTTGGTTGCGCTCGGTGGTCACGCGGAGGTTGTCGATCATCGTATTGATGTTGTCCTTGAGCTCCGCGACCTCGCCGCGCGTTTCCACCTGAATGGACCGGGTCAGGTCGCCCTTGGTCACGGCGGTCGCCACTTCGGCAATCGCGCGCACCTGGGTGGTCAGGTTCGCGGCCAACAGATTCACGTTTCCGGTCAGGTCCTTCCAGGTGCCGGCTGCGCCCGGAACGTTGGCCTGTCCGCCCAATCGTCCTTCCACGCCGACTTCTCGCGCGACGTTGGTGACCTGGTCTGCAAAGATCGCGAGGGTATCGGTCATGTTGTTGATCGTCTCACCCAGCGCCGCCACCTCGCCCTTGGCTTCGACCGTCAGCTTCTGTCTCAGGTTTCCGTTCGCCACCGAGGTGACGACTTTTACAATCCCCCGGACCTGGTCCGTCAAATTGGTCGCCATGACGTTGACGGAGTCGGTGAGGTCCTTCCAGGTGCCGGCCACTCCCGGCACAACCGCCTGCCCGCCGAGCTTGCCTTCCGTGCCGACCTCGCGCGCGACGCGTGTGACCTCGGCTGCGAACGCGTTGAGCTGGTCGACCATCGTATTGATGGTGTTCTTCAACTCGAGAATTTCGCCTTTGACGTCGACCGTGATCTTACGCGACAGGTCGCCGCGCGCGACGGCCGTCGTGACTTCGGCGATGTTGCGCACCTGCGCCGTCAGGTTGGCGCCCATCGCGTTGACCGAGTCGGTGAGGTCCTTCCAGGTGCCGGCCACGCCCGGCACGACCGCCTGCACGCCCAATCGGCCTTCGGTGCCGACCTCGCGCGCGACGCGCGTGACTTCCGACGCGAACGACCGCAACTGCTCGACCATCGTATTGATGGCCTCCTTCAACTGCAGAATTTCGCCGCGGACGTCGACGATGATCTTTTTCGACAAGTCACCGTTGGCCACGGCGACCGTGACCTCCGCAATGTTGCGGACCTGAGCGGTGAGGTTTCCCGCCATTTCGTTCACGCTTTCGGTCAACTCTTTCCAGACGCCGCTGACACCTTTGACCTGCGCCTGTCCGCCGAGTTTGCCTTCGGTGCCGACCTCGCGCGCGACGCGCGTGACTTCCGATGCGAACGACCGCAACTGCTCGACCATGACATTGATCGTTTCCTTCAACTGGAGAATCTCACCGCTCACGTCGACCGTGATCTTGCGGGAGAGGTCTCCGCGCGCGACGGACGTCGCGACTTCGGCGATGTTGCGCACCTGCGCCGTCAGGTTGTTCGCCATGCTGTTGACGTTGTCGGTGAGGTCCTTCCAAGTCCCGCCGACGCCCGGCACGACCGCCTGCACCCCGAGTTTGCCTTCGGTGCCGACCTCACGCGCGACCCGAGTGACCTCGGCTGCGAAACCGTTGAGCTGGTCCACCATCGTGTTCAGCGTGTTCTTCAACTCGAGGATCTCGCCCTTCACGTCGACCGTGATTTTGCGCGACAAGTCGCCCCGGGCGACGGCCGTCGCCACTTCGGCGATGTTGCGCACCTGCGCCGTCAGGTTGACGCCCATCGCATTGACTGAGTCGGTAAGGTCTTTCCACGTGCCGCCGACGCCCGGCACGACCGCCTGCACGCCGAGCTTCCCCTCCGTGCCGACGTCGCGGGCGACGCGTGTCACTTCGGCCGCGAAACCGTTGAGCTGGTCCACCATCGTGTTGATCGTGTTTTTCAACGCGAGGATCTCGCCCTTGACATCGACCGTGATTTTGCGCGACAAGTCGCCCCGGGCGACGGCGGTCGTGACTTCGGCGATGTTGCGCACCTGCGCCGTCAAGTTGTTGGCCATGGCGTTGACCGAGTCGGTGAGGTCTTTCCACGTTCCGCCGACGCCCGGCACATCCGCGTTCACCCCGAGCTTGCCTTCGGTGCCGACTTCGCGCGCGACGCGCGTGACCTCCGACGCGAACGACCGGAGCTGCTCAACCATCGTGTTGATCGTTTCTTTGAGCTGGAGTATTTCGCCGCGGACGTCCACTGTGATCTTGCGGGAGAGGTCACCGCGGGCGACGGCGACCGTGACTTCGACGATGTTTCGGACCTGCGCGGTGAGGTTGGAGGCCATGGAATTGACGTTGTCGGTGAGGTCTTTCCAGGTGCCGGCCACGCCCGGCACGACTGCCTGGCCGCCGAGCTTGCCTTCCGTCCCGACCTCGCGCGCCACACGCGTGACTTCCGACGCAAACGACCGGAGCTGCTCGACCATCGTATTGATGGCCTCTTTCAATTGGAGGATTTCGCCTCGTACGTCGACGGTGATCTTTTTCGACAAGTCGCCGTTCGCGACGGCGATCGTTACTTCCGCGATGTTGCGCACTTGCGCCGTGAGGTTACCGGCCATCTGGTTGACGGAGTCGGTGAGCTCTTTCCACACGCCGCTCGCCCCTTTGACCTGGGCCTGGCCGCCGAGCTTGCCTTCCGTCCCGACCTCGCGCGCGACGCGTGTGACTTCGGAGGTGAAGACCGCCAATTGCTCGATCATCTTGTTGACCAACTTCGCGCTGCGAAGAAATTCTCCCTCGAGTGGACGCCCGTCTTTGTCCAGTGCCATCGCCTGGCTGAGGTCACCCTTGCCGACGGCCCCGACCGCGCGGGTCACCTCGGTTGTGGGAGACGCCAGGTCATCGATCAACGTGTTGAGTGAATCGATTTCGTCAGCCCACCCCCCTGACACACCGGGGACGGACAACCGTTGCCGTAGTCGTCCCTCTTTCCCGACGACACGCGAGATACGAACGACCTCTTCCGCCCGTCGTTGACTGACGGCAAGAATATCGTTCATCGTGTCGGACATCTTCCCAAGCACCCCCGTCCAGGTCGACGGCAGCCTGACACTGAAATCTCCATTACGGTAAGCGACCATGACGTTAAGGATCTCGCCGAGTTGCTCGGCAACATCCTGCCGTCGCCGCGTCCCTCCGTTGGTGGCGGGTGGCGCGTCTTCCAACGCCGTTCTTTCTCGCTCGTCGCTTGGCTGCTTCATCGTATGCCTCCGGGGAGGAAAAGCCTGCTGAGGAAGCTGGTGGATATGAACCGAAGCAACGTACATCGAGGGAAGAAGCCTTGCGAACTAGGGAGACCCCTAGTTGGACAAGCCGTACCCGGATACGCTCCTAATCTGTCGTTTTTCGGTCCAGGAAGAGGCTTTGACCGGCAGAACGAAGCGTTTTCGTCCTGCAATGCTTTCGAGGCCACTGCCGGACATACCTAGCGATAGCCCTAGAAAACCCTCCGCTTGCTCCACCGAGATATGCTCCCGAATAAGAGGTATCCGGTTCTTAGACGCGATCCTCTTCCAACGCCTGGCGGAGTAATACTTCACGCAACAGCGTTTCCAGATCCTGGTGCATGAGTTGGATGCTGGATTCCAACTGTTGCAGCATCGCTTCTCTGACATGTAAATCGTCGCTATCGTAGAGTCCGCCGTCTCCGAACAAGAGCGCCTTACGGCGTTGCTCTTCCTGAGATCCTGGATCACCCAGCCGCCCCTGTTCATTCCACGTCTCAACGAGCACATCGCGCAGGCTGTGCCCTTCGACATCGCGGATATCGGGGTCCGTCAGAAACCGCCAGACACCGGGGGGAAAAAACTCTCGCTGTTTTTCTTCGCCATCCCAGAAAGCCTGGAGGTGATTGTGCGGATGGTTGAATTCCTGCCGCACCTTCGTGAAATTGGCGGACGTGCCAAACAGCACTTCCAAGGTCCCGCCCACCACCGAGGCGATGTTGGCCGCATCTCCAGCCCGCGTCGCCATGCTGATGCCGCCCGATAAAATGTTGGCCAAGCCTCCGAAGATCACGCCAAGGATTGTCTGCGTCGTCGTCCGTGTCGTTTGCACGTGTTTCAGTCGATCCTGAACCTCGTCTGCTCGTTGAACTTCGCACTCGATCTCGGCGACGATACTCGATACTTCAAGATTTGCCAGTTGCAGGTGCGTCGTCAATTTTCTGCGCGCGCGCTCGATGTCCGCAAGAGGCGCTTGTTCGGTTTCCAGCCGAGCCAGTCGATTCAGCAGCGGCAAAAGGTTCATGACCTCCGCAGTATGAACGGCGATGGTGGAATACAGCTTGGCCGCTGCGTCCCGTTCCGCCGAGGGCTTGGAGGAGACCGGTCTATCGATCTCGCCAACGGGCATCCGGCGCAGCTCCATTGAAGCAGGGAGACAGTGACGGTCAAACATGTGGGTCGCTTTCCCAGGCGGCAAGGTAGTGGCACAGGCGCTAAGCAGCAGTGAGGCGAGCACGGCCATGGAGCAGCAGGTGGATGGCATCGCGCGCCGGGCGCCTCTTCAAGCCGCCGCCAAGCGGGCGTCCTGCTCAAATCCGCGGTGAAGCAACGCCAATACGGCCGCTTCCTCCGGCGACAGGTCCCGCAAGCGCGAGCGGAGCTCCCGGCCCGCTTTTCGATTGAGCGTGGCGGCGAGTGTTCCGTCGAGGTAGGCATTCACGACTTCCGGGTGGATATAACACTTCCGGCACACGGCTCTCGTATTCCCAAGCCGCTTTGCCACCGCCTCAACGGCTCGCAACACGTTGCGTTTCGCTTGCGCCTGTGAATCAAACGCCGCTACTTCGTGGAGGGCTCGAGCCGCCAGCACGGTGCCAGCCCAGGTTCGAAAATCCTTGGCGGTGAACTCGTCGCCGGCGATCGATTTGAGATAGGCATTGACGTCCGCCGCGTCGATCGAACGCCGCTCGCCGTTCTCATCGAGGTATTGAAACAGTTCGAAGCCGGGCAGATCCCGACTCTGCCGAACGATGCGGGCCAGCCGGCGGTCTTCCAGATCGACCGCGTGGAGGATCCCGCTCTTGCCGCGGAATTGGAAACGGAGCGACGAACCGTTCACCCGCACGTGGCGATCGCGCATGGTGGCAAGACCGAACGACTCGTTGTGTTTGGCGTACTCCTCATTGCCGACGCGGATCAGCGTCACTTCCAACAAGCGCACGACGGTCGCGAGAATTTTTTCGCGCGACAGACCGGGACGCGCCAGATCCTGCTCGATCCGTTTCCGGATGAGAGGAAGCGCGCGACCGAAAGCAATCATGCGTCCGTACTTGTTGCCGTCGCGCACTTC
>Ga0209983_1000179_pt1 | contig 12164 bp, 12 predicted proteins | sample InoplaM1SPM_FD_187590 | JGI IMG/M metagenome (GOLD analysis project Ga0209983, IMG submission 187590) | Arabidopsis thaliana rhizosphere microbial communities from the Joint Genome Institute, USA, that affect carbon cycling - Inoculated... | ecosystem: Host-associated > Plants > Roots >...
GACCGGTGGACATGTTGTCGTGAAACAGCGCGAAGTACTGCCTCCTCACCTTGTCGTAGCCCATGACCTCGCGGCCCTCGAAGGGAGTGCCCAGGAAGTCGCCGTCGATCTCCGTCACGAGGTAGCGGCCGCCCATCGTCATCTCCGCGCTGCTCGTGGCCGTCATCTGCAGGGGCTCGGCCCCCGGCGCGGGAAAGAAGGTGACGGCGTGGCTCCACGAGCCCGCCAGCTGCTCCAGCACCTCATGGTTCTCGTCGGGCGCCACGGCCTCCATCATGGCCGTCATCTGTTCGACGGTCGGATCCTGGGCGGCGAGCGTTCCCGCCAGGATGAGGCTGATTCCCGCCGCCAATCCGATGCTCGCGATCCTGCGTGCCATTTTGTTCCTCCGGTTGGGGTTCACTGGGCCCTGGCGGCCCGCAGCGTGCGGGCCACCGGAATGTCGCCCGAGCGCAGATCGCGCGGACGCGTCGGACCGCGCTCGGTCACGAGGACGTCGAGCGCCTCCCACTCGATCTCCTCGAAGTATGGGTTCGCGATCGTCAGCGAGCAGGTACGGATCGATGCCCGCCGTCGATCGATCGTCACGCTGCCGTCGATCACGTAGCCCTGTGCGCCGGACAGGATCGCGCCCGGAATCGGTTCGAACGCACTGTCGAGCGCGCTGACCCGCGCGTTGGGACGCCCGATCCGCGATCAGATTCATTCCACGCGCGCGGTCGAGGCGTCAACGCTGCAGGCGCTCGAACTGGTCAACGGCGAGATCTACACCCGTCGCCTCGCGCGCGGCGCGCGCCGCATGCTCGGCTGTGCGCTGTGCGGCGGAGAGTGGCTCTTCGGCCGTATTCTGTGTCCCGGCTGCTTCGAGCAGGATCCCGTGAAGCTCCCGTACTTCAAGAGCGAAAAGCACACGACGGTCCGCGTCGAAGCCTGCGAGACCTGCCACCGTTATGTGAAGTCACTCGACTTGTCGGAGGACGCGCGTCCGATCCCGGAGGTGGACGATCTCGTTTCGCTCTCGATGGACCTCTGGGCCGTTGAACAAGGTTTCGAGCGGATCGAGCCGGGCCTCGCGGGTCTGTGATGACCGACCACGAGCTCCTGGCAGCCCAGAAGGCACTTCGAAGCCGCTTCGACGATTTTCGCGCAGCTCTCGATCGCCGGGACGAAGCGGCTTTTCGGGTCGCGCTCGCCGATTTTCACGAGCATCTGCGCCGCTGGACCGCCACCGAGGAACGAGTTCTACTGCCGGCCCTTTCGCGAACGTCCTTCCCCGGACGCGATCCAAAACGGGAGCTCGAGCTCGAGTACGTGCAGATCCGGGAACTGACCCGCTACCTCCTCGCACAGATTGACGAGCGGGCGACGATCGCTGACGTGCTCGGCCTCGCCGAGAATCTCGGGCGGCGGCTCGCCGCCCACCAGTCCGAAATGGAGAAGGTCTACTACCCCACCGCCGCGACGCTCCTGACGCCGGAAGAGCGGCGCCTTCTGACCGAGGCGGCGCCGCCGGACTAGACCGTCGGGACTCAGCCCAGCTGGTTGGTTTCGAAGCCCGATCCCTCGGACGAGGGCCGAAGAGCATCATAGGCGGCAGCCAGGCGTTCCTCGGACCACCCGAGAAAGGCCCCTTCGCCGCGGTGAAACCGTTCTCCGGCCGAGCCGTCGACCCGGACGATCGCTCCTCCCCCTTCGTCGCAGGCGACGCAGAGTCGCCAGGCGGAGACGGTCACTGCACCTTCGCGCGTCCGGATCGGAAACCGGTCGAGAGAAAGGGTCCGAGAGTTCGTCACGCCCGCGATGGACTCGGCGGAGTCGCCGCTCTCGCTCGCCTCTTCGACCACCACTACCCTCCCCTCGTGTGCATCTCGAGGTGGGGATCTTTGCGCAGCGCTCCCGCCCCGAGCAGGGCCGACCGATCCAGGATCGCGAGCCGCTGCTCGGCGCCTCGATCGGCTCGCGGGCGCCAGCCCGCTTCGATCTGCGCGCGCAGCTGCTCCCGGGACGCGCCCGACCGGAGCGGTCCGCGCAGATCGATTCCGAGTCTCGCGTACAGGCAGAGGTACCACATCCCGTCGGCCGTCAGCCGGCTCCGGTCACAAGAACGGCAGAAGGGTGCGGTCGTCGAAGAGATGACGCCGAAGACGGTTCCGTCGGCGAGACGAAACCGTTCTGCGGGCGCCGAGGTGTCCTCGGAGAGCGGCACGATCGGGCCGAGGCGCCGGGCGATCAGGCCCAGTATCTCCGCGCGAGTGACCACACGGTCCATCGACCAGCGCGTGGCTCCTCCGACGTCCATGTACTCGATGAAGCGCACCTCGGCCCCGACGCTCCGGGCGTATTCGAGAAGCGCGATGAGCTCGTCGTCGTTGACTCCTCGGATCACCACCGAGTCGATCTTGACCGGAGAGAAGCCGAGCGTCGAAACTGCTTCGATTCCCGAGAGCACGCGCTCGAGCTCGTCGGACCGCGTCAGGGCCTGAAAGCGGTCCGGCCGAAGAGTATCGAGGCTGACGGTGACCCGATGAAGTCCGGCCTCCCGAAGCGCTCTCGCGTGATTCGCGAGAAGCACGCCGTTGGTCGTCAGCGCGAGATCCCGAATGGCGGGCTTCGAGGCGAGAAGCGTCACCAGCCGCGGCAAGTCGCGGCGCACGAGCGGTTCCCCGCCCGTCAGGCGTATGCGGTCGACGCCCAGGTCCGTAAAGGCGTCGACCAGCCGGTCCACTTCTTCGAAGTCGAGAACGTCCGCGCGGGGCAACCAGACGTAGTCCCTCTCCGGCATGCAGTACTGGCAGCGCAGATTGCAGCGATCGGTCACGGAGATCCGAAGGTTACGGAGCGGGCGCCCGAAGGAGTCGAAAAGGTCCACGAGTGAATTCTAACGGTGGCGCCCGTTCGCCGGGCAATTCACGGTAACTCGACAGGGCGGCCGGCGCGTCTCGACTACCACTTCGCGAAGATCCGCCGAATCTCCTGCTCTGCGACGCGCATGGCTTCTTCGGGGGTGGCCTCTTCTCGTGCAACCCGCGCGAACATCGTCGGAATCACGAAAGTATTGAAGACCTCGTCGATCGCGGCCGTCGCATATCCCGGATAGCCGACGTTCGTGGCCCAGTCGAGAACCGATCCGAGCACTTTGTACTTGTCGGGCGGATCGGCCTTCGGATCGATCGCGATCCTCTGCTGCAGGTCCGGGAGCGAGCCGGGATAGCTCGGAAAGTTGTAGGACTCGCCCTCCCGAAAGACGTCGGAGAAGTGATCGATCAAGTCGACGAGGAACTCCTTCGCCGCATCCGGGTTTTCCGCGAATTTCCAGACGACGTAGCAGTTCATGACGTGCTCGGAGGCGATCCGGCGCACCGGACCGGCCAGCGCCGGCGTCAGGCCGATCTTCTTCGACATCTCGGGGTTCTCGCGCTCGGCGGTCCGCGTGACCGAGATCGCGTTGCAGACGAAGGACGCCCGGCCCGCCAGGATCATCCGGTTGTTCGAGGACGGGTCCCAGGTGAAGACCTCCGGGGTCATCGTCTCCTTGTAAAGGGCCCGAACGAACTTCAGGGCCTCGATCGTCCCGCGAGAGTTGATCGCGACGCGGCCCTGTTCGTCCTGCTCGGCTCCCCCGAAGGACCAGAGCACCGCCCGCAGAGCCATGTTCGAGTCGATCTCCTGCGACAGGCCGATCCCCACCTGGTTTCCGAACTGGCGCTTGATCTTCGCGCCGCCGGTTCTCAGCTCTTCCCACGTGTCCGGACCCTTCGGGAATCCGACCCGTTCCCAGAGGTCCATTCGGTAGTTGCCGGGATCCGGAACGTACGAGTCGGAAAAGGCGAAGTACCTCCCGGTCTTCGGGTTGAAGGTCGACTTCTCGGCGAGCGGGATCATCTTCCCGTGCTTCTTCCCGACCGCGTCGACGACCTCGCGGTGGTCGATAACGTGTCTCTCATAGGCGGCCGGCGGCGACAGGAAAAGGAACAGGTCGTGCCCCTTGCGGGCCGCGACCTCGGCCGCTCCGCGCGCGGCGACCTCGGTGGAGGCCATGTGGTCCACGGTGACCTCGACGCCGTTCTTCTCGCCCCACTGCTTCGTGTAGATGCCGTCGAACCAGCGGTCGTACGCCGGGATGAAGTGACTCCACTGGAGGATCTTCAGCGTTTTCTTTCCGGGGGCGGGCTGCCGGCCGCGTCGCCCGCACGCGAGAGCGGGAAGCGCTCCCAGCGTGAGGGCCGCGCCCGCGCTCCGGACGAGCTCGCGACGCGAGATCTTCCGATTCGGGGACAGACCACGGTTTCCGGAGACGTTGTCGCCGCGCGGAAATCCCCGTCGGAAACCGTGGTCTGTCCCCATTTCGCGAAGCGGCGGAAGTCTATAATCGCGACCTCGAAGAACGGCTCCGGAGGATCCGGAGCGGGAGGTTTTTTGGCGGCCCTCGAACCCGGCACGGTGTTTCCGAAAATCGAGCTCGAGACGGAGACCGGCGCCCGGTTCGTTCCTCCCGACGGCGAAGCTCTCTACGGCTTTTTCAAGACGACCTGCCCGACCTCCGAGCTCGCGTGGCCGTACTTCGACCGGATCCGCCGAGCCGCTTCCGGAGCCGTCCCCGTTTTCGCGGTGTCGCAGGACGGCCGGTCGGAGACCGCGGCGTTCAACGAGCGCCTGGGCGTCCTCCTCCAGACGCTCTACGATGCGCCGCCCTGGAAGGCGTCGGCCGCGCTCGGGCTGACGAACGTCCCCACGTTCTTTCTCGTCGGGGCGGGCGGCCGGATCCGCGAGACCGTGGTCGGATTTCAGCGCCCGAGGCTCGAGGCCGTGGCGAAACACGCCGGCCGGCGCGCCGGACGCCCGTCGGTGCGGATTTTCCGGATCGGCGAGAACGTCCCCCTGATCGTCCCCGGATGAGAGTCCCGAAACGCCGGCGGGCAGCCGGCCGGCGAGCCGGATGACGAAGCCCCGGACGCTCGGTGAGCTCCAGGCGGCCGGGTACCGCCCGCGCAGCGTCAAGGAAGAGCTGCGCGGCAACCTCCGGCGTGCGCTCGCGGAGGGAAGGAACCCGTTCGACGGAATCCACGGGTACGAGCGCACGGTCCTTCCCGCGCTCCACAACGCCGTCCTCTCCCGCCACGACTTCCTCCTCCTGGGACTCCGCGGCCAGGCGAAGACGCGCCTGCTGCGGCTCCTCGTCGGCCTCCTCGACCCGGAGATCCCCACGATCGCGGGGAGCGATCTGAACGAAGACCCGTTCCACCCGATCACGAAGTTCGGCCGGCGGATGGTCGCCGAGCACGGCGCCGAAACCCCGATCTCGTGGATGCCGCGCGAGGAGCGGTACCGGGAAAAGCTCGCCACGCCCGACGTGACGATCGCGGACCTGATCGGCGACGTGGACCCCATCAAGGCGGCGACGGAGCGCCGGTCCTACTCGGACGAAGAGGTCATCCACTTCGGAATCATCCCGCGCACCAACCGGGGCATCTTCGCGATCAACGAGCTCCCGGACCTGCAGCCGCGGATCCAGGTGGGACTCCTGAACATCCTCGAGGAGCGCGACCTCCAGATCCGGGGCTTCCCGGTCCGCATACCGCTCGACATCCTGCTCGTGTTCTCGGCGAACCCGGAGGACTACACGAACCGCGGCAACATCATCACGCCGCTGAAGGACCGGATCTCGTCCCAGATCCTCACGCACTACCCGGACGACGTGAAGACGGCGGCGAGGATCACGGCTCAGGAGGCGTGGCTCGAGCGCGACGCCCATCCCGCGGTCGAGGTTCCGGAGTTCTTCCGCGAGCTCGTCGAGGAGATCGCGTTCGCCGCACGAGCGAGCGAGTTCGTCGACCAGTCGTCCGGAGTGTCGGCGCGGATGCCGATCTCCGCAGTGGAGATCCTCGCGTCGAACCTGGAGCGCCGCGGGCTCGTCCACGGGGAGCGGCACGTCTTCCCCCGGCTCTGCGACCTGCCGGCGTGCCTCCCCGCGATCACGGGGAAAGTCGAGATGGTCTACGAAGGGGAGCAGCAGGGCGCGGAGGTCATCGCCAAGAAGCTGATCGCGACGGCGGTCAAGAAGCTCTTCGACGCGCGGTTCCCGGCGCCCGACTCGGGGCGCCCCTCGCAGCGCCGCCGCCCCGCCGACGAGGACGACACGGACGAGCTGTCGATGCCGCGGCGGGCGCGCGCGATGGCGCCTCCGGAGAAGGTCCACCCGCTCTACGAGCCGATCCTCGAGTGGTTCGCGGCGGGAAACAAGATCACGCTCTCGGACGACTCCCCCTTTTCCGAGCACCTCGCGACCCTCGAGTCCGTCCCCGGACTGAAGAAGGCGGTCGAAGAGCACTTCGCCCCGGCGTCGGCCGAGGAGCTCGCGGTCGGCATGGAGCTCGTCCTCGAGGGCCTGACGCAGCACCTGAAGATCGCGCGCGAGGACCTGGACAGCCGGGTGTCCTACGGCGAGATGCTGAAGTTCAACCTGGTCCGGAGCCGGACGCCGAACTCGCCCTGACGGCCGGTGGCCGTCATCGGCACGCGAAGCCGAGCCGAGGTGAACGCCCACAGGTCCGACAGCTCGTCGATCGCGGCGGTCGCGGACGCGTAGCTGTGGCTGGCGTCGCGCGCCACGCGCAGCAGGATCGGTCGATCGCACTCCTGCGCCGCCTGGAGCGCGGCGGCGAACTTGTACGAGTGACTCGGCACGACGCGGTCGTCGTGATCCGCAACGAGCAGCAGCGTCGCGGGATAGCACCTGCCCTTCCGGACATTGTGCAGCGGCGAGTAGGCGCGGAGGTAACGGAACGCGGCCGGATCGTCGGGAGAGCCGTACTCCGGGATCCAGCCGGCGCCCGCCGTGAACCGGTGGTATCGCAGCATGTCGTGGTGCCCGGCGTTCGCGATCGCCACCGCGAAGAGGTCCGGGCGCTGGGTCGCGACCGCGCCGACCAGGAGCCCGCCGTTGGAATGTCCGTAGATCGCGAGCTTCCCGGCGGACGTGTAGCGCCGGGCGATCAGATACTCCGCGGCCGCGATGAAGTCGTCGAAGCTGTTCTGCTTCCGCTCGAGGCTGCCGGCGCGGTGCCATTCCTCGCCGTACTCCCCTCCCCCGCGGATGCTGGCCACGGCGTAGATCCCGCCCGACTCCAGCCAGAGCGCAACGTCCGGCCGGTACTGCGGGGTCATGACCGAGCCGTAACCGCCGTACCCGGTCAGCATCGTTGGATTCCGCCCGGTCAAGCGCAGGGACTTCTTCGCCGTGACGAACATCGGAACCCGCGCGCCGTCCTTCGACCGATAGAAGACCTGCCGGGTCTCGTAGGCCCGGGCGTCGAAGGTCGTCCGTGGCGGACGGAAAGGGCGGCTCACCCCGTTCGTCAGGTCGTACCGGTAGACCGTCTCCGGCAGAAGGTACGAAGTGAAGGAGTAGTAGAGCTCCCGCGCCGAGGGTCGCCCGTTCATCGGCCACCCGACCGCCCCGATCCCCGGAAGCGCGATCTCCCCCGCGGGTTTTCCGTCCAGAGTGAAGAGGCGCAGCCGGCTCTGGACGTCCCCGAGGTAATGCACGACGAGCCGGTCGCCGACGAGTGCGGCGTTGTCGATCACGTCGGCCGACTCGGGGACGACCGTGCGCGCCCCGGCCGCGGTCCCTTGCCGAAGGTCGAGAGCGATCACGCGGCGCCGCGGAGCCTCCCGATCGGTCACGGCGTAGAGGGTGTCCCCCACCGCGTCGATCGGGGTGTAGGCCGCCTCGCCGCCGGTCAGCGGCACGAGCCGGGCCGAGGGGCTGAGGACCCCGGTTTCTCCGAGGGGGACGGCATACATCCACGCGTTCGCTCCCCGCTCCGCGACGACGATCGCCCATCGGCCGTCGTCGGAGAGCATCGCGTAAAGCCAGCGGTAGTTCTCCCTCCACTCGTGGAGCAACCGGTCCTTCTCCGGCGGCCGGCCGAGCACGTGGTAGTAGAGCTGCTTCACGATCCGCGCGGTGTCCGGCGCGTCTGCCGGATCCGCCGACGTCGAACGCTTGTAGAAGAAGCCGCGGGCGTCCTTCGTCCAGCAGATGCCACCGCCGACGACGGTATCGGGGAGATCGCGATCCGTTGCGAGGTCTCGAACGCGCGTCTCTCCGGCGTCCGCGCCGCCCTTCGAGACCGAATAGGCGAGCCGGCGCCCGTCCGGCGACACGACGTAGTCCCCGACCGCGACCGACCCGTCCGGCGAGATTCGCTGGGGATCGAAGATGAGGCGCGGCGCGCCTTCGGGCCCGTCCTGCTCGTACAGGGCGGGCTGCTGCTGCAGGCCCGGGTTCTCCGTGAAGAAGAGGCGACCGGCCTCGCGCCAGGGCACTCCGGTGGCGCTCGCGTTCCACAGGGTTGTCAGCCGGCGCCGGATCGCATCTCGCTGCGGAATCCGGTCGAGATACGCCCGCGTGAAGGCGGTCTGTTCCTTCACCCATCCGGCGGTGTCTCGACCGTCGAGCTGCTCCAGCCAGCGGTACGGATCCGCGATCTTCGTGCCGAAGTGATCCTCGACGACGGGGTCGCGGCGTGTCGCCGGATACGGCGGGGTCTCCCCGTCGGTCCCATCCGGGCGAATGGACGCGGCGAGGATCAGGATGACGAGAAGGTCGCGGCGGATACGGAGAGCATAGCGGGTCCGACGGCAGCGAGCGATCCCGCCCGGGACCTGATAGTTTCCGCCGGATGCCGGTCTTCCGCAGGCGCGTCCTCGACGGCGAACCCGTCCTCGGCTGCTTCCTGACGTGGCCGTCGAGCGGCGTCGTCGAGCTCGCGGGGCTCGCCGGGTTCGACTTCGTCCTCATCGACGTCGAGCACGGGTTCTTCTCGATCGAGTCCGTGGCGGCAATGGTTCTCGCGGCCGACGCCGCGGGGATCGCGGCGGTCGTGCGGCCTCCGACCGCCGTGTCGGAACATCTCGGCCGGTACCTCGACGCCGGAGCGGCGGGGACGCTTCTCCCCCGCGTCGAGAGCGCCGCGATGGCCCGGGCCGCCCTCGACGCCCTGAAATTCGCCCCGGAGGGAAAGCGCGGCCTGGGCGGCGTGCGGGCGAACCGCTACGCCACGATGCCGCTCGCGGACTTCGTCCGGCGCGCGAACGACGAGACGCTGGTCGCAGTCCAGATCGAACGGGAAGGCGCGCTCGCCGAGCTCCCGGCGCTCGCCCAACTCCCCGCGGTCGACGTGCTCTTCGTCGGCCCCAACGACCTCTCGCAGGCTCTGGGCTCTCCGGGCGATACTTCGTCGGAGCGCTACCGCTCGGCTCTCGAACGCATCGCCTCCGAGGCGGCGCGCGCCGCCAAGACCGCGGGGATCATGGTCGCCAATCGCGACCAGATCCCGGCGCTTCGCGATCTCGGCTACCGCTTCTTCACGACGAGCGACCGCGCGCTCGTGCTCGAATCGGCAAAGAGGTGGCGCGAGGCGGTCGGCGGACGCGGCTGACGGTGAGCGCGCGCCCGCGAGCGGCGCCCTACTTCTTCTTCTCCTCCGGGTAGTACTTCAGCCAGGTCACGTCGACTTCCTTGGCATGTCTCTTCTCCTTCTCGGCGATGAGCCACTCTCCCCGCCCGTTCTGCGTCACGGCGCCCTTCTTGGGCAGCTTCTCGTTGTGACAGTAGAGGCAGTTGTCCGACGGAAAGCCCAGCTCCTTCGCTTTTTTCTGCATGGGCATCGTGGCCGTCGAGGACGCGGTCAGCGCGATCCATCCGGCCGAGAACAGAACGAGCGCGGTCGCGGCGAGGCGCGAGTCGGGTTTCTTCATCTCCGATCCTCCGTGTTCGGCAGGGTCGCGTCCCTGCGCGTGAATAGAGCCTACTCCGCGGGTTCGCGCGTCGAACGCTCCCGTTCGCGGATCCGGACCACCAGCGCCGCGATCGACAGCAGGATCAGCCCGAGAGAGATGAACAGTCCCCGGCGTCGGAAGTCGCGCTCCTTCAGGCGCGCCTCCCCGCCGGTGGCGGCCCCGCGGGCGACCTTCAGGCCTTCCGCCACCGCTGCGTGAACCGCCGACGGGCGGAACAGGTGGACGTCGGCGCGCGCCTTCGTCAGGGCGTTCGTCGCGGCGACGAGGTCGAAGCGGACCTTCGAAACCTCCATCCCCGCCTCCGCCGCACGGTCGGCCAATTGCGTGGCGCGCCGGATCTCGCGGTCGAGCCCGACGAGATCCGAGTGCATCTCGGCCGCCGCCCGCGCGCCCTTCGAGTCCGCCTCGTGACAGCTCGAGCACTTGCTCTCGGCCCCGTCCGCGAGGAACGCCTCGGTCGGCTTCACGATCTCGTGGTTTTCGTGACAGGCCACGCAGCCGGGGAGGCCCATCTCCTTGAACGGTTCCCAGTGGGGCGAGAGCTTGAACTGATCGGCGAAGGTCACGTGGCAGGTGCCGCAGACGTTCGCGACCGAGCCGACCTCGGGCGGCACCGCGCCATGGTTCCCGTGGCAGGAGTTGCACGTCGGGGCGGACAGGTCCGCCTTCTCCACCCGCGCGCGGTAGTGCACGCTGCGGGACCACTTCTCGTACGGGTCCGAGGGGAGCTGGTGCGCGGCCATGAGCGCGGCGTTTCCGTGGCAGTGGTTGCAGGTCTGGGCGATCTTCGTCGGCGACACGGGAGAGCGCGAGTCCTTCACGGGCTGAATTCCGTGCGCGCCATGGCAATTCGCGCACTCGGCGACCGTCGTGTCGCCTCTGGCGAGCGCCTTGCCGTGGCCGCTCGTCCGGTACTCGGCGAGCTGGTCGATCCTCTGGGAGGGGTCGTACTGCTTCATGAGCGCCGCGTCGGAGTGGCACTTTCCGCACAGCTCCGGGATCTCGCGCGGCTTCGGCTTGCCGATGAAGCCCTTCGCCGGATCGTGCGCTTTCTCCTGGTCCTCCTGCCTCCCGTCGCCCCCGTGGCAGAACACGCACGTGAAGCCGGCCTTCGCGTGAACGTCGTCGGCGAAGAGCTTCGCGGGGGGCGTGATCCTCGGGTCCTCCAGGGCGGTGTGGCAGTCGACGCAGCCGTTGATCGCCGGGGGCGGCTTCGGGGGCGCCTGCCCGCCGGCTTCCGGCGTCGCGAGAGAGAGCAGGAGGAGGACGACGAACCCCCTCATGGCTTCGCCTCTCCCGGAACCGGCAGGAGCGCGAGCACGGTCAGTATGGCGGCGGCCGCGAGCACGACCAGGGCGGCGACCACGATGCCGCGCTTGCCGCGCGGGTCGAGCCAGGGAACCGCGAGGAGGCCGGCCCCGAGCGCTCCGAAGAAGAGCACGCCCAGGGTCTCCCCGGGGATTCCGAAAATTTTCGCCGGAAGGTACTTCAGGCCCTGGAACATCCAGAGGAAATACCACTCCGGACGGATTCCGGCGGGCGCGGGCGCGAACGGGTCCGCCTTGACGCCCAGCTCCCACGGGAAGAACGCGGCGAGCGCCGCGAGAAGCCCGACCGCCGCGAGCCAACCCACCATGTCGCGCATGAGGAAGTCCGGGACGAAGGAGATGCTGCGGCGGGTTTTCCCCTCCACCGAGCGGGGAACGCTCATCCCGTGCCTCTGAACGAGGAGGAGGTGCGCCCCGAGAATCAGCGTCGAGATGGCCGGCAGGATCGCGACGTGAATGCCGTAGAACCGGGAGAGCGTCGCGCCGCTCACGTCCGAACCCCCGCGCATGATGCGCGAGAGGAGGTGGCCGATGACCGGGATCTGCGCGGGGACGTCGGTTCCCACCTTCGTCGCGAAGAACGCCAGCGTGTTCCACGGCAGGAGGTAGCCCGAGAACCCGAACCCGAGCGCGAGGAAGAGAAGCAGCACGCCCGTGACCCACGTCATCTCTCGCGGCGCAAGGTAGGCCTTCAGGAAGAAAACCGAGATCAGGTGTGCGAAGACGACACCGACGAAGAGGTTCGCCCCCCACGAGTGGATCGAGCGAATCAGCCAACCGAACGGAACGTCGGCCATCATGTACTGGACGCTCTCGAACGCCTCGGCCGCGCTCGGCCGGTAGTAGAGGAGAAGGAGGATGCCGGTGGCGACCTGGACGAGAAAGAGGAACAACGCCATCCCGCCGAGGTAATAGAAGATGGTGTAGCGGTGAACCGGGACGCGTTTCTTCGCCGCGAGGTGCGCGAGGTCGTCCCAGCCCAGCCGGTCGCGCGCCCAGGCGTGCAGCCGGCTCTCCCCGGGCGCCCGGGGC
>Ga0209983_1000183_pt1 | contig 12121 bp, 10 predicted proteins | sample InoplaM1SPM_FD_187590 | JGI IMG/M metagenome (GOLD analysis project Ga0209983, IMG submission 187590) | Arabidopsis thaliana rhizosphere microbial communities from the Joint Genome Institute, USA, that affect carbon cycling - Inoculated... | ecosystem: Host-associated > Plants > Roots >...
CAAACGCGCGCCATGGCCTTGATCGCCTCGACCGGGTACTCGCCCGCAGCGCTTTCTGCGGACAGCATCACGGCGTCGGTGTAGTCGAGCACGGCGTTGGCTACATCCGACACCTCGGCGCGGGTCGGCATCGGATTCTGGATCATCGACTCCATCATCTGCGTCGCGGTGATGACGATCTTGTTGTTGCGGCGCGCGTGCAGAATGATTTTTTTCTGGATGCCGACCAGCTCGGCGTCGCCTATTTCTACGCCGAGATCGCCACGCGCAACCATCACGCCATCGCTGGCGCGGATCAGACCATCAAGCGCCTCGTCATCGGCCACGGCTTCTGCGCGCTCGATCTTGGCGATCAGCCAGGCGCTCGAGCCGGCTTCGTCACGCAGGCGACGGGCCAGCTCCATGTCCGCGGCGTCGCGTGGAAATGAGACTGCCAGATAGTCGAGATTCATGTCGGCGGCCAGCTTGATGTCGGCCTTGTCCTTCGCGGTCAGTGCGGGTGCGGTCAGACCGCCGCCGCGGCGGTTGATGCCCTTGTGGTCAGACAGCGGGCCGCCAATGAGTACGGTGCAATGCAGCTCATCGGCCGTCGTGTTGTCGACCCGCATCACGACACGGCCATCGTCGAGCAGCAGTTCGTCACCTACGCGGCAATCCTTGACGAGGTCCGGGTAGTCGATGCCCACCACGTCTTGCGTGCCGGCATCACGTGGATGGGTGACCGAAAAGCGGAAGTGATCGCCTTCAGCCAGCTCGATGCGCTTGTTGGCGAATTTGGCGATGCGGATCTTCGGACCCTGCAGGTCGCCGAGCAATGCGACGAAGCGGCCATGCTTGGCGGCAATGTCCCGTACCAGCTGCGCCCGGTTACGGTGCTCGTCCGGCGTTCCGTGGGAAAAGTTCAGGCGCGCGACATCCAGGCCGGCGACGATCATTTTTTCCAGCACCTCGGGCGAGCTGGAGGCCGGGCCCAGGGTGGCGACGATTTTGGTGCGGCGCGAGATCATTCAATGCTCCTCTTTCAGAATGGGCCGGAGGCTACTATGCGATGCGGCTGTAGTCATCGTTGGCTTGCACTACTCTTTGCGCTTCAAACCGGCCTGGTTCAGTCATGGTGGGCGCTGCGCCACCTGTCGAAACAGCTGTAGTTTTCGCTGTCGCGGTCGATAGCCCTGCTACGGAGGAAACCTGCCCATGCGTACATTTGCCGTACTTTTTCTAGCAACCCTGAGCGTAGGCTGCAGCAGTCGAAGCGCTTTGGACCGTCATCTCGACGCCGCGTATCAGTATTACCAGGCCGGTGATTGCGAGCGGGTCATGCTCGAACTGTCCCAGGCCGAGCGTCGCAACCGTCCGCGGGCGGATTTGCAGCCGGAGATCTCGCTCTTGCGTGGCCAATGCCTGGAGCGCCAAGGCTTGTTCGTCGACGCAGCGCAAACCTATCGCTTCATTCAGACCCGCTATCCGGCCAGCGAATACGCGTATCGCAGCCGCGCCAGGCTGGAGACGCTGCGTCAGCTGGGGCACTATCAGCCGGACGAGGCGGCGGTCGCGCATCCTGCTAAACCCTGAGCCGCGCCGCTCGACACTGACCGAACCGGGAAGGACCCCATGCGTACTGCGACCGTTTTCATGCTGATCCTGTGTGGCGCGCCGTTGGCGGTCGCGGATATCTATCGCTGGGTGGATTCCAACGGCCAGGTTCATTTTGGTGCCGAGCCGCGTCCCGGAGCGGAACAGGTTGACGTCCGGCCGCAGGTCGTCGAGCGCGACGAGGCGACACGCGAGCGCGAGGCGCGCACCGAGCGTTTCTTCGAGGCGCGTCGGCAAGAGCAGCAGGCAGCCGACCGGGCGGCCGATGAATCAAGCGCCAGGCGCGCTCAGGCCTGCTCGGGCTGGAGGCGGGAGCTGGCTGGGCTATCACGCGGCGGGCGGTACTTTCGTGCCGATGCAAAGGGTGAGCGCGTCTACTACAGTGATGAGGAGATAGAGACCGCACGGCGGCAGTTGGCCAGTCGTATCAGTCAGAACTGCAGCTGAGCGGGCGCTCTTAGTCGCGGCGATCATTATTGGCGGCAGGCGCGGAACCGATGAACATGCTCAATCAACGCAGTATCCAGCGGCACCAGTTGCCCTATTACCTGAACGTCTTCAATCGCTTTACCGACAAACCGCTCGGCTTCATCGGAAACCTGTCGGAGTCCGGTCTGATGCTCATCAGCCCATATCCGATGATGACCGAGGCAAAATTCGAAATGCGTTTGAAAATTCCGGGGCAGCACGGCCAATTGCGCTACGTCGATTTCAGCGCAACATGCCGCTGGTCGCGTGAGGACGTGACGCCCGGCAGCTTTGATTCGGGCTTTGTACTGAGCTCGCCGCCAGCCGAAATTCGCCACATGATCGACGTTCTCCATCACTACTTCAGCTTCCGCCCTACGTCGAACATCCCGCCGGCGCGCCTGCCGCGCACCGAAGTGCCGTCAAGCCGCGCTGCCGATCAGGATCGCTGCCACGGCAACTGATTGATACCTGACGCGCAGCTCTTGCCCACCCTTCAGATCATCCTGTTCGTTATCGCCGGGGCCCAAGTCGCTCATCCACAACCAACCAGGCGGCCGGAACGGCCACGGGCGCCGGCTCGCCTGAGCGTTGGACTCCGGCTCAGTCGGTTTAGACTGTCGCCAGGACAAAAGGGAGGCTCCTGTGACATCCAGCATTTTCTGGTACGACTTCGAAACCACCGGCATTTCCCCTCGTTGCGACCGGCCCTTGCAAGTAGCCGGTATTCGCACCACTGAAGATCTGGAGGAAATCGGCGAACCGCTGAACATCTATTGCCGCCTCAGCGATGACATCCTGCCGCATCCGGCGGCGTGTCTGGTGACAGGCATCAGCCCCTCGACCTTGACCGAAAAGGGGCTGGGCGAGGCCGAGTTCATCACCCGGCTGCATGACGAGCTGGCGCAGCCAGGTACGTGCGGTGCCGGTTACAACACGCTGCGTTTCGACGACGAGGTGCTGCGCTATGGGCTCTACCGCAACTTTTTCGATCCCTACGCCCGCGAATGGCAGGGCGGCAACAGTCGCTGGGACCTGATCGATCTGGTCCGTACCGCTTATGCGCTGCGTCCAGAAGGGTTCGTCTGGCCAGAGGAAGAGGGCCGTGTGACGTTGAAACTCGAACGCCTCAGCGCGGCCAACGGGCTTGAACATCTGCAGGCGCACGATGCGCTGTCGGACGTGCGCGCCACCATCGCACTCGCTCGACTCCTGCGCGACCGGCAACCGAGGCTCTATCGGTATCTGTACAACCTTCGGCGCAAAAGCGCGGTGATCGAGCAGATCGAACTGCTACGGCCGATGGTGCATGTGTCCGGGCGCTTCTCAGCGGCGCGACATTACCTGTCGGTCGTCCTGCCGCTGGCCTGGCATCCTCGCAACCGCAACGCCCTGATCGTCTGTGATCTGAGCGCCGAATGTTCGCCACTATGGGAAGAGTCGGCCGAAGAACTGCGCGAGCGGCTCTACACCCGCCGCGAGGAGCTGGGCGACAGGCTACCGACGCCGCTCAAGTTGGTGCACGTCAACCGTTGTCCCGTGCTGGCGCCCATGGCTGTTCTGCGCCCGTGCGATATCGAGCGATTGGGTCTGGACCTCAACACCTGTGAATCGAAGGCCGGCGAGATGCGCAATCGCCAGGCGCAATGGAGCGGCAAGCTCGCCGAAGTTTACGAGGACAGCGGATATGTCGGCGCTGGTCCGGATGATCCCGAACAGCAGCTTTACGACGGGTTTCTAGGAGAGCGGGACCGCCGTCTGTGCGACCAGGTTAGAAATATTTCGCCGTCACGCCGGGCGATCGAATTGCCGCCTTTCGATGACGCACGGTTGCCGGAACTGCACTTTCGCTACCGCGCCCGAAACTTTCCTGAGAGCCTGTCGGCAGCTGAGCAACAGCGCTGGCAGATGTTTTGTCGTCAGCGCCTGATCTCACCGGAGTACGGCGCGCCAAACACACTTCAACAGTTCGAAACGGATATGCGTGCACTCTTCGACGGCGTCGGGCCGGAGCAGCAGGCGCTTCTGCAACAGTGGGCCGCTCATGCCAGCGAGCTGCGAGAACGCTACGACTGCTGACTCTGTTTGGGGCATAAAAAAACCATCTGAAGCGACATGTAGAGATGTGGCTGCAGATGGTTTCAGGGGTGGCGTGGTAACTCAGCCAAGCGGGGCGTGTTTTCAGCCCAGCAGAGTGGCCCAACCTTCGACTTCGTCAGAGCCCCACTGCGCTTTCCATTCTTTCAGCGTCTTGTGATTACCGCCTTTGGTTTCAATCACTTCACCGTTATGGGGATTCTTGTATTGCTTCACGCGGCGGGCGCGCTTGCTGGTTGGTGCTGGCTTAGCGGCGCGCGGCGCCTTGCTGTTCCGGGCATCCGGATCGAGCAAGGCAATGATGTCGCGCAGGGACTTCTGATACTCGCCCATCAGCTCGCGCAATTTACCTTCGAACTCAAGCTCTTTTTTAAGCTTGTCGTCAGCGGAAAGAGACTTCAGGCGTTCCTGGAGTTCCTTGATTGCTTCTTCAGTGGCGCGGTATTCATTGATTAGCGACATGTGACTTCCTTGGTATAGGTGTTGAACGCAAGTGCTGGTGATGATAGACAGCCATAAACAACAAGTAAATATAACAATGATTAAAGTCAGTGAAGTGTTTCGCAACAGAGCGTTGCGTTGTCCAACGGTAAGTTCGGTGGCCAAACCTGGGCGCAACGCCTTTTATCTTTGAATGCGCAATCGAACAAATTGCACGTCGGCTGGCGCGTGCGGCGCTAATCCCCATGACGGGGGCAGGGCGATCACAATAACCACGTCGAATTCATGGATTCCGCCAATGGGTTTTGCGCCGTCGCCGCGTCGACGGGCAACGACGCTATAACCGCGCACCGCCTTTGATAAGTGTTTGTGGACTTGTTCGCTGCGCTAGAATGCGCGTCTTTAAATGGCAGGAGTCACTTTTGATGCGCACGTTCAGGCTGGTTATTGCCTGCCCCGATGGCGTTGGCATTGTTGCCAAGGTCAGCAATTTTCTCGCCACTTACAATGGCTGGATCACCGAAGCCAACCATCACTCGGACCACCAGAGCGGTTGGTTTTTCATGCGTCACGAAATTCGCGCTGATTCGCTGCCGTTCGATCTCGATGGTTTTCGCCAGGCGTTCGCCCCGATTGCACGGGAGTTCTCCATGGAGTGGCGGGTCACCGATTCAGAGGTCCGCAAGCGCGTCGTGCTGATGGCCAGCCGCGAATCGCACTGCCTGGCCGATCTACTGCATCGCTGGCACAGCGGCGAGCTGGATTGCGACATTCCCTGCGTGATATCCAATCACGACGACTTGCGCAGCATGGTCGAATGGCATGGCATCCCGTATTTCCACGTGCCGGTCGAGCCGGGGCGCAAGGAGCAGGCCTTCGCCGAGGTTTCGCGCCTGGTGCGCGAGCAGCGGGCCGATGTGATTGTGTTGGCCCGCTACATGCAAATTCTCCCCGCTGAACTCTGTGAAGAGTTCGCGCAGCGGGTGATCAACATTCATCACAGCTTTCTGCCATCGTTTGCCGGCGCCAAGCCCTACCATCAGGCGTCCCTGCGCGGCGTCAAGCTGATCGGCGCGACCTGCCACTATGTCACCGAAGAGCTGGACGCCGGTCCGATCATCGAGCAAGACGTGGTGCGTGTCAGTCACCGAGACAGCATCGAAGACATGGTCAGGCTCGGCAAGGACGTCGAAAAAATGGTGCTCTCACGCGGGCTGCGCTATCACTTGCAGGAGCGCGTGCTGGTGCACAGCAACAAGACCCTGGTGTTCAACTGAGCGCCGCGCCCCGGTGCAGGAGCGAAAGGTGGACGATCCATTGGCAAAAGCCGGCGCCAGCGCTCCACCTGTAATCGGCAGCGGTTGCACGCAGCGTTACGATCCCGACTATCTGCATGCCGCGCTCGGCACCGATTTTCCAGGCGCGCGTGCGCTTTGGGCACGTTATCGTTTGGGTGACGACCCGGTTGCCGACACGCCAGTGGTCGACGATGCGCAAGACTGACGCAACCGAACCGCCGGGCCAGTCTCCGGCCGGCTCGCTTATGGAGATGCCGGATGGCCGATGAAAACCGTTTTGTATTGGGTGCCGACACCAACGGTGAACCCGACACGCATCCGCTTCGGTTGATCAACCGTCACGGTTTGATCGCGGGCGCAACGGGAACCGGCAAGACGGTAACGTTGCAGCGCCTCGCCGAGCAGTTCAGCGACGCGGGAATCGCCGTTTTCGCCGCGGATATCAAGGGCGATCTATGCGGGCTTGGCGCAGCTGGTGCGCCCCAGGGAAAGATTGCGGAACGCGTCGCCAGCATGCCCTGGCTCGACTATCGCCCACAGGCCTATCCGGTAACCCTTTGGGACGTGTATGGCGTCAGCGGTCATCCGCTGCGCACGACCCTGACCGAGATGGGGCCGTTGCTTCTGGGTAGCCTGCTGGAGCTGACCGACAGCCAGCAGGCTGCGCTCTACGCCGCTTTCAAGGTGGCCGATAAAGAAGGGCTGTTGCTGCTCGATCTGAAAGATCTCAAAGCGCTGCTGGGCTATCTCAAGGAGACTCCTGCTGCATTGGGAGACGATGCCGCATTGATGACCAGTGCCTCGTCCCAGGCCTTGCTACGCCGCCTGGCGACCCTTGAGCAGCAAGGCGCTGAGGCGTTGTTCGGTGAGCCTGCGCTGGCACTGGACGATTTGCTGCAGCCCGCGCCTGACGGGCGCGGCAGGATTCATTTGCTCGACGCCAGCCTGCTGGTCCATCAGGCGCCGAAGGTCTACGCGACCTTTCTGCTGTGGCTGCTGGCGGAACTCTTCGAGCAGTTGCCCGAGCGTGGCGATGCGGAGCGCCCACTGCTGGCCTTGTTCTTCGACGAGGCGCACCTGTTGTTCAATGACACTCCGAAAGCGCTACGCGATCGGCTTGCACAGGTCGTACGGCTGATTCGCTCGAAAGGAGTAGGGGTCTATTTCGTTACCCAGTCGCCGGCGGACTTGCCCGACGAGATCCTGGCGCAACTGGGATTGCGTGTTCAGCACGGCTTGCGAGCCTACACGGTGAAGGAGCAGAAGGCCTTGCGCGCTGTTGCCGAGGGATTCCGGGCCAATCCGGCATTTTCTACGCTGGATGTGTTGTCCGCTCTCGGCATCGGCGAAGCGCTTGTTGGCGGGCTCGAAGAAAAGGGCACGCCCGCCATGGTTCAGCGCGTGGCGGTCGCGCCGCCGCAGTCGAGGGTCGGTCCGCTCGATGAAAACGAAAGGCGCGCGTTGATCAATGGCTCTGCGTTGCGAGCCCGTTATGACAAGGCGGTTGATCGCGAGTCCGCTTACGAACTGCTTTCGCAACGCACGAACCAGAAGCCAGCCGAGCCGCACACGCCGGCTTCGTCGTTACAGAACGAACTAGGTGAGGCGCTTGGCGACCTGGCCGGCCGCATGGTCAAGACCGCCATGCGTCAGGCTGCCTCTCAGCTGGGCAGACAACTCGCGAGAGGGCTGATGGGGTCGTTACTCGGTAAAAGTAAATGAGGTGGATCCGGTCGTCATCGCCTTGAGCAGTCGGCTCGACAAGCGAGTATTTACTCGCTGTCGTTTGCCTGTTGCGCCAGTTCGCGTTCGATCTTTTCCAGTTCCTTCTGAAACACCTGATCGTGGATCGTTTGTTTTTTACGCCACGGCTTCTTATCGGGATCGGGCTGCGCGGCGTAGGTTGTTATTTCGCCGCCATAAACGTTCTTGAATCGGTTGGCCTGCTTTTCCAGCTCAACGCGTAGTTGTTCTTTTGTCACTCTGAAGTTTTTCCTGTTTTTCCATGCGCGCACTAAGGAAGTCGGCGGGTGCCAAGTGCGAAAGCGGTAGGGAGTCGAAGCGTGTTTGGTTGTTTCAAAGTCGCCTGCAGCTTTGTAAGCGAACATGCGCGCGCGTGCAAGTGGGGAAATCTGACAACCCGACGCTTTGTCACTCAGTTATTTAGCGATCGATGCGTCCGGTGTCTGTTCAATCGGAATCAAGACAGCACCTGCAAAAAGGACCGGACATCGGGACTGCTATTGAGACGCCGCGAAGCTTTCTAAATATCTGCCATGCGGGCGTTCGCTCAGGCATAAAAAAACCGCGCCACAAACGGCGCGGTTTTCTTTGAACTCTCGAATCAACGAGTGGATTGGCTTGTTGTGCTCTCTGGCGCGCGGCCATACACGTCGTCCAGGCGCTCGATGTCATCTTCGCCGAGGTAACTGCCGGACTGCACTTCGATAATTTCCAGCGGGATTTTTCCTGGGTTGGCCAGTCGATGTATCGAGGTTACCGGAATATAGGTCGACTGGTTTTCAGTGAGCAGGAACGTTTTGTCGTTGCAGGTAACCTGCGCGGTACCGGATACGACGATCCAGTGCTCGGCACGGTGATGATGCATCTGCAGCGATAGCTGGGCGCCGGGGTTCACACAGATGCGCTTGACCTGGAAGCGACCGCCCATGTCAACCGAGTCGTACCAGCCCCACGGGCGATATACCGCGCAGTGATTGTGAGTTTCCGGGCGCTTCATGGCGTCCAGCTTGTTCACCAGCTTTTTGACGTCCTGAACCTTATCCTTGTGGGCGATCATGGTCGCGTCTTTCGTTTCGACCACGACGATGTTGTCCAGGCCGACCACGGTCACCAGTTTGCCGTTACCGTGAATCAAGCAGTTGCGGCTGTCCTCGACGATAACGTCGCCACGGGACACGTTGCCGTTCTCGTCTTTTTCCAGCACATCCCAGAGTGAGGACCAGGAACCCACGTCGCTCCAGCCGGCCGACATCGGGACGACGCACGCCAGTTCGGTTTTCTCCATCACAGCGTAGTCGATCGAGTTGTCCGGGCAGCAGGCGAAGGTTGCCGGATCGATGAGCAACTCCGTGCCGTTCTTGATGCTGCGCTCCAGCGCAACCCAACAGGTGTCGTAGATATCCGGATCGTGCTTCTTCAGCTCATCCAGGAACACACTGGCGCGGAACAGGAACATGCCGCTGTTCCAGTAATAGTCGCCGGAATTGACATATTCCTGAGCGCGCGCCTCGTCCGGCTTTTCGACGAACTGGGTGACGCGGTTGACGCCTTCCGGCAGTCCGTGGCGCTCGTTATGGTCGCACTTGATATAGCCGTAGCCGGTCTCCGGGCTGGTGGCTGGAATGCCGAACAGCACCATGCCGCCGTTTTCAGCCGCATTGGTGGCCAGGGCGAGCGAGCGCTGGAAGGCTTTGTGATCTTCGATGACATGATCGGCTGGCAGCACCAGCAGGAGTTCGTCACGGCCGTCGGCGATCAGTTTCATCGCTGCGATGGCAATGGCCGGCGCTGTGTTGCGGCCGAATGGTTCGAGCATCAAACCCTGGGTTTCGAGTTTGCGTGCGGCCAGTTGCTCCTTGACGATGAAGCGATGCTCCTTGTTGCAGACCAGGAGTGGCGGCTGCATGCCGTCAAAGGCGAGGCGCTCGATAGTCTGCTGGAACAGCGTCTGCTCGGCCGTCAGCGCAAGGAACTGCTTGGGGAATGCCTTGCGCGAAAGAGGCCAGAGTCGCGAACCGCTACCGCCTGAGAGGATCACCGGAATCATGTTGTTTCTCCTGAATCGTTGAGAAGGGGAGGTCTTCTTGTCCATGTTTGGCGGCACAGCGCCCTGTGCTCGCTTATTGCAGGGCAGGGCTTCTAGACACCGGGTGTCGACAAGACCCTTTTACCAACGCAGCTGCCGGTCGCAACGCCAGCGGCGTACTTCGCGCCTGGACGTCGAGCTGTTATCTGTTGCCGCATTTCGGCAATGCCAATGGCCGCTGCGCGACTACTAGCGAAGCGAGTGATGGTCTGTGGGTGGGCGGAGCATCGGTCGAGATGCGCTGATGCGAAACACGCGGCCTTGACGCTGCAAGGGCGTCTCGGGAATGACTGCAAAAGAGACGAAGCCCTCCGTGCAGGTTGCGACGGCCGACCGAGCGGCGCATGTGCCAGCCGTTGGCTACTGCTCAGGCTGACAATTGAAAAACGATGATTTTGTTGCCACTGCACGTTCATGTGCGACGTCCCTTTCCATCTGGAAATGCCGGTACGCGCTTATGATGCGTAGGCCAACTGATAGTTCCCTCGGCCCTGGCCGTTGATCGGAGAGTTTTTTCTACCCGTGAAACCAAGCGCCAGAGCGTGCGGTCAGGCGCCGGTTTGCTGGATAGCCGGCGATGGAACAGGGGAGTCTGGAAAGGTCCCGGCCGTTGCGATCGCCGGAAAGACGGGAGGCGCGCCTCCGCGCTGGCAGGCGAGGGGAGGCGAAATCAGGACTGTTCGTCGCGTAGAAATACCAGCCGGTCTATCGACGAATCGCGCTGACTGTAACGATAGCCATCGTAGGAAAACGCCCGAAGCTGTTCCGGCTGTTCGATGCGCTCCTTGATCACGTAGCGAGTCATCAGTCCGCGCGCCTTCTTGGCGTAGAAACTGATGATCTTGTACTGGCCATTCTTCATGTCCTTGAAATCGACATCGATGACCCGCGCCTTCAGGGCGCTGCGCTTGACCGCGCCGAAATATTCATTCGAAGCGAGATTGAGCAGCACATCGTCCCCTTGCGCAGCCAACGCCGTGTTGAGCCAGCCGCTGATTCGCTCGCCCCAGAATGCATAGAGATCCTTGCCGCGCGCGTTGCTCAGCTTGGTGCCCATCTCCAGCCGGTAGGGCTGCATCAGGTCGAGTGGGCGCAAGACGCCATACAGTCCGGAGAGAATGCGCAGGTGCTTTTGTGCGTAAGCCAGGTCTGGCTCTGAGAAGTCGCTGGCATTCATTCCGGTGTAAACGTCGCCCTTGAACGCAAGGAGCGCCTGTTTGGCATTGTCTGGCGTGAAGTGTTCGCTCCAGCTGCCGTAGCGGGCGACATTGAGCGCGGCGAGCTTGTCGGACAGATGCATGAGCTCGCTGATTTGCTGAGGCGACAGCGTGCGCAACTGCTCGATCAACTGTTCGGCGTGTTCGAGATGCTCGGGTTGGGTGAAGCGTTGGGTGGTCGGTGGGGTGTCGTAATCCAGGGTCTTGGCCGGCGAAATCACCATGAGCATGCATCGGTCTCCTTTGACGAGCGCTGATTCTAGGCGGTACGGCACGCCCGGCTCCACCTATGGAACCGATTCGTATCAGTTGGGTTTGCCAATGCAGGCGAGCTTAGGGGCATGGCGGAGCGGGGCGTCCGGTGTCATTACCTTGCGACGAGGCTGGCCTGACGAAGATGCTGCCAGCGCGCCCGAGAGCGGATCGGTGCGACATGCGTACGCGAGGGCTTTGAGGCTAGCCGCCAACCGGACCGGCGCCAAGCGCCCCTCGTCGTATCGATAAAAAAAAGCTCGCCAGAAGGAAAAAGACTTTTTCCTGTCATCAATTTTGCGCTATTACAAAACCAAGACCGCCGAAACCTGCGTCACAGGTGGCGGCCTCTGGGTGGCCCCAGGCCCCTGCCACTCAAGTCCGCTCACCCTTGGCGCAAGGCGGTTTCCTTCCGGCGGAGAGCATTTGGCCCTCCGTCGTCCGGCTCCGAACAGGTGATCGTGTATGGATGACTACGGCAGACCCCGCGCTACTCAGCCCACCCTTTACGTTCTCGATACCAACGTCCTCATTCACGACCCCAACGCGTTATTGAATTTCCAGGAACACCAGGTCGCCATTCCAATGACCGTGCTCGAAGAGCTGGATCAGCTCAAGACCGGCAAGCACACCGTGGCGGCCGAATGTCGTCAGGCGATCCGTCTGATCGACAAGGTACTGGGCAATGCCAGCCCCGAGCAGGTCGAACTTGGCGTGCCTATCCAACGGGAAAAGAGCGGACCTTGCGGCAGCCTGTCGATCCTCATGAGCAAGGGCGCCGACTCGACGGCTCTGCCCGAGGACCTGAACGACAACAAGATCATCAACCAGGCCGCAGCGTTGCAGCAGGCGTTGCACCTCCAACACATCGACGTGGTGCTGGTCACCAAAGACATCAACATGCGCCTCAAGGCTCGCGCCTGTGG
>Ga0209983_1000184_pt1 | contig 12117 bp, 8 predicted proteins | sample InoplaM1SPM_FD_187590 | JGI IMG/M metagenome (GOLD analysis project Ga0209983, IMG submission 187590) | Arabidopsis thaliana rhizosphere microbial communities from the Joint Genome Institute, USA, that affect carbon cycling - Inoculated... | ecosystem: Host-associated > Plants > Roots >...
TTCTTCCCGTCCCCGGAGGTCGTCTTTTCGGACACCGATCCGGCGCACGCCCTGCTGCGGTTCAATGGCTGGGGCACCCTGGGGGTGCGGCTGCTTCCGGTGGGACCGGGCGAATCGCGCACCGTCCAATGGCAGGCCGACCTGCGGGTCACCGCCACCTCGTCATCGATCGGCGGAACCGTCTTTCTCTCGGCAGAGGCCGAGGACTACCGGCTCGTCGACTGGCAATTCGACGTGGTGAGCGGAACCGCGTTTTCGGACGCCGCGCAGGCGTTCTTCCACGACGTGAGCTTCACCACGCAGGTGGAGACCTGGTTGCAAGCCGCCGTCGGCGATCTCCTGTTCCCGGTGATCGACTTCGGCTTTCTCGGTCCCTTCGCAAGCGCGGCGTTCACGACCATCGCCCTCAAGGTCGTGGACGGCGCGCTGCTGCTCGGGTTCGACGTGGACACCGGGACCTTCTCGACGACCGGCGATCCCGCACAGCTGGACAACTTCGCCGGCGTCAGCGACGACATCGCGGTGGTGATCAATCCGCATGCGGTGAGCAGCATGATGGGCGCGGCCCGGCAACGAGTTCAGGACCAGATCGACGAATACGACGCCACCCTCGAATCGCTCGACATCGCCTGCGAGGAGGGGCAGTTCCGCGTCAGCGGCCGTGCCAGCAAGACGGGCGGCGCGGTCAACTTCACCCTCGCGGTCCTGCCTCACATGGTGTACAGCCGGCCCGGCGCCTTCATTCCGCTGGCGAAGAAGACCATGGTGGTAAAGCCGCGGACCTGGCGCGCGCTCTGGTTCAGCCCGACCGAGCCCGAGGTCGACGTGGATCGGTCGTGGTGGGTGCAGGTGTTCGTCGAAGGCCTGCTCGGAGCCATCACCCTCGGATTCGTGACGTTCGCGGTGGAGGCGCTCATCTCCGAGATCGCGCGGAACATCACCGGCGGTATCGCCAGCTCGGACCTGAATCCGGAGGGCCCGACGCCGCTGGTGCGCCGTTTCGGCGATCCCCCGACTCGCTTCGCGATCGAGCGGTTCGAGATCCACCCGACCGGCATCTTCATGGGGATCAGCTCGCGGCTGGAAGCGCCGCCCCCGCAGCTGAGCGGTCTGCGCTCCATCCCGCGGACCTTCGCGGGCCGCAACTTGCGCTACGAGGTGCGCCTGCCCTTCGAGGCGCTTCCCGGCGATCCCTTCCTGCGCGTTCGCTGGACGGTGGTGGACCTGGACTCGGGCAGCGTGCTCTTGAGCGACGACGCGGTGGCGGCGAACCGTCAGCGGCTGGTGTTCGCCCCGGCGGCGGTGGGGTCGCAGGTGACACGCTTCGCGGTGGGCTGTCGCGTGTATCGCGCGCTGGGCCCCTTCGCCACGGAGCTGCTGAACGAGACCATCCGCCTACAGCTCGGCGCCCCGCTGGCCCCGGGTGCCTTCATGAGGTGGCGCTACGACGTCAAGAACCCGCAGATCGCCCTGGACGACGCCACCGACCAGTACTCGTACCGGGGCGATCTCGTCGTGCGGCGCTGGTCGAAGTTCCATCGCGCCGACAAGCCGTGCCAGAACGCGCAGCACCGCTCCCGCTACGTCTACGCCGACGAGGTGCGCGACGATCTGCCATTCCCCATAGAGGACATGGACGGCAACCGCTACCGGCTGTGCGACTATTGCTTCTTCGGCGGGCCCGGTTCGACCATCTCGTCCCTCTAGCAGGCCCTCATCGAGATCGTCGCGCCCGGCTAGATGCCCAGCGCCTCGACCACGAGCCGCCCCAGCTCCCGGCGGAGCTTCTCGCGTACGCGCGCGTGGGACCGGCTCCGGTTCAGATTGCGTAGCTCGAACGGATCGGTCTCGAGATCGTACAGCTCGTCGAGCTCGTGGCCGCGATTCTTGTTGACCCAGTGGATGTACTTGTGGCGGTCGGTCCGCACCGCCTTGTAGGTCATGCCCACCAGCCAGGGCATGGCGTTCTCGGCCCAGTACTCGATGAGGAACGACTTGCGCCACGCAGTCCTCCGCCCGGAGAAGAGCGGCACCAGCGAGCGGCCCTGGATCTGGCGGCCCGGCCGGCCGCCCGCGAGCTCGATGAAGGTCGGGGCGAGGTCCTGGCAGATCACCAGCTCGCGGAGGCGGGTCCCGGCCTTGATCCGCCTCGGATAGCGCACGAGGAAGGGAGATCGGATACCCTCCTCGTAGGGGAACCGGCGCTCCGGCCCGAGCCCGTGCTCGCCGAAGAAGTACCCGTTGTCGCCGAAGAAGACGATGATCGTGTCGTCGAGCGCGCCGGATCGCTCCAGGGCCTCGAAGAGCGTGCCGACGCCCTCGTCCACCGCCGCCATCATGCCGGCCCGGAGCCGGATCTCCTCCTGCGAGCCCGGCCGGATCGTGTCCAGGATGGCCTTCGCGGCGTCCGACTGCTTGAGCGCCATCGCCTCGGTCCACGCCGGCTTGTCCTTCACGACCTCCACCGGCGACCGCATGTTCGGCTTCCGCGGGAACACGCAGCCCTCGTAGAGGCCCTGGTGGCGCTCCGCCACCCGGTAGCCTCCGCGTTGGGCGAGGTCGAGCGTACCGTCCGGGTGCTGGAAGGCGTCGGGATGCACCGCCTTGTGGGCGAAGAACAGCGCCCATGGACGCTCGTGCTTGCGCGAGACGAAGTCCAGGGCAAATCCATTGAGCACGTCCGTCATGTAGCCCGGGTGCTCCTCGTAGCGACCGTTCACGTTGAGCGTGGGATCGTTCAGCCGCCCGTGCCCGTCGAAGCTGACCCAGTGGTCGTAGCCCGGACGCGGCCGGCCGTCGTTGCCCATGTGCCACTTGCCCACGTGCGCGGTCTCGTACCCGAGCGCCTGCAGGGCCAGGTGGTAGTTCGGCAGCCGGTGGCTGGCCGCGTCACGCGCGACGTTGTCGATGATGCCGTGCCGGCTCGCATACTGACCGGTCATCACCGACGCCCGGTTCGGCGAGCAGATGGGGGTCGTGTGAAATGCCCGCTCGAACAGGGCGCCCTCGTAGGCGATGCGGTCGGCGTGCGGCGTCTTCATGTACGGGTGACCACCGACGCCGAGCTCGTCGTGGCGCAGGTCGTCGATCAAGATCACGAGGACGTTGGGCCTCTTCACCACGCCTCCGGCGTGCTCGATGGAGAGATCGAGGCCAAGACTAACCGGATCGGCCCAGCTTTGCACGAGGCGAGTGTCTCCACGTCGAGACGGCGCAGCATGTGATCGAGGCGCTCGTCGAGCCGCGCCGGATCGAGCGCGGCGCCCATCAGGCCGCCGCGATGCCAGCCCCTCATGCCGTGGCCGAAGGCGGCCGCCTTCCAGCCGATGCCGGCGGCCACGCCGGCGATGACGGTGCCGATGGCTGCGCTTCGGGACGTCGGTACTGGGTTGCTCATGGCGGATCTCCTTTCCCGGGCGCCGTCGCCGCGTCCCGGTCGGATCCAGCCCCGGCGCTCCACGTGAACCGCGATTCCGCCGAGTAGAGTTGTGTGAAGGCCCCGCGCCGGGCCCCCGGATACAGCGGCCTTGACGCCGTCTCGGCCCGCGCGGTATGTCTCTGGCTGGCTCACGACTTCCCAGGCCGGCCCATCACTGCAAGGAGGCGTCGATGCATGTGCTCACCCTGGTTGCCGGACTCGTCTTGTCTGTCGTGATGACGCTGACCGCCGCCGCGCACGCCGCCACGTTCGTCTACGTCTCCAACGCCGAGGACGGCAACATCGGCCTCTACACGCTCGCGTCCGACGGTTCGCTCCAACCCGGCGCTCGCTTCGAGGCTGGAAAGCCCGTGATGCCGATGAGCGTCAGCCCGGACAAGCGATTCCTCTACGCGGCGATCCGCTCGAAACCCTTCACGGTCATCACCTATGCCATCGACCCCCGCACCGGGGCTCTCAAGCCGCTGTCCACCGGGCCGCTCGCGGAGAGCCTCCCGTACATCCGGATCGACAAGACCGGCCGCTATCTGCTCGGGGCGTCCTACGGTGGTCACCTGGTCAGCGTCAACCCGGTGGGCACCGACGGCAAGGTGTCCGCGCCGACCCAGGTGATCCCGACCGCACGGAACGCTCACTCCATCATCACCGACCAGACCAACCGGTATGTCTTCGTGCCCCACCTGGGCACGGACCAGGTCTTCCAGTTCCGACTGGACCAGCAGACCGGCATGCTGACGGCGAACACCCCACCGCTGGTGCAGATGAAGGCTGGCACCGGCCCCCGCCACATCATCATGTCGCCCGACAACAAGTTCGCCTATCTGCTGAACGAGCTGACCGCGACGGTGACGACGCTCTCGCTCGACGCGAAGACGGGACTGCTGACCGAGGCGAGCTCGGCGTCGGCGCTGCCGCCCGACACCAAGCTCGTGCCCGGCGCACCGCGTGGCGCGGTGGGGGCACCCGGTCAGCCGACGCGAGACACGTCGAGCGATATCTGGGCCTCCGATCTCCACATCACTCCGGACGGCCGGCTCCTCTATGCCGCCGAGCGGACCAGTAGTTCGATCGGCGCGTTCCGCGTCGACACGGCCACCGGCGCGCTCACCTACCTGTCGAGCACGCCGACGGAAAAGCAACCGCGTGGCTTCCGCATCGACCCCAAGGGGCGCCACATGGTCGTGAGCGGCGAGAAGTCGGACACGATCTCGGTCTACGAGATCGCCCCCACGAGCGGCGGGCTGAAGCTGCTCCGACAGTATCCGACCGGTAAAGGGTCGAACTGGGTCGAGATCGTCAGTTTCGACTGATGCGGCTCGAGCCGCTGGACGCGGGGGCGGGCGGCAGAGCTGGGTGATGCCTTGCGCGGAGCGGCCAAAGGCGAGCCGAGTGCCCAGAAGACATGACGTTGCCGCTCAGACGCCGAGGTAGCGGTGCAGCATCTCGGGCCTCGCGCGGATGTCGTCCGCGGGGCCTTCGTGGGCGAGGTGACCGTTGTTGAGGATGTACACCCGCTGGGCGAGCGCCATGGTCGCGGCGAGGTTCTGCTCCACGAGGACCAGCGTGTGGCCCTCCGCGGCCAGACGACGGCAGACATTCACCAGCTCGCGCACGATCAGCGGGGCGAGACCTTCGAACGGCTCGTCCAGCAGGATGATCTTCGGATCGCGAATGAGCGCGCGACCGAGCGCGAGCATCTGCTGCTCCCCACCCGAGAGATCGGTGCCGCGGCTCGTGCGGCGCTGATGCAGCCGCGGGAAGATGTCGTAGATGCGTGCGAGGGGCCAGCGGTCCGGCGCGCTGAGGCCGGCCAGCGCCAGATTCTCCTCGACGGTGAGCGTCCCGAAGATGCGCCGCTCCTCGTGCACGAGCTGGACGCCGGCCCTCGCGATCGCGTGGCTCTTCATTCCGGCGATCTCGACGCCGTCGAGCCGCACGGATCCGGCGCGCGGCTTCACCACTCCCATCAGGCTCTTGAGCGTCGTGCTCTTCCCGGCGCCGTTGCGGCCGAGCAGTGCCACGACTTCGTTGCGCTCGACGCGCAGGGACACGCCGAAGAGAATGTGGGAATCTCCGTAGTAGCTGTGCAGCCCGCTCACCTCGAGCAGGCTCATGGGTGGGCCCCGTTCAGTCCGCCGAGGTACGCTTCCTGCACCTTCGGGTTGGCCTTGATGTCGGCCGGCGCCCCCTCGGCGAGCACGCGACCTTCCTGGAGCACCGTGATGCGCTCCGCCAGCTCGAAGAGCGAGTCCATGTCGTGGTCGATGACGATCATGGTGCGGTCCTGGCCGATGGACTTGAGCAGCCGCACCGTGTCCGCACGCTCCGCCGGGCTCATGCCGGCCAGCGGCTCGTCGAGCAACAGGAGGCTCGGGGAGGATGCGAGGGCGAGGCCGATCTCGAGGCGGCGCTTCTCCCCGTAGGCGAGCTGCGCCACCGGCGCTTCCCCGCGCCCGGCGAGGCCGACGAGCTCGAGCGTGTGCCCGACGCGCTGCTCGAGCCCGGGGAGGTCGGCGAGGCGACGCATCAGATCGAGTCGGAACTTGCCGCGCAGCGCCGCCAGCGCGGCGATCGTCACGTTCTCGCGCACCGTCAGGCGGTTGAAGAGCTGGTTGACCTGATAGCTCTTCGTCAGCCCGAGCTGGCAGACCTCCGTCATGTCCATGCCCGTGATGTCGCGGCCCTTGAAGAGGATGCGGCCCGCGGTGGGCAGCACCTCGCAGGTCAGCATCTTGAAGAAGGTCGTCTTGCCCGCACCATTCGGCCCGATGATGCCGCGCACTTCGCCGGCGTTGACGGAAAAGTCGATGGCTTCGTTGGCGATGAGGCCGCCGTACTGCTTCGTGAGCCTGATCGTTTGCATGATCGGCCCGGTGAAGCCGTTGTCCGGGTGGGCCCGGGTGGAGACCGGGTCCGCGGCCGGCGATCGGGTCGGCGCCGGCCCGGTGGCGGCCTCGGTCTCCGCACCTTTCCGGCGCGCAACCAGGCGGCCCAGGTCCCTCAGGCCGCCCAGGATTCCGTCGCGCAGAAAGCACACGAGCACGACGAACACCAGGCCGAGCACGAGCTTCCACGTCGAGCCGAGCCCGAGCGGGCCCTGCAGGAAGTCCTGGAGGAACAGCCACAGCGCCGCGCCCGCGAGAGGGCCGAACAGCATCCCGCGCCCGCCGATGGCGGTCTGGATGACGAGCTGCCCTGAGGTCTCGAACGTGAATGCCTCGGGCGGCATGAACGCCTGGAGCACGCCGAGCAGGCCGCCGGCCAGTCCGGCGTACGCGGCCGCGATGACGAAGGCGGCGAGCTTGTAGCCGTGTATGTTGTGGCCGACGGCGGCCATGCGCAGCGGGTTCTCGCGGATCCCCCGCAGCACCACGCCCACCGGCGAGCGCACGATGCGCAGGGCGATCACGATGCCCACGAAGTAGCAGAAGGCGAGAAACGGATAGAGCGCCCAGCCGGACGTGAAGTGCAGCGTGGTGAAGCCGAGGTTCACGCTCGGTGTCGGCACCCCCGGCAGGCCGTTCTCGCCGCCGGTCCATTCGGCGAGCGGGTTGAACTCGACGAAGTAGAACACCTCGGCGATCGCGACCGTGATCATGGCGAAGTAGATGCCGGTGCGACGCAGCGCCACGAGGCCGACGAGATAGCCCACCGCCGCCGCGGCCACCGTGCCGATCAGGAGCGACGCGACGACGTGGGGAAACTCGACGCGCGTCAACAGGTAGGCGGCGACGAATCCGCCGGTCCCGTACAGCGCCGATTGGCCGAACGACAGGAGGCCGGTGTATCCGAAGAGAATGTCGAAGCCGATCCCGAACAGTCCCCAGACGAGGATACGGTTCACCGTGTTCGGCGCGGCGCCGAGCCAGGGCAGGACGAACGGGACCGCGATGAGCGCGGCGGCGGTGAGCGACGCGACCAGCAATGGCCGCCGCGGGCTGTCGATGCGATTGACGCTCATCGATCGTCTTGGGGGCCCCGACATGGCCCCCAAGCCCCCAACGCTCGGCCACGCCCCGGCCCGGCCGGGGCGCGCCTCGGAACCGCGCGATCGACGCCGAATCCGTCGTCTTGCCGGCCCCGACATGGCCCCCAAGCCCCCAACGCTCGGCCACGCCCCGGCCCGGCCGGGGCGCGCCTCGGAACCGCGCCGCGGTATCTCACTCTCGGCCCTGGGCGCCGAGGAGTCCGCGCGGCCGCAGCATGAGCACGAGCGTCATGGCGGCGAAGAGCATCACGTAGGCGTAGCCGGGGTTCACCATCGACGTCAGGCTGATGATCTCACCCGCGATCAGGCCGCCGAGCACGGCGCCCGGGAACGAGCCCACGCCGCCGATCACGACGACCACGAAGGTCTGCACCAGGATGGCCTCCCCCACCTCCGGCGTGAGCGACACGATCGGGGCATTGACGATGCCGGCGAAGCCGGCGGCCATGGCGCCGATACCGAACACGACCATGAAGACCCGGTCGACGTTGATGCCGAGGCAATCCACCATCACCGCGTCCTCGATGCCCGCACGCACGATCATGCCGAGGCGCGTGCGGTAGAGCACGAGGAAGAGCGCGAGCAGCGCCGCCGCGACGATACCGACCACCGCCAGCCGGTATGTCGGGTACATCATGAAGCCGAGCGGCGTGATACCGGCCAGCGCCGCGGGCGGCGTGACCGTCTTGGAGTCGCTCGAAAACAGCCAGCGCACGGCCTCGACGAAGACGATGGAGAGGCCGAACGTGACCAGGAGCTGGTCCTCGTGCGGGCGCGCGTAGAAATGGCGCACGATGACGCGCTCCAGCAACACCCCCACGATCAGCAGGGCGAGCGTCCCCGCGCCCACGGCGACGACGAACGACCCGGTCGCCTGGTAGGCCGCGAACCCGGCATACCCGCCGAGCATGAACATCGCGCCGTGCGCGAGGTTGAGCACCCCGAGGGTGCCGTAGATGATGGTGAGCCCCGAGGCGATGAGGGCGAGCAGCGCCCCCAGCGCCAGGCCGTTGAAGAGCTGGGAAACGAAATTGGGCCAGGTGATCACCGGCGGCGGCGTCCTCCGATCATGTGGAGTCGCCGAGCTTGCAGCCGAACGCGTCCGGCTTCTGCATGAGCGGTCCGCCCGGCACCACCTCGGTCACCTCCCAGAAGTCCTCCTTGTTCCGCATCTGCTTCGGCGCCTTGCCGCGCACGATGACCACCGGCCGCACGAGCTGGTGGTCCTCCTTGCGGAAATAGACCTCGCCCACCATCGACTGGAGCTTGCGGCCGGCCTCGTAGGACTTGATGACGTCGGGCGGGTAGAAGGTGCCGGCGTGCTCCACCGCGTCGGCCCACATGGCAAACGACGCGTAGGCGTTCTCGGCGCCCCATTCCGGGTAGTAGCCGTACTTCTTGCGGAACGTCTCGACGAACATCTTGGCGAGGGGGTACTTGTCCTGCAGCGTCCACCAGAAGTCGGTCGCGGCGTAGACGCCCTCGGCGAGCTCCGCGCCGATGTTCTTGGCCAGGAACGGGATCTGGTAGGGGATCACCAGCTTCATCCTCGGGATGACCGCGAACTGCTTCGCTTGTTGCGTCGAGAGCACCGCGTCGCGGCCCCAGTTCACGTTCAGCAGCACCTCGGCGCCGGAGTTTGCGATATTGGTGAGGTACGAGCTGTAGTCGGTGGCCCCGAGCGGCGACACCTGGTTCGTCACCATCGTCCAGCCGCCGTGCTCGGTCAGGTACTCGCTCGTCGACTTGGTCACGGTGTGACCGTAGGTGTAGTCGGGCGTCATGAACGCCATCTTCTTGTTCTTGCCGTAGGCCTTGAGCAGCACCGGCCCGATCGCGTTCGCCGCCGTCTCGCCGTAGAAGTTCTGGCGGAAGCCGTAGCGCACGCAGTCCTTGCCGGTGGTGTCGTTCGAGCCCGAGATGCCGGTGACGTAGAGCACCTTCTCGCGCTGGGCGAGCTTGTTCATGGCCACCGCGACCGCGCTCGACGTCGACCCGGTCATGAGGATGACCTTGCTCTCGGTGATGAAGCGCTGCTGCGCCTGCACCGCGTCGTTCGGCTTCGCGGCGGAATCGGCGACCACGAGCTTGAGCTCCTTGCCGAGCACGCCCTTCTTCGTCTTCGGTGAGATTTCCCGGATGAGGGGATGGCCGCTGTTGATGTGCTCGACCGCGAGCTGCCAGCCCTTCAGCTCGTCCTCCCCCTGCTCCGCGTAGGTCCCGGTGCGCGGCACCGCGACGCCGATGGTGGCCGTGCTGCCCTGGATGCCGGCCGGGTAGGTGCCGATCGGCGGGTGATCCTCGGCGGCCGCCCGTCGGGGCAGGCCGGGCAGGGCCAGGCCCCCGGCCAGGAGCAAGCCGTTGCGGATGAATTGCCGGCGCGCGTCACGCCGGGGCGCAGATGTCTGATCGCGCATGGTGTCCTCCTCGATAGAAAATATGTCGCTGGACGATATATCGTGGGACGATATTACCCGATTTTCCGCGGAATGCCACAACCTCGCCGAGGGGGGTCGCCATGCAGCTCAGGAAGGCGGAACTGCGCTACCATCTCACCGCGCACGACTACGCGCGGCTGGCCGCGTGGCGCCTCGCCCTGCGCACGTTCCTGCGCTTCAGCGAGCGCGCCGCCGCCGAGGTCGGCCTCGCCGCCCAGCAGTATCAGGCGCTGCTCGTGGTACGCGGCTGGGCGGAAGAGGGGCCGGTGACGATCAGCGATCTCGCCCGGGAGCTCTACATCAAGCACAACAGCGCGGTCGGCCTCGTCGACCGGCTGGTGCAGCAGCGCCTCTTGACGCGGGCGATCTCGAGCGCCGACCGGCGCAAGGTGGAGCTCACCCTCACCCCGCGCGGCCGGACGATCCTCGCCACCCTCGCCGCGCTGCACCGGCAGGAGCTGCTGCGCCTCGGACCGGTCTTCAAGCGGTTCTTCGCCGACATCTCGCGCCAATAGCGCTCGTGAAGCTCGCCATCCGAGCTTGATCCCACGGCGGCCTTCGCCTAGCCTGTCGAGGCCAGAGTACCGGGGGCGAGGAGAATCGATGGAGCGGCGTGGGAAGCCCGTGAAACGCAAGGTCCAAGGCAAGCGTTCGACTGCCCGCAGCGCGCGGAAGAACGGAAACGCCCGTGACGTGCAGAAGCAGCTGGCCGACGTGCTCGGGCAGCTCCGGACGCGCGATCGCGAGCTGGGGGAGGCGCTCGAGCGCCAGACCGCCACCAGCGAAGTCCTCCGGCTCATCAGCCGGTTTCAGACCGATGTCGAGCCGGTCTTCGACGCCATCGCGGCCAAGGCACTGGACCTGTGCCGGGCGACGACCGGCTGGGTCTATCGGTTCGACGGTGAGCTGATCCATATCGCGGCGGCCCACAGCCTGAGGCCCGAAGCCGTCGAGGTCGTTCGGCAGAGCTATCCGGCGCCGCCGAGCCGCGGTGGCGGTACCGCCCGGGCGGTTCTGAGCCGGAACGTGGTCTACATTCCGGATATCCGGATGGATGATGAATACCGGCTCGAGGCGCTGGCGAAGGCGGCCGACTACCTGAGCGTCCTCGCCGTGCCGATGTTGCTCGACAGCAAGCCGATCGGAGTCGTCGTCGTCACCGGCGCCGAGGCGGGCGCGTTCTCGGAACGGCAGATCGAGCTGCTGCAGACCTTCGCCGACCAGGCGGTCATCGCCGTCCAGAACGTCCGCCTGTTCAATGAGCTGGAGACCCGCACCGCCGAGCTGTCCGGCTCGGTGGACCAGCTCACCGCCCTCGGCGAGGTCGGCCGGGCGGTCAGCTCGACGCTCGATCTCGAAACGGTGCTGACCACCATCGTCTCGCGAGCCGTCGAGATCTCGGGCCTCGACGGCGGCGTGGTGTTCGAGTACGACGAGCGCGGCGAGGTGTTCGTCCAGCGGGCGCAGGCCGGGACCGGGGGGCCCCTCGCGGCCGCGCGCCGGGCGGCGCGCATCCGCAAGAGCGAAGGGATCGTCGGCCGAACCGCGGTCGTCCTGGAACCAGTCGCAGAGTCCGACATCACCGAGCCCGGCGCCTACATCGGCCCGAACCGAGAGAACCTGATCGAGTCGGGCGTCCGGGCCATCCTCGCGGTGCCGATGGTCCGCGAAGGCCAGCTCATCGGCTGTCTCGGGGTCACCCGCAACCAGCCGGGCGATTTCCCGGCTCAGACCATCGAGCTGTTGCGGACCTTCGCCAGCCAGTCGGCGCTGGCGATCCAGAATGCCCGGCTCTTCCGGGAGATCGAGGACAAGAACCGACAGCTCGAAGCGGCGAGCCGGCACAAGAGCCAGTTCCTGGCCAACATGTCGCACGAGCTGCGGACCCCGCTGAACGCGATCATCGGCTTCTCCGAGGTACTATCGGCGCGGATGTTCGGCGGTCTCAACGAAAAGCAGGAAGAGTACCTGCGCGACATCCACGAATCGGGGCAGCACCTGCTGTCCCTCATCAACGACATCCTCGATCTGTCGAAGATCGAGGCCGGACGGATGGAGCTCGACCCGACCGTGTTCGACCTCCCCACCGCCATCGACCACGCGCTGACCTTCGTCCGGGAGCGGGCCGCGCGCCGAGGCATCGCCCTGCATCGCGCGGTGGATCAGCGGCTGGGCCAGATCCGGGGCGACGAGCGGAAGATCAAGCAGGTGCTGCTGAACCTCCTGTCCAATGCGCTGAAGTTCACCTCGGA
>Ga0209983_1000190_pt1 | contig 11992 bp, 6 predicted proteins | sample InoplaM1SPM_FD_187590 | JGI IMG/M metagenome (GOLD analysis project Ga0209983, IMG submission 187590) | Arabidopsis thaliana rhizosphere microbial communities from the Joint Genome Institute, USA, that affect carbon cycling - Inoculated... | ecosystem: Host-associated > Plants > Roots >...
TCGCTCGAGGACCGGGTCAAGGCCGCGCTGGGCAAGGCGGCGGGGGCCGGGGTCGAGATCCGGCGGCTCGAGTTCGTGGGTCCCCAGGTCGGCCGCGACCTCCAGGTCCAGGCCCTGTACGCGGTCCTGGCGGGGATGGCCGGGATCCTGATCTACGTCGCGTTCCGCTTCGACTTCCGGGGGGGCATCATCGCGATCCTGGCGCTGGCCCACGACGTCACGGTCACTTTGGGGGCCCTCTCGCTGTCGAACCTCGAGATGTCCCTCCCGGTCCTCGCCGCGCTGCTCACGATCGTCGGCTACTCGATCAACGACACGATCGTCATCTACGACCGCATCCGCGAGAACATGGCGCGGCACCGCGGCAAGACGATGTACGAGCTGATCAACATCTCGACCTCGGAGATGCTGTCGCGGACGATCATCACCGCGGGAACGACGTTTCTCTCGGTGCTGTCGCTGTACATCTTCGGCGGCGAGGTGCTGCGGGGGTTCGCCTTTACCATGCTCGTGGGGATCGTCAGCGGCACCTATTCGACGGTATTCATTGCCTCGGCCATTGCGATCATCCTGAGCCGGCACAAGCGGTCGCCCGCGGCGTCGGCGCAGGCTGCCGCCGAACCCGCTGGTGCAGCTACCGGTGGACCGGCTGACGAAGCCGAAGCACCAACGCCTCCGGGCGATGAGAATCCGTCGGCCTCAGCCGAAGAAGGCGAATCGCAGGAAATCAGGGTGCCGGACATCGGTTCCTCCGGCAAAGCCAGTGTGATCGAAATCTCGGTCAAGGCTGGCGATACCATTGCCGCCGAACAGCCGCTGATCACCCTCGAATCCGACAAGGCCAGCATGGAGATTCCGTCTCCGACCGCGGGCGTGGTCGAGAGCATTTCGGTCAAGGTGGGCGATGAAGTCGGCACGGGCGACCTGATCCTGGTGTTGAAAGGTGCCGCAGCGCGCCAGCCGGCAGCAGCCGCTAGCGCGCCGGCAAGCCAGGCGCAGAGCCAGCCTGGGGAAAAATTGTCCGAGCAGCCGGCTGAAGTTGCGACCGAAGCGGCGGGCGAGTCCGTCGAAGAGGTTCGCATCCCGGACATCGGCTCCAGCGGCAGCGCCAAGGTTATCGAGGTCATGATCAAGGCTGGCGACAGCGTCGAGGCCGACCAGTCGCTGATCACTCTTGAATCCGACAAGGCGAGCATGGAAATCCCGGCGCCGAAGGCTGGCGTGGTGGAGTCGCTGTCGATCAAGGTCGGTGACGATGCCAAGACCGGCGATCTGATCCTGACTCTTAAAGTCGCAGGCGCGGCCCCGGCGAAAAAGGCCGAGGCCAAGCCGCAGGAAGCCGCACCGCAGCAGCAAGCGGTTGCTCCCAACAAGCAGGGCGTGCCGGAAGCCAAAGCCGCCGCAACGCCCGCTCCTGCCGTAAGCGGCCCGAGCAAGGCTGGCACCAAAGTCCATGCCGGCCCTGCGGTACGCATGACCGCGCGTGAGTTCGGTGTCGAATTGGCCGATGTTCAGGGAACCGGTCCGAAGGGGCGGATTCTCAAGGAAGACGTTCAGGCGTTCGTCAAAAACATGATGAACAAGGCCAAGCAAGCGCCGGCTGCGGCGGGCGCTACTGGCGGCGCGGGCATCCCGTCGATTCCAGAGGTCGACTTCAGCAAGTTTGGCGAAATCGAAGAAGTGCCGATGACGCGCCTGATGCAGGTCGGTGCAGCCAACCTGCATCGCAGCTGGCTGAACGTGCCGCACGTCACTCAGTTCGAATCCTCGGACATCACCGAGCTGGAAGCTTTCCGCGTGTCGCAGAAGGCTGCCGCGGAAAAGGCCGGCGTCAAGCTGACGGTACTTCCGCTGCTGCTCAAAGCCTGTGCATACCTGCTCAAGGAACTGCCGGAATTCAATGCCTCGCTGGCACCCAGCGGCAAGGCAGTGATCCGCAAAAAGTACGTGCATATCGGCTTTGCGGTGGATACGCCGGACGGCTTGCTCGTCCCGGTCATCAAGAACGTCGACCAGAAGAGCCTGCTGCAGCTGGCAGGTGAAGCCGCGGAGCTGGCCGAAAAAGCCCGCACCAAGAAGCTGTCACCAGACGCCATGCAGGGCGCCTGCTTCACCATTTCCAGCCTCGGCCACATTGGCGGCACCGGCTTCACGCCGATCGTCAACGCGCCGGAAGTAGCGATTCTGGGAGTGTCCAAGGCAACCATGCAGCCGGTTTGGGATGGCAAGGCGTTCCAGCCTCGTCTGATGCTGCCGCTGTCGCTGTCGTACGATCACCGCGTCATCAACGGCGCCGCCGCTGCGCGCTTCACCAAGCGTTTGTCGGACCTGCTGGCGGATATCCGCACGATGCTGCTGTGATCCGCTGAGACACGCCCCGCCCTGCGGTGGGGCCTGTTGAAGCGCGCCGCCCGCGATTGGGCAGTTGAGAAGACGGTTTAAGCCTGAAGCCTGAACAGCTTCAGGCTTTTTGCTTTCCGCGTCTCGGGTGACGGCTAGCCTTTCTGCAGATTGCGAAGGAGAAAGGACAGCGCCTTGGCGAGTGCCTCTGCGCCTTTGGGGTCACGCAGAATCGTCAGCCAGGGCTCGCCGCTGGCCTGGCTTTGGAATTCACAAACGATGCCCTGAGGCGGGCATTGATAACGGATATAGGGGTTCATTCCGAATACGGAAAAACCGCGATTACGTACCGCGACGTTGCCCAGAGCATCGCGCCGCTCTTCACGTATGCGTAATTCGCCGGGCGCGCCGACACTCAAACAGTAATCGAGGTCCTGCGGATTGGGCTCCTCAACCTGATAGGCTGCCCGCAACGCATAGGTCTTGAGCAATGCGTTGCTATGGGCGAGCAGTGCCTGTCGATCGTACTGGGTCAGATAGAGCGCCTTGAGCTCGGCCAGGTATTGCGACGATTCTGCCGAGTCGAGGCCATTGGACTGCTCGGCGCGAAGAGGCCCGCAAAGCAGCAGAAAAACCGAGAACACCAGTAACTGTGAAAGCCGACTTGTCAGTCCCTGCTGCATGATGCACCCTTGAGCCAATTAATATTATTTAGCCATCGCCACGCCCTGAGGGCGTCTACGCTGCGGCTAGCGAAGCGACTTCTCGCAGCATACTGGAAGCAAACCGCTCGATGAAAATACATACCGATGCCGCCAGCCGTCTGGCGACCGAGGTTGTGACGCAATTGCCAGAGCCTTCCCGGCTCGGCATGCTGCGTTTCGAGCGCCTGAACGAATCCAGCTGGGCGCTGCTCTATCTGGATGCCGCCTGTGAACGTGTATTGGGCCTGCCCGCGCAGGACCTTTGTTCGCTGATCGACTCTCCTTATGCCAGCCTGATGGAACCGCAGGCCCGGCTCAGGCTTCACGACGTAGTGCAGTCCGAGCTGGCGGAAAAGGGCCACTACCGGATTCGTTACTGCCTGCACACTGCCAGCGGCCCACGGGACGTGCTGGAAACAGGGATGGTCTGCCACCAGTTCGGCCGGGAACTGGTTAGCGGCTACCTGATCGTCGAACCCGGCCAAGCCGGGATATCGCCAGCGCTGGAGGCCGAAAACGCCAAGCTCAGATCATCGCTGGAGTTCTACCAGCAGGCGCAGGACGAACATCTTGAACACCTGATCCGCTCGCGAGCGCAGCAGAGCCTGATCGTGCGGCTAGCCCGGCATCGGTACAGCACCGGCAACCCACAGCATGAAGCCGCGCAGCTGATAACGCAGGCCGCCTGCGAAGCCTACGGCATCGCGCGGGCGTCCATCTGGCATCTCAACGGTGAGCGTCTGGAGCCGATCGCCACCTACCGGCGCAACAAAGGCAGCTTCGAATACCCCTCGGCGCTGGATATGTCGGGCTGCCCGCGCTACCTGGAAGCCTTGCACAGCGGCAGAGTCATCGACGTGCAGAATGTCGTGGACGACCCGCGAACCCGTGAACTGATTGGTGTGTTTTTCAAGCCAAGGGACATCACGTCCATCCTCGATGCCACGATCCGCGTCGGTGGCGAGGTGATTGGCGTGCTTTGCCTGGAGCACTCCGGCAGCGTTCGCGTCTGGCATACCGATGAGATCTCCTTCGCCGGTGAGCTGGCCGATCAGTACGCGCAGGTCATGGCCAACCAGCAACGCGTCAGCGCAACCCATACGCTGTATCTGTTTCAGCGCGCGGTCGAGCAAAGCGCCAGCGCGTTCATCCTCGTCGACAAGAACGGCATCGTCGATTACGTCAACCCGAGCTTTACCGCGATCACCCAATTCTCCGCCGAAGAGGTCCGCGGCAAGCGCCTCACCGAACTCACCACGCTGGAAAACCTCAGCGAGCTGCTGTTCGATACGACCTCGGTACTCTCGCAAAGCAACAGTTGGCAGGGCGAATTCCGCAGCCGGCGCAAGAACCAAGAGCCTTACTGGGGCCAGCTGTCCATCTCCAAGGTGTTTGGCGAGAGCGGCGAACTGACTCACTACATCGGCATCTACGAAGACATCACTCAGAGCAAGCTGGCCCAGCAGCACATCGAACGCCTGGCATACACGGACAACCTGACCGGCCTCGGCAATCGACCCTTCTTCATTCGCAGCATCGAAGAGCGCTTCGCCAACAACAAGCAACCGCAGCTGTGCCTGTTACTGGTCGATATCGACAACTTCAAGCGCATCAACGACAGCCTCGGCCACCAGACCGGTGACAAGCTGCTCACCAGCCTCGCTCGTCGGCTGCGTAACAGCCTGAACCGGGACGCCGTGCTGGCCCGCTTCGCCAGCAACGAATTTGCGTTGCTGCTCGACGACATGGATCAGAGCGACGGCCAGCAACTGGCGCAACGCGTGCTGCGCATCCTCGACAAGCCATTGTTCGTCGACAAGCAGCTGATCAGCGTCAGCGGCTCCCTGGGCCTGGCCTGTTCGCCATTCCACGGTCGGGACCCGGAAACCCTGATGAAGCACGCCGGACTGGCGCTACACAAGGCCAAGGCCAACGGCAAAAACCAGGTGCAGGTGTTCACCGATACGCTGCACGCCGAGGCCAATTACAAACTGTTCGTGGAAAACAACCTGCGCCGCGCTCTGGTTCAGAACGAACTCGAAGTGTTCTACCAGCCCAAGCTGTGCCTGCGCAGCGGTCGATTACAAGGTCTAGAGGCGCTGCTGCGCTGGAATCACCCCGACAAGGGCATGATCCGTCCTGACCAGTTCATCGGGGTCGCGGAGGAAACCGGATTAATCATTCCCATCGGCAAGTGGGTGGCGCGCGAAGCCTGCCGGATGGGCCTGCAGCTCGCGGCCCTGGGCCTCGGCATACCGCAGGTGGCGATCAACCTTTCGCCGAAGCAGTTCTCCGATCCCGACCTGGTCGGCTCGATAGCCGCGATTCTCGCTGAAGAACAGTTACCGGCCGATCGTCTTGAGCTGGAGCTGACCGAAAGCCTGCTGCTCGAAGCAACAGAGGAGACCCGCCAGCAACTGATTGGCCTCAAGGCCCTGGGCGTGACGCTGGCCATGGACGACTTCGGCACCGGGTACTCTTCACTGAGCTACCTGAAGAAATTTCCCATCGATGTGATCAAGATCGATCGAAGCTTCATCAAGGATATTCCGGGCAATCAGGACGATATCGAGATCACCGCCGCGGTGATCGCCATGGCGCGCAACCTGCACCTTAAAGTCGTGGCAGAAGGCATCGAGACGGCCGAGCAGCTGGCGTTTCTGCGCCATCAACGCTGCGATATCGGTCAGGGATATCTGTTCGATAAGCCAATCCCAGGCAAGGACCTGCTCAATTCGCTGCGCCGTTATCCCAACTGGCTTTGAGCGAGACATCGCTGCCGTTCGGCTCCGAACGTTGGTTTTGCCAGCCCGGTAGCTTAGGCTACCCCGAGCATATCGACTTTCAGATCGAGGCCTACCATGACCCTGCGCTCGCAAATTCTCGTTCACAAACAGGCACTTCCGGACGCTGGACAGGCGCTACCGGGGCGCGCCGCGGCCATACCCGTGCCGCCGGCTCACTTCGTCAACGGCAATTCCCTACAACCCCCGTTTCCAGAGCACCTGCAACAGGCCATATTCGCCATGGGCTGTTTCTGGGGGGCGGAGCGCAGATTCTGGGAGCAGGACGGTGTCTGGACCACCGCGGCGGGCTATGCCGGCGGGCACACACCGAACCCGACTTACGAAGAGGTCTGTTCAGGCCTTACCGGGCATACCGAAGCAGTGCTCGTAATATTCGATCCGCAACGGGTTACATATGGCGATTTGTTGAAGCTGTTCTGGGAAGCACACAACCCGACCCAGGGCATGCGTCAGGGCAACGACATCGGAACCCAGTACCGCTCGGCAATCTATTGCTTTGGTGATGAGCAATTGCAGGCGGCACGCGCCAGCGAGGCGCGCTTTCAGGCGGAGCTGAATAAGAACGGGCTAGGCAGCATCACCACTGAAATCGCCGAAGCGCCAACCTTCTACTACGCCGAGGCCTATCACCAGCAGTACCTCGCGAAAAACCCTGGGGGCTATTGCGGGCTTGGCGGAACCGGCGTCTGCATGCCCGCTTGAGTTGTTATCGTAAATCACACAAACGGCGCGACGCCTTCTAAAGCGGTGACAGGCGCGGGTATCGAATATGAAACGCGATATTCGCGCCGCCTCGCTTGGTCCAGAGGCGTCTCGACATTGACCGTCGCACGTCAGCGATACGCCAGAAAAAAGAAACCCCGCCGAAGCGGGGCCTTTGCAGACTGATTCCTGACATCCGTGACTTGCGCCTTCCTGGCGTCGTTCCGCTACGCATCCCTGTTGTCGAGTGCGCTTCCTTGCGCGGCGTCCATGGTGCGAGAGACTACCGGTCGCGTTTGTACGCCTGTAGTAGCAATTTGCACCACGATTTGTAAGCAATTGCCTACGTGCCGCCCGTCCACTGGTTCAGCTTGTAAGCTTTTGGCTACAAAACGATGCGGAGCTATGACTGGCATGATGGCGCATCGTTCCGTTTGCATGGCTATTTAGTTTCAATGTGCCTGCAGGTTAAGCCTCAAAACTGTTCGGTATCGAGCAGGTACAGCGACTCGCTTCCGGCTCGAACGGATGCGCTCAGCGAGTGGATGCGCGGCAGGATGCGCGCAAAGTAAAAGCGCGCCGTGCCGAGCTTGCTCGCATAGAAGTCTTCGAGGCTTTCTTTACCCATCGCCGCCTCGGCCATCCGCGCCCACATGTACGCATAGGCGGTGTAGCCGAATACGTGCAAGTACTCGACGGACGCCGCGCCGATCTCGTTGGGGTTGGCTTTCGCAGCGTTGATGACATGGGCCGTGAGTTCGTCCAGGTTGTTCAGCGCCGCTTCCAGCGGGCCGGTGAACTCACCAACTTGGGCGCCAGCCGAGGCGCAATAGCGGCGGATTTCGTCGGCGAAGACGCTGTAGAGTTCGCCTCCGCTGCCCACCACCTTGCGTCCGAGCAGGTCCAGCGCCTGGATGCCATTGGTGCCTTCGTAGATCTGGGTGATGCGGCAGTCACGCACCAGCTGCTCTTGGCCCCACTCGCGAATGAAACCGTGGCCACCAAAGATCTGCTGGCCGTGGATGGTGCTCTCCAGCCCCATGTCGGTGAGAAAAGCCTTGGCCACCGGCGTCAGCAATGCGACCTGCGCTTCGGCGCTTTGACGGGCTTCGGCATCGTCGCTGAACTTGGCGATATCGAGCTGTAGCGCTACGTAGCTGGAAAAAGCGCGCCCACCTTCGTTAAGCGCCTTCATGGTCAGCAACATGCGCCGCACATCCGGATGCACAATGATCGGGTCGGCGGCCTTGTCCTGTGCCACCGGGCCGGTCGGAGCGCGGCTCTGGATGCGCTCGCGGGCGTATTCGATGGCGCTCTGGTACGAGCGTTCGCCGGTTGACAGCCCCTGGATGCCAACGCCGAGGCGCTCGTAGTTCATCATGGTGAACATCGCCGCGAGCCCTTTGTTCGGCTCGCCGACCATCCAGCCGGTAGCGCCGTCGAAATTCATCACGCAGGTCGCCGAAGCCTGGATGCCCATCTTGTGCTCAATGGAGCCGCAGCTGACGCTGTTGCGCTCGCCCAGACTGCCATCGTCATTGACCATCACTTTCGGGACGAGGAACAGCGAAATCCCGCGGGATCCTGCCGGCGCGTCAGGCAGCTTGGCCAACACCAGATGGATGATGTTTTCGGTGAGATCATGCTCGCCGCCCGTGATGAAGATTTTCGTGCCGCTGACCTTGTAGGAACCGTCAGCCTGTGGTTCGGCCTTGGTGCGGATGATGCCCAGGTCGGTGCCGGCATGCGGCTCGGTCAGGCACATGGAGCCGGCCCAGACACCTGCATACATGTTCGGCAGATATTTCTGCTTTAACGCTTCGCTGGCGTGGGCGTAGATCGACAGGCAGGCGCCGGACGTCAGCATCGGGTACAGACCGAAGGCCAGGCTGGCGGAATTCATCATCTCCTCGACCTGCGCCGAGATCGCCTTGGGCATGCCCATGCCGCCATACGCCGGATCGCCGCCGACGCCAACCCAACCGCCCTCGGCGTACAGCCGATAGGCCTCGGGATAGCCGGCCGGCGTGCTGACCGCACCATCGCGCCAATGACAACCTTCCTCGTCCCCGCTGCGATTGAGCGGCGCGATCGTATTGGCAGTGATCTTTCCCGCCTCCTCGAGAATCGCTTCGGCAGTTTGCGCGTCGACGACCTCGGCCAGCGCTGGCAGCGCCTGCCAGAGCGTCGGGGCATCGAAGACTTCATTCAGGACGAAACGCATGTCGCGCAGCGGTGCTTTGTAGTCAGCCATGGGAAAGACCTCGATTGAGCTGTCTGCGACCGGTGTGGCCGTTTTCTAAAGCACGAGTCTAGCCGACGCCTCCGAAGGGCCGAAGCGTCTGTTTGTGACTCCCCGGTTCCACTTAAACGACCGGATCGAACGACTTACGGGCGCGTCCAAGGGCGCTGCGCCAGCTCGGAAATTTCTGATCAAACTGACAATAGCGACACCCGCAAACCCAACCGTTGCAAACGCAAAAGGCCGCTGCCCTCTCGGGCAACGGCCTTCTCGACACCGCGAACGTTCGGTTTAGAAACCGAGCGCGAAGTGCTCTTCGTCCATATCCATCAGGTTGTCAGCGCCGGACAGCATGGCTTCGACGTGAGTACGGGTGCGCGGCAGGATGCGCTGGAAGTAGAAACGCGCGGTCTGCACCTTGGCGGTGTAGAAGCCGTCGGCGTCCTCGCCGGCCGCGATCTTTTCCGAGGCCAGGCGCGCCATGTCCGCCCAGAAATAGGCCAGGCAGGCATAGCCGCAATACATGAGGTAATCCACCGAAGCGGCACCGACTTCTTCACGGTTCTTCATCGCAGCCATGCCGACCTTCATGGTCAGGTCGCCCCACTCCTTGTTCAACCTGGCCAGCGGTTCGACGAACTGCTTGACCGCCTCGTTGCCCTCGTTGGCTTGGCAGAACTTGTGAACGACCTTGGTGAAGCCTTTCAGCGCTTCGCCCTGGGTCATCAGTACCTTGCGGCCCAGCAGGTCGAGCGCCTGGATGCCGGTGGTGCCTTCGTACAGGCAGGAAATGCGGCTGTCGCGCACGTTCTGCTCCATGCCCCACTCGGCAATGAAACCGTGGCCGCCGTAGATCTGCACGCCATGGTTGGCCGCCTCGAAACCAACTTCGGTCATGAAGGCTTTGGCGATCGGCGTCAGGAACGCGAGCATCGCATCGGCAGCCTTGCGCTGTTCGGCATCCTGGCTGCGCTGGGAGATGTCGACCTGCTTGGCGGCGAAGTAGAGCATCGCGCGGTTGCCTTCAGCGAAGGCCTTCATGGTCAGCAGCATACGGCGCACGTCCGGGTGCACGATGATCGGGTCGGCGGCTTTCTCGGGCGCTTTCGGGCCGGTGAGCGAACGCATCTGCAGACGCTCGCGCGCGTACTTGATGCCGCCCTGGAAGCCGATTTCCGCATGGGCCAGGCCCTGAAGGGCGGTGCCCAGACGCGCGGTGTTCATGAAGGTGAACATGCAGTTCAGGCCTTTGTTCGGCGGGCCGATCAGGAAACCGGTGGCGCCGTCGAAGTTCATCACGCAGGTGGCGTTACCGTGGATGCCCATCTTGTGTTCGAGCGAGCCGCAGCTCACGCCATTGCGCTCACCAACCCCACCCTCGGCGCTCGGCAGGAACTTAGGCACGATGAACAGCGAAATGCCCTTGGTGCCCTCCGGGGCGTCGGGCAGACGGGCCAGAACGATATGGACGATGTTGTCCGCCATGTCGTGTTCGCCAGCGGAAATGAAGATCTTGGTGCCCGAGACCTTATAGCTGCCGTCGGCCTGAGGCTCGGCCTTGGTACGCAGCATGCCGAGGTCCGTGCCGCAGTGCGGTTCGGTCAGGCACATGGTGCCGGTCCACTCGCCCGAAACCAGCTTGGTCAGGTAGGTGTGCTGCTGCTCGGCGGTGCCGTGTGCATGCAATGTGTTCATGGCGCCGTGGGACAGGCCGGGATACATGCCCCAGGACCAGTTGGCTTCGCCGACCATCTCGCTGATGGCCATACCCAGTGACTCGGGCAGACCCTGGCCGCCGTGCTCGGCATCGTGGGCCAGGCTCGGCCAACCGCCCTCGACGAACTGCTGGTAGGCCTCCTTGAAGCCTGTTGGCGTCTTCACGCCGCTTTCGCTCCAGGTGCAACCTTCGATGTCGCCCACACGATTGAGGGGCGCAATCACCTGCTCGCAGAACTTGGCGCCTTCGTCGAGGATCGCGTTGACCATATCCGGAGTGGCGTCTTCACAGCCCGGAAGGCTCTGGTAGTGCGCTTCGTAGCCAAGCAGTTCGTCACGTACAAAGCGGATATCGCGCAAGGGGGCCTTGTAGTCAGGCATAGCGTAAACCTCAGCGGTGGGTTCTTTTGGGCAGGGTACTGTTGGACAGTCGACCTTGGTTGATTCGTGACCGCCTGCGGTCGCACGGCAGGTCAAACAGGCGTTTGAAACATACGTTTTTGACCTGCGTAATGTCAAGCAGGGGCCAGGACGCCGTTCGTCGGCATCAAAAATGAAGGAAGCAGGAATCGCCGCCCGAATTCAGGCGAAGTGGTGAGCCAGATGGGACGGCGGTCAGGCTTTCGTGTTGACCAAAGTGCCGAGCACTTCGTCGGCAGTCTGCAGTAGCCGAGCTCCGGCCCTGGCTTGATGCTCGCCCACTTTCATCTGCATCAGCTGCTCGGTCAGATCGAGCGTATCGGCGACAGCCTGAGAGTTGTCCGGCAGGTTTTGCGCGGCTACGGCGAGGCTCGCCTGATCCACGCGTTGCTGACCCGCTTGATAGGCACCGAGGCCGGCTGAAAGAAGGCTGCTGTTGATTTGCATGGTGTTAAATCCGAGAAATCAGATTGCCATCATTGAACCAGATGACGCGTCACTGGCGCCAGTTCCACGTCGCTATAAGCGTCCCGGTTATACCTACGTTTTAGAACGAACCCGATCGCCAATGTCAGGATAATTCGGGTCAGCAATTACATCCGAAGCGGGTCGATATCGAGGTGTCGCGCCACATCTGCGGGGCTGGCTACCGACAGGCGAGGGATCTGGCCGACGCAAGGTGCAGCGAGGCGCTCGACCAGCGTGGCGAGGTTTTCCTGAAGGCGTGACGTATCTGGATCGACAACATTGGCCACCCAGCCTGCCAGTCGCAAACCGTCACGCTCGATGGCCTCGGCGGTCAACAGCGCATGGTTGATGCACCCGAGACGAACGCCGACCACCAGGATGACCGGCAAACCAAGCTCGATCGCGAGGTCGGAAAGCGCTTCGCTTCCAGCGAGCGGCACGCGCCAGCCACCAGCGCCCTCCACCAGGGAGAACTGAGCCCGCAACGCCAGTACTTGCCGAACCGGCTCGGCAAGCGCCGCGACCGTCAGTTCGATGCTGGCTTCGCGGGCGGCCAGATGCGGCGCTATCGCCGGCTCGAAGGCCAACGGATT
>Ga0209983_1000191_pt1 | contig 11967 bp, 5 predicted proteins | sample InoplaM1SPM_FD_187590 | JGI IMG/M metagenome (GOLD analysis project Ga0209983, IMG submission 187590) | Arabidopsis thaliana rhizosphere microbial communities from the Joint Genome Institute, USA, that affect carbon cycling - Inoculated... | ecosystem: Host-associated > Plants > Roots >...
GCGCGACCGGGAACCAGTCCGGGCGGGAGTCGGGCGACACGATCCCGACGTGGTGTCCGCGGCGCGCGAGGGCCTCCGCCTGGAGGAGCACCACCTTGACTCCTCCCGAGAGCTCGGTCGACTCCAGAAGGTAGGCGATCCTCACGCTCGATCGGCCCGCGCGACCGCGACCCACTGGTAGGTCGTGAGCGCGACGGGATCGGTCTCCGGAAACGCGCGGACGGCCCGGTCCACGAAATCTCGGGCATCCGGCGCGGGCGCCCCCGGGAGGCCTTCCACGTGGGTCGTCTTCCAGCCCGCCTCCTCCAGCGCGTCCTCGAGGGAGGCGCGGGTGAACCATCGCAGGTGTCCGGCGTCGGCGAGACCCGCCGGCAGCGGATCGAAGCGCCCGCGCACGAGATCGCGCACGATCGACAGGTGCCCGACGTTCGGCACGCTCGCGACGAGAGTCGCGCCCGGCAGGGCGAGGTCGTGCGCAAGAGCGAGCGCACCGATCGGATCCTCGAGGTGCTCGAGCACGTCCGCGAAGAGGAAACCGTCGAACCGCTCGCCTTCCCGCGCGAGTGCGGCGAGAGCGCCGGAGGCGTCCCCCACGATCACACGGTCGATTCCGGCCGGCGGGGCCGCGTCCGACGTGCGCCGCTCGATCCCCGTCACCGACAATCCCGGCCGGGAGCGCCGGAGGCCGAAGGCGACCGCTCCGGAGCCGAAGCCGACGTCGAGGAGGCGTCGCGTGCCGGCGGGAACGTGCCTCGCCACGTCCGGACGTTCGTCCGCGGATTCCTCGAAGACGACCGCCGCGAACTCCGGCGGGCTTGAGGACGGCGTCGACGCCGACAGGAGCCGTTCCACGTACGCCGCGACCGTCTCCCCCTCGTCCGCCGGGAAATCGGCAGTGGAGAAGAAAAGCGCGGGGGCTTCCCGTCCGTCGGGGGTTTCCGGCGGAACGGATGTCAACGGCGCCCTTTCGAATTCCGCGAGGGTGTGAACGACGGGCGCGTCCGCGGGCGTCCGCGGGGAGGCGAGGCAGATGCGCCCCGGAAGCGGGGAGATCTCCCCGCCGGGAAGCGGAAGAGCGATCTCGTCGCGAACGACGATCCACTCTTCGCCCCGGCCGAAGGTCGGCGCCGCGGGACCTTCACCAGCGAGCCGGGCGGCGCGTCTTCCCGCGAACCGCCTCCGCCAGCGCAGGCGCCCGAGCCGCCGCCCGTAGTCGTCGGGCGTGCTCCCCTCCTCCGATCGCGGAAGGAAGCCGATCCGGCGGACGTCGCTCGTCAAGAAGAGGCGGCCGACGAGCCGGCGGTGAGGGGCAGCGGCTCTTCGGCGCTCGCTTCGGTCACGGTCCAGAAGTGGCGCGGCTTGACCAGGCCCACGCTGTAATCGGGCGATACGACGGTGAACCCGGGGCGGAGGATCTTCAGGTCGTGGAGGTGCAGCGCCGTCTCGTCGCCCAGGAACGCGTAGAGGCGGAAGTCGCCCGACGCGATCGGCAGCTCCGGAAACACCAGCCGAAGCCGGTAGCCGTGACGGCCCGTGAGCGGCGCGAACGGCTCGGCGCGCGTGTCCACCGCGAACGCCTGCACGCCGTCCTCGCGGTCGGCGCCGACGCGCAGGTGAAACGCGAGGCTCGGATCGTCGCTCTCGAAGGCGAGGTCCACGGCGACCGTCTCGCCCGCGCCGAACTCGGCGCGCGGAAACCCGGAACCGTCATGGACGAAGACCTCGGTAAACCGCGCGGGCCGGCGCCCTTCGAGGATGGGCGGAGCGGTCCCCGAACCCTCCGCCGCGGCCCGCTCGCTCTCCTTCTGCTGCAGGAACGCCTCGTACGCCCGCACGACCGAAAGGGCGGGCCCGGCCGCCGCCACGTCCCCGTTCTTCAACCAGATCGCCCGGTCGCACAGGAGCGCCACGTAGTACAGCGCGTGGGAGCAGAAGAGGAGCGTCCCCCCGCGCTTCTGGAAATCGGTGATCCGGTCCACGGACTTCTTCTGGAAGTAACCGTCGCCCACCGCGAGCGCCTCGTCCACGATGAGGACGTCGGCGTCGGCGTGCGTGGCCACCGCGAAGGCGAGGCGGAGCGCCATCCCCGACGAATACGTCCGCACCGGCCGGTCGAAGAACTCGCCGAGCTCGGCGAAGTCGCGCATCTCCGGCAGACGCCGGCGGATCTCGGCGCCCGTGAGACCGAGGAGCGCCGCGTTCATCCGCGCGTTCTCCCTTCCCGTGAACTCGGGGTGGAAGCCCATTCCGAGCTCCAGGATCGAGGCGACCACGCCGTTGCGCTCGATGGATCCGGACGTCGCCCGCGTCGTGCCGGCGACGACCTTCAGCAGGGTCGACTTGCCGGCGCCGTTCTCGCCGATCAGGCCGAGCGCGCCGCCGGCCGGGAGCTCGAAAGAAACGTTCTTGAGGGCGTGGAAAGGGCGATGCCGGGGTTTGCGGAAAACGAGCTCTCGAAGGCGATCGAACGGTCCGTCGTAGAGCCGGTAGACCTTCGAGATCGAGTCCGCCCGGATCGCCAGGCGCTCCGTCACGTCGTCACCGCCCGAGCGCGAACTCGCAGCGGCGGCAGAGGAAGTCCTCCGGGGCCTCTTCGACGCCGTAAGTCCAGCGCCGGAGGCGCGCCATCACGTCGCCGCCCAGGATCTCCGCGACCGTCTCGGTCTTCAGGTCGCCGACCGTGAGCTTCTCGTAGTAGTCCTGGCAGCACAGGACGGCCTTCCCCGTCGCCGTCACGTGGAGGTGCTCGAAGGGCCGGGATCCCATGAGCTCGCAGCCGCGAAGCTCCTTCACCGGCGGAGGCTCGGGGACGAAAGTGCCGCTCGCGGGACGGCTCCGGATCCGGAACGGCTTGACCGTCCAGCCGAGCGGCTCGAACCGCGCGCGGATCTCGGCGACGTCTTTGCGATGGGGCTCGTCGTTGTTTCCGAGCACGACGATCGCCGTCTCCTCTCCGATCTCCCGGGCGCGGAGCGCGTCGATGTTTCCGAGGACCCGCGCGAGGTCGCGCGTGCCGTGCATCTTCTCGTAGCGCTCCGGATCGAGCGTCGGAAGGTTGATCCCGATGTAGCGGAACCGGCCGGCGCGGGCGATGCGGTCGGCCCGGTCCGGATCGAGGTGGGATGCGTTCGTCAGGAGCGAGACCGGAAGGCCGCGGGCGAAGAGCGCGAGACAGCGCTCCTCGAAGAGCGGGTCGACGGTCGGCTCGTTGTAGTTCGACAGGAACACGACCACCTGGGGGCCACCGATCTCGAGCACCTGGTCGGCGATCGACTCGAAGAGCTCCTGGCTCATGACCTCCCGCTCGCGCGGATCGACCGAGACGGGGCAGAAGGGGCACCGGTGGTTGCAGCTCGTGCACGTCTCGAGCGAAACGTAGAGGAGGTGCGACCGGCGAGTCTCGGCGTCGATGTCCTCGATCAGGAACCGTGCGGCGCGGAGGTGCTCGAGGACCTCGGCGCTCGCCTCGGCCGGAAGGCCCTGGCGGATGCGGGAGAGCGCGACGTACTCCGCCGTGCCCCGGGCGAGCGATTCGCCGCTCGTCGGGTTGTAGAGGAGGGCGCCCCGGTCGTGGAGGTAGGGCGAAACGGTTCCGGCGTCCAGGACCGCGGAAATCTCCCCCGCGGGCGCCGGACGGGTGAACTGTGTATCGGCTTCGTTCATTGGTTCGCCGGAGCTCAAACGGGCATTGTACCGTCCCGTTTCAGCGGTTCTACGTTTGCCGCCGCGCGTCCATCACCACGAAAAAAACCCCGGCCCAGGGGGGCCGGGGTTCCATCGAGGCTCGGTAAATCTCAGTTCGCGAGGCGCGTCGGTTTCCCCTGGACGAAGACGGTGTCCGAGCTGATCTGGTCCACCGTGACCACGTAGGCGCCGATCCGGCTGCCGGAGAGGACTTCGACCCGGATCGTCATTGAAGCGCCGACGATCCCCGGAATCGCCGACATGGGGAGCTGGGCGTAGTGCCCCGACCGGGACCCGTCGTTCAGGGTGAAGTCGAACGACCCCGCCGCCGTGCCGTCCTGCTTGACGGCGGTCACGCGGACCGCGGTCGGCAGGTCGCCCATGGCGAAGAAGCCGATGTTCGTCCGGAAGCGCAGGTTCTGCTGCGCACCGGGGAGAACGAGGGGACTGCCGGGCTCGACGCTTTCCCCGTTGGAGTAGACGAAGAGCTGCATTCCGGCGGTGCCCGCGCTGCCGCGGTCGTCGTAGATGCGCCCGCCGATCAGAAGGGGCGCCGTTGCCGAGTCGGAGGCGGCGCGATACGAGATCCGCAGGACGCCGAGGGTCGACTCCTGCTTCAGGTCCACCGGTGTGTACCCGTCGAGGATGCTGCCGACGACGTCGTCGAGGGCGAGCGACTTGCCCGACCCGATCGTCACCGGCGCGAGCACCCGCTGTTCGGCTCCGTTGCGGTCGGTGTAGCGGTACTCGAACGTGAGATCGCGCGGGAGCCCGCTGCTGCTGTAGAGCGTCAGGTCCGTCTTCCAGTGCGGGTCGGCGGCGACATCGTCGCGCCCGATCCGGCCCACGCCCGGGATGAAGTACTCGATGGTCGTGTCGGACGGTGCGGAAATCCGGGGCGTGTCGTCGCTCACCTGGACGAGATCGTTGTTGCGCCGATCGAGGGCCGACGCGGCCGCGATCAGAGACGCGCTGCCGGAAACTGCCGTGGCCTTCAACACGTAGCGTTTCGTCGCGTCGTCGAGCCCGAGGTCGCCCGACTGCAGGAGTGCCTGCTGGAACGCGCCGATCGGCAGCTCGAGGGCGCCCGACTCGTTGCCCCCGCGAATGGGGATCGCCGAGCCGTCCTCGCCGAACGCCGTCAGGCGGTAGAACCCGCTCTGACCCGACGCGTTGAACAGGGAGACGTTGAACCGGTAGTTCGAGTCGTTCCGCAACCCGACGAGCGTCTGGTCGGTCGCGATCTCCGCGGCCTGCGTGGTCGATCCGTACGGTCCGACCTTGAACGTCGGGAGCGACGAGCCGAACGAGCGCCCCTGTTGCGTGTAGTAGACCGTGGCGGTCGCGATCGGCTCGGCGTTGCCCCCCTCGTACTTCAGGATGATCACTCCCCGGCCGTCCTTGCCGAGCGGTGTCTTGACGACGTCCGTCGCGGACCAGGATTGGCCGGCGGCGAGCGGGACGCTGTTGACCGAATTGAACGGAATCTGCGAGAGGTCCGACGGGAATTCGGTCCCGAACGTTTCGAAGTGCAGGGTGATCGTCATGGGCTGCGTGCCCGGGTTCGTGACGGCGAGATCCGTGGCCCAGGTTCCGTCGGTTGCGGGAGGCGCCGGGTCGATGTGGCCCGCTCCCGGAATCATCAGCGCCTGGAATCGCGGCGGCGCCACGGTGATGCGGATCGTGGTCGAGGTCACGCCCGAGGTGACTGTGCCGCCTCCCGTGACCGTCAGCTCCACGGTGCGCGAGCCCGCGCTCGTGAAAGCGAAGCTCGCCGGATTGGTCGAGAACGGCCCGACGGGGCTCGTGGATGCGCTCGGCGTCCAGGAGAAGGTCGCGCCCGGATCCGTTTCCGTGCCCCGGAACGTGAGCGTCACGCCCGCCTCCGCTTCCCACTGGCCGTTGAACTGATTCTGCGTCGCTCCCGTGATCGTGTAGCCCGCGGAAGGCCGCGGAGGGCCACCCGGGACGATGTTGACGTTGGCGGTGCCGGTCGCCGAGGAGGTGCCGCTCGTGACCTGTACGGTCACGGTGTAGCCGCCGGCCGTCGAATAAGTGTGCGAGTTCGTCGCGCCGCCCGGCGTGAAGCCGCCGAGTACGTTGTCGCCCCAGTTCCACTGGTAGCTGAAGCTGCCCGTTCCGCCCGAGGCGGTCGCCGTGCAGGAAACCGCCGTGCCGGTCGCGCCTTGCGCGGGGCACGAGAGCGAGGCAGTGACCGCTCCACCACCGCCGCCTCCGCCACCGCCGCCTCCACCGCCGCCTCCTCCGCCACCACCGCCGCCTCCGGTCGGGGTCGAGACCACGATGAAGGACCCGTTCGTCACGCCGCTGACGACGGCCTTGACGGAGCAGTTCGAGCAGACCGACGCGGGTGTGAACGTGACCGGCCCGTTACCACCCGACTGTCCGATGAGCGTGTCGCCGGACGTCGAGTTCAGCGTGTGGTTCGTGCTCAGGTAGAACTGCGCGCCCGGATGGGCCACGCCGGCCGGGAGGGTCTCGTCGTCGGAGAGGTAATAGGTCGTCCCGGTCGTCAGCTGGAAAGCGCCGAAGTACGAAGCCGGCTGCGTTCTCCCCGAATCCTGGTAGACCACGACCGAAGGGAGCGGCGCGAAGCTGGTCGTCGTGAACGGCTTCGACACCGTCAGGACCTGGTTCGATCCCTGAGGTCCGTTGAAGGTGTACTGGAGGTGTGCGAAGAACGCCCCATCCGCGGTCGGAGCACTCACGGTCGCCGTGCCGTTCACGGAGAAGAAGCTCGAGGCGAGGGCGTTCCCGAACGTCGCCGGCGGGGTCGCGCTCGAGGTGAGCTCGTAGCGCACCGCGGTCACGGTGGTCGACCCGCCGATCTGCATCAGATTCGTCAGCGTCAGGTTCCCGCCGTGGAGGACCGTCGCCGGCGAGATCGAAAAATTCGGGACCAGATCCACCTGCTGAATCGAGCCGTTGAGCGCCGGGGCGGCGTAGCCGCCGGCATAGGTGACCGCCAACCGGAAGCTGCGGGAAGCCGGCGGCAGGGTCACGACGGAGCCCGACGGATTGCCGACGATGTTGCCGACCTGGCCGGCCTGATCGTAGAAGGTCCACTGGAAGAGGGCGTCGGCGATGTTACCCAGCGAGCTGCGTGCGTCCACCTGTCCGCCCGAGAGAGCCCGGAGAACGCCATCCGAGAAACCCGCGACCTGGGCGGTCGGGCTCTGAACGGTGACCGCCGACGAGATGAACGCGGGCGGGTTGCCGGCGCCGTTGGTGTTCCATCCGTTCGCGTTGTGGGACCGGACGCCGATCCGGAAGTTCGACGAGTTGCCCGGGAATCCGACGCTCGCATAGCAGTTCGTTCCGGCCCGTGGATCGCCCACGACCGGGCCGCTCGGGTCGCAGGGAAAGTACACCGGGTTCAAGTCCGACAGCGTCGCGTTCGGAAGAGCGCCGCTGAACGCGGGGTCCATCTGAAACGTGTCGACTCCCCCGACGTTCAGGACGGTCAAGTCCCACTCGATCTGGTCGAGAGTGGCGCCCGACGAAGAGGAGTTCTGCACCCGCCAGCGATCCCCGTAATAGTTCTTCGTGGCCTCGGCCCCGGTGCGGCTCGCCGCGGAAAGATTCGTCATCGTCGCGCCGGCCACCGGCGGCGCGGACAGGTCCGCGGCGATGCACGAGATGTCCACCACGTGCGCCACGGCGATGGCTTCCGCGTTCGCGACGCCCGGGGACTTCAGCCGGTACACGTAGGCGTGAACCTGCGACCCGGACGTGCGGACGATGGCCTCGAAGCTGTTGTCGAAGTATGGCTCGGGCGCGCCGATCTGGGCGAGCGACCCCGCCTTGACGGCGCTCCCCCCCTGCGTCAGCCACTTGCTGTCGTAGATCTCGATGAAGGACGAGGTCGGAGAGACCTTGTTGTGGCCGAAGATCGCGGGGAACTGGCTTCCGCGGACCATCACGCGATCGAAGTTCCCCGGGATCGACGCGGCCACCGGCGTCAGCGTTCCGCCGAACTGAGAGGGCGCGTACTCGTAAGCATGCAGCCCCGCCGCGTTCTCGGCGGCGAGGACGAAGATGCGGCCGTTGACGACCCCGATCGAAAGGGAGCCGGGCGCTCCCGACGTCGTTGCGCTCGCCGCTTCGGTGACCGTGCCGTTCGCCGGGTTGATGGTACCGACCCGGATCGTGTTTCCGCCGACCGCGCCGGCGAGAAGGTAGAGGTCGGTGCCGCCGAAGTTGACCCGCGCCGCGGTCAGGCGGACGGCGCTCGCGCTGGACATCCACCCGAGGAAGGAGCTCGGCGTGAGCGCGTACGACTTGGCGGTCTGACCGCTCGTCGTCGTCATGTCGACGATCGCGACTCCGTTGTCCGCCGTCGGGACGTAGCCGTAGTACTTACCCGAGGACGCGATGTAGATCGCGGCGATCCGTCCGCCCTGCGCCATGCGACCGTCGGATCCGCTGCCGAGCTTGGCCTGCTGGCCGAAGCGCACGTTGCCCGAGCCGTCGGCACGGCCGACCTCGGCCGGAGCGAGCACCGTCGGCGCCAGGCGCGCGGCGTTGAAGTCCGAGATCATCCGGGAACTGCCGTCCGCGGCCTCGGCGACGTCGAAGACGCTCCCGCCCTGGTGGCAGTCGCACGACAGCTGGATCAGGCCTCCGTTGCCGGACCCGGGCTCGTCGGCGATCACGACCTGCGTGAATGCGGTCGGAGCGGCGGGATTGGCGAGGCTCGCCCGTGCGAAGCCCCACTGGGTCAGGACGTAGAGGTAGTTGCTCGTGCCGCCCGCCGTCGAAAGGTTGAAGGATGTGAGCGTCCCCGCGAAACGCGGCAGGGCCTGCGTCGCCGGAGCGCCCTGAAGGGTCGCGCAGCCGGGCGTTTGCGCCGAGGCACCAGTGGATCCAAACCAGACGAAGGCAGCCGAAATGAGCAGGGAGAAGGTGCGGGCGGCCGATTTCATGGGGTTCGATTCCTTTTTGAACGAGTTGGCCAGTGACGACTCCGGAGCAGGGGTTAGAGGTCGGATTTCACGCCTTCCGTGTAGTACTCAGAAAATTTGAAATCAGGCCTTCCTGAGGAACTCCGCGACCCCGTCTCCGGAACCAGAGAAAAAAGTGGGCGGGACCCGTGTCCCGCCCACTTAATCGAATCCGAAACTATGGACCCGTTCCGACGACCGTCGGGATGACCGGGTTCACCTGCTGAACGCTGCCACCCACTACCAGCGGGTTGCAAGTCGACGGATCGAGCTGCGTCGCCGGCGTCGAAGCCGACAGGAACGCACCCGGACCCTGGAAGTCGTACTCAACCCAGGCCTGATCGAGAGTGCCGCCCAGAGGGGCGCTGGTGTTCGCGAAGCTCATGCTGACCCAGCCTGCCGCAAACGAGGGGATCGATCCCGCAAACGACGAAATGTTCCGGCGCTGCGTCTCGAGCGGGAAGTTGAAGGTCGGCTGAGTGCAGGGCGACGGGCAGACGCCCGACGTGACCGTGTTCTCGTCTTCGTCGAAGAAGATGAGCGTCACGACCGGCTCGACATCGGTGCAATCGTTGCCGAGCAGATCCGTGAGGGATCCGGCAGACGAACGCCAAACGTTGAAGTTCGACGTGACGCCGGCGGTCGAGAACCAACGGGCCGCGTACTTGAGGCCCAGAGGCTCGCGCTGGTCACCGACACCCTGGTTCCACGGGTTGTCCGAGAAGTCGGCGCAGTTGCCGGGCGAGCACAGGACGTCGGCGCCCACGTAGCGGGCATAGAACGTCCGGATGCGCGGCGACGAGTTGACGTCACCGGCCAGCGACGGATCCGCTTCGATGTTGACGGTCGAGCCGCCCATCGTCGGGATGCCGGTGCCGGAGGTGAAGATCACTTCGCCGAACAGGTTGTTCTCCATGCCGATCGCGTCCCGCAGGTAATAGTTGGGATCGTTCGGGTTGGAGAGGTTGCAGTAGTTCGCATGGTCGATGACGACGTATCCACGAATCGGGTTCGTGATCTCGCCGTCCACGCCGCCGCACGCGACGGAGTCATCGGTCTCGTCGAGCGAGTCGAGGACGCCGAACGCGAACGAGCTGCCGGCCGGCCACGCGGGTTGCGGATACAACGTCGTTGCGAGGGTGTTATCCAGCGGGGTCGCCGTGTCCACCGGGCGAATACGCAGGTACTCACCGGTGACGGTCGGCGGGCTGTAGACACCCGCGTTCGGGTTGCGCTGGCACGCGTCCGCCGTCGCGGGAACGTGAGCCGTGGTTACCGGGGTCGCCGGCAGGAAGCCTTGGAGCACTCTCGCCATCGACATCGACTGACAGTCAAAACCGGTCAGAGCGATGTTGAAGTCGAGGACGAGCTCCGTCCGCTCGTTGAACACGTTGACGTGCGCGATCATGGGCGCCGAAGAGGCGTTGCAGATCGTCACGAGCGTGTCGCGCGCGTTTGGCCCTGTTCCCGATGGCGTCCCGTCCGGGTTGAACGACGCTTCGAAGTAAGGGACCAGAAGCGTCGCCGCCGGGCGCTGGTCAATGGTGCACGTGATGGCGCTCGCGCTCCCCGCAATCGCGAAGAGGGCCGCGATGGCCAAACACGTCATCAGGGTTTTCTTCATTGAGATCTCCTCATCACAGTTAGATACAAAAAAACGACACCGTGAGAGTACCTTGCTCGCGATCCCATCACCTCCCGACTTTCAATTTTTTCCATCTAAAAGGGCTTGGTCTCTTTAAGTTGGAACGCGTGTCGTTCCGGCTTGTTCGGCATCTTCGGCCCCTTCCCCGTCGCTGTCAAGATGAAAAAGCGGGAAATATGCTCCTGGATCATCTTTTCCGGGGAAAACCTTTAGCCCCCTGCAGGTTACCTTCTGTTCAGGTAGACGTCCCAGCCACCGTGGTCGTCGGGCCGCGCGGAGGACACGGTCTTGGACAGCACGATGTCGAGCCGTCCGTCCTTGTCGAGGTCCACGAGGCGCGCGCACTGCCCCGGTGAGTCCAGAGCCGGCTCGTCCTTCTCCGCCGCCTCGACGAAGGAGCCGTCGGCCTGCTGGAAGAAGATCTTCAGGCGCCGGTCGTCGCTGTCGGGAAAAACGATGTCGTCCAGGCCGTCACCGTCCAGGTCTCCCATCGCGAGGGCGTACTGGAGGGTCTTCGACTCCTTCTTGCGCCAGACGCGGTGTCGCGTCCAGCTCCCGTCGCGAAACGCGTAGAGGGTGATTCCAGCCGCGCGCGCGACCTGCGGCTCCATCGTGGTCATGTAGAACGCATCGGCGAACGCCGGCACCCGGTCCTTCCCAAACGTGCCGGGCGCCGTGGCAAAGTGGTACGCGTAGATCTCGATGTCCGGGAACGACACGGGCGTGAACTCCGCCGTTCCCTCGTTGCGCCAGATGAGCGAGAGCGCTCCGTTGTAGTGGCTCCCCGAGAGCACGTCCTTCAGCCCGTCGCGGTCGTAGTCCCAGGCATGGAGGCTGTTCGAGTAGAACCCTCCCACGATTCCGTCGTGGAACTGCCATCCCCGGTCGCCCACATTGACGTAGAGCCGGACTTGCTGCTTGTCCACGGCGCCCGACCCCGTCTCGATCACGTCGCGGGAGGCCACGATGTCGAGCCTCCCGTCGCGGTTCGCGTCGAGCAGGATGACCGCCTGCGCGGAAAACTCCCCTGCGGGCAGGCCGGCGCGAACGACCCGGAAGCGCCCCTTCCCGTCTCCCATGAACGCGGCGAGCCCGCCGCCGTGAGACGCGACCACGACGTCCTGGTGTCCGTCGCGATCGACGTCGCCGACCGCTGTCGCGCCGTAGTCCACGCCGGGGTCCGCCCTTTCCTTGCCGGCCTCGGTGAAGGTGAGCGGCCATCGGGTGAACTTCCCCCTGCCGTCTCCCACCCAGATGTGAAGCACGGGGTTGCCGCCGATCCGCGACGGCGGCGACACGATGTCGAGCTGACCGTCCTCGTTGATGTCCGCGACGACGAACGACGACCGCCAGAGCCCGTCGCCCGGGAGCCCGGAGTCGACCTTCTCCAGCCGGAACTTCGCCGGAACGCGCGGAGGCAGGAGCGACTCGAAGTCGGAGAGCGGCGGACCCGGACGGGGGGCTTCCTCCGGCCGGCGCACGTCGGCGGGCCGCTTGGTCGGCTCGAGACCCGCGCGTCGGCGCAGTTCCTGTTCCTCGGGAAGCTGTTTCGGTACCGAGACGTAGAAGTACTTCTCGTCCTCACGAAAGAACTCGATCGTCGCGCCGAGAATCGGGTGCCGGATGTGCCGATCGTCCACCCGGATGTACTCCTCCTTGGGATAGCGCTGGATC
>Ga0209983_1000192_pt1 | contig 11933 bp, 8 predicted proteins | sample InoplaM1SPM_FD_187590 | JGI IMG/M metagenome (GOLD analysis project Ga0209983, IMG submission 187590) | Arabidopsis thaliana rhizosphere microbial communities from the Joint Genome Institute, USA, that affect carbon cycling - Inoculated... | ecosystem: Host-associated > Plants > Roots >...
CGCGCCCTGTTCACCGGCAAGGCCGGCAAGGGCCGGGTCACCGAAACCGCAGGCGTGCGCGGGCTGGACGAGAGCACGCTGCAATCGGCGGGCTACGACGGCGCGCAGGTCGCGGCACTGGAAGCGTACCGGGTCACGCCCGAGGCCGCCGCCGCCCAGGCCCGGGTCGATGGCTGGAGCGCCACTGCCGTGGCCTTCGCCAGCGAAGCGCGCCCTGGCGCCCGCGGCGGCAGCACCCAGGCGGAAAAGCGCAGCACGCTGTCGGCAGCGCGCGGGCTGCTGTCGCAGATCGGCGGCGGCCTGTTCGGCGGGCATGCGGGCGAGGCGATCGACGTCGCGGACTCGGCTGCCGGCAAGTCGGAGGACGAGTTGGCCGCCGAGGAACTCGCGCTGGGGCCGGAGATCGCCGGGCGCATCCTCGGCGCCGCGCCGCTGGTGGACGACCCCGACGCGCAACGCCGCGTCAACCTGATCGGGCGCTGGATGGCGTCGCAGACCACGCGCCCGGAACTGCCCTGGACCTTCGGCATCATCGACTCGCCCGAGGTCAACGCGTTCGCCGCGCCCGGTGGCTACGTGCTGGTGACCCGCGGCCTGTACGAACTGCTCGCGGACGACGCCGAGGTCGCCGCGGTGCTCGGCCACGAAATCGGACACGTGGTCCAGCGCGACCACTACAACGTGATCCGCAAGCAGGCGATGACCGAGACCGGCGGCAACATCATTGCCGGCCATGTCGACGTCGGCGGCAATCTCGCCGCCAACATGGCCAGGGATTACGTGCGCCGCCACGGTGCCACGGTGATGCTGACGCGCCTGGACCGCGAGGCCGAATTCCGCGCCGACGAGGCGTCGGAGGTCTACCTCGCGCGCTCGGGCCTGGATCCGCTGGCGCTGTACCCGGTGCTGCAGAAGATGGCGGCGCTGGGCACGCAGTCGCCGGCGCTGGCGCAACTGGTCAGCAGCCATCCGGCGCTGGACGACCGCCTCGACCGGATCGACCGCCGCGGTCTCGCCGGCCTGCGGCAGCCTGCGCAGCGCGACTGATGCCCCGGCCGGCCACGCCCGACACGCGGCGCGGGCCGCCGCGCGGCCCGCTCGCGGTACCGGTCAACGCAGCAGGCGCAGCGTCAGCGGGTAGCGGTACTGCTCGCCGCTCCAGGCCTTGACCGTGGCGATGATGCTGCATACCAGCCACAGCACCGCGATCGCGGCGACCACCAGCATCAGCAGCAGCCCGGCCGGTGCGGTCAGGATGATGCCGATTCCCAGCGTCAGCACGGTCGCGCCGACCAGCGCCACCGCGACCGCCACGGCGGCGCAGGCGTAGATGAACATGCTCAGGTTGAAGTTGAACGCTTCGCGGGCATGTCCGGCCGCGAACGGCGAATCGTCGCGCTTGACCAGGTACACGATCCCGGCGCCGAGCATGCCGGCGGCGCCGGCGATCCAGCCGGTGCACAGCGCCAGCAGCAGCGCCGCCAGGTGCGCGGTCGCGGCCCATTGCCGCTCGCCTGGGGTCGGGGAAACGGTGGACAGGGATTGCGTGCTCGCGTTCATCGTCGACTCCCGCCGGAAACGATCCGGCCCGCCCCCGATGATGGGGGCGGGCCGGCGCGGGACAACCCAACCAACGGCCTATGCCCTCCCGCCGGTGGCCGATTGCCGATGGCGACTACTTGATCAGGCGCACGTTCACCGGATAGCGGTAGGCGACGCCCTGGTTGGCCTTGATCGCGGCGATGATGATGAACACCAGCGAGCCGATGCCCACGATCAGCATCACCGGCACCGTCAGCAGGGCGCCGATGCCCAGGCTGAGGATGGTCAGGATCAGCAGGATCACGAAGATCGCCGTGACCATGATGTTGAAGTTCAGCGCTTCCTTGGCCTGGTCGTCGACGAACGGCATGGTGTCCTTCTTCATCAGCCAGATCACCAGCGGGCCGATGAAGAAGCCCCAGCCACCGACCGCCGACGTCAGCAGCCCGCCGGCCAGCGCCGACAGGTGCGCGAACATCGCCCACTGCCGCTGTTCCGCGGAAATCCCGCTCTCGGCGTCCGTCGACGCCGGGTTGATATCGTTCATGGTGTCCCCTCTTGTCCGGCGCCCCCTCGGCACCAGTGGCCAACTGTCGACGGCAACGGCCGCGCAGTCAAGCCGGCCGCATCCAGGCCGTCAGTCGCTGCCGGCCACGGTCATGCCGCCGACCAGGATCGTACCGGTGCGGATGTGCGAACGCGGATCGACGTCGCTGCCGACCGCCTCGATCGCGCCGAACATCGCCCTGAGGTTGCCGGCCACGGTGATCCCGTCGACCGGATGGGTGACCTGCCCGCCCTCGATCCAGAATCCGGCGGCGCCGCGCGAATAGTCGCCGGTGACCGCGTTCACGCCCTGCCCCATCAGCTCGGTGACCAGCAGGCCGCGCCCCATGCCTTGCAGCATGTCGTGCAGGCCTCCGGCATTGGCGGCGACCTGCAGGTTGTGCACGCCGCCGGCATTGGCGGTGGTGGCCAGCCCGAGCTTGCGCGCCGAATAACTCCCCAGCACGTAGCGCTGCAGCACGCCGTCGCGCACCAGCGGCGATTCGCGGGTCGCCACGCCTTCGGCATCGAACGCCGCGGAGCGGAAGCCGCGCGGCAGGAACGGCAATTCCTCGATCGAGAACCAGGCCGGGAACAACTGCGTGCCCGCGGCGTCGACCAGGAAGCTGGCCTTGCGGTACAGCGCGCCGCCGGACACCGCGCCGACCAGGTGCCCGACCAGCGAGCGCGCGGCTTCGGCCGCGAACAGGACCGGCATCCGCCCGGTCGCGATCGAGCGCGGCTGCAGGCGCGCGGCGGTGCGCTCGGCGGCGCGGCGCCCGACCGCGGCCGCTGCCTCGAGGTCGTCGGCAGACAGCGCGGTCGTGTACCAGCCGTCGCGCTGCATGGCATCGCCCTGCCCTGCGATCAGCGCGCAGCCGATGGTGTGCTGGGTACTGCGCTCGCGACCGACGAAGCCGTGCGAATTGGCGTACACGCCGAGCGACGCGCTGCTGCCGACCGAAGCGCCGTCGGAATTGGCGATCCGCGCATCGCTGTCGCGCCCGGCGGCCTCGCAGGCCAGCGCCAGCTCGATGGCGCGGTCGGCGTCCAGCGCCCACGGATGCCAGGCGTCGAAACCGGGAAACCCGCCGGCCGGGGCTTGCGCCATCAGCGCTGCGTCGGCCAGGCCGGCGGCCGGGTCGTGCTCGGTATGGCGCGCGATCGCACAGGCCTGTTCGACGGTGGCGTCCAGGCTCTCTTCGCGCAGGTCGGCGGTGCTGGCGCTGCCCTTGCGCTGGCCGAAGTACACGGTCACGGCGATGCCGCGGTCGTGGGTGGACTCCACCGTCTCGACCGCGCCCATGCGCACGTCCACGCTGAGTCCGCGCTCTTCGCTGCAGCTGACCTCGGCCTGGCCGGCGCCGCGTTCGCGGCAACGGTCGAGCAGCCGCTGCGCGGTGGAGGCGAGATGGTCCAGCCGCGACAGGCTGTCGTCGGCGGCGATGGGGGCGATTGCGTTCAATGGCTTATCCTTCATGCCTGTCCCTTTGCCAGAGCCCGGCCATCGATGGCCGGGGATCGAGAATGACGAGAGCGCGCGATGCCGATACCGGCGAATTCCTCGGCCCCAGCCGCAGCGAACAACGACGCGCGGCGCTGGACGTGCTGGCGCTGGGCGAGAAGCTGGTGGCGTTGAGCGCGACGCAACTGGCGAAACTGCCGATCCCGGAAACGCTGCTGCCGCACATCCGCGACACCCAGCGCATCACTTCGCACGTCGCCCACAAGCGGCAGCTGGCTTTCCTGGCCAAGCAGATGCGGCGCGAGGACGATGCCGCGCTGGATGCGATCCGCGACGCGCTCGAGGCCGGCGGCGCGGCGGCGCGGCGCGAGGCCGCCCGGCTGCATCGGGTCGAAGCCTGGCGCGAGCGCCTGCTCGCCGACGGCGACGCGGCGCTGGCCGAACTGCTGGCCACCCATCCGGGTGCCGATCGCCAGCGGCTGCGGCAACTGCTGCGCAACGCGCTGGAAGAGCGCGCCCGCGGCAAGCCGCCGCACGCGTTCCGCGAACTGTTCCGCGACCTGCGCGAACTGCTCGCGCACGACGACGACGATGCCGGCGACGACACCATCGAGGATCAACCCGGCAGCGGCGAGGACCAGCACGGCTGATCACCCGGCCCGGGTGCCGCCGACCGTGATCTGCTCGATCAGCAGCGACGGCTGGCCGACGCCGACCGGCACCGATTGCCCGTCCTTGCCGCAGACGCCGACGCCTTCGTCGAGCGCCAGGTCGTTGCCGATCATCCGTACCCGCTGCATGGTTTCCGGGCCGTTGCCGATCAGGGTCGCGCCCTTCACCGGCGCGGTGACCTTGCCGTCCTCGATCAGGTAGGCCTCGGTCGCCGAAAACACGTACTTGCCGCTGGTGATGTCGACCTGGCCGCCGCCGAAGTTGACCGCGTACAGGCCGCGCTTCACCGAACGGATCATTTCTTCCGGGTCGTGGGTGCCGGCGCGCATGTAGGTGTTGGTCATGCGCGGCATCGGCAGGTGGGCGAAGGATTCGCGGCGGCCGTTGCCGGTCGGCGCCATGCCCATCAACCGCGCGTTGAGGGTGTCCTGCATGTAGCCGACCAGCACGCCGTCCTCGATCAGCGTGGTGCAATGCGTCGGCGTGCCTTCGTCGTCGATGTTGAGCGAACCGCGGCGGCCTTCGAGGGTGCCGTCGTCGACGATCGTGACGCCGGGCGAGGCCACGCGCTGGCCGATGCGGCCGGCATAGGTCGAGGTGCCCTTGCGGTTGAAGTCGCCTTCCAGGCCGTGGCCCACGGCTTCGTGCAGCAGCACGCCGGGCCAGCCCGGGCCGAGCACCACCGGCATCGCGCCGGCCGGCGCGTCGATCGCCTCCAGGTTCACCAACGCCTGCCGCAACGCCTCGCGCGCGAATTCCTCCGGCTTGCCGCCGGCGAACAACTCCGCGTACGCATAGCGCCCTCCGCCGCCGGCATAACCGCTCTCGCGGCGCCCGCCCTGCTCGACGATCACCTGCACGTTGATCCGCACCAGCGGGCGCACGTCGCCGGCGAGCACGCCGTCGCTGCGCGCGACCAGCACGGTGTCGACGCCGCCGGCCAGGCTCACCACCACCTGCTGCACGCGCGGGTCCGCTGCGCGCAGCAGCTTGTCGATCCTGCGCAGCACCTCGACCTTGTCCTCGTTGGCGAAGCCGTCGATCGGATCGGTGGCCGGATACAGGGCGTGGCCGCTGGCCGGTACCAGCGCGCGCGCGCCATGCGCGTTGCCGGCGCGGGCGATGGCGCGCGCCGACTTCGCGGCGTCCAGCAGCGCCTGCGCGTTGATGTCGTCGGAATACGCGAAGCCGGTCTTCTCGCCGCTGATCGCGCGCACGCCGACGCCCTGCTCGATCGAATGCGCGCCGTCCTTGACGATGCCGTCCTCCACCGTCCAGCTCTCGCGCCGCGCATGCTGGAAATACAGGTCGCCGAAGTCGATGCCCGGACCCAGCAGCGCGCCGAAGGTGCGATCCAGTCCGCCGGCATCCAGGCCCGCGGGCAGCAACAGGCGGGATTCGGCGAGCTGGAGGGGGAAGGTCATGGTCGGAATCCAGGGAAAGCGGGGATGAGCGAAGGAATTGCGGGCGACCGGCGGGTGAATCAACCCGTCGGGGGCGCGCCGCGCGCGGCCGCGGCCCGCGATTGCGCGCGGCTGACCACCTCGACCTTCGGCTCTTTCCACGGTCCGGTGACGCGATAGGTCTTGGCCGCAAGCTGCCCCAGCGGCTTGCGCAGCACGGCATTGGCCGCCGCGCCGATCGCCGCGCCGACCGGTCCACCGGCGATCGCACCGACCGCGGTCAGCAGGTTGCCGGTACGCGGCAGCACCTCGATGGTCTGGTTGAAGGTCTGCGCGCGCAAGTCGGCATTGCCGTGGATGCGGATCTCGGCGGCCGGCCCGTCGATGAGCAGGTCGTCCGTGCTCGCCTTGCCGGCGGCGATGCGGACGTTGCCGGCGAGCTTGTCGAAGGCGAAGCCCTTGGAGAAGAAGTCGCGGAAGTCCAGCGTCAGCCGCCGCGGCAGCTGCGCGATGCTGAGCAGCCCGAGCACCCGGCCGGCGCCTGGCTCGAGCTCGACCAGCTGGCCGTCGCGCGCGTCGAGCCTGAGGGTGCCGTCGAGCGTGGCCAGCGTGAACGCCGCCGGGCCGCCCGCCCAGTTCGCCTCCAGCGACGCATGGCCTTCGCCCTCGTTGAGTTGCCCGCCGTAGCCGAAACCGTCGAGCAGGGCACCGAAGTCGCCGCTGTCGATGGCCAGCGCCAGGCGCGTGCGCTGGGCTGCGCCGCGCCCGAGCCAGTCGCCCTGGATGTCGATGCGCTGCTTCGGCGCACGCGTCTGCAGTTGCGCGATGCGCATGCCCAGTGCCAGCGGCTGCGTGCGCAGCGTGGCGCTGCCGAGCGCGGCATCGCCGACGCGCAGCTCGGCGATGTCGAATGCGAGCGGCGGCACCTTGGCGGGATCGATCGCATCCGCTCCGGCTTGCGGGTTCGCGATGGCGATGCCGGGAGCCGCGCCGGGCGGCGTGGCGCTGCGCCAGTGCACGCGCGTGAAATCCCCGGAGACGGTTGCGCCATCGGCGTCGGGCACGCGCACGCTGCCGCTGAGCGCGTCGCCCTGCACCCGCACCGCGAGGCCATCGACGGTCGGCGCCAGTTGCAGGCGGGTATCGGGGAATGCCGCGCCCAGCAGCAGCAGGCGGTCGGCAGCGACGTCGATGCGGCGCAACTGCAGGCCGTCGCCGGCCCCTGCGCCCGGCCGGTCGCCGCCCTTGGCCACCGCGATCCAGTCCAGCGCGTCGAGCTCCGCCGCGCGCCCGGTCACGATCAATCCGGAGGCGGGTGGCGCATCGGCGACGCTGTCGCTGCCGAGCACCACGCGCACGCCGGTCTGCGCGCCGCTGCGCGCGCGCAGCGCCATGCGCTTGCCCAGCACCACGCGCACCTCGCCGCTGCCCACCGGCAACGCGGTGTCGATGCTCGCCGGCAGCGCCGCCGCCGCGGCCTTGCGCAAGGGCGCCGGCAGCGACAGGGCGGTGCCGACCAGGCTGGAGCGCAGCTGCAGCCGGCTTGGCGCCGAGGCTGCTCCCGCGGTCGTCCTTGGAATGGCGACCGCCGCCGTCCATGGCGAACGCCCGCTGACATAGGGCTCGAGCCAGGCGAGTTCGGGGACGCGTGCGAACAGCTCATCGGCGCCCAGGCTGGCTTCCAGTTCCGCCTCGAAGGCCTGGCGCTTGTCGCGCGTGTAATCGCCGGCGCGCAACGACAGGCGCCCGGGCTGGCCGTCCCGGCGCACCGCCAGCCGTTCCGCGGCGAAACCGCCGCGGCCGTATTCTGCGCGGCCGCGCACATCATCGAACGCCAGCTTCCAGCGTTTCTCCCTGAGCCTGGCTCCGGCCAGCGCCACCGTGCCGCCGAGTTTCGACCTGCCGCCGCTGGCGTGCAGCGGCAGTTCCAGGTCGAAGGTGACCGCGGCCAGCCCGCTGGCGTCCAGGTTGTCGAGCGTCTCGCGGTATTGCTTGTGCAGCGGGCTTTGCCGCAGCAACCCGAGCAGCTTGGATGCGTCGCCGCCGCCCTGCGCCTGCACGGCCAGCTCGGCCTTGCCGAAATGCGCGATGCCGGCATCGAAGTGGCGGATGCCGACGCCGGCCAGCACGCCCTTGCCGGCGACCGTGAAGCCGTCGCCGGCGAACGCGAGGTCGGCCTCGACATGCTCGGCCGCCGGCCACTCGGGCTGGAACTTCAGCGTCGCGTCGCGGATCCGCGCGGTGGCCTCGAAACGGCCATCGTGGTTCCGGAACGGCCAGTCGTCGAGGTCGCCGGAGACCAGCGCGCGGCCGTCCTCGACCCGGCCGCCGACCAGCGCGGCGTCGAGCCAGCGCACCGTGTGCGGCGACATCAGGTGGTGGATCCAGAAGCCTTTTGCCGCAGTGACCGCGGTCGGCTCGATCCGCGCGGCCAGGTCGATCCGCGGGCGCGTGCCGTCGCCCTGGAACCACAGTCCGCCACGCACATCGACGCCGAAACCGGTGCCGCGGACGCGCAGGCCTGGCGTGCCCACGCGCCAGCCCGCACCCTCGCGCCAGCCGGCGATGGTGCCGTCGAGGCTGGCGGCGTGCACCATCCCGAAGCCGCGCGGCCAGTCGAAACGGAACGGCGCCTTGGGGTCGAGTTCCAGCGCGAAACCATCGCCATCGCCCTGCAGGGTGCCGGCCAGGCCATCGAGCCCGGGCGCGTTGCCGACCGGCGCGAAGCCCAGCCCGTCGATGCGGCCGCTGGCGCGCATGCGGCCGTTGCGCGCGGCCACGAACTCCAGGTCGCTGGCCCGCGCCCGCGGTCTCGCTGCGATGATCCATTGCCGCAACGCCGGCGCCGTGCGATCGCTCAGTGCGGCGACCGCAAGCAGCGGGCCGGCATCGATCCGCTGCGCCAGCAGCGCGTAACGCTCGCCGCCGGCCAGCACCAGGCCATCGAGCGTCTGGGCCGCGGCCCCGGCGCCGATCCGCAGTTGCGGCGCATCCACGCGCCAGCCGCCGGCAACGGCGCGCCAATGGGCGCGCGCGCGCAGGTGCTGGAATCCGGCGCGCGGCACCACGCCGTCGGCCAGCGCGGCGCCGCGCAAGGTGATCGCGTCCAGTTCGGCATCGACCGTCAACGCAGCGACACGATGGTCGCGCAACCGGGCCCAGGCCTCGCCGTGCCCGCGGCCGGACTCCGCGGAAACCCCGGCCACGCGCAACAGCGGCGCCCAGACCGCGAGATCGACCTGCTTCGCCCCGACATGGGCGCGACCGTCGCCACGCGCGCGATCGAAATCGAACACCGCCTGCAGCGGCGATTTCCCGGCCTGCATCCATGCGCGCATTCCCGCGCGCACGCGATCGCCATCGACCCGCAGGCGCGCGTCGATCCGCGGCAACCGCGCATCGATCCCGAGGCTGGGCGCGATGATCGCCAGCTTGCCGCCGATCACCTGCAACTCGCCGAGCCCTTCCAGCGCCGCGAACGGATCGCCGCCGGATTGTTGCTGCCCCGGCAGGCCGCGGACCTGCCAGCGGCCGTCGTCGCCACGCTCCAGCGTCAGGTCCAGCCCGCGCAGGCGCAGTTCGGTGAAGGAACGACCCGGCAACAGGCCGGCGTATTGCGAGACCAGCACCTCGGCATCGCCGATGGTGAACGCCCGGCTGCCTTCGCCGATGCGCAAGCCGTCCAGGCGCAGCAACGGACCGCGCCGGGTCCACTGCGTTTCGACCTTGTCGAAGGCGACCGGGCGCCCGGCGCGTTCGCTCAGCCAGGCCGCGATCCGGTCGGGATGGCGCTCGGCCAGCGGCAACAACTGGCTGAGCGTGCCGGCGACCAGCGCCATCATCACCAGCGAAAGGGCGGCGGCATACCACAGCCCGCGTCGCGCGCGCCGCAGGCGACGGCGCAGGGGCGTGGTCATGCCGGTGCCCCGCGCCGCCGCATCCGGGCCCGCGGGTTGCGGATTCCGGTGACGCCGCCCTGGCGCTCCCCGATCCCGGCCTTAGAGCAGCACGACATCGAACTGTTCCTGCAGGTACTGCGTATCGGCCTGGAAACGGATCGACTTGCCGAGGAATTCCTCGAGCTCGGCGACCGCGGCCGACTCCTCGTCGGTGATCCGCGCGACCACCTTGGGCGACGCGATCACCAGCAACCGCGCGGCCTCGAACTGGCGCACCGCGCGGGTGATCTCGCGGAAGATCTCGTAGGTCACGGTCTCGCTGGTCTTGAGCATGCCGCGGCCGCCGCACTCGTGGCACGGCTCGCACAGCTGCCGCTCCAGCGACTCCACCGTGCGCTTGCGCGTCATCTCGACCAGGCCCAGCGGCGAGAAGTCGTACACGGTGGTGCGGGCATGGTCGCGCGCCAGCGCCTTCTCCAGCGTGCGCAGCACCTGGCGACGGTGCTCCGCGTCGTGCATGTCGATGAAGTCGATGATGATGATGCCGCCCAGGTTGCGCAGGCGCAGTTGCCGCGCCACCGCCTGCGCCGCTTCCAGGTTGGTGCGGTACACCGTTTCCTCGAGGTTGCGCTGGCCGAGGAACGACCCGGTGTTGACGTCGACCGTGGTCATCGCCTCGGTCTGGTCGATCACCAGGTAGCCGCCGGATTTCAGCGGCACTTCCTTTTCCAGCGCGCGCTTGATTTCGTCCTCGACGCCGTACAGGTCGAACACCGGGCGCGCACCGCTGTAATGCTCGATCTTCTCCGCCAGCCCCGGGCCCTCGGCCGGGCCCAGCGCCGGCATGTACTGCGCGGCGAAGCTGCGCAGGCGCTCGCAGGTCTCGCGCGAGTCGACCTTCACCTTCTCGACGTCACGCCGCATCAGGTCGCGCACCGCGCGCATCGGCAGGCTGAGGTCCTCGTACACGCAGCTGCCGACCGCGGCGTCGCGGACCTGTTGCTCGACCAGCGCCCAGGCGCGGCCGAGGTAGGCGACATCCTCGGCCAGCGCTTCGGCCGGCTGGCCCTCTGCATTGGTGCGCACGATATAGCCGGGGCTGCCGACCGGCACCGCAAGTTCGGTTACCAGCGTCTTCAGCCGCGCACGCTCGGCTTCGTCCTCGATCCGCGCCGAGACCCCGACCACGCGCGACTGCGGCAGCAGCACCAGGTAGCGCGACGGGATGCTGATCTGCGTGGTCAGGCGCGCGCCCTTGCTGCCGATCGGGTCCTTGACCACCTGCACCACGATGTCCTGGCCTTCGCGCAGCAGTTCGGTGATCGACGGGATCGGCGCGGGCACCGGGATCGCCTCGGCGGCGCCGTCGTCGCGCACCGGTTGCGCGCGCTGGATGTCGTTGGCATGCAGGAACGCGGCGCGATCCAGCCCGATCTCGACGAACGCGGCCTGCATCCCGGGCATCACCCGCTGCACCTTGCCCTTGTAGATGTTGCCGACCACGCCCCGCGACCAGCCGCGCTCGATGTGCAGCTCCTGCAGCATGCCGTTCTCGACCACGGCCACGCGGGTCTCGCGCGGAGTGACATTGACGAGGATCTCCTCGGTCACGGCAGCCCCCCAGGCCCGGTGGATGGCCGCGGAAACGACTGCCGCACGGCACGAACCCCGCTTCCCCCAGGTGCGGGAGAAGGATGGGACAGGGGCCGCCGGCCGATGCCGCTTGGAGCGTTCATTTCAGCAACCCGTCGGCCCGCAGCAGCTGCGCGGTCTCGTGCAGCGGCAGGCCCATGACGCCGGAATGGCTGCCGGACAGATGCGCGATGAAGGCCTGGGCCGCGCCCTGGATCGCGTACGCGCCGGCCTTGCCCTGCCACTCGCCGGTCGCGATGTAGGCGGCGATCATGGCGTCGTCGAGCGCGGCGAAGGTCACCTCCGAAATCGATACCGCCTGCGCTTCGCGCGCCGCCGACACCAGCCAGACCACGGACACGACCCGGTGCATGCGCCCGGAAAGGCGCCGCAGCATCGCCGCGGCGTCGTCGGCATCGCGCGGCTTGCCGAATACGTGGTCGTCGAGCACGACCTCGGTGTCGGCGCCCAGGACGCGCGCCCCGGCCACCGCGACCACCTCCAGCAGCCCGGCGCCGGCCTTCTCGCGTGCGACCCGGCGCACGTAGTCCTCGGCCGGCTCACCGGGCTGGCGTTGTTCGGGAACATCGATGTCGAGCGTCCCGAACGGCTGCCCGAGGTGGGCCAGGAGTTCGCGGCGACGAGGAGATTGGGAGGCGAGATACAGCATCCTTGGAAGAATAACCCGCGCCCGCGGCACGCAATGCGGTCGCCATTGACCAACCCCGTCGTGGCTCACCGGCCGTTCACTCCCATCCCAACACCCTGCCCCGA
>Ga0209983_1000193_pt1 | contig 11909 bp, 5 predicted proteins | sample InoplaM1SPM_FD_187590 | JGI IMG/M metagenome (GOLD analysis project Ga0209983, IMG submission 187590) | Arabidopsis thaliana rhizosphere microbial communities from the Joint Genome Institute, USA, that affect carbon cycling - Inoculated... | ecosystem: Host-associated > Plants > Roots >...
GCGGAGTGCCAGGAACGGGGGATGACCTACTCCGTCCCGCTCAAGGTGACCTTCCGCCTCTTCGTCTACGACAAGGACCCCGAGACCGGCGTCAAGACGATGCGCGACGCCAAGGAAGAGGAAGTCTTCTTCGGCGACATCCCGCTCATGACCGAGCACGGCACGTTCGTGATCAACGGCACCGAGCGCGTCATCGTCTCGCAGCTGCACCGCTCTCCCGGCGTCTTCTTCACCCGCGAGTCGAAGCAGGGGTTCCTCGCCAAGATCATCCCGTACCGGGGCTCGTGGGTCGAGTTCGAGTACGACCAGAAGGGCGTCCTCTTCGTCCGGATCGACCGCAAGCGCAAGTTCCCCGCCACGATCTTCCTGCGTGCCCTGGGACTCGAGACCGACGAGTCGATCCTCCGGCAGTTCTACGCGGCGGTGCCGGCGCGCTTCGAGCGGGGCCGCGCCTACCTGACCGTGAACAAGGAAGTCCTGAAGCAGGAGGAGCTCAAGGAGCGGTACGCCCGGGTCAAGCGCGAAACGAAGACCGTTTTCGCGGGCATCCGCCTCTCCTCCGACGACCAGCGCGAGATCATGAAGAAGGGCGCGATCGAGCGCTCCGTCGACGACGCGGCGGTCGAGAAGGCCTGTTTCCTCGCGGACGTGGTCGACCTCTCCACGGGCGAGGTCCTCTTCGAGGCGGGGCAGGAGCTCGGCGCCGACGCGGTCGAGGGCTTGAAGGAGCGCGGCATCAAGGAGGTCGAGCTCTTCTTCCCGGACTGGGACCTCTCGGGCGACGTCCTCGTCAACACGATCCGCAAGGACAGCCACAAGACGCGAAACGAAGCCATCCTCGAGATCTACCGGCGCCTGCGCCCCGGCGACCCGCCCACCTACGAGTCGGCGAAGAACCTGTTCGAGGGGATGTTCTTCGACCCGAAGAAGTACGACTTCTCACGCGTCGGCCGCTTCAAGTTCAACATCAAGCTGGAGGCCGACTCGGCCGAGGACACCCGCACGCTGACGTCGCAGGACATCTACCGCGTCGTCGCCTACCTCCTCAGGTTGAAGAGGGACGTCGGTCGCACGGACGACATCGACAACCTCGGCAACCGCCGGGTGCGCTCGGTCGGCGAGCTTCTCGAGAACCAGTTCCGGATCGGCCTCGTGCGCATGGAGCGCGCGATCAAGGAGAAGATGTCCGTGCACCAGGACATCGACTCGGCGATGCCGCACGACCTGATCAACAGCAAGCCGGTCATCGCCTCGATCAAGGAATTCTACGGGTCTTCGCAGCTCTCGCAGTTCATGGACCAGACGAACCCGCTCTCCGAGGTCACGCACAAACGGCGCCTCTCGGCCCTCGGGCCGGGCGGTCTGTCGCGCGAGCGCGCGGGCTTCGAGGTCCGCGACGTCCACCCGACGCATTACGGCCGCGTGTGCCCGATCGAGACGCCGGAGGGTCCGAACATCGGGCTCATCTCGTCGCTCTCCTGCTACGCGCGCATCAACGACTTCGGCTTCATCGAGACGCCGTACAAGAGGGTCGAGAAGGGAAGGGTCCTGGACCACTTCCAGATCACACAGGCCGGCGACACCGCGTTCACGCTGGGCCAGATCGTCGAGAACCGCGAACTCGAGGAGGAAAACGAGAAGGCGCGCCGCAACAAGAAACGCCCCGCCGACTCGGAGCCGTACGCCTTCTACCTCTCCGCGTGGGAGGAGGAGAACTACGTCATCGCGCAGGCGAACGCGGAGACAGACGCCGCCGGGAAGATCAAGGAGGAGCGGGTCATCGCGCGCTTCAACGGGGAGTTCATCACGGCCGAGCGCGAGAAGGTCGACTACAAGGACATTTCACCCAAGCAGCTCGTGTCGGTCGCGACCGCTCTGATTCCCTTCCTCGAGCACGACGACGCGAACCGGGCGCTCATGGGCTCCAACATGCAGCGCCAGGCCGTTCCGCTGCTCGAAGTCGAAGCCCCGCTCGTCGGGACCGGGCTCGAGGGCACCGTCGCCCGTGACTCGGGCGCGGTGATCCTCGCCAAACGCGGCGGGGTCGTGGACCAGGTCGACTCCGAGCGGATCATCGTCCGCGTCGAGGGGGGCGACGAGGCCGGCGGCAAGGAGTTCGGCGCGGACATCTACCCGCTGACCAAGTTCCGACGCTCGAACCAGAACACCTGCATCAACCAGAAACCGATCGTCCAGGAGGGGGCGCGGGTCGCGCGTGGGGAGGTTCTCGCCGACGGTCCCTGCACCTCCCAGGGCGAGCTCGCCCTCGGGAGGAACGTGCTCGTCGCGTTCATGCCGTGGCGCGGCTACAACTACGAGGACGCGATCCTGGTCTCCGAGAAGCTCGTGAAGGACGACTTCTTCACGTCGATCCACATCCAGGAGTTCGACATCGAGGCCCGCGACACCAAGCTCGGGCCGGAGGAGATCACGCGCGACATTCCGAACGTCTCGGAGAACGCGCTGCGGGATCTCGACGAGTCGGGAATCATCCGCATCGGCGCGACCGTCAAGCCCGGCGATATCCTCGTCGGCAAGGTCACCCCGAAAGGGGAGACGCAGCTCACCCCGGAAGAGAAACTCCTCCGCGCGATCTTCGGCGAGAAGGCCGGCGACGTGCGGGATGCGTCGTTGAAATGTCCTCCGGGCATCGAGGGCACCGTCGTCGACGTGAAAATCTTCTCGCGCAAGGGCATCGACAAGGACCTCCGGGCGCTCGCCATCGAGCAGGACCAGATCGCGAAGATCGAGAAGAACTCGAAGGACGAGATCCGGATCATCCGCGAAGAGGCGAACAAGAAGATCCGCGATCTGCTCGTCGGGAAGGTCGCCGCGGACGAGGTCAACGACCGCGAGGGCAACGAGCTCGTCAAGAAGGGCGGCAAGTTCACGGCGGAGGCGGTCGCCCGCCTGTCCCCGCAGCAGCTGAAGCGGCTGAAGCTGAAGGACGAAGAGGTCGCCGACGCGGTGCAGATGATCCTGCGCCGTCAGGACTCGCAGATCGAGGTCCTGAACCGGGTCAACGCGGAGCGCATCGACCTTCTCCAGAAGGGCGACGAGCTCCCGCCCGGCGTGATCAAGATGGTCAAGGTCTACGTCGCGATGAAGCGCAAGCTCTCCGTCGGCGACAAGATGGCCGGACGGCACGGCAACAAGGGCGTCATCTCCCGGATCCTGGCCGAGGCCGACATGCCCTACCTGCCGGACGGCACGCCCATCGAGATCGTGCTGAACCCGCTCGGCGTTCCGTCGCGCATGAACGTCGGCCAGATCCTGGAGACCCACCTCGGATGGGCCGTGCGGGCGCTCGGCCTGTCGGTGGCGACGCCCGTTTTCGACGGGGCCACGGAATCGGAGATCAAGAAGCTCCTCCGGGAGGCGAACCTCCCGACCTCGGGCAAGACGGTTCTCTACGACGGCATGACCGGCGAGCCGTTCGAACAGCAGGTCACGGTCGGTTTCATCTACATGATGAAGCTGTCGCACCTCGTGGACGACAAGATCCACGCGCGCTCGATCGGGCCGTATTCGCTCATCACCCAGCAGCCGCTGGGCGGCAAGGCGCAGTTCGGCGGCCAGCGCTTCGGCGAGATGGAGGTCTGGGCGCTCGAGGCGTACGGCGCCTCCTACACCCTGCAGGAGCTGTTGACCGTCAAGTCCGACGACGTCGAAGGGCGGTCGCAGGTCTACGAGGCGATCGTGAAGGGCGAGGTGCCGGCCGAGCCGGGATTGCCCGAGTCGTTCAACGTCCTCGTGAGGGAGCTGCAGTCTCTCTGCCTCGACGTGGAGCTTTTGAAGAAGTAAGAAACGCGCGGAGCGCGTAAGGAGCCTCATGGACACAATCGCTTTCGCAGCGAAGCCGACCGCGCTGAAGGATTTCAACGCGATCAAGATCTCTCTGGCATCGCCGGAGAAGATCCGGTCGTGGTCCTACGGCGAGGTCACGAAGCCCGAGACGATCAACTACCGGACGTTCAAGCCGGAGCGCGACGGGCTGTTCTGCGCGAAGATCTTCGGACCGATCACCGACTGGGAGTGCCTCTGCGGCAAGTACAAGCGCATGAAGCACCGCGGGGTCGTCTGCGACAAGTGCGGGGTCGAGGTGACCAAGTCGAAGGTGCGCCGCGAGCGCATGGGCCACATCGAGCTCGCCTCGCCCGTATCTCACGTCTGGTTCTTCAAGGGCCTGCCGTCGCGGATCGGCCATCTGCTCGACATCTCGCTCCGTGACCTCGAGCGCATCCTCTACTTCGAGTCGTACGTGGTCGTCGATCCGGGCGACACCGACCTGAAGGAGAAGGAGCTGCTCTCCGAGGAGCGATATCGGGCGCTGCGGTCGGAGTACGGAGACGTCTTCGTCGCCCGCATGGGAGCGGGGGCGATCAAGGAGCTCCTCCAGCGCGTCGACGTGGACATGCTCGCCGAAGAGCTCCGCATGATCATGAAGACGGAGACGTCGCAGATCAAACGGCAGAAGGCGGCCAAGCGCCTCAAGGTCTGCGACGCGTTCCGGCGCTCGGGACACCACCCCGACTGGATGATCCTGGACGTCATCCCGGTCATCCCGCCGGAGCTCCGCCCCCTCGTTCCGCTGGACGGCGGTCGGTTCGCGACGTCGGACCTGAACGACCTCTACCGGCGCGTGATCAACCGGAACAACCGGCTGAAGAAGCTCCTCGAGCTGCGCGCGCCGGAAGTCATCGTGCGCAACGAAAAGCGGATGCTGCAGGAGGCGGTGGACGCGCTCTTCGACAACGGCCGTCGCGGCCGCGTGCTCAAGGGCTCGAACAACCGACCGCTGAAGTCGCTTTCGGACACGCTCAAGGGCAAGCAGGGCCGCTTCCGGCAGAACCTGCTCGGCAAGCGCGTCGACTACTCCGGCCGGTCGGTGGTCGTCGTCGGCCCGGAGCTGAAGCTCCACCAGGCCGGATTGCCGAAGAAGATGGCGGTCGAGCTCTTCAAGCCGTTCATCTACAACCGCCTCGAGAAGAAGGGCATGGCCCAGACGATCAAGGCGGCGAAAGAGCTCGTCGAGTCCGGCGTCACCGAGGTCTGGGACGCGCTCGAGGAGGTCATCCGCGATCACCCGGTTCTCCTGAACCGCGCGCCGACCCTTCACCGCCTGGGCATCCAGGCGTTTCAGCCGGTGCTCGTCGAGGGCAAGGCCATCAAGATCCACCCGCTCGTCTGCCCGGCGTTCAACGCCGACTTCGACGGCGACCAGATGGCGGTTCACGTGCCGCTTTCCCCGAAGGCGCAGGTCGAGGCGGAGCTCCTCATGCTCTCGGCCAACAACATCCTGTCGCCCGCGTCGGGCCGGCCGCTCGCCGTGCCCTCGCAGGACCTCGTCCTCGGCATCTACTACCTGACCAAGTCCCGTTCGAACACGAAGGGGGAGGGGAGGATCTTCTCCGACTTCGACGAGGTGATCCTCGCGTTCGAGCAGGGCGAGGTCACGACCCACACCCCGATCCGGGTGCGTTACACGGGCAAGTACATCGACCTGACGACCCAGTACAACGACCAGGACATCGTGCACGCCGAGGTGCAGGACATCGAGCGGACGCTCATCGACACGACCGTCGGCCGCGTCCTTTTCAACCGCGCTCTCCCGGAGGTCGTTCCGTTCATCAACGGAAACCTGAAGAAGCGCGGCCTGTCGGACTTCGTGAACTACGTCTACCTGACGTTCGGCGAAGAGCTCTGCGTGATGATGCTCGACGACCTGAAGGAGCTCGGCTTCAATGCGGCGACCCGGGCGGGCATCTCGATCGGCGTCGACGACATGCTCGTGCCGCCGAAGAAGGAGGACTACATCGCGGGCGCGCGCAAGGAGGTCCTCGAGGTCGAGAGCCAGCGCAACTCGGGCGTCATCACCGCCGGCGAGCGGCACAACAAGATCATCGACATCTGGCATCGCACGACCGAGAACATCTCCGACGAGATGTTCCGTGAGATGAAGAAGTCCGACCAGGTGGGGCAGGAATTCAACCCGATCTACATCATGGCCGACTCCGGCGCCCGAGGCTCCAAGGAGCAGGTCCGCCAGCTGGCCGGGATGCGGGGTCTCATGTCCAAGCCCTCGGGCGAGGTCATCGAGACGCCGATCACCGCGAACTTCCGGGAGGGTCTCTCGGTCCTCCAGTACTTCATCTCGACCCACGGCGCGCGCAAGGGACTGGCCGACACCGCCTTGAAGACGGCGGACTCCGGCTACCTCACGCGCCGTCTCGTCGACGTCGCGCAGGACGTCATCGTCATCGAGGAGGACTGCGGGACGAGCGACGGCATCACCGTCACGGCGATCATGGAGGGGGGCGACACGCTCGAGCCTCTCCGCGACCGCATCGTCGGCCGCGTCGCGCAGGAGGACGTCTACGACCCGCTGTCCGAGGAGAAGATCCTCGCCATCGGTGAGGAGATCACGGAGGACCTCGCCTCGCGGGTCCAGGAGGCCGGCATCGAGCGGGTCAAGATCCGCTCGGTTCTGACGTGCGAGACCAAGCGCGGCATCTGCCGCCTCTGCTACGGCCGCATGCTCGCGTCCGGCAAGATGGTGGAGATCGGCGAGGCGTGCGGCGTCATCGCGGCGCAGTCCATCGGCGAGCCGGGCACTCAGCTCACGATGCGGACGTTCCACTACGGCGGAACGGCGTCGCGCGTGACCGAGCAGTCGAAGCACGCCGCGAAGAACCCCGGGACCGTGCGCTTCCTGTCGGTCGCCACGGTCGAGCGGAAAGACGGAAACCTCGTCGTCGTCAACCGAAACGGGAAGATCACGATCGTGGACAACAAGGGGCGCGAGAAGGAGCGCTACTCGGTCGTGTACGGCTCGACGATCAAGGTCTCGGAGGGGCAGGAGGTCGTCCCCGGGCAGGAGCTCGTCGAGTGGGATCCGTTCACCTCCGCGATCCTGACGGAGGTCGGTGGCAACGTCGCCTTCCGCGACATCATCGAAGGGGAGAACCTCCGCGAGGAGACGGACCGCGTCACGGGTCTCGCGCAGAACATCATCGTGGAGACGGTCGGAGCCGAGAAGCGCTCGCCCCAGGTTCTCGTCCAGGGCAAGGGCGGCGACAAGAAGTACCTGTTGCCCATCGGCTCGCACCTCATGGTGACCGACGGGCAGACGGTTTCGCCCGGCGACGTGCTGGCCAAGATCCCGCGCGAGACGACCAAGACGAAGGACATCACCGGAGGTCTCCCGCGAATCGTCGAGCTTTTCGAGGCGCGCCGTCCGAAAGACGCCGCGGTCATCACCGAGATCGACGGGACCGTCTCGCACGGCCCGATCGCCAAGGGAATGCGGAAGGTCGTCATCACCGGCGACGACGGAGAAGTCCGTGAGTACCTGATCCCCCGATACACGCACGTCAACGTCCAGGAGGGCGAGCGGGTGCGGGCCGGAGATCCCCTGATCGACGGTCCGATCAACCCCCACGACGTGCTCGCGATCCTCGGGGAGAAGGAGCTGCAGCGCTATCTCGTCGACAAGATCCAGGAGGTCTACCGCTCGCAGAACGTCGCCATCAACGACAAGCACATCGAGGTGATCGTTCGCCAGATGATGCGCAGCGTGAAGATCGAGGAGGTGGGCGATACGGACTTCCTGATCGACGAGCAGGTCGACCGGTTCCGCTTCGAGGACGAGAACGAGCGGGTCATCGGCGCGGGCGGTCAGCCGGCGATCGGGCGGCCGATGCTCCTCGGGATCACGAAGGCATCGCTCTCGACGGACTCGTTCGTGTCCGCCGCGTCGTTCCAGGAGACCACGCGCGTTCTCACGGAGGCGTCGATCTCCGGCAAGGTGGACAACCTGCGGGGCTTGAAGGAGAACGTCATCGTCGGCCGGCTGATCCCCGCGGGGACCGGCATGGAGTACTACCGCAACGTGGTGCTCGAGCGCGAAGAGATTCCCCAGGTGGAAGAGCCCGCGCTCGAAGACTTCCTGACCGATCCGGCCGAGGAGCTCGCGCTCGCCGAGGCGGATGCCGAGGTCGACGCTTCCGACGAGGATTGAGCGGGAAGCTCTCCGTTTCAAGGTTCCGACCGGGCCCGCGCGAGCGGGCCCGATTTCTTTCTGCTAGTCTCTTCTCCTCCAGGAACATGGTCCGTTTTCGAGCATCTCTCGCCGCGCTCTGCCTTCTCGTCGCCGCCGGGATCGCACCCGTCGGAGCGGCCGAGCGGAGCGGCCCGCCGCGTCCATCGAGCGCGCGTTTCGGGGCATTCACGGCGCTGGAGCGCGAGGCGATCGTCGCCTGGGCCACGGCGCAGCCGAAGGTGAAGGCCGCAGTGGCGGGTCACCGGACCCGCCTCCTGCGCGCGTGGTCTGACGTCGCCAAAGGATCGTCCGGCTCGTACCGGCGCGCCGTCATGGTGCTGCGCGATTACGACGCGGGAACGGCTCAGGAGATCGCGGTCAACCTCGAGACGGGCGCGATCGAAACGCGGGAGCTCGTGGGAATCCAGCCGAGCCGCGAGGAGATCGAGGAAGGCATGGCGATCGTGCGCAGCGACCCGGCGCTCGCCACGCTCGTCGCGAATCCCAATCTCACGCTCATCGGCGGGTTTCATAATCGGAGCCTGCGCTCCAACGACCCGTGCTCCCGGGAGATCTGCCTCGATTTCGCCTTCATGAAGCCGAACTACGGGGGCCCGGAGAGGTACGTCATCGTCAATCTCACGCGGCGGATCGTCGCCCACCACGACTTCCGCGCGGCGAGTCCGGGCCAGCCGCCCGCGCGAATGACAGAGACGGCCGTTCCGTGAGAGCCCGATTCCCCCTCCCGGCGATCCTTCTTCTCGCCGGCGTTTTCGCGTCGACCCTCGCGGCGCAGACGCCGCAGGTGGTCCCGGCGCCCCCGGCGTGCAGCGGCGTCCATCACGTCACCTGGCCGGCGGTGAATCCGGTCTGGGATTTCTGCTGGACGCGCCCGGCCGATTCGCAGCCGGGCAACGGCTCGGGTATCGAGCTGACAAACGTCCGATTCAACGGGACGCTGATCCTCGGGCGCGCGCATCTCCCGATCCTGAACGTCAAGTACACCAACGTCGCCAACTCGTTCTGCGGAGGAGCGAACTTCTGCTATCGCGATTGGCTTTACAGCGAGCAGGACTTCCAGTGCGCTCCCTGCCAGGACGCCAGCGGAGCGGCCGTCAACTGCAGCACCGCCTCGGCCGTCCAATGCACCGGCACGACGACGCCGGCGGCCACGGTGTGCGAGAGCTGCTCGATTCCGCCGGACGGCTGCGAGGACATCGGCTCCTTCTCGGGCGTGGCCGTCGAGAACCGGGGCACGAGCTTGAAGCTCACCTCGCAATGCGAAGCGGGCTGGTACCGCTACATCCCGGAGTGGGAGTTCTTCCCGGACGGCCGGATCGAAGCACGGTTCGCCGCCACTTCCATCGATGCGACGTGCGTCGCCTTCGACCACGAGCACCATGCCTACTTCCGGCTCGACTTCGACGTCAACGGGAGCGCGGGCAACTTCGTCGACGAGGTGCTCCCGGGAGGAGGACTCCAGCGCGTCGTCCTCGAGCGCAGCTTCACCGACATCAGTCCGGCGCGAAGCCAGTGGCGGGTCGGGGGCCCGGGTTCGCCCTACGTCGTCGAGGTCAGCCGCAACGCGGGCGACGGGGCGGCTGGCGACCCTCCCGGCGTGCCAAACGGGACCGGCTTCGCCGTGGCGGACGGCTGGCTCCTGACCTACAACGTCAACGAGATCTCGGACTATCAGAACCTGTCGATCTGCCAGGCCAACCTGAACAGCTTCGTGAACAACCAGCTCGTCAACGGCGGCGACGTGGTCCTCTGGGTGCGGGCGGGGGCGCTTCACGAGGGAGAGGCCGACGGGCAGGCCGCGCACTGCGGGATCATGGGCCCGACGATCCGGGTCCTGCCGGCCAACCCGGCGTCGAAGCTGAATACCGTCCCCCCCTGCCGGATCGTGGACACCCGCAACGCCCCCGGAGCGTTCGGCGGCCCGGCCATCCCGGGAGGGGGAACCCGCACCTTCGCGCTCGCGGGGCAGTGCGGAGTGCCCTCCTCCGCGAAGAGCGTCGCGGTGAACCTGACCGTCACCGAGCCGTCCAGCGCCGGCTTCTTCACGGCTTTTCCGGCGGGCGCAAGCCGTCCCCTGGCGAGCAACCTGAACTTCCTGGCCGGCCAGACCCGCGCGAACAACGCCGTGCTGCAGCTCGGTAGCGGAGGCGCGGTCTCGATCTTCAACGGGGGAAGCGGCACTGCCCACCTGGTCCTCGACGTCACCGGCTGGTTCGAATAGGCCGGTGACCCGGCTGCGAGCGCCCGGGAGGGCTCCGGAGAGCCTCCCTTCGCTTGACAAGCCCCTTTAGCTCCCATACGATTCGCGGGTTTTTCCCTCGGACTCCGGCGGCGCTCTCTCGAGAGGCTTCGCCCGGTCGGGTAAAAGCGGTTACGGTCGATCTCGGGCCCTTCCACGGCTCCGGGGGCCCGGGGTGACAGGAGAGTCGATGCCGACGATTTCGCAATTGGTCCGACAGGGTCGCGAGCGGGTGCGCGTGAAGACCGCGAGCCCGGCGCTCGCGTCCTCTCCGCAGAAGCGCGGCGTGTGCACGCGCGTCTACACGACGACGCCGAAGAAGCCGAACTCGGCGCTGCGGAAAGTCGCGCGCGTGCGGTTGACCAACGGGATCGAGGTCACGACCTACATCCCGGGCGTCGGACACAACCTGCAGGAGCACTCGATCGTGATGATCCGCGGCGGCCGCGTGAAGGACCTGCCGGGCGTCCGCTACCACATCATCCGCGGGACTCTCGACGCCGTGGGCGTCGCGAACCGCAAACAGGGCCGGTCCAAGTACGGGGCCAAGCGGCCCAAGGCTTAGGGACTTACCGATATGCCGAGACGTCGCGTCGTCGCCAAGCGCGAGATCCTGCCGGATCCGCTCTACAACTCGCAGCTCGTCACGAAGTTCGTGAACACGGTCATGGAGCGCGGCAAGAAATCGCTGGCGGAGTCGATCCTGTACGGCGCCCTGAACAAGGTCGCCGAGAAGACGCAGGACGACCCGATGAAGACTTTCAAGAAGGCGATCGAGAACGTGAAGCCGGCGCTCGAGGTCAAGTCACGCCGCGTCGGCGGATCGACCTACCAGGTCCCCGTCGAGGTGCGGCCGAATCGCCGGACGTCGCTCGCGATCCGCTGGCTGATCGAGTACGCCGAGCAGCGGGGTGAGAAGACGATGCGCGAGAAGCTCGCGGCCGAGCTCCTCGACGCGTCGAACCTCCGCGGCGGCGCCGTGAAGAAGAAGGACGACACCCACAAGATGGCGGAGGCGAACAAGGCGTTCGCCCACTATCGCTGGTAATCACTGACACCGGACACCGAATACCTGAAACCTGCTTTATGCCGCGCACCCATCCTCTCAAAGACACCCGGAACATCGGGATCATGGCGCACATCGACGCCGGTAAGACGACGACCACCGAGCGCGTCCTCTACTACACCGGGGTCAACTACAAGCTGGGCGAGGTCCACGAAGGCACCGCGACGATGGACTGGATGGTCCAGGAGCAGGAGCGGGGGATCACCATCACGTCCGCCGCGACGACGTGCTTCTGGAACGACGTCCGGATCAACATCATCGACACCCCCGGGCACGTGGACTTCACCGCCGAGGTCGAGCGGTCGCTCCGCGTCCTCGACGGCGCGATCGCCGTGTTCGACGCGGTCGCGGGAGTCGAGCCCCAGTCCGAGACGGTCTGGCGCCAGGCGAACCGCTACGGCGTGCCCCGCCTCGCGTTCGTCAACAAGATGGACCGGGTGGGCGCCAACTTCGCGCGCTGCGTCGAGATGATGCGGACGAAGTTGAACGCGAAGCCGGCTCCGATCCAGATCCCGCTCGGGGTCGAGTCCGATCACCGGGGT
>Ga0209983_1000195_pt1 | contig 11905 bp, 13 predicted proteins | sample InoplaM1SPM_FD_187590 | JGI IMG/M metagenome (GOLD analysis project Ga0209983, IMG submission 187590) | Arabidopsis thaliana rhizosphere microbial communities from the Joint Genome Institute, USA, that affect carbon cycling - Inoculated... | ecosystem: Host-associated > Plants > Roots >...
GGCCATCCTTCTTTTCGCTCTGCTCGATGTGCTGGGCCTGGCGTTTCTGCTTGTCGGTGTAGCTGGATTTGTCGCCCCGTGGCATCGGGATTCTCCTTGGCCGGGAGGGGGTCGGCCGCCGCAATCCTCGCCACGCCACCGTCAATCCACGGCGATGAAATCGTTAAAGCCCGTGTCAGGGGCAGTGCCTGCACCGGGAGGCAGGCATGACTAGAGGCACATCCACTATACCGAAGTTGAGAATAGTATCGCCTGCAACCTAGCAGGAGGCCGCCATGGCCGCATCCCCCACATCGCCGACTGCGCCCCCGGACGACGCCGACGTCGCCGGGCAGCAGCTGCGCAAGTTCCAGAAGGAGCTCAGCGCCGGCACCGTGTCGCTGGCGTTGCTCGCGGTGCTGGCGGCTGCCGCCGAACCGATGTACGGCTACCAGATCGCCAAGCGCCTGGAACAGGTCGGCGAAGGCGTGCTTGCCGGCAAGCAGAGCGCGCTGTATCCGGTGCTGCGCAACCTCGAGGCTTCGGGCCTGCTGGAGAGCTTCGTCGAGCCGTCGGTCGCCGGGCCGCCGCGCCGCTACTACCGCATCACCGCCGCCGGGCGGGATGTCCTGCGCGCCTGGACCGAGGCCTGGCGCGCCACCCGCGATTCCGTCGATTCCGTCCTCCAGGGGCCCTCCGCATGAACGCCATGCACAACGCATCGTTGCCGACCACCATTCCCGATTACCTCGCGCAGCTGCGCGCCGCGCTGGCCGGTGCCGACCCGGCGCTGGTGCAGGACGCGCTGTACGACGCCGAGGAATACCTGCGCTCGGAACTGGCCGAACATCCCGACCAGTCCGAGGCGGAAGTGATCGCCGCGGTCGCGGGCAGCTATGGCGCGCCGGAAGAAGTCGCCGACATCTATCGCGACACCGAGGTCAAGGTGCAGACCGCGCTGCGCGCACCGCCGCCGCCGCAGCGCAGTTCCGCGCTCGGCCGGTTCTTCGGCGTCGCCGCGGATCCGCGGACCTACGGCGCGATGTTCTATTCGATCCTGGCGCTGGCCACCGGCGTCTTCTACTTCACCTGGGTGGTGACCGGGATCTCGCTGTCGCTGGGGCTGTCGGTGATCATCATCGGCATCCCGTTCGTGATCCTGTTCCTGGGCTCGGTGCGGCTGCTGTCGCTGGTCGAGGGCCGGATCGTCGAGGTGATGCTCGGCGAGCGGATGCCGCGGCGGCCGCTGTATGCGGACCGCGACCGCCCGGTGCTGGAGCGGATCAAGGAAATGTTCGTCGATCCGCGCACCTGGTCGACCCTGGTCTACATGCTGGCGATGCTGCCGCTGGGCGTCGCCTACTTCACCGTCGCGGTGACGCTGCTGGCGACTTCGCTCGGCCTGGTGGTCGCGCCCGTGCTGGTCGGCTTCGGCGCGTTCGATGGCTGGTCGCTCGATGGCGGCTGGATGGGCTACTGGGAGCCGAGCACGGTCCTGGGCCCGTGGGAACTCCCCCTCGCGTTCGCGTGCGGCGTGGTGCTGTTGTTCGCCACCCTGCACCTGCTGCGCGGGATCGGGCGGCTGCACGGGGCGATCGCCAAGCAGTTGCTGGTGAAGGCGTAACGAGCCGTCCCTCATCCGCGACCTCGCGGCAGCTTCGGCGCGCCCAAGACAGCCCTTCTCCCGCAAGCCGGGAGAAGGGTGCAGGTCAGTCCGCGCGCCACTCCAGGCCTATATAAAGCGCGCGCCCGTCGCCGGGCAGGAAGTTGCGGCCATCGCTGCCGCGGGCATCGGCGACGACGTTGCTGCTGGCGATCCACCTGCGGTCGCCCAAGTTGCGCAGGTCGGCGAACCACTGCCAACCCGCGCCGGCGTCGCCGCCGATCCTGAGCCCGAGGATCGCGTAACCCGGCGCCTTGAAGCTGTTGGCGTGGTCGATGTAGTAATCGCGCGGCGCCCATTCCACGTTCGGCTCGACATGGAAGCGTCCGCCGCGGCTCCAGCGCAGCGCGGCGCGCAGTTGCTGCAGCGGCACGCCGGCGAGCGCGTTGTCTCCATGAACCGGATCGTGGTCGAAGCGGAAATCGTTGTAGAGGTAGTTGGCCGACAGCCGCCAGTCGCGCGCGACTGTCCAGGCCAGGCCGAACTCGATGCCCTGGTGCCGGGTACGCCCGGCATTGACGGTGCCCAGCGGATTGCCCTGGCCATCGCCGAGCGACAGCAGTTCGCCATCGATGCGCGCGCGATACAGCGCGGCGTCCAGCGACAACGCATCGCGCTGGATGCGCAGGCCGAGTTCGGCGCTGGTGGCGCGCTGCATGCCGACCGGGGTCACGCCGGTCCCGCCGCTGAGCTCGCCGAAACTCGGCGGTTCGGCGCTGCGGCTGACATTGGCGAACAGTTGCGCATGGTCGTCGAGCAGGTAACGCAGGCCGACCTTGGGACTGAAGCCTGAGAAATCGAGATCGAAACTCTCGTCACGGCCATCGCCGGTGAACAGGTCGCGCGAACGCCGCGTCGAGCGCAATGCCTGCGCGCCCAGCGCGAGCACCCAGCGCGGCGCCAGCCAGGTCTGGTTCTCGAACCATGCGCTGGCGTTGCCCGCGCGCTGGTCGAACTGGTTGGTGCGCGCGCCGGCGACGCCGCCATCGTTGGCGTAACGGTCGTCGTCGAGGCTTCCCCGCGCCAGCGAAATCCCGGCCACCAGCACGTTGCGACGGCTGCCGAAATTGCCCTCGCCGTGCCAGCGCAGGTCGACGCCGTCGTCGTGCGACTGCTGCTCCAGCACCTGGAAGATCGGATGGTGCAGCGACTTGTCGGCATGGAACAGCGACAGCGTCAGTTCGCTGCCGGCCGACGGCGACCACGCCAGTTTCGCGGCGACGCGGTCGAGGCGATAGTCGCGGCGCTGGTCGAGCGCGACGTTGCCGGGGGCCGCGAGCGACGGATCCTGCCGCGCTTCGGCCAGGGTGAGGTTGCCGGGCAGTTGCGAGCGGGTATCGACATGGGTGAGGTAGAGGCGCGCGTCCAGGTCGTTGTCGAACTGGAAACCGGCATTGCCGAACAGGCGATGGTTCTCCTGCACGGAGTGCGCGCGGAATCCGTCCTGGCGCAACCCGGTGAGGCCGAGATAGCCATCGGCGCGGCCGGAACCGCCGGCGAGCGCGAGCTGTCCACGCCGGTAGCCGAAGCTGCCGGCCTCGGCGCGAACGATCATCGCGGGCGCGTCGTTGCCGGTCGGCGAAACGAAATCGATCGCGCCGCCGAGCATGGCCGCGCCGGACTCCAGCGCATTGCCGCCGCGCCAGACCTGGATGTAGCGCGCCGACAACGGTTCCACCGCCTGGAAATCGAAACTGCCGTCGGCGAGGTTGAGCGGCACGCCGTCCTGCAGCAGCGCGATGCCGCGGCCGTGGAACGTGCGTTGCAGCCCGGAGCCGCGGATCGACAGCCGCGCCTCCTCGGCGCCGAAGCGCGGCTGCACGAACACGCCGGGCGCGTAGCCGAGCGCATCGGCCAGGGTGCTGGCGCGGCCGTCGCGATAACGCTCGCCGTCGACCAGCGCGGTTGCCCCGGCGCGCTGGTCCAGGCGCTGGCGCGCTTGCGCGATATCGTCGACGGCGCTGGCGCGTGGGCGCTCGCCGCGCACCTCGACGCGCTCGAGCGTGGTGGCCTGCAGGACATCGGCAGGATCGGCAGCCAGTGCGGGCGACATCGGCAGGAAGCTCGTGGCGATGGCCACGAGCAGGTACGACGCACGTGGCGTCGCGGAACGGCAGGTCGGCATGGAAGCTCCGGAACACGAGGCGCGCGGCAACGCCGCACGCGCGGGACGCGAGGAATCGGTCTTTACGGTTCTAGAGTGCGAACGGCGGGCCGCGGGAACCGAGGCCGCAAGGATGCAGGGGTTTGCGCGCAAGCACATGGCGCCATGTGCAAAGACGCGGTGCGGCACCGCGCACCAAGGCGAGCACCAGCCACGCGACCGCCAGCGCGAAGCTGGCGAGCAACGGGCAATAGGCGCAGTCGGGATCGGAATGGCCACTTGGTGCGGGGACGCCGATGCCCGCGTCGTGCGACGCGCCCGGGGCCGACCGCTCGCCACCGGCCAACTCCATCCCGACGTACTGCAGGCCGCGCGCGGTGCACAGTGCGGTCCATGCCGACGCTGCAGTGTCCGCGCGCGTTGCCAGCAATCGGCCGAAGGTCGGCAACGTCGCCAGCAGCAGCATGGCGACCAGCGCCAGCCGCGCCATCGGGCGTTGGAAAGCGGGGGAACGGATCACGCGCGCATTCTACCGATCCGCCTGCGCGCCCGTTGCCGGTCGTGCGTCAGGCGATGTGCGCGGCGATGAAGTCGCGCACCTGCGGATACACCTGCGTGCGCCAGCGGCGGCCGCTGAAGATGCCGTAGTGGCCGGCGCCTTCCACCGTCAGGTGCTCGCGATCCCGTGGCGCGATGCCGCTGCAAAGCGCGTGCGCGGCGCGGGTCTGGCCCTGGCCGGAGATGTCGTCGAGCTCGCCCTCGATCGTCAGCAGCGCGGTGCCCTTGATCGCCGACGGATCGACGCGCTCGCCGGCCACGTCCCACAGCCCGCGCGGCAGCAGGTGCTGCTGGAACACGATGCGCACGGTGTCGAGGTAGTACTTCGCCGGCATGTCGAGCACGGCGTTGTACTCGTCGTAGAAGCGACGATGCGCGGCGGCGTCGTCCAGGTCGCCCTTGACCAGGTCCTGGTAGAAGTCCCAGTGCGACTGGAAGTGGCGCTCCGGGTTCATCGCCATGAAGCCGGTGTGCTGCAGGAAGCCGGGATACACGCGGCGCCCGCGGCCGGGAAAGTTGGCCGGGACGATCTGGATGACGTTGCTTTCGAACCACCACAGCGGTTTCTGGGTGGCGAGGTTGTTGACCGCGGTCGGCGACTGCCGGCTGTCGATCGGCCCGCCCATCAGCACCAGCGAGCGCGGCGTGGCCTCGCCGCGCGCGGCCATCAGCGAAACCGCCGCCAGCACCGGCACGGTCGGCTGGCAGACGCTGATCACATGCAGGTCGTCGGCGCCGATATGGCGGATGAAGGCCTCGATGTAGCCGACGTAGTCGTCCAGCGAGAAGGTGCCGTCCTCGGCCGGCACCATGCGCGCGTCGATCCAGTCGGTGATGTAGACCTTGTGGTCGCGCAGCAGGGTGCGCACGGTGTCGCGCAGCAGGGTGGCGTGGTGGCCCGACAGCGGCGCGACCACCAGCACCGGCGGATCGTCCTTGAGGTCGCGCAGGTTGCCGGCGTCGTCGCTGTAGCGCTTGAAGCGCAACAGCCGGCAGAACGGCTTGCGCAGTTCCTCGCGTTCGATCACCGGGCACTGCTGGCCGTCGATTTCCAGCGCGTGGATGCCGAAGTCCGGTTTTTCGTAATCCTTGCCGATGCGGTAAAGCAGCTCGTATCCGGCGGCGATCCGCGACGCCTCCGGCACGGTCGCCAGCCAGCTGCCCGGAGCGGAGAACATCTTGGCGCCGGCTTCGGCCCAGAAGGTGTACGGCGCCATGCCGGCGCGCCACAGTTCATGGAATTGATAGAGGAGCATGGGCGGTCCGGAGGGTGCTGCACCGCAGCATAACGCATGCCGCCCCCCGGCATCGTGACGTGCCTTGCGCTCGCGTCAGTCCGCCAGTTCCAGCGCCACCGCCCGCCCGCGCAGGGCGGGCGCCAGCCAGCAGTGCGAGCCGAGCGCGGCGAAGCCCAGGGCTTGCAGCCGCGAGCGGTAGAAGCGCGCCGGGCGCGACTGGAACCCGTGTTCGTCGCCTTCGGCGCCGTCCTCGCGGGTAAAGGTCTCGAGGAAGGCGACGCCGCCGCACAGTTCGGCCAGGCCGGGCAGGCCGCGGTCGAGCTCCCGTGTCGACAGGTAATGCAATACGTCGCTGCAGACCAGCAGGTCGGCAGGCGGGCAGGGTCGCAGCAGCGCGAAGTCGCCGAAGCGCGCCGGATGCAGGTTGCGGCTGCGGCCGTAGCGCGCGATCGCATATTCGCTGGCGTCGAACCCCAGGTAGCGCGCCTTCGGCCGAAGTTTCAGCAGCGGTGCGCGCCACGCGCCCTCGCCGCAACCGATGTCGAGCACGCTGCGCACGGGGCGCTCGAGGTGGTACTCGGCGGTGGCCACGGCCAGCGCGACCTTGCGCGCCAGCCGCTGCGTGCCGCCGATGCCGTGGCGCCGGTACCAATGGTCGAAATAGTCGCGGTCGTATTGCTTGTCCATGACGCCATTGTAGGAGCGCCTTGCCTGCGCGAGCCGTGTTCGCGGATGCCTGGACGCAACCAGGACGATCGCGCGCCCGGGAGGCGCTCCTGCGGCGGCCGCCGGCCACGTATGATCGGATTCCCCGCAACGGAGCACGCTGCATGGCCTACCTGTGGACCAAGACCGCGCACCTGGTATTCGTGGTCGCCTGGATGTCGTGCGTGTTCTACCTGCCGCGGATCCTGGTCAACCTCGCCGAAGCCGGCGACGAGCCGGCGGTGAGGGAGCGGTTGCTGCTGATGGGGCGGCGGCTGTATCGCTTCGGCCACAACATGTTCGGGATCGCGGTGCTGCTGGGGCTCGCGCTGTGGCTGCATTTCGGCATCACCGGCGCATGGCTGCACGCCAAGCTGGCGCTGGTGGCGCTGCTGCTGGTCCACTTCATCGTCGCCGGGCGTTGGCTCAAGGGCGTGGCCGCCGGGCGCGGGTTGCCATCGGCCACGACGTTGCGCTGGTTCAACGAGCTTCCGGTCGTGGTGCTGGTGGCGGTCGTGTACCTGGTCCTGGCCAAGCCTTTCTGAGCAGCCATGCGGTACCAGGGGCGGCGGTCGGAAGCGGCGTGATGCGGCGACGCCATGCTGGCCGGGCGATCGGGCCGGCACGCGGTCGACATCGATGTGGCTGCAGTGTTCCGGCTGTCGCACTCGCGCAGGCCGCCCGCGTCGGCTATCTTCCCGCGATGCTGCGATGAGGTGCCGATGAAGCTGGTGTCGATGTGGTTCCGGATCCCGTTCTGGCAGCGGGTGCTCGCCGGCTTCGTGCTCGGCGCGCTGGCCGGCTGGCTGTTCGGGCCTGACGCGGACACGTGGTTCGGGCCGCTGGGCGACCTGTATGTCACCCTGATCATGATGATCGCGGTGCCGCTGGTGTTCTTCGCGGTGATCAACGCGGTGTCGCGATTGCATGGCCAGAAGTCGATCGCGGCACTGGCCGGGCGCACGTTCGCATGGTTCGCCTTGACCGCGGTGCTGGCGGTCGGGGTGGGATTGGTGTTTGGCCTGGTCCTCAAGCCCGGGATCGGCGTCGGCGTGCTGCAGGTGGCTTCGGACTACCAGCCCAAGGAGATTCCCGGCGCGCTGGACGTCATCCTCAACCTGGTGCCGTCCAATCCGTTCCAGGCGCTGTCGGGCGCGGCGACCGCCAGGACCGCCGATGGCATGAAGGTACTGGTGCCGCGCAGCGGGACGGTGCTGCAGGTGATCTTCTTCGCCGGCCTGGTCGGTTTCGCGATGGTGAAGCTGGGCGAGCGGGTCGCCGGCATGCGCAAGCTGGTCGGCGAGGCCAGCGACATCATGATCCAGGTCACCCGGTTCGTGCTCGAGTTCACCCCGCTGGGCACGTTCGGGCTCATCGCGGCACTGGTGGGCGGCTACGGTTTCGAGCAGTTGCGGCCGCTGCTGAGCTTCGTGGTCGCGTTGTACCTGGCCTGCGCATTCCACATCGTCTTCGTGTACGGCGGCCTGTTGCTGGCGCATGGCCTGAATCCGCTGAAGTTCTTCCGCGGCGCCGCGCCGGGCATGCAGGTGGCCTTCGTCGCTTCGAGCAGCTACGCGGCGTTGCCGGCGTCGCTGCGCAGCGCGACCCACAACCTGGGCGTGGACAGGGACTACGCGGCGTTCGCGGTGCCGCTGGGCGCGACCATCAAGATGGACGGCTGCGGCGCGGTCTATCCGGCGCTGGCGGCGGTGTTCATTTCCCAATATGCCGGCATCGACCTGTCCTTGCCGCAATACCTGATCATCGCGCTGGCCTCGGTGCTGGGCAGCTTCGGCACCGCCGGCGTGCCCGGCACCGCGGTGATCATGGCGACGGTCGTGCTGAGCGCCGCCGGCCTGCCGCTGGAAGCCATCGGCTACCTGTATGCCATCGACCGGGTGCTGGACATGATGCGCACCATGACCAATGTCACCGGGCAGATGCTGGTGCCGGTGCTGGTGGCGCGCGAGACCGGATTGCTGGACCGCGGGGTCTACGAGGCCGCGTCGAGCAACCTGGGCGTCGCCGAGGGCGAAGCCGCCGAACCGCACCCGGTGCGCGAATCGGCCTGAACCGCCGGCGCTGCAAGGGCGCGATTCAGGCGGACAGGCCGCTGCCCCGGCTGCCGCGCCGCGCAAGCCGCGACGCCAGCAAGGCGGCGGGGAGCGGCAGCAGCAGCCCGAGGACGCCCATCCATTTGGGATGCAGCGGCATCTGCACGATCATCCCGACCACGCCGGCCATCACCAGCAGCGCAACCAGCGACGCCGCGATCCGCGGATGCCGGTGCGCGATCCGGGCCGCGACCCAGCCGCCCAGGAAGGCGCCGACCACCCAGGCTGCCACCACCAGCGCCAGCGCGGGCACCGGCTGCATGGCCATGATCCGTTCAAGGTCCCGCGGCACCATCGGGTCCAAGCCTGGCGGCGGGGGATACAACGCGTGGCCGAGCAGTTCGATGCCCATGATCGCCAGGAAGGTCACCGCCATGCCGGCCAGGATGCCAAGGATCGTGCGCAGCATCGGCCTCTCCGGCGATCGGTCGCGGCGAGCATCGCGCGGCCGGGCGGCCACCGCAAGCACCCGGCCTGCGCATAATCGCGGCAACTACAACGGAGTGCGGCCATGAGCGGACGCCAGCGCGAACTCGAGTTCCGTTTCCTCGCCGAGCCGGCCGACGTCAACTATGGCGGCAAGGTCCACGGCGGCGTGGTGATGAAGTGGATCGACCAGGTCGGTTACGCGGCGGCGGTCGGCTGGAGCGGCAGGTACAGCGTGACGGTCGCGGTGGGCGGCATCCGCTTCGTCGCGCCGGTGCGGATCAGCGACGTGGTCACGGTCTCGGCGAAGCTGGTCCACACCGGCACCAGCAGCATGCATTTCGCGGTCGACGTCACCGCGCGCGATCCCGGCCTGGACGGCGGTGACGACAGCGAACGCCTGTGCACGCATTGCGTGATCGTGTTCGTCGCGCTCGACGGCGTCGAGGGCAAGCCGACCCCGGTGCCGCCGTGGAAGCCGCGGTCGGGCGACGACAAGCGCCTGGCCGAGTACGCGACCCAGGTCATGGCATTGAGCAAGGGCATCGAGCAGACCGTTGCGCGCTATCGCGACCCGGAAACGTAGAAGGCCGCCTCGCGGCGGCCTCCGTCGCGAACCGGGAAACCCCGGTCAAATCCCGGCGACGCGGCGCGCTTCCATGTACTTGCCGCTCCAGTAGCCGGTATCCAGGCGCGAGACGGTGACGTCGCGGCCGGTGCGCGGCGCATGCACGAACTGGCCCTCGCCGACGTAGATGCCGACGTGGTCGACGCGGCCGCGGCGGCCGAAGAACACGAGGTCGCCGGGCGACAGCTTGGTGCGGTCGACCATCTCGCCGCTCTTGGCCATGTCGCGGGAGACGCGCGGCAGCTCGATCCCCAGGGTGCTGCGGAACACGTAACCGACCAGGCCGCTGCAGTCGAAGCCCTCGGTACCGGTGCCGCCCCAGCGATACGGCGTGCCCAGCAGCGCCAGCGCGCGCTTGAGCACGCTCTGGATGCGGCCGCCGGTGGACGGCTCGGATGCATTGGCGGCCAGCGGGCGCGAGCCGATCAGGCGGTTGATGTCGCCGGCGAACATCATCGCGCGCTCGGGCATCGGCATTGCGTCGCTGACGACGGGCGCGGCCAGGACCGAGGAGGCGGTTTCGGCGATGGCAGCCGTGCCGGTGGCGGTCGCGGCGGTGGCGGTCGCGGCGGTGGCGGCAGGAACGGCCACGGCTTCCTGCGCGAACGCCGGCAGGGCGGCGGCGCACAACAGGCTGCAACAAAGGAGTCGGGTCAGGCCCGCGGAAGAACGGCGGTTGGCGGCAGGGCGGCCATGCAGGTCGAGTGTCGTCACGCGTTTTTCACTTCTGTCATCGTGGCGTGATGTTGCCCCACGAATCAGCGCAGCAGGTTCAAATTCCGTTAATGCAACGTGAAGCCTGCCGTGATTTTGCTCACGGATTCAGGCAGCTGGCGCATTCATTTTTTCCTTCGGGTCAGTGCAGGACGCGCTTGGCGCCGCTGTAATGATCCCGCCAGTAGGCGCCGTCCAGGCGATCCAGTCGCACGGTGCCGCCGGTGCTCGGGGCATGCACGAAACGCCCTTCGCCCACATAGATGCCGACATGGCTGACCTGGCCGCCACTGCCGAAAAACACCAGGTCCGCGGCGGCGAGGCGCTCGGGCGCGATCCGTGGGCCCTGCCACGCAGCCAGGTCGCGCGAGGTGCGGGGCAGGCGCAGGTCGAGCATGTCGCGATAGACGTAGTTGACCAGCCCGCTGCAGTCGAAGCCGCCCTGGGGCGTATTGCCGCCGTATCGATACGGCGTGCCGACCAGGCTGATCGCGCGCATCAGCACCGCGTTGCTGGCGGCCGGGTCGGCGGGTGCATTGCTGGCCCAATGGCGCGCCGGGGCCGGGGCGCTGGCGCGGACGCGGTCATGCCCGCCGCAGGCGACCAGCGTGGCCGCGAGCATCGCCAGCGCCAGCGCCTGCAGCCGACGCGCTGGCACGCAAGCGGGCTTGCCGGGATAATGCGCGACCCCTTCGGGCTTGCTCTGGACAGGTCTGGCCACGGCGCCAGCTTGGCGTCATCACGCCGCCACGACAAGTCCCCGGCCCGCCAGCGCGCCGTCCTCCGACGCCGCACCGTCCCCCTGCCCACGGAGTCCTGCCGCAGATGAAGATCGAGAAAGACCGCGTCGTCCGTTTCCATTACAGCGTTGCCGAACAGGGCGCCGAGCCGACGGAAACCTCCGTGGGCCGCGAGCCGCTGGCGATCCTCGCCGGCCACGGCAACATCATCCCGGGGCTGGAAAAGGCGATGGATGGGCATGAAGCGGGCGACAGGTTCGCCGTCGACGTGCCGGCCGCCGACGCCTACGGCGACAAGCGCGAAGGGCTGTCGCAGCGCGTGCCGAAGAAGCATTTCGGCGGCCAGCGCCTGGAGCCCGGCATGCAGGTGGTGCTCAACACCAACTTCGGGCCGCGCGCGGTCACGATCGAGAAGGTCGGCATGAGCGTGGTGGACGTCGACCTCAACCATCCGATGGCCGGCAAGGACCTGCATTTCGACATCGAGGTCGTCGAGGTGCGCGAGGCCACCGCAGAGGAACTCGAGCACGGCCACGTGCATGGCGACGGTGGCCACCACCATTGACCGCGATTGCCGGCCCGGGTGTCGCAAGGACGGCCCGCATTGCGGGCCGTTTGCGTTTCGGCGACGAGGGTCTGCCAGCCGTGCCGGATGCGCGGGTGACTTCCGGCCCTGACACCAAAATCAAGACCGCGGGTTAAATGCCGCATCGCATCGGGGAAGACGGCATGCACCAGGCTCCGTCGAACAGCGGTTCGCGCAACGACGCGTCGCTCGTCGGCATGCCGCCGGGGCGCCGCTTCGCCCCGGTCGCTGCCGACGAGCGCATCGTCGCGCTGGACGTGGTTCGCGGCTTCGCGCTGCTCGGCATCTTCCTGATGAACGTCGAGTTCTTCAACCGGCCGCTGGCCGACCTCGACGCCGGGCTGCCGGCCACCGCCGCGGGCCTGGATTACTGGGCCGGCTGGTTCGTGCACGTGTTCGTGCGCGGCAAGTTCTGGACCATGTTCTCGCTGCTGTTCGGCATGGGCTTCG
>Ga0209983_1000196_pt1 | contig 11878 bp, 7 predicted proteins | sample InoplaM1SPM_FD_187590 | JGI IMG/M metagenome (GOLD analysis project Ga0209983, IMG submission 187590) | Arabidopsis thaliana rhizosphere microbial communities from the Joint Genome Institute, USA, that affect carbon cycling - Inoculated... | ecosystem: Host-associated > Plants > Roots >...
CCACCGTGGCGACGGTCCCCAGCTTCTACGCCGCATCCTTCTCGGTCGGTGCGGTCTCCGCCGCCGACACGATCGCCTCCTTCAGCAGCCGCGGGCCGGTGACGGCGGACGGCTCCAACCGCATCAAGCCCGACATCGTCGCGCCGGGGGTGTCGATCCGCTCCGCCGTGCCGGGAGACGGGTACTCGCGTTTTTCCGGCACCTCGATGGCGACGCCGCACGTCGCGGGCGCGGTCGCGCTCCTCTGGTCCGCCGTGCCGTCGCTCGCGGGCCGCGTTCCCGAGACGGAAGAGCTGCTGCGCGCGACCGCGGTGCGTCTCACTTCCGAGCAGGTCTGCGGAGGAATCCCCGGCTCGTCGATCCCGAATCCGATCTACGGATGGGGCCGGCTGGACGTGGCGGCGGCCGTCGCCGCGGCCATCGGGCCGCCCGCGCCCGCTCCGCGGGTTCCGGTGAACCGGCGCCGGTCGGGTTCGCGCACGCTCCAGCCGCGGGGCTGATCCGAGCCTCCCCGCCTGCCGGCGGCCAGCCGGGAGCTGATACCTTTCTCCCCTGATGGTCGTCCTCGCATCCCGCGACGAGTCCGAGACCCGCGCGACTCTCGACATCGAAGTCCCCGCGGAGGACGTCGAGCGTGCTTACGGCGCGGTCGCGCGCGCCTTCGCGCAGCGCGCGACGCTGCCCGGCTTCCGCCGCGGCCACGTTCCGGAATCTCTGGTGCAGCAGCGGTTCGCGGGGGAGATCCGCGAGGAGGTCATCGAGCGGCTGCTGCCGGCCGCGCTGACCTCGGCGATCGAAGAGAAGAAGCTCTCGGTGCTCGGCCACCCGCACGTCGAGAACCTCGAGTGGAACCCGCCCGGTCCGATCCGCTTCTCGGCGCGTCTCGACCTGAAGCCCGTCGTGGATCCGGGGGAGTACCGGGACATCCCGGTCGAGGACGTGTCCGTCGAGCCGTCTGAAGAGGAGCTGGCGCAGGTGCTCGACCGTATCCGCGAGTCGCACGCCGAGTTCCACCCGGTGGAAGGAAGGCGCGCCGCCGCCGGGGACTTCGCGGTGGCCGACGTCGCCGGCCGTTTCATCGAAATCCTCCAGCCGGGCCAGGACCCGCGGACGTTCCGGGACGAGAAGCTGACGCTCGAGGTCGGCCACGCCGACTCGATGCCCGAGATCAACGACGCGCTGGCGGGGGCGCTGCCGGGGGAAACCCGCGCCTTCCGAAAGAGCTTTGCGGACGATTTTCCGAACGAAGAGTTCCGCGGCAAGACCGTGGACTACGAGGTGACGCTCGTCGCTCTCAAGGAGAAGCGCCTTCCCGAGTTCGACGACGAGTTCGCGCGCGCGGTCGCGCAGGCCGAGTCCGCCGACGTGCTGCGCGAGAAGGTCCGCGCGAACCTGCGCCAGGAGAAGGAAGCGGCCCGCCGGCGGAAGTTCCGGCGGGACATCCTGGAGACGATCCTGTCGCGGACGAGCGTGCCCGCGCCCGAGGTTCTCGTCGAGTCCGAGGTCGTCTCGTCGCTCCGCGACTACGCCCGGTACCTCGCGACCAACGGCGTCGATCCCAAGGAGGCGGACTGGGAGAAGCTCCGCGAGGATGCTCGCCCGGGCGCGGAGAGGCGGGTCCGCGAGTACCTCGTGCTCGACGCGGTCGCGAGGCGGGAGGGAATCTCGATCACCGAAACCGAGCTCGACGCGGAGATCAAGCGGGCCGCCGCGCGGCGGGGAGTCGAGGCATCGGAACTGCGGGCGCAACTCGCCAAGAACGACGGCCTGGACGCCCTTCGCGACGAGATGCGGCTCTCCCGGACGCTCGATCTCTTGATCTCTTCGGCGCGGGTGCTACCCTCCATGGAGCCGGCCGAGCGCCGCTAGCTGGAATTGGCTTCGACGGACGGAGGGTTAACCGGTTTGCATCGCGACGAAGAAGAGGGAGGCGGAATGGTTCTCGTACCGATGGTGATCGAACAGACGAGCCGGGGGGAGCGGGCGTACGACATCTACTCGCGGCTGCTCAAGGACAACGTCATCTTCCTCGGCACGCCGATCGACGACCAGATCGCCAACCTGATCATCGCGCAGATGCTCTTCCTCGAGTCCGAGAACCCGGACAAGGACATCTCCTTCTACATCAACTCTCCGGGCGGAGTGACCTCCTCGGGCTTCGCCATCTACGACACCATGCAGTACGTCAAGCCCGACGTCTCGACGATCTGCATCGGCCAGGCCGCGTCGATGGCGGCCGTTCTCATGGCGGCGGGAGCGCCCGGAAAGCGCTACGCGCTCCCGAACTCGCGGTTCCTGATCCACCAGCCGTGGGCGCAGGGACTGGGCGGCCAGACCTCGGACATCGAGATCCACGCCAAGGACATGCTGAAGCAGCGCGAGCGGATCAACCAGATCCTCTCCGAGCACACGGGACAGGCGATCGACAAGATCACCAAGGACACGGACCGCGACTACATCCTCGAGGCGGAGGACGCCAAGAAGTACGGCCTGGTCGACGCCATCTACCATCGGAGAGACGACATCGCCCTCAAAGCGGCGGGCTGATAGGGGCGGCCTCTCCCAGCTCTCGTAACGGGTTCTCGGCCGGGCCTGAGAGCTGATAGCTTTTCCCCATGGCCGACCTGTACCTCGGAAAAACGGTCTCCGACTCCAAGCCGCTCGCGTACGACAGCGGCGACCTCGTCACGCACGGCGTCTGCGTCGGGATGACCGGCAGCGGCAAGACGGGCCTCTGCATCGACCTGCTCGAGGAGGCCCTGCTTGCCGACATTCCGCTCTTCCTGATCGACCCGAAGGGCGACGTGACGAACCTCTTCCTCGTCTTCCCGGAGCTCGCCCCCGAGGACTTCGCCCGCTGGGTCGACCCCGATGCCGCGCGCCGCGCCGGAAGAACGCCGGCGGAGGAGGGAGCGGCGCAGGCGAAGCTCTGGAAGGATGGGCTCACCAAGTGGAAGGTCAAGCTCGACTCGCTGCGCAGGCTGCGGGAGGGCACGGCCTGGCGCGTTTTCAGCCCCGGATCGCGTTCGGCCCGGCCGGTGAACGTGCTCGGCTCGCTCGACGCGCCGCCGGGGCTCGCGTGGGATCGGGACGAGGAGGCGCTCCGCGACGAGATCCGGGGTCTCGTCCTCGCCCTGCTCGGCCTCGCGGGCATCGACGCGGACCCGGTTTCCGATCCGCGCCCGATCCTGCTCTCGCGCGTGGTCGAGGAGTCGTGGAAGTCGGGGCGGTCGCTCGACCTCGCGGGGCTCGTCGCGCTCGTCGAGAGCCCGACGTTCTCGCGCGTCGGCGCCGTCGAGCTCGACGCGTTCCTGCCGCGCGAGAAGCGCCGGCAGCTCGCGCTCGCGCTGAACAACCTGCTCGCCTCGCCCGACTTCGAGGGGTGGCGGGAAGGGGAGCCGCTCGATCCCGGCCGGCTCGCACGTGATTCCTCGGGCCGGCCCGCGTGCAACCTCTTCTATCTCGCGCACCTCGACGACCGCGAGCGGATGTTCTTCGTCTCGCGTTTCCTCGACCGGTTCTGGAGCTGGGCCCGCACGCAGACCGGCACGACCGAGCTTCGCGCCCTTCTGTACTTCGATGAGGTGATGGGTTTCCTGCCGCCCGTCGCCGAGCCCCCTTCCAAGCGACCCCTCCTCTCGCTCCTGAAGCAGGGGCGCGCATTCGGGGTCGGGTCGCTCCTCGTCACGCAGAACCCGGTGGATCTCGACTACAAGGCGCTCACGAACGCCGGAACGTGGATGGTCGGTCGTCTCCAGGCGGAGCGCGACAAGGAGCGCCTCCTCGACGGGCTCGAGTCGGCCGGGATCGGGATGTCCCGCGCCGAAGCCGACCGGACGATCTCGGGGCTCGAGAAGAGGAAGTTCCTGCTGCACGACGTCCACCGGCCGGGCGGGCCTGTCGTGTTCGAGACGCGGTGGGCGCGCGCCTACCTGCGCGGACCGCTCGCGCTGCGGGAGCTGCCGGACCTCGTCGCGCTCTCCGGGGGAAGCGAGGCCTCCGACAAAGCGGCGCGGGCGGGGACGTCCGCCTCGGAGATCCCGTCGAGCCCGGTGGCCGGCGCTCCGGTGCCGCCATCCCTCGACCCCGTGTTCCGCCACGTTCACGTGGGCGGCGCGGCGGCCGGTGTGCTCTCCGGGGAGGTTGCGGTTCTCGTGGAATCGCGCGTGAACCGCCAGAGGCCACCGGTGTCGGGTGTGCGCCGGACGCTCGTCCGGTTCGGGTCGGGCGCCGCGCCCGTTCCCGTTCTCGACGAGCCGGGTGCGGAGGCGCCGGGTTCTCCGTCTGTGCCGGCCGGCGCTTCTTACGGTTCGCTCCCGGCGTGGGCGACGAAGACGAATGCGACGGCCGCGCTCGAGCGGCTCGCCCGGGACGCCGTGGCCGCGCAGGGCCTCGACCTCGATAACGTCGCCGGGCTCGGTCTCGTCCGCAATCCGGAGGAGACGGCCGAGGCGTTCGAGTCGCGCGTCCAGGCAACGATCGAGTCGGAGACCGAGAAGCGGACGTCGAAGGTCGGAGGACCGCTCTTGCGCAAGATCGAGGCGCTCGATCGAAAAATCGAGGCGGAGACGCGGGAGCTCGAGCGGGACCGCGCGGAGTCGACGCGCTCCAAGACGTACAGCGCGATCGACGTCGGTGCGAGCATCCTGACGACCGTCCTCGGCGGGAGACGGAGCTCGATCGGATCGGCGGGTCGGGCGGGAGCCCGCGCCTACGGGCGAATCCAACGCTCGGCCGAGAACATAAAGGAGTCGGAGAAGAAGATCGCGGACTGGACCACGGAGCGCGACTCTTATGCGGCCGAGCTCGAACGCTCGACCGCGACCGAAAGAGAGCGCGTGGCGGCGGAGGCGGCGCGGCGGGAACGGATCCGGGTTCCGGTCAATCGCGCCGACGTCCGGCCGCTGGAATGGTACGTGCTGTGGTCTTAGGCGGGCGGCCGGGAAGTGATTTCGCTCACGGCTGATGTCGGCGATCTACGACCAAGGAATAGGCGGAAAACCGGGACGTTAATCTTCGCGGGGGTGTGCTAAATTGGAGTCCAAAGGGTCAGGAGAGTTCGTTGACGCGTCCGCGAAAGCGCGCCTAGAATTCTCTCGCCCTTCCCGGAGGCGGAATGTCGAAGAAAGGCGGTAACGGCGACGTCCTGCGGTGCTCCTTCTGCAACAAGAGCCAGAGGGACGTCAAAAAGCTGATCGCCGGTCCCACGGTCTACATCTGCGACGAGTGCGTCGACATCTGCCTCGACATCATCGCCGAGGACCGCGTCCTCGAGACGCAGGCCCCCGAAACCAAGCTCCCCAAGCCGAAAGAAATCAAAGAGTTCCTGGACAGCTACGTGATCGGCCAGGAGCAGGCGAAGAAGAAGCTCGCCGTCGCCGTCTACAACCACTACAAGCGGATCGACTACCTGGAGAAGAACCGCAAGCTCGACGTCGAGCTCCAGAAGTCGAACATCCTGCTCATCGGTCCGACCGGGACCGGCAAGACCCTGCTCGCCCAGACGCTCGCCAAGCTCCTCTCCGTCCCGTTCACGATCGTGGACGCGACCACCCTGACCGAGGCCGGCTACGTCGGCGAGGACGTCGAAAACATCATCCTCAAGCTCTATCAGGCGGCGGGCAACGACAAGGACAAGACCGAGCGCGGGATCGTCTACATCGACGAGGTGGACAAGATCGCTCGCAAGGGCGAGAACCCGTCGATCACCCGGGACGTCTCGGGTGAGGGGGTCCAGCAGGCGCTGCTCAAGATCCTCGAGGGAACGGTGGCGAACGTGCCGCCCCAGGGGGGCCGCAAACACCCGCACCAGGAGTTCATCCAGATCGACACGACCAACATCCTCTTCCTGTGCGGCGGGGCTTTCGTCGGGCTGGAGGACATCATCAGCCGGCGGATGACCGAGAAGACGATGGGCTTCGGGGCCAAGATCACGACCAAGAAGGAGAAGCGCTCGAGCGTTCTCCTCGAGAAGGTGCATCCCGAGGACCTGATCAAGTACGGGATGATCCCCGAGTTCGTCGGCCGGCTGCCCGTGGTGGCCACGCTGACCGAGCTCGATCAGGGCGCTCTCGTCGAGATCCTGCGGGAGCCCAAGAACTCGCTCGTCAAGCAGTACCAGACCATGCTGGAATTCGAAAACGTCCAGCTTCGTTTTACCGATGACGCCATCGAAGCCATCGCCGAAGAGGCTCTGGCTCGCAACGTCGGGGCACGAGGTTTGAAGATAATCATCGAGGACCTGATGCTCGACGTGATGTACCAGATCCCCTCCGACGAGGACATCGAGGAATGCGTCATCACCAAAGACGTGGTCAAGCACCACACCAACCCGATCACGATTCTCCGCAAGGCGGGGTAGACCTCTTCCTCTCCGCCTGTCCGCGCCCCGCGCGGTCCTCCGCCTCCGGGGCCAGGAAGGACCAGTAAATCCATGAAGTCAACCGACAGCACCACCCGGTCGGGGGAGACCCTGCCGCTCGTCCCGCTTCGGGACATGGTGGTCTTCCCGCACATGATGGCGCCCTTCGTCGTGGGACGGGATTCGTCCATCCGCGCGCTCGAAGCCGCCCTGGCGACTCCGGGCAAGCGCTTGTTCCTCTCGGCCCAGAAGGACCCGCAGTTGGACGAGCCTCGCCCCGAGGACATCCACGGCATGGGGGTCGTCGCCACCGTCGCGCAGTCGCTGAAGCTCCCGAACGGCCACATCAAGGTGATGGTCGAGGGCGCCCGGCGCGGACGGATCGTCAGCTTCGACGAACGGGCGGGCTACCTCGCGGTCGCCGTCGAACCGGTCGCGTCGCGACCCGTGGACGTCGAGGAACTCAAGGAGTACATGGGAAAGGTCCTGGGTCTCTTCGAGCAGTACGCGAAGCTCTCGCACCACCTGGCGTTCGAGGGCCTCGCGGCGTCGCTCAAGATCGACGACCCGGACCGCTTCGCCGACACCCTGGCGGCGCACATCGCCGTCTCCACGCCGGAAAAGCAGGCGCTCCTCGAAGCGGTTTCGCCCCACGAGCGCCTCCAGAAGCTCCAGGACCTGCTCGAGGTCGAGATCGAGAAGGTCAACATCGACCGGCGCATCAACAACAAAGTCAAGAAGCAGATGGAGAAGGCCCAGAAGGAGTACTACCTCAACGAGAAGATCAAGGCCATCCATCAGGAGCTCGGACGCAAGGACGACCGCACCGACGAGGTCGACGACCTGAAAAAGAAGCTCGCGACCTCCGGGATGCCGAAGGAGGTCCGCGAGAAGGCGGAACAGGAGCTGCGCCGGCTGGAGGCCATGCCGCCGGTGTCGGCCGAGGCGACGGTCTCACGGAACTACATCGAGTGGCTGGTCGGCGTGCCCTGGAAGAAGGCGTCCCGCGAGTCGAAAGATCTCTCCCGAGCCGAGAAGATCCTGAACGAGGACCACTACGGGCTCGAGAAGGTGAAGGAGCGAATCCTCGAGTTCCTCGCGGTGCGCCAGCTGGTCCAGAAGACGCGGGGCTCGATCATCTGTTTCGTCGGTCCGCCGGGCGTCGGCAAGACATCGCTCGCCAAATCGATCGCCCGCGCGCTGAACCGGAAGTTCGTGCGGCTGTCGCTCGGCGGCGTGCGCGACGAGGCCGAGATTCGCGGCCACCGGCGCACGTACATCGGCGCGTTCCCCGGACAGATCATCCAGATGATGAAGAAGGCGGGAACCGTCAACCCGGTCTTCCTGCTCGACGAGGTCGACAAGACCTCTTCGGACTTCCGGGGCGACCCGGCGTCGGCGCTGCTCGAGGTCCTCGATCCCGAGCAGAACCACACCTTCGTGGACCACTACCTCGACGTCGAGTACGACCTGTCGAAGGTCATGTTCATCGCGACGGCGAACGTCGCCGACCCGATCCCGCCGGCGTTGAAGGATCGGATGGAGCTCATCCCACTCTCCGGCTACACGCCGAACGAGAAGCTCGCGATCGCCCAGAAGTACCTCGTGCCCAAGCAGCGCGAGGCGAACGGCCTGAAGGCCGACCAGATCGAGGTCTCCGACGAGGCGATCCTGGCGCTCATCTCGAACTACACCCGTGAGGCGGGCGTCCGCAATCTCGAGCGCGAGATCGCGAACGTGTGCCGCAAGGTCGCCCGCAAGATCGTGCAGAAGAAGGTCGAGACTCCGCTCCTGGTGACGGAGGAGAACATCAAGGACTTCCTCGGCAAGTACAAGTTCCGGAGCCGCCGCAAGGGCGAGGTCTCGGAGATCGGCATCGCGACCGGGCTCGCGTGGACCGAGGCGGGCGGCGAGATCCTGACGACCGAGACGAGCCTCTTGAAGGGCAAGGGGAACCTGATCCTGACGGGGTCGCTCGGCGACGTCATGCAGGAGTCAGCGCGTGCGGCGGTGTCTTACGTGCGCAGCCGTGCCGAGATGTTCGACGCGGACCCGAACTTCCACGAGAAGTACGACATCCACATCCACGTCCCCGAGGGCGCCATTCCGAAGGACGGCCCCTCCGCCGGAATCACGATGGCGGCGTCGCTCTTCTCGGCGGTCACGAAGATCCCGGTGCTGAAAGACGTCGCGATGACCGGAGAGATCACGCTCCGCGGCAAGGTGCTCCCCGTCGGCGGAATCAAGGACAAGGTCCTCGCCGCCTACCGCGCCGGGATCCTGACGATCATCCTGTCGACCGAGAACGAAAAGGACCTGGACGACCTGCCGGAAGAGGTCCGCTCCAAGATGGAGTTTCACCTCGTGACCAACATGGACGAGGTGATCAAGGTCGCCATGGAAGGAGTCCCGCCCACGGCCGCAACCCTCGAGCCCGAGGTCCGCCCGGCAGAAGGGGGAGCTCTCGCGCATTGATGGGGTCGTGAGACCCGGGACGCGACTCGAAACACTTGCAAAATAGGTCGGCCGGCGGGAGGATGCGGTCAAGCTTCCCCCGCCGTGACCGAACGGCGGATCGTTCCGCTTCCAACACCGTCTCACAGCGAATCCGAGGAGAAGCCCATGGCCAGAAAGAGAACCAACAACGGCGGGGACGTCGAGACGCTCGAACCGCCGACCGAAGGACTGCCGGACACGACCGGCGAAGAAGTCGCGGTCGAGCCGGGCGACACGCTCGACATCCGCGCGCTGCACGAGATCAAGATCCCGCAGCTCCTGAAGATCGCGAAGGACCTGGAGGTCGAGAACGCGACCGGGATGCGCAAGCAGGACCTGATCTTCAAGATCCTGCAGGCCCAGACCGAAAAGAAGGGGCTCATCTTCTCGGAGGGCGTGCTCGAGTGCCTGCCCGACGGGTTCGGGTTCCTCCGGGCGCCCGAGTACAACTACCTGCCGGGCCCCGACGACATCTACGTCTCGCCGTCGCAGATCCGGAAGTTCGACCTGCGCACCGGAGACACGGTCTCCGGGCAGATCCGTCCGCCGAAGGAGGGGGAGCGCTACTTCGCCCTCATCAAGGTCGAGGCGGTCAACTTCGAGCACCCCGACGTCGCGCGGGAGAAGATCTTCTTCGACAATCTCACGCCCCTGTACCCGCAGGACCGCATCAAGCTCGAGGTCCCGGGGAACATGTCGGCGCGCGTCCTCGACCTCGTCGCCCCGGTCGGCAAGGGGCAGCGGGGTCTCATCGTGGCGGCGCCGCGCACCGGCAAGACGATGATCCTCCAGGCGATCGCGAACTCCGTGTCGACGAACCACCCGGAGGTCACGCTCATCGTCCTGCTCATCGACGAGCGCCCGGAAGAGGTGACCGACATGCAGCGATCGGTCAAGGGCGAGGTCATCTCCTCGACCTTCGACGAGCCCGCCGCCCGTCACGTCCAGGTCGCGGAGATGGTGATCGAGAAGGCCAAGCGGCTCGTCGAGCACAAGAGGGACGTCGTGATCCTCCTCGACTCGATCACGCGCCTCGCGCGCGCCTACAACGCCATCGTGCCGCCTTCCGGGAAGGTCCTCTCCGGCGGCGTCGACTCGAACGCCCTTCAGCGGCCGAAGAGATTCTTCGGCGCGGCGCGCAACGTCGAGGAGGGCGGTTCGCTCACGATCATCGCGACCGCGCTCATCGACACCGGCTCGCGCATGGACGACGTGATCTTCGAGGAGTTCAAGGGCACCGGCAACATGGAGACCCACCTCGACCGCAAGCTCGTCGACAAGCGCGTGTTCCCCGCGATCGACATCAACAAGTCGGGCACCCGGAAGGAAGAGCTGCTGATGGACAAGGCGGACCTGAACCGCGTCTGGGTTCTCCGCAAGGTCCTGAACCCGCTCTCGACGGTCGAGGCGATGGAGCTCCTGACCGAGAAGCTCGAGAAGACCAAGACGAACAGCGAGTTCCTGAACCTGATGTCGCAGGGTTGACGCTCCGCTTCTCCGTCGTCGATTTCCTGAACGCCCGCCCCCTCATCTGGGGGCTCCTCGAGAATCCTCCGCCGGGGATCGAGGTCTCCCGCGACGTGCCCTCGGCGTGCGCCGACAAGCTCGCCAGCGGCGCGGCGGACGTGGGCTTGATCCCGTCGATCGAATACCAGCGGATCCCGGGGCTGCGCGTCGTGGCCGGCCTGGGGATCGCGGCCGCCTCCGAGGTCCGATCCGTGCTGCTCGTGTCGGACGTGTCGCGCGAGAAAATCCGGTCGGTCGCTCTCGACCCGGCGTCCCGAACCTCTGCGGTGCTCACCCGGCTGCTGTTGAAACGCCGTTACGGCATCGATCCCGAGTTCCGCGACGGGGGCGCGGCCGACGCCTCGCTCGTGATCGGTGACCCGGCGTTGAAGACGCGCCTGAACGGCCGGGTCGTCCTCGACCTCGCCGCGGAGTGGCGGGCGTTCGCGGGGCATCCGTTCGTCTTCGCGTTCTGGGCGGTGCGGCCGGGCGTGGATGCCGGCGAAGTCGGGCGCATCGTCCGCGAGTCGTACGCCGCGGGGCAGCGGAGCTTCCCGCGGCTCGTCGCCAGCGAGGCTGCCGCGAGCGGCCTCTCGGAGGCCGTCGTCGAGGACTACCTTCGCCACTCTCTCCACTGCGAGCTCGACGCCGGAGACCTCGATGGCCTGGAGCTGTTCTACCGGCTGGCGGCGGATGAGCGTCTCATCCCCGCCGCGCGGCCGCTCGAATTCGCGTAGTCGGGCGCTCCTGCACCCACGCCCATTCCCAGGGCGTATTTGTAGCCGCCAGGAGGTTCCTCATGTCCAGTCCGGTTTCGCGTTCCGTGGCGAGAGTCGTGCCGCCCCGCCCCGTCGTCGAGGGCGCGGGGGTTCGCCTGATCCGCAGCATCGGCACGCCCGAGCTCGATCATCTCGACCCGTTTCTCCTGCTCGACAACTTCGAGTCGGTCTACCCGGCGGACTACGAGGCGGGGTTTCCGTACCACCCGCACCGCGGAATCGAGACCGTGACTTTCGTCCGGAGAGGCGAAGTCAAGCACCGCGACTCGCTCGGTCACGCGGGCGCGATCGGCGCCGGCGACATCCAGTGGATGACCTCGGGCAGCGGCATCCTCCACGAGGAGATGCCGCAGGTGCGCCCCGAAGGGATTTCCGGACTCCAGCTCTGGTTGAACCTCCCCGCGAGCGAAAAGATGACGCGCCCCAAGTACCGCGACCTGTCGGCCGACGGGCTGCAGGAGGTCGAGACCGGCGACGGTGCGAGAGTCCGGGTCGTGGCGGGCGAGGCCGACGGCGGCCGTCTCGTCGGCCCGGTCGAAGGCCTGTCCGTGAATCCGAAGTTCATCGACGTGACGCTTCCTCCCGGCTCGTCCTTCCGGGAGCCAGTCGAGCCCGGGCATACGGCTTTCGCCTACGTCGAGCACGGCGAGCTGACGTTCGGCCCCGAGAAAAAGCGAGTGACGGGGCCGGCTCTCGTCATCTTCGGCGACGGGGGCCTGATCGAGGTCTCGGCCGG
>Ga0209983_1000209_pt1 | contig 11602 bp, 9 predicted proteins | sample InoplaM1SPM_FD_187590 | JGI IMG/M metagenome (GOLD analysis project Ga0209983, IMG submission 187590) | Arabidopsis thaliana rhizosphere microbial communities from the Joint Genome Institute, USA, that affect carbon cycling - Inoculated... | ecosystem: Host-associated > Plants > Roots >...
GCAGGCGACCGTGCCGGTGCTGTTTTCACACTGAGCGCATCGCGCCGGGGCGCATCCACGGGTGAGCCATTCCGGCGCGCCGCCGCCTTGCGGCCGCGCAGTGCAAGCTGGTTGCGGTACGACCCGCGTCATCCGCGGCGCGGCCTGCCGCGCGGCGCGGTTCGCGGCGGCCGGTGGATGCGCGTCAGCGCGGCCCGCGTTCCTCGTGCGGACGTGCCTTGCGGTCGCGCAGCAACGCGCTGAGCACGATGGCGACGCCGAGGCCCGCGGCGACCACGAACAACAGCAGCGCGATCGCCGGATAGCCCAGCAGGCGTGTGTCGGTATCGACCCGCATCATCATCGCCGAGGCCACGATCAGCGCCGCCGTCACCAGCCCCGCGCTGACCCGGTTGGCGATCTTCTGCAGGCTTTCCATCAGGCGCGATTCCTCCAGCCCGGTCATGCGCACCTGCAGCCGGTTTTCGGCCAGCAGCGACAGCAGGTCGGAGATCTTGCGCGGCGCCTCGCGCAACAGTGCCTGCACTTCGATCAGTTCGCTGGCGAGGTTGGAGGGCGACAGCGATTTCTTCAACCGTTCGCGCATCACGTGTTCCAGGTGCCGCTCGACCACCAGCTTGACGTCGAGGTCCGGATCCAGCGCATGCGCGACCTGCTCCAGGTTGAGCAGGGTCTTGCCCAGCAGGCTCAGTTCCGGCGGCGTGCGCAGCCCGCAGGCGGTGGACAGGCCGACCAGTTCCAGCATCAACCGGCCCTCCGATAGCGACTGCGAGCCGGCGTGCGCGGCGTAGCGCGAGACCAGTTGCCCGACTTCGCGCAGGAACCGCTCCTCGTCGAAATCCTCCAGCCGCGTGCCCATCGCGATCGCCTCGTTGGCGACTTCCTCGCCGCGGCCGTCCACCGCCGCGAACAACAGCTTGAGCAGGCGCTCGCGCAGCTTGGGCGGAACGTGCGCGACCATGCCCAGGTCGAACAGCGCCAGGCGGCCGTCGTCGGTGACCAGCAGGTTGCCCGGATGCGGGTCGGCATGGATTTCGCCGTGCACGAATACCTGGTCCAGGTAGCCGCGCATCAGCGCCGAGGCCAGCTCCACCATCGATTGCTCGGTCCGGCGCAGGCCGGACAGTTCGGTGACCTTGGTTCCGGCGACCAGCTCCATCGTCAGCACGCGGGTTGCGGTCAGGTCCCAGAGCGGGGCCGGCACATAGAGTTCCGGATATCCGCGCAGGTGCTCGCCGAAGCGCTCCAGGTTCTCCGCTTCGGCGCGGTAGTCCAGTTCGGCAAGCAGGGTGCGGCGGAATTCGTGCACCCAGTCGGAAAAGCGCATGCGGCGGCCGATGTCGGTCATCCGGTCGGCCTTGCCGGCCAGCGCGGCGAGCGCGTCCAGGTCGGCGCGCACCACGTCCACGATCCCGGGGCGCTGCACCTTGACCGCGACCATGCGCCCGTCGCGCAGCGTGGCGCGGTGCACCTGGGCCAGCGACGCGGAGCCCAGCGGGGTCTCCTCGAACTGCGCGAAGACCTTGCCCAGGCGCACGCCCAGCGCTTCCTCGACCACCGCGCGGATCTCGTCGAAGGGCACCGGCGCGACATCGTCCTGCATGCGTTCCAGTGCGACGAGGTACGGCGCCGGCACCATGTCCGGGCGGGTGGACAAGGCCTGGCCGACCTTGACGAAGGTCGGCCCCAGCGCCTCGAGGTCGTCGACGAACTGCTCGGGCTTGCCGTCGGTTTCCGGCATCGTGCCGGGGTCCAGGGTGGCGGCATCCAGGTCGAGCCCGGTGAACACCCCGGCGCCGCGGTACTTGAACAGGAAACCCAGGATCTGCGCGGTCCGGGCGAGGCCGCTGGCTTGGTCGGTCATGTGGGCATCCTGCGGCGTCGATGGCATGGCGCCGCCAGCCTACCGGTGCGCGCGTCAAGACGGCTTCATCGCGACCGCGGCACCATGGACGGCAAATGCAGACGCAGACAGCCAACCTCGCGCCAGGCACGGCGCACGGCGGCACGCTGTGGACGATCGGCCATTCGACCCGGGAATGGGACGCGTTCCTGGCGCTGCTGCGGCCGGCCGGGATCGAATGCGTGGTGGATGTGCGCCGCTTCGCCGGCTCGCGCCGCAACCCGCAATACTCGCCGCTGGCGATGGTCCCGGCGTTGCAGGTCGCGGGCATCGACTACCGGGCGATGCCGGAGTTCGGCGGCCGCCGGGCACCGCTGCCGGATTCGTGCAACAGCGCCTGGCGAGTGGCCGCCTTCCGCGGCTATGCCGACTACATGGCGACCCCGGAATTCGCGTTGGCGCGCGAACGCCTCATGTCGCTGGCGCGCGAACGCCATTGCGCGGTGATGTGCGCCGAAGCGGTGTGGTGGCGCTGCCACCGGCGCCTGATCGCAGATGACTTCAGCGTCCGCGGCTGGCAGGTCCTGCACCTGCTGGCGCCCGGCAAGACCCAGCCGCACCCGCTCAATCCCGATGCGCGGATGGTCGACGACGTGTTGCGTTATCCCGCTGCGGGAGACGAACAGCGCGCGCTGTTCTGAGTTCCTCTCGCCAGTACTCCCTCTCCCCGCTTGCGGGTGAAGGCGTGCGGCTTGCGAGCCACTGGCTTGCGCGCGACCGAACGCCCTTGGGCTAGGCGCAAGGGCCGTGCACGGAGTGCGGGATGGTTCGCGCAGCGAACCGGGGGCGTGTCCGATGCACGGCAAAAGCGGTACCCCTCATCCGCCCTGCGGGCACCTTCTCCCCGCAGGCGGGGAGAAGGGCAGGCGGGGAGAAGGGCAGGCGGGGAGAAGGGCAGGTGGGAGAAGAAACGTCGACCGCCGATCCGGAAGGCTTACTTCTTCGGCCGGATGTAGATCGTGCCGGTCTTGCCGTCGGAACTGGCGCGTTCCTCGACCAGGTAGGCCGGATGCGCGGCGACCAGGTCCTTGAGCTTCCTGAAGCCATAGCTGCGCGGATCGAAATCCGACGCCAACCGCACCAGGTTGCTGCCGACCGCGCCCAGGTGCGCCCAGCCGCTGTCGTCGGCGGCGGCATCGACGGCTTCATGCAGCAACGCGTCCAGCTTGCGGTCGCGCTTGAGCTGGACCGGCTTGCGCGCCGGCTTCCTGCCGGGCTTGCCGCCGGTGTCGTCGTCCTCTTCGTCCTCCACGCCGAGGTTCTCGGTATAGATGAACTTGTCGCAGGCGGCGACGAAGGCCTGCGGCGTCTTGCGCTCGCCGAAGCCGTACACCGTCAGCCCCTGCTCGCGGATGCGCGCGGCCAGCCGGGTGAAGTCGCTGTCGCTTGAGATGATGCAGAAACCGTCGAGGTGGCCGCCGTAGAGCAGGTCCATGGCGTCGATGATCAGCGCGCTGTCGGTGGCGTTCTTGCCGGTGGTGTAGTTGAACTGCTGGATCGGCTGGATCGAATGGGTCAGCAGGCCGTTCTTCCAGCCGCCCAGGTGCCCGGAGGTCCAGTTGCCGTAGGCACGGCGCACGCTGGCGTTGCCGAGCTTGGCGATCTCGGCCAGCAGCTGCGGCAACCGCGCCGGATTGCTGTTGTCGGCGTCGATCAGGATCGCAAGGCGGGCGACGCGGCTGGGACCGGCCATCGGCAATCTCCTGGGTTTCGGCAACGATACCCGATCAGGGCGCCGGCGGTTGCAGCTTCAGCAGCTTGCCGTCGTCCTCGTCCGTCAGCACGTAGACGTTGCCGTCGCTGCCGACGCGCACGTCGCGGATGCGCGCGCCGAGGTCGTCGAGCAGGCGTTCCTCGGCGACGATGCGGTCGCCCTCGAGGCTGAGCCGGATCAGGTTGCGGTCGGCCAGTGCGCCGAGGAACAGGCTGTCGTTCCAGGCCGATTGCGGATGCCCGGTGTAGAACGCCATGCCGCTCAACCCGGGCGACTTCGCCCAGACGTGGTATGGCGCTTCCATGCCGGGCGCGGTGCTGCCGATGGTTTCCGGGTACGGGCGATCGGTCGCGTAGTCCATGCCGTTGCTGATGATCGGCCAGCCATAGTTCTTGCCGGCCTTCGGCAGGTTGATCTCGTCGCCGCCGCGCGGCCCGTGCTCGGACTCCCACAAGGTGCCGGTGCGCGGATCGACCGCCAGGCCCTGCATGTTGCGGTGCCCATAGCTCCAGATTACGCGGCGCACGCCCGGCGCATCGGCGAACGGATTGTCTGCCGGCATGCCGCCGTCCATGTCCAGCCGCACCAGCTTGCCCTGCAGGTTGTCCAGTTGCTGCGCGCGCGCCTTGTCGTTGCGTTCGCCCTGGCTGATGAAGACGTGCCCCTTGCCATCGAAGGCGATGCGCGAGCCGAAGTGGTTGGGACCGACCAGCTTGGGTTGCTGCCGATAGATCACGTGCACCGCGGACAATCCATCGCTGCCCAGCGTCGCGTAGGCCGCGGCGGTGCCGGCGCTGCCGTCCGGGCCGGGTTCGGCGTAGCTGAAATAGATGCGACGGCTGCTGGCGAAATCCGGCGCCAGCACCACGTCGAGCAGGCCGCCCTGGCCCTGCGCCCAGACTTCGGGCACGCCGGAGAGCGGCGCGGAAACCTTGCCGTCCGCAGAGATGCGGCGCAGGCGTCCCGGGCGCTCGCTGACCAGGAAACCACCGCCGGGCAGCGGCGCGACCGACCAGGGGTGTTCCAGCCCCGAGGCGATCGTGGTGACGCGGATGCCATCTTCCGTGGTGGCGGGTGGCCGTTGCTGCGCGGTATGGGCGGCCGGGCTGCCGGGCTGCTGCGCGCCGCAGGCAGGAAGCACTAGGGTGAGCAAGGCGAGGGCGGGGAACTGGCGCATGGAGGGATGTCCTGGCTGCATCGTCGTGGAATCTTCGTCGGCCGCTTGTTAGCAGGGTGTTGCGGCAGCGGCCTGCAGTGGCATGTCGGCAGGGCGTTGTAGGAGCGGCTTGCAGCCGCGAGCTCCTTACACGATTCATGGCGCGGGCAAACAGCTCGCGGCTGCAAGCCGCTCCTGCGAAGTGCCCGGATCGGGGGATGGGGTCAGCGATACCCGGCCGCCTGCAGCTCGAACAGTTCCGCGTAGCGTCCGCCCTGCGCCAGCAGCTGTTCGTGCGTGCCGGACGCCTCCAGCCTGCCCTCGGCCAGCACCAGGATGCGGTCGGCCATGCGCACGCTGGAGAAGCGGTGCGAGATCAGGATCGCGGTGCGCTGGTCGGACAGTTCCTTGAAGCGCTCGAACACCTCGAATTCGCTGCGCGCATCCAGCGCCGCGGTCGGCTCGTCGAGGATCATCACCTGCGCGTCGCGCATGTAGGCGCGGGCGATCGCGATCTTCTGCCATTGGCCGCCGGACAGGTCGACGCCGGTCTTGAAGCGGCGGCCGATCAGCTGGTCGTAGCCCAGCGGCAGCGAGGCGACCACCTCGTCGGCGGCCGCGCGCCGCGCCGCGGACTCGATCCGCGCGCGGTCGTCCATCGCGTCGATCTGCCCGACGCCGATGTTCTCGCCGGCGGTGAGGTGGTAGCGCACGAAGTCCTGGAAGATCACGCCGATGTTGGCGCGCAGGTCCTCCAGGTCGTAGTCGCGCAGGTCGCGGCCGTCGAGCAGGATGCGGCCCTCGTCGGGGTCGTACAGCCGCGCAAGCAGCTTCACCAGGGTGGTCTTGCCGGCGCCGTTCTCGCCGACCAGCGCCAGCACTTCGCCGGCGCGCAGTTCGAAGTCCAGCCCGCGCAACGCCCAGCGCGCGGCGTCGGGATAGCGGAAGCCGACGTTCTCGAACGCGAAGCCGCGCACGATCGGTTGTGGTACCCGGATCGCGTCCGGCCCCGACGAGATCTCCGGCACGATCTCGAAGAACGAGTACAGGTCGTCCAGGTACAGCGCCTGGCTCGCGACCTGCGAAAACCCGACCAGCAGCCCTTCCAGCAATTGCCGCAGGCGACGGAAACTGCCGGCCAGGAAGGTCAGGTCGCCGATCGTGAAATCGCCGCGCACGGTGCGCCAGGCGATGTAGGCATAGGCGATGTAGTAGCCCAGCGTGCCGAGCGCGGCCAGCAGCGTGCCCCAGAACGCGCGCTTGCCGGCCAGCGCCTTGTTGGCGAGGTAGAACTTGTCCGAAAGCTGCCGGAACCGGGCGATGAAGAAGCGGTTGAGGTTGAAGATCTTGACCTCTTTCGCGGTTTCCACGCTGGCACCCATCTGCCGCAGGTACTCGAGCTGGCGGCGCTCCGGGGTCCAGGCGAAGTTCAGGGTGTAGTTGAGCGCGTTGAAGTGCGCCTCGCCGACGAACGCCGGGATCAGCGCGATCGCCAGCAGCACGATCAGCCACGGCGCATAGACCAGCAGGCCGGCGGCGAAGCTGACCACCGTGATCGCGTCCTGCGCCTGCCCGAACAGCTGGCTCATCAGGTTCATCCGGCCCATGGTCTGGCGGCGGGCGCGGTCGAGCTTGTCCTGCAGGTCCGGGTCCTCGAAATCCTCCAGGTCCAGGGTCGCGGCATGTTGCATCAGCCGGATGCTGGTGGCGTTGGTGAACAGTTCCGACAGCAGGCCGTCGGCGTAGCTGACCATGCGCCCGAGCAGGTCCGAGGCGATCGCCAGCGCGAATTCGCTGGCCAGCAGCAGGCCCAGGTGGTCGAGCGCGCCGCTGCGCCATGCTTCGGCCAGGTCGCCGGCGTTGGCCCCCTGTGCGACCAGCCGCACCGCCTCGTCGATGATCAGCTTGCCGATGTAGAGGGTGGCGATCGGCATCAGCGCGCGCACCAGGCGCAGGCCGAGGCTGGTGATGGTCAACGGCTTGCTGGTGGCCCAGATCTCGCGCAGGAAGGGCGGGATGTTGCGCAGTGCGCCCACGCGTTCGCGCAGGCTGGGTCTGGTGGCGGGTGCGGCGGCGGGCGGAGGCATCGTCCGGATTGTGCCCGCTCAGCCGCCCGCGGTGGCGCCTTTGCCGCGGCGGGTCAGAACGCTGCCATCAGCAGCAGCACGAACGCGAGCACGGCGATCGCCGCGTGCACGAGCATGATGCCCACCGGCAGGGGCCGCTGCCGCCACTGCCACAGCAGGTTCATGGCCGCGCCGCCGGCGGCGGCGACCACGAACAGCAACAGCGCCCAGCCGGCCGGCGAGGGGACGCCTACCGCCAGCGCCGCATACGCGAGCAGGGTGATCCCCGCCCCGGCCAGCAGTCCGTGCAGCATCGCCAGCCAGGCCGGCGGATTGCGGCTGGCGAACAGCCGGATGCCCGCCATCAGCAACCCGCCGGCGGCGGCCAGGGCGAACAAGGCAACCGCGGTCCGCAGCATCGTGATGGCATCCATGTGGGTTCTCCGAGGGACCCGGCGACGTTAGTCCGGCTCCGATGAGGGGCGTGTAAAGCCCGGCCGCACATCCACCGTGTGCCGCGCTTTGCCGTGGATGGGCCGGGCACGAGTCCGTCGTAACGTTCCCGCTCCGGGCGCGTTGCGACAGGCCAGGGCATTGCCGATCACTCCGTCGCCGCCATCCACGCCGTGCTTCGCCCTTCGCAGGAGCGGCGCGAGGCGCGAACGTCCGTAGGTCGACAGCGCTGGATGCGCACGCGGCCACGGCAGGAAGACGCGACAGCGGGCGCAGAAGACGGTCCGTGGCGGCGCGGGCACCGTAAAATGGGCGGCTTCGTCCCCACGCAACGGCCCGCATGTCCGCCGAACCCGCCTTGTCCCGCAACGGCTCCGTCTCCATCCGCCAGGAAGACCTGGTGCAGTCGATCGCCGACGCGCTGCAGTACATCTCCTACTACCACCCGGTCGACTACATCCGCAGCCTCGCCGCCGCCTACGAGCGCGAGCAATCCCCGGCGGCCCGGGACGCGATCGCGCAGATCCTGATCAACTCGCGCATGTGCGCCGAGGGGCATCGGCCGATCTGCCAGGACACCGGCATCGTCACCGTGTTCCTGGCCATCGGCATGGACGTGCGCTGGGACGACGCCACGATGGGCGTGGAGGACATGGTCCATGAGGGCGTGCGCCGCGCCTACGGCCATCCGGACAACAAGCTGCGCGCCTCGGTGCTGGCCGACCCGGCGGGCAAGCGCATCAACACCAGGGACAACACGCCGGGCGTGGTCAACGTCAAGGTCGTGCCGGGCAGCACGGTCGACGTGATCGTGGCCGCGAAGGGCGGCGGTTCGGAGGCTAAATCGAAGTTCGCGATGCTCAATCCGTCCGACTCGATCGTCGACTGGGTGCTGAAGACCGTGCCGACCATGGGCGCCGGCTGGTGCCCGCCGGGGATGCTGGGCATCGGCATCGGCGGTACCGCCGAGAAGGCGATGCTGCTGGCCAAGGAAGCGCTGATGGAGCCGATCGACATCACCGAGCTGCAGGCGCGCGGCGCCCGTAACCGCGCCGAGGAGCTGCGGCTGGAACTGTTCGACAAGGTCAACGCGCTGGGCATCGGCGCGCAGGGCCTCGGCGGATTGACCACGGTGCTCGACGTCAAGGTCAAGGATTACCCGACCCACGCGGCCAACCTGCCGGTGGCGATGATCCCCAACTGCGCGGCGACCCGGCATGCGCACTTCACCCTCGACGGCAGCGGCCCGGTGATGCTGGACCCGCCGTCGCTGGACGACTGGCCGAAGCTCACCTACAGCCCGCAGAACGCGCGCCGCGTCGACCTGGACACGATCACGAAGCAAGACGTCGCCTCGTGGAAGCCGGGCGAGACCCTGCTGCTCAACGGCAGGCTGCTGACCGGCCGGGATGCCGCGCACAAGCGCATCGTCGGCATGCTCGACAAGGGCGAAGCGCTGCCGGTGGACCTGCGCGGGCGCTTCATCTATTACGTCGGCCCGGTCGATCCGGTGCGCGACGAAGTCGTCGGTCCCGCCGGCCCGACCACCGCCACGCGCATGGACAAGTTCACCGAACAGGTGCTGGCGCAGACCGGGCTGTTGGGAATGGTCGGCAAGGCCGAGCGCGGGCCGCTGGCGATCGAGGCGATCCGCAGGCACCGGTCGGCCTACCTGATGGCGGTCGGTGGCGCGGCCTACCTCGTGTCGAAGGCGATCAAGGCCGCGCGCGTGGTCGCCTTCGGGGACCTTGGCATGGAGGCGATCTACGAGTTCACGGTGCAGGACATGCCGGTGACGGTCGCGGTGGATTCCAGCGGCGAATCCGTGCATGACACGGGCCCGCGCGAATGGCGGGCGCGGATCGGCGGGATCCCGGTGGTGGTCGCCTGATGGCGGGGCAGCTGCTGCAGGGCGACGGCTTCAAGGTCCAGGTCGATCCGCGAAGCGGTTACCTGCGCGCGCATGTTTTCGACGGGACCGATTCGCTGCAGGTGTCGATCGCGATGTGGAAGCTGCTGGGCGAGCAGTGCCGGCAGTACGGCGCCGGGCGCCTGCTGGTGCTGGAGGACCTGGCCGGCACGGTGGACCTGGGCGACATCGACACCGTGGTCCAGGCCATGGCCGGGTTCGGCTTCGCCGGCATCCGCACCGCGTTCGTCGAACTGCGCGATGACCTGTCGGGCAATGAGCACGCCGAGATCCTGGCGGCGGACCACGACATACGGGTGATGGTGTTCAGCAACGAAACCGCGGCCCGCCGCTGGCTGCTGTACGGCGTGGACTGATCCGGCCGCGCGCGGGCTTCAGTACCACTCCATCAGCGACACGCCCAGCCCGATCCAGGTCGCGCGGTGGTTGTAGTCGACCAGGCTTTCGCCGTAACCGTCGAACAGCTGCAGGTGCCCGCGGAAAGCGCCGTGCAGCGGGAAGCCCCAATCCAGTTGCGCCGCGCCATGCGCGCGGTCGCCGCCGCGCAGCGAATGCCGCAGCATCAGCGAGAACTGCTGGCCATCGGGCAGCACCCGCACCAGGGTGGCGTCGCCGCGACCCATGTAGTCGGAGATGTCCGGGTTGTCGTCGTCGTTGCCGTCGGCAATGCGGATCCACGGCCGCAGCGTCAATGCCCAGCCCTCGCGGTCCAGGCCGATGTTGAACATCACCCGGTTCCAGCTGCGCGACAGCGGATCGGCCCGGCCGTTGGACTGGTGGTTGATCCCGGCCGCGGCCATTCGTCCCTTCCAGCCGAGCAGGCCGTAGCCGGTGCGGAACGCCAGCAGGACTTCGGGCTCGTAGTTGGTCTCGCGGAACGGGCGCGAGGCCTCGCCGTTGTAGACCTGCCAGCGCGAGCTCTGGGTGTAGGCCATCCAGAGGTCGCCGTTGTCGCCGAACAGGTTTTCCAGCGCCTTGGTCTTGAAGCTGATCTGGAATTTCGCCTCGACGTCGTCCAGTGCCTGCGGCGCGTCGACGCTGTTGTCGGGATTGGGCGAATGCGGCATCACGTTCGGCTTGCTGCTCCAGAAGGCCGGCATCAGGTACACCGGCTTGTAGGCGCGGAAGTTGAACGTGCCGAGCTTGGAGTCGCGCGCCAGTTCCCAGCGGCTGTCGAGCAGCGAGCCCCTGCCGGCGTTGGCGATGGCCATGTCGACCGGATCCGAGTCCTGGTCGAACAGGTCGCTGAGCGCGCGCCGGGCAAGCGCGGCCTTCGGCAGCGCGGCGGCTTCGGCGGGAGCCGGGGTGGCCTTGCGGGATTGCCGGGCGCTGGCGGCCGCGGCATCGGCCTGTTGCGGATCGCGCGACTGGCGCCCCATCGCCCGGTCGTAGCAGGCCAGGCGCGCGGCGTCGATTTCGATCGCGATGCAGGCGTCGATGGGGGCCGTGTCGCGGTCCTCCTGCGCATGGGCCGGAATGGCGACCAGGAGCATGACCTGCGATAGCAGCAAGCTGCGGAAGCGGCTGGGGATCATGCGTTCTGCGGCATACGGGCGCCGGTCGGTCGGGCGCTGCGTACGTTACCCGACTACAACTGCGATTTCAGCGGCAGGATGAACTTCTCGGAGAGTTTTTCCGTCATCGGGCGCTTCTTCCAGGTCTCGTAGGTGTAGCGCCTGGTCGGCACCAGGTCGTCCTCGAACACCTTGGTCATGCGCTCGGCGAAGGCCCGGTCGTAGACGTTCAGGCTGGCCTCGTCGTTGAGCTGGAACGAGCGCAGGTCGAAGTTGGTCGAGCCCACCGAGACCAGCTCGCGGTCCACGATCAGCATCTTGTTGTGGAACATGGTGGGTTCGTATTCGTAGATCTCCACCCCGGCCAGCAGCAGCGGGCCCCAGCCGGCCTTGGACGCCATCCGCGCGGCGTCCGAATCGGTGTTCTTGCCGGGGGTGACGATGCGGATGCGCACCCCGCGATGGCGCGCGGCGACCAGCGCCTTGGTGATCAGTTCGTCGGGAATGAAGTACGCGGCGTCCAGGTCGATGCTGTGGCTGGCGGCGGCAATCGCCATCAGGTACATCAGGTGCATGCTCTCGGCGCCGCCGGCCGGCGAACTGATGAACAGGTGCGCGTCCATGTCGCCGGCGCGCTGCAACGGCGGAAAATAGTCGGCGCCGTTGAGGATGCGGCCGGTGGTCTTGATCCAGTTGTCGTTGAAGGCGGCCTGTACCTGCGCCACCACCGGGCCCTCGATGCGGAAATGCATGTCGCGCCAATGGTCGGCGTCCTGCGCATGGCCGCCCCACTGGTCGGCGATGCCCACGCCGCCGGTGAAGCCGACGCGGCCGTCGACCACCAGCAGCTTGCGGTGAGTGCGGTT
>Ga0209983_1000211_pt1 | contig 11573 bp, 8 predicted proteins | sample InoplaM1SPM_FD_187590 | JGI IMG/M metagenome (GOLD analysis project Ga0209983, IMG submission 187590) | Arabidopsis thaliana rhizosphere microbial communities from the Joint Genome Institute, USA, that affect carbon cycling - Inoculated... | ecosystem: Host-associated > Plants > Roots >...
GCCCGCGTCGAAGGCGACGGCAAGGTCACCATCGGCATCTCCGACCATGCCCAGGGCCTGCTCGGCGACCTGGTCTATGTCGAGTTGCCCAGCGTCGGCGACCGCGTGGAAGCCGGCAATGCCAGCGCCGTGGTCGAGTCGGTGAAGGCGGCGTCGGACGTGTACAGCCCGGTCACCGGCACCGTGGTCGAGGTCAACAGCGCGCTGTCGGACAAGCCCGAGACGATCAACGAGGATGCCTACGGCGACGGCTGGCTGTTCGTGGTCGAGGCCGAGGAGCCGGACCAGCTCAACGAACTGCTCGATCCGGACGCCTACGCCGAACTGCTCGAGGAAGAAGACCACTGACGCGGCAGCGCGCAGCGTCGTTCCCGCTCCGGCCGCCAAGTGCGGCCGGATTCGTTTCCGAAGGCGGCGTGCCGGCCGCGGTGTCCGGCAAATCCGGCGCCGGCAGCGGCGACTCGCGGTTGCGTTCGCGGCGGGCGAAGCCGGTGCGACGATGGTGTTCGCGTCGCCGGCGAATCGGGTTGTCGGGTCGCCGCGGCGGTGTCGATCGGCTGTCGTCGGTGCCGTGCGCTCCCGGAAATTCTTGCGCAGTTTGGCGCAATCGGGCTGTTGCGACGCGCAATCCGCGCTAGCGTCGCGGCGACCCGCTGCGCGGTGATTCAGCGTCCGCGGATGCCGGCAGCGACGCTGCGCGCCGCGCCCGCGCCGCGTTCCGCATTGCAGTGCCGCCGCGCAGCGCCGCGCGAACAAACTGCATAAAACACGGCATTTTTTTACGCGGCGCTGGATATGCGGTGCCTGCAACGGGCGATCGTCGGCGCGGGTATCGGCGCTGGCACGCGCATGTCGCCCGCCCGGCAAGGCCGGCGACGCCGGTGGCCGGGCGGAATTTTTTTGCGACAGGTTGTTGACAGTTGAAAAAACCGTGATTAGGTTTCGCCCCAGCAGACGTTACCTGCGGACGAGAGTGAGTCGAACAACCGCGACATCGAGCAGCACAACGCAGCCCTCCGCCCTGACGGTCTCCAAGGTGGACGCGGGCACCGTCTCCTCCGCGAAAACGCAAACGCATCCCGAACACCCCCACCTGCATCGCCTCGCGACGCGGGTTTTTTATTGCCGGCAGTCCCGCGCCGGCACCAGGTTGATGCGGATCCGTCCGCAGGAGCCAGCGCTTCCCGGCGCGGGCTCTCCACCAAGATCCGGTCCGGTGCGCCTTGCGCGCCGGCGGTTGGTCGCGGGTCCGACTCCCGCGATGTCGTTTTGTACTGGGCAGCAGTACCCGTAAGTCAACTGACGAGGAGCCATCACATGGCCATGAAGAAAGCTGCGAAGAAGTCCGCCAAGAAGGCGACGAAGAAGGCTGCCAAGAAACCGGCGGCCAAGAAGACCGTGCGCAAGGCCGCCAAGAAGACCGCGCGCAAGGCCACCAAGAAGACCGCGAAGAAGGCCGTCCGCAAGACCGCCGCCAAGCGTCGTCCGGCCAAGAAGGCCGCGAAGAAGGCAACGCGCAAGACTGCGAAGAAGGCGACCCGCAAGACCGCCGCCAAGCGTCGTCCGGCCAAGAAGGCCGCCAAGAAGACCGCGAAGAAGACGGCCCGCAAGGCAGCCAAGCGTCCGGCGAAGAAGGCCGCGGCCAAGCGCCGTCCGGCGAAGAAGGCCGCCAAGAAGACCGCCAAGAAGGCGGCGAAGCGTCCTGCCAAGAAGACCGCGAAGAAGGCCGCGAAGAAGGCCAAGCGTCCTGCGAAGCGAAAGGCTGCCCCGGTGGCAATGCCCTCCGCTCCCGCACCGATGATGTAAGCAGTCCCCGATCAGCCGTCATCGAGACTCCCTCTCCGCACGCCCAGGCGGAGGGGGAGTTTTTTTATTTGGCGCGCAAGGCGACCGCCCGCCTGTCGTGCACGCGCCCTCGCTTTTCCTTCTCCCGCGGGCGGGGGAAGGTGCCCCCGAAGGGGCGGATGAGGGCAGCGCGTCACTGGGCCCGCAGCACCCGCAGGATTTCCTCGAGTACCGCTTGCCCTGCCTGCATCACTTCGTGGTTCCAGAACCTGGTCACCCGGTACCCGCACGATTCCAGGTAGTCGGTTCTCGCCTGGTCGTAACCTGCACGATCCGAATGCTGCCCGCCGTCCGCCTCGATCGCCAGCCGCTTCTCGATGCAGGCGAAGTCGGCGGAACAGGGGCCGATGGCTTGCTGGCGACGGAACTTGAACCCCTTCAGCCGGCGATCACGCAGCAGGCGCCAGGGACGGTGCTCGACGTCTGTCTGGTTGCGGCGCAGGCTGCGAGCGCGATCGGGAATTTGTCCGGTGCGCATGATGCATGCGGCCGTTGCCGTGATCGGACTATGGTGCGCCTGGGATGCCTGTTTCCGGATCGGAAAGGTCCGCATGCCGGGGTAGGTAAAGCGCCCTCATCCGCCGCTGCGCGGCACCTTCTCCCGCGATGCGGGAGAAGGGAGGCCCATGCGTTACTCCGGCTTGGCGCGCGAGACCGAAGCTTCGCTGCCGGGCTGCGCCGGCGCCGGCTGCGTCGGACGTTGCTGCGCGTACAGCAGCTCGACGTCGTCCTCGTCCAGGTCGAGCCAGTCGCCGGGCGTCAGCCCGATGGCGCTGTCGAGGATGGTCGGCATCAGTCCGCTCGGCACGCCGCTGGTGCTGTTCCAGAGGATCACCACGCCGAGGTCGCGTTCGGGCACCAGCGCGATCGAGGCGCGATAACCCTGCACCGCGCCGCCGTGGAAGACCACGCGGTGGCCGGCGTAGTCGTACACGCGCCAGCCGATGCCGTAACCGGCCGCGCTGAGGCGTTCGCGCCGCCACGAGGAGCCGCGCAGTTCCGTGGGCGTGTCGATCACCGGCGCGTGCAGGGTGGCCAGCAATGATTCGGGCAGCACGTCGGGCCGATGCCCGGTTTGCGCGACCAGCCATCGCGCCATGTCGCTGATGCTGGCGTTGACGCCTGCCGCGGGGGCGACGCGGTAATAGGTCGGCTTGGGCGTCAGCGAGGCCCAGCCATCGCGTCCGCGCACGTGCGGGCGCGCCCAGCTCGGGCTGCTCTCGATGCCTTCCAGGCCGTAGCTGGCATCGTCCATGCCCAGCGGCTTGAAGATGCGGCGCACGACGGTCTCGCTGAAGAAGCGGCCGGTGGTGGCGAACACGACATCGCCGATCAGGCTGAAGGCGACGTTCTGGTAGGCGTAGCACTGGCCCGGCAAGCACTTCATCGGGGCGTAGGCCAGGCGTTGCACCAGGCTGCGATAGTCGGCGCCGTCCTCGATGTCGCGGTCGTACGCGTTATGGGTCAGGCCGACGCGCTGGCTGAGCACTTCGGCGACCGTGAGCTGCTGGGCGGCGCCGGGTTGCGAGAGCCGCAGTTCCGGCATGAAGTCGGTGACGCGGCTGTCCCAGCGCAATGCGCCCTCGGACACCAGCAGGCCGGTGACGGTGCCGGCGAACGCCTTGGACAGCGACGCCAGCCGGAACACGGTGTGCGCGTTGACCGGTTCGGGCCGGTCGACATCGGTGATGCCATAGCCGCGCGCGCTGAGGATGCGGCCGTCCTTCACCACCGCCATCGCCAGGCCGGGCACGCGGCGGTCGGCGACCATCGCCTGCGCCATCGCCTCGAAGCGACGCACGTCGAAGCTTTCGGCCACCGGCATCGCGCGTGGCGGGGGCGGTGCATAGGCGATCTGGTGCGGGGCGACCGGTGCGACCGGGAGCGAAGGCGTGACCACGGTGGCCAGCCGGGTCGAGGGTTGCGACGGCTGCCAGCGCAGCGGCGTCTGTGCGGTCGAGCCCAGCGCCAGAGGCAGCAGCAGCGCCAGCGCGCCGAGCCTGTGCGTGCGCCAACGATGGGTGGCCCGGCTGCGCGAGGCCTGGAAGGCTGGCCGGATCGTGTCGTCTTTCATCGGGCATTCCCCCTGCGTATGCTGCGCCTGCGGGTCGATCATAACGCCTGCTCCGGACTTTGCATGAACAAGGGGAACTTCGATGGGCACGCTGCTGATTCTGCTGGTAATTGTGGTCGTCGTCGCATTCTTCGCGGTCGGCATCTACAACGGCCTGGTCACCGCCCGCAACGCCTTCAGGAATGCCTTCGCCCAGATCGACGTGCAGCTGCAGCGGCGCTTCGACCTGATCCCCAACCTGGTCGAGACCGCCAAGGGCTACCTCAGCCATGAGCGCGAGACCTTCGAGGCGGTGACGGCGGCGCGCGCGGCGGCGATGTCCGGGCTGGCGGCGGCCAAGGCCAATCCCGGCGATCCGGCGGCGATGGCCGAACTGGGCAAGGCCGAGGGCCTGCTCGACGGCGCGCTCGGGCGGCTGATGGTTTCGGTCGAAGCCTATCCGGAACTCAAGGCCAGCCAGAACATGATGCAGCTGTCCGAGGAGCTGACCTCGACCGAGAACAAGGTCGCGTTCGCGCGCCAGGCCTTCAACGATTCGGTGATGGCCTACAACAACAAGCGCGAGGTGTTCCCCTCGAGCGTGGTCGCCGGCATGTTCAATTTCGCGCCCGCGGCCCTGCTGGAGATCCCCGCGGCGCAACAGGAAGCCGTGCGCGCGGCGCCCAAGGTGCAGTTCTGACGTCCGCCGTCCCTTCTCCCCGTTCGCGGGGAGAGGGTGCCGAAGGCGGATGAGGGGCAGCCGCACGCCATGAACTTCTTCGAACACCAGGCCGCCGCACGCCGCACGTCCACGCGCCTGGTGGTGCTGTTCGCGCTGGCGGTGCTCGGGATCGTGCTTGCGGTCGACTTCGCCGTGTACGTGGTCTTCGGCGGCGGCTCCGGGCAGGGCGGCGCGCTGCTGGCGTTCACCACGCTCGCCACGCTGGCGATCATCGGCCTGGGCTCGCTGTACCGGATCGCCTCGCTGCGCGGCGGCGGCGAGCCGGTGGCGTTGCAGCTGGGCGGCGTGCCGGTGCCCGAGGACACCACCGATTTCAACCTGCGCCGGCTGCGCAACGTGGTCGAGGAGATCGCGATCGCCTCCGGGGTGCCGGTGCCGAAGATCTACGTGCTCGAACACGAGGCCGCGATCAACGCCTTCGCCGCCGGCTACACGCCGTCCGACGCGGTGGTCGCGGTCACCCGCGGCGCGCTCGACCGGCTCAACCGCGACGAGCTGCAGGGCGTGATCGCGCACGAGTTCAGCCACATCCTCAATGGCGACATGCGCCTGAACATCCGCCTGATCGGCGTGCTGTTCGGGATCCTGATGCTCGGCATCATCGGCCGCAAGGTGCTGCAGTTCGGCCCGCGCGGGCGCAACAACAAGGGCGCCGGCGCGATCATGATGGCGGCGCTGGTCGCGCTCGTGGTCGGCTACATCGGGCTGTTCTTCGGGCGCATGATCAAGGCCGGCGTCAGCCGCACGCGCGAGTCGCTGGCCGATGCCAGCGCGGTGCAGTTCACGCGGCAGACGCAGGGCCTGGCCGGCGCGCTGAAGAAGATCGGCGGCCTGGGCGAGGGCTCGAAGCTCAACGACCGCGGCGATGCCGAGGAAGTCAGCCACATGCTGTTCGGCGACGGCATCGGCTTCTCCGGCCTGTTCGCCACCCACCCGCCGCTGCTCAAGCGGATCCAGGCGCTGGAGCCGCAGTTCCGCGCCGACCAGCTCGACGAACTGCAGCGGCGCTGGCTGGCGTCGCCTCCCGACGGCCTGGAAGAGGACGTGCGCCTGGGCCTGGTCGAAGGCAGCGGCGCCGCGCTGCCGGCGGCGGCCAGCCGGTTCGCGGTGACCCCGCCGATGGTGGTGGCGCAGGTGGCGACGCCGGCCGCCGACGACTACCGCCGCGCCGATGCGATCGTGGCGCGGATTCCCGACGAACTGCGCGCGCTTGCCGCGCGCCGCGACGCGGTGATGCCATTGCTGCTCGGCCTGCTGCTGGCCGACGAGGCCGCGCTGGCACGCATCCAGCACGTGGAAATTTCGGCGCGGCTGGGCGCGGCCGTGGCCGACGCGGCGGCATCGGTGCATGCGCGGCAGCTGGCCGCGCTGCATCCGATGCTGCGGCTGCCTTTGGCGGCGCTGGCGTTCCCGGTGCTGCGGCTGCGGCCGCGGCCGGAACTCGACACGTTCCTCGACACCGTGCACGCGGTGGTCAATGCCGACGGCGAAGTGTCGCTGTTCGAGTATTGCCTCGGCCGCCTGCTGCAGGTGCAGGTGCGCGAGTCCCTGGATCCCGGGCGCAACATGCAATTCGGCCGCCGCAAGCTTGCCGCCGTGCGCAGCGAGATCTCCACGCTGCTGTGCGTGGTCGCGCAGGCCGGCAACGGCGACCCCGCCGAGGCGCAGCGTGCGTATCTCGCAGGCATCCAGCGCGTGCTTCCGAACGACCACCTGCCCTACCTGGCGCGCAGCGCCGGGGTGCGGGCGCTGGACGCGGTGTGGGAGCCGCTGGATGCGCTCGACCCGCTGGCCAGGCAGGCGCTGGTCGAGGGCATCACCGCGACCGTGGGCCACGACGGCCGCGTCAACGTCGAAGAGTCCGAGCTGCTGCGCACGATCTGCGGCGTGCTGCATTGCCCGCTGCCGCCGATGCTCGAACGGTCCTGACCCCCGTTCGTACCATGACTTGGGGCACGCGCGGCGCGCCGGCGGGGTGCGATGCTGTGCCGGGCTTCCCGGAGGAACCGCGATGGACCTGCCGTACGACAAGCTCATCAAGCTGATCTGGCTGGCGTTCGCGTTGTGCTGGCTGTGGTATGCGCGCCGGGCCAAGGCGGTGCAGCGGCGCGAATCGCCCGGGTTGCGCTTTGCCAAGTACTGGTTGCCGCTGATCGCCGCCGGCGCGCTGCTCGGTCCGGGCGACTGGTACGGAAGCGGCGATGCCGGGCTGAAATGGCAGTGGCTCCCGGAATCCGACGCGGTCCGCTTGCTGGGCTGCGTGCTGGCCTTGGCCGGCGTCGCATTCGCGGTCCGCGCGCGCCAGGTGCTGGGCGAGAACTGGAGCGTCGCGGTGCAGCTCAAGCAGGACCACGAACTGGTCGAGCGCGGCCCGTACCGCTGGGTGCGGCATCCGATCTACAGCGGCCTGCTGCTGGCGTTCCTCGGCACCGCGGTGCTGGTCGGCGAACTGCGCGGGCTGCTGGCGCTGGCGATCGTCGCGCTGTCGTTCTGGTTCAAGCTGCGGCTGGAGGAGCGCTGGCTGGGCGAGCAGTTCGGCGCCGCGTACGCCGATTACCGGACCCGGGTGAAGGCCCTGGTCCCCGGGATTCTTTGAGGTTCTTCCCTTCTCCGGAAATCGGCTTCGGACGCGCAGTCGCAGTCTGATGGACTTGGGGTGGCTGCGCCCCTGACGGAACCGTGTCTTTACGATTCGGGCGTGCACCTACTCTGGTTCCGGCGGAATGGGGCTTCGGCTGGAGTCGCCGCCCGCCGGGCTGGGGGTGGCTCCGCCCTCCTGACGACATCCTGTCTTTAAGTCGGGTCACAGGCCATCCATGGCCTGTTCTCCGCCACCCCCAGCCCGGCGGGCGACGACTTTCGCGAGATTGGAGATCGCCGCTTCGGGTGGACTTTTTTTGACGAGCGCCGACTCAACCCTCCAGAAGCCGGTGGCCCGGTCTTCGCGGGACCGTCGGCGGCATGGATGCCGCCGCCGAGCCTACAAGGATGTATTTACGGCGTGTCCCGCGAAGACCGGGCCACCGGCTTCCCTACGAAGGGTTCCGCACTTGGGAATAGGACCTTCTTTGATCGCGCATGGCCGCGATGCGCGCGGCTACGACGCGAGCGTAAGGCCACGGATGAGGTCGGCGGCGCGCTCGGCGATCATGATCGTCGGCGCGTTGGTGTTGCCGGTGGGCAGGGTGGGCATCACCGAAGCATCGACCACGCGCAGGCCCTCGACGCCGCGCACGCGCAGTTGCGGATCGACCACCGCGGTGTCGTCGCTGCCCATGCGGCAGGTGCCGACCGGGTGGTACACGGTCTCGGCCTTGGCGCGGATGAAATCGACCAGCTCCGCGTCGGTCAGGTCGCTGCGCGCCGGGAAGATCGGCGCGCCGCGATAGGCGTCGAACGCGGGCTGGGCGAAGATCTCGCGCGCGGCCCTGGCGCATTCCACCATCATCTCCAGGTCGAAGCCTTCGGCATCGCCCAGGTAGTTCGCCTCGATCCGCGGCTTGTCGCTGGCGCGGTTGCCGGCAAGCGAGATCCTGCCGCGGCTGCGCGGGTGCAGGAAGCAGGCATGCAGGGTGTAGCCGTCGCCGGCCAGGCGCCGGCGGCCGTGGTCGTCGAGCATCGCCGGGACGAAATGGAACTGGATGTCGGCGCGCGCGTCGGGCGCGCGCCGCGAGCGGGCGAAGCCGCCGGCTTCGGCGATGTTGCTGCTGCCCGGGCCGCCGTGGCCGCGCAGGAAATAGTCGAACGCGACCCTGAGGTCGCTGGCGCGGTCGTAGCTGACCGGCTGGGTGCTGTGCTGCAGGGTGCAGATGTCGAGGTGGTCCTGCAGGTTGTGGCCGACGCCGCCGGCGTCGGCGACCACGTCGATCCGCTGCCGGCGCAACTCCGCGGCCGGTCCGATGCCGGACAGCATCAACAGCTGCGGCGAATTGATCGCGCCGCCACAGGCGATGACTTCGCGCGCCGCCTGCTGGTGGAAGGCCTTGCCGAGCATCGAGTAGGTCACGCCGTTGGCGCGCGGATGGGCCGAGGCCGGCTTGTCGAAGGTGATGCGACTGGCCAGCGCGCCGGTATGCACGGTGAGGTTGGGCCGCGGCTTCGCGGGATCGAGGTAGGCGACCGCGGCCGAGCAACGCGCGCCGTCGCGCTGGGTGACCTGGTAAAGGCCGACGCCTTCCTGCTCCGGGCCGTTGAAGTCCGGGTTGTGGCGCAGTCCTGCCTGCTGCCCGGCCTCGATGAAGGCCCGCGACAGCGGATTGACGTAGCGCAGGTCCGAAACGGTCAGCGGCCCGTCGCCGCCGTGCAGCGCATCGGCGCCGCGGGCGTTGCCTTCGCTGCGGCGGAAATACGGCAACACCGCGTTCCAGTCCCAGCCTTCGGCGCCGGCTGCCGCCCAGCCGTCGTAGTCGGCGGGGACGCCGCGGATGTAGCACATCGCATTGATCGAACTGGAGCCTCCCAGGACCTTGCCGCGCGGCCACCACAGCGTGCGGTCGTCGAGCCGGTGTTGCGGCGCGGTTTCGTAGTTCCAGTTGACGTTTTTCTTCCCGACCAGCTTGGCCAGGCCGGCGGGCATGTGGATGAAGGGGTGCCAGTCGCGGCCGCCGGCCTCCAGCAACAGCACCTTGCAGTCCGGGTCCTCGCTGAGGCGGTTGGCGAGCACGCAGCCGGCCGAGCCGGCGCCGATGATGATGTAGTCGTACACGGGCCGCCCCGCGGCACTGGGCGTGCCGATCTGCGGGCCAAACTATGCCCGAGTACTGGAGCAATTGCTCTGGAGCCGCATCGCCCGGCGGTGGCGGCCTGCCGTCGCCATCGGCTAACGTGCACGCGCTGCCGTGCCGGCAGCGACCAAGTGGAGCGCGGCGATGGCCGACAGCCCCGGGCGCGTCCATCCCGGCGAACTGCGCGCACTGGCGCTGTCGTTCACCTATTTCTTCTGCGTGCTGGCGGCGTACTACATGATCCGCCCGGTGCGCGAGCAGCTGTCGGCAGCGGTGGGTTCGACCCAGTTGCCGTGGTTCTACGCCGCCACCTTCGTGGCGATGCTGGCGCTGGCGCCGGTATTCGGCGCGCTGGTGTCGCGCTATCCGCGACGGATCGTGGTGCCGCTGCTCAACCTGGTGTTCATCGCCTGCCTGGTCGGCTTCGTGCCGTTGTTCAACCCGCACGGGCTGCTGTCGCCGCGCGCGCTGGGGGTGCTGTTCTTCGTCTGGGTCAGCGTGTTCAACCTGTTCGTGGTGTCGGTGTTCTGGATCTTCATGACCGACATCTGGAGCGTGGCCCAGGCGCGACGGCTGTTCCCGCTGATCGCGCTGGCCGGGACCGCCGGCGCGGTGGCCGGCCCGATGCTGACCCGCGGCCTGGTCACGATCGTCGGCGTGGCGCCGTTGCTGCTGGTCTCGGCGAGCCTGCTCGGGGTGGCGGTGGCCTGCGTGGTGCTGCTGGGGCGCTGGTCGCGCGCGCATGGCCAGAAGCGCCACGACGCGAGCCACGAGGCGGCGGTCGGCGGCGGCATGTGGGACGGATTGAAGCAGGTGTTCGCGACGCCGTTCATGCGTGCGATGGCGATCCTGTTGCTGCTGGCCGACGGCATCGGCACGGTCAACTACGCGCTGGTCACCGATTACTCGAAGGCGGCCTTCGCCGATGCGGTGGCGCGCACCGAATTCGCGGCCAACGTCGACCTCGCCACCAACGTGCTCACCGCGCTGGTGCAGCTCACGCTGACGCGCTGGCTGCTGCCGCGCCATGGCGCCGGCCCGACGATCCTGGCGTGGGCGCTGGCCAGCATCGCGATGCTGCTGCTGGTGGTGTTCTCGGCCGACCCGCACGCGCCGCTGCTGGCGGGGATGCCGGCGGTGGCGTTGGCACTGATCGTCAGCCGCGGGCTGGCCTACGGCATGGCCGAGCCGGCGCGCCACAGCCTGTTCGCGGGGGTGCCGCGCAATATCCGCTACAAGGGCCAGAACGCGGTCGATACCGCGGTCTGGCGCTTCGGCGACGTCAGCATCGCGCTGGGCATGAACGCGCTGCGCGCGCTCGGCGCGACCGTGGCGACCTTCGCCGCGATCAGCGCGGTGTCGGCACTGGCGGCCGGCGCGATCGGCTGGCGCACGGCGCGACAGGTCGAGCAGGACGCTGCTGCCGCGCCGGCACCGGCCTCGCCATGACGGCCTTGCGGAAACGGCCAGCCACGATGTTGCGCGCGCCATGACCGACCAGGCATTGGCGCAGGCGACGCCCGAGCGCTCGCGCCGCCGCCGCCGCTGGCGGCAACGCGCGCTGTGGCTGCTGGCCGCGCTGGTGCTGGCGTTCATGGCCTGGGGCTTCGTCTGGGAGCCGGCGCAACTGGTCGAACGCGACTACACGCTGGCGCCGCCGCATTGGCCGGCGCGCTGCGACGGCCTGCGCCTGGATGTCGTCGCCGACCTGCACACCGGCTCGCCGCGCAACGGCGTCGACAAGCTCGACCGCGTCGTCCGTCGCCTCCAGGCCAGCGACAGCGACGCCGTGCTGCTGGCCGGCGATTACGTGATCCTCAAGGTGCTGCTCGGCCGCTACGTGGCGCCCGAAGTCGTCGCCGCCCACCTCGAGCCACTGGTCGCGCACAAGCCCGTCTACGCGGTCCTGGGCAACCACGACTGGTGGAAGGACGGCGGCAAGGTGCGGCGCGCGCTGGAATCGGCCGGGATCGTGGTGCTGCAGAACCAGGCGCGGGCACTGGACCTGCGCGGTTGCCGCTTCTGGCTGGTGGGCGTCGGCGACCTCTGGGAAGGACATCCGGATGTCCGCGGCAGCTTCGCGCAGGTGCGCGACGCGGCACCGGTGGTCGCGCTGACCCACAACCCGGAGCTGTTCCCGCGGATGCCGGCGCGCGCGGCGCTGGTGATCGCCGGACATTCCCACGGCGGCCAGGTGTGGCTGCTGCCC
>Ga0209983_1000215_pt1 | contig 11533 bp, 10 predicted proteins | sample InoplaM1SPM_FD_187590 | JGI IMG/M metagenome (GOLD analysis project Ga0209983, IMG submission 187590) | Arabidopsis thaliana rhizosphere microbial communities from the Joint Genome Institute, USA, that affect carbon cycling - Inoculated... | ecosystem: Host-associated > Plants > Roots >...
TCGCCAGCCCCTTGGTCCACGACGGGGTTCGCTCGAGATCGATCGGCTCGATGTGGGACTGCCCGTCGGGGCCGGTGTAGAGCCGGAATGTCTTCATGATTCGCCTCGCCGGTGCGGCTTGTCGCGTGAGCGCGGGGATTATAGCACCGGCGGCGCGTGGCGTGACCGCGGGTGGCGGCGTGGACCTACGAACACGGTACCGTCACTCGATGACCTGATCCGCTCGAAGTAGCAGGGTCGGAGGAATGGTCAGCCCGAGGGCCTTCGCCGTCTTCAAGTTGATGGTGAGGTAGTACCGGCCCGGCCGCTGGACGGGCAGCGTGCTCGGCGAGGAGCCCTTGAAGATTCGATCCACGTAGCCCGCGGCGAGCCGAAAGTTGTCGTCCGGGTTGGCGCCGTACGACATCAGTCCCCCGTCCTGGACGAGAGGACCAGCCTCGTACATGGCGGGAATCCGGTGCGTCAGCGCAAAGTCGATCACGCGCTGGCGATTGAGCAGGGTCAGCGCATCCGTGACCATGACCAGCGCATCCGGCCGACTGGCAGTCATGGACGAGAAGGCCGCCGCAAAATCATCCGGCTCGCGCACCCCGAGCGGTTGCACCGCGACGTGGAGCCGTTGGGCGGCCTTCTCCACCTCCTGGTAGCGCAGCGTCATGCCCCGATCGCTCGCATTCCAGAGCACGGCAATCCGCGCGGCGCGCGGCACCGCTTCCGTGATGATCTCCAGACGCTTCGCGCTGAGGTCGACCGACTGATCGGTCACGCCGGTCACGTGGCCACCGGGCCGCGCGAGGCTATCGATCAGGCCGAGGCCGTCGGCATCTCCGACCAGGGCCATCACGACCGGAATCGATGGCGACGCCTGATTGGCGGCGGCGGTCGACGGCCCTCCTACGGTCACGATCACGTCGACGTGGAGTCGGACGAGCTCGGATGCGAGTCCGGGGAGCCGATCCTGCTTGCCGTCGGCCCATCGGCTCTCGTAGACGACGTCCCGCGGCTCGATGTAGCCGAGGTCCTGGAGGGCCTGGCGCAGGGGCAACGGGGCCGCCCCATCCGGCGACCGTCCGCCACCGGACAGGAAACCGACTCGCCACGTCTTGGTCTTCGGCTGCGCCTCGGCGATCAGCGAGGCGGCGAGGAGGCCACCGGTCAGGGTTTGCAGGAATGCTCGCCGGTTCATTCCGCGACTCCCTCCTGACCGCCCACCGGTCGCGATCCCATCGCGCGGCAATCTACGCGCGTCGGCCGAGTCGCGTTCCTCGCTGCCCACCCGACCGGGATCTTCTCCGCTTTACTCAATCCGATTAGGTTTATATCATCGCACCTGGCGCTTGCCCAGGGAGGACGGCTCCTGCGACCGCTCGTCGGTGCGCTCGTCGTGATCGCGTGGTCGCTGTGCCTGGCTCCGGCCGGGAGCGCGCAGTCGGCTGCCCCGACGCGGGCCGGGCAGATGACGTGGGCGATGCACTTCACGCTGGCGGCGCGCTGGCTCGATCCCGCCGAGACCGAGGGATCGATCACGCCGTTCCTCACCCTCTACGCGGTCCACGACGCGCTGTTGAAGCCGATGCCCTCCGGCCCGAGCGCGCCCAGTCTGGCCGAGTCCTGGACCGTCTCGCCCAACGGCCTGGTCTACGAGTTCGTGCTGCGCGCCAGCGCGCGCCTCCACAACGGCGAGCGGGTGACTGCGGAGGACGTGAAGTTCTCCTTCGAGCGCTATCACGGGGCGAACGCCACCGCGCTGAAGGAGCACGTGCGCGAGGTCCGGGTCGCCTACTTCCTGAATGGGCCGGTCGCGGAGGAGGTGCGTCGCACGCCCGGCCTGCGCCTGATGGCAGATCCAGCGCATCTGGGCGAGAAGAAGATCTTCGCGCCCATCTGGGAGAACGGATTCATCCGCGGGGTCGGCCCGCGAGTGGAAGAACCGGCGCTCACCCTGATCCCCGCGTTCCCGTACTCGGCTCCCTACGAAGACGTCCGGCTCAAGCCGTGAGGAGACCCGCCATGCGCTACGAGATGATCTCCGCCGATTGCCACCTCGACCTCTGCTGGCTGCCCCCGGACCTCTTCACCGCCAACGCGTCGCCCGCCCTGCGCGACCGCATGCCCCACGTGGTGGATGGCCCGAAGGGCCCGACCTGGATCACGCAGAAGGGCGCCAATCTCGGGCTCGCCTGCGGCATGGGATCGGCCGGCCGCGAGTACGTACCTGGCCGCATCCATCGCGCGGACCGCATGGCCGAGACCGGGCTCTACGAGGATGGCAAGCGCGGCATCCGCCGGCTCACCGAGCCCGACCTGCGCCTGAAGGATCAGGACCGCGACGGCGTGCAGGCCGAGGTGCTCTACGGCATCCTCGGGGCCACCGGGCGCATGAACGATCCGGAGGCGGTGGTCGAGGTCATCCGGATCTACAACGAGTGGCTCGCCGATTTCTGCTCGACGCATCCCGAGCGCTTCGCCGGGCTCGCCTCGATCCCCAACGCGCCGATCGACGCGGCCATCGCCGAGGTCGAGCGGGTGGCCAAGCGCGGCGCGGTGCGGGGGCTCGACATCGCCAACTCGGCGGATCTCACCGCGCTGTGGGATCCCTACTGGAACCCGCTCTGGGAAGTGATCCAGACCAGCGGCCTGCCGCTGCACTTCCACACCATCGGCAGCCGGCTCCCCGACAATCTCCAGAAGCTCGTGTTCGTCGGCTCGGACCCCTCGCGGGCGCCCGCGGACATGTCGGCGGAGGACCGGCGCACCTCGCGGGTGGCCTTCGCCACCCACATCACCGGCTTCCAGATCAACATGGCCAACATCCTGATGGCGATGATCTACGGCGGCGTGCTCGAGCGCTTCCCGCGCCTGCGCGTGGTCCTGGGTGAAGCCGGCATCGGGTGGATCCCCTACATCCTCTGGCGGATGGACGGCGAGTGGGAGGACCAGTTCAAGGATCTGTCGCTCACCATGCCGCCGAGCGAGTACTGGAAGCGCCAGGTGTGGGCGACCTACCAGACCGATCCGGTGGGCGTGAAGCTGCTGGACGAGCTGGGCGTGGACAAGGTCATGTGGGGCTCCGACTTCCCGCATCCCGACGGCGTGTGGCCCGACTCGCGGGAGTACATCGCCCGCGAGCTCGGCCATCTCCCCGCGGCGGTTCGCCACAAGATCGTCTGCGACAACGCCGCGCGCCTCTACAACCTCGCGTAGCGTTCTCCCGCGGGCGGCGATACCCGGCGGGAGGGAGGGGCGGGGGAGGGTCCCCGACCACGAGGCTCTGCGGCCTTCCGCTCGGGGGCGCTTGCAGTTCCCATTCCGTAGGGTTTGGTGTAGCGGCCCACATCCTCCCCCGCCCCTCCCTCCCGCCGGGCCTCTCCGCCCACGGGACTCTCCTCGGGTCTCATACCCGCGGCATCACCGCCGGCGGACCACAGACAAACCACCACGCGAGATTCTGAATCTTCAAAAGCAAGAGCATGGCGACTGGGGCTCCGCGAGGGCGCGTGGGGTGGGGGGCGGGAGGGGCGGGGGAGGGTCAACCGACCCATTCCCGATATGGATCGCGACGCCAAGCAGTACCGAATGGGAACTGCTAGCGCGGAGGCGGGAGGCCGAAGAGCGTCGTGGCCGGGGACCCTCCCCCGCCCCTCCCGCCCCGCCCCACGCGCTAATGCGACGACGATGCGGTCGGCTTGGTCTTGCCGCCGGTCTTCTCGTAGGCCTCGACCGCCTTCTTGAGATCGCTGTACTCCGAGCACGGGAAGAAGCACAGCTTGTCGAGCGTGCGCAGGTGATCCTTCGCCTTGGGCAGGTTGTCGAGCATGAGGTAGGCCTCGCCGATGTACTCGTGGGCGCCCCGGTGCTTGGGGTCGATGGCGAGCGCCTTCTCGTAGTACGGGATCGCCCCGGTGGGGTTGCCGTTCTTGCGAGTGGCGTAGCCGAGCCAGTTGTAGGCATCGGCGTTCGCGGCGTCGCGCGAGACCACGTCCTGCAGCAGGGGGACCGCCTTGCCGTACTCCTTCGCCTTGATGGCGGTCACCGCCTCGGTGTACCTGGGATCCTCGGGCTTGCCCGCGACGCCGCCGGAGCCGTCGGCCCCGCCGCCGCCTCCGCCCCCCGCCGCCCCGACGGGCACCGGCGACGCGGCGGCCAGGAGCATCACACCCACGATGACGAGGAGCGCGGAGCGACGCAGCGTGTCGAGCATGGCGAGCCTCCTTCAACTCTCAACCGAAGAGTCCAGTCGACGGTTCCCCTGGATAGTGCCCCGGATTGCGAACGTCGGGAAGGCTGGTCTATGCTGCTGCCTCGACGTCGCACCTCACCCGGCCTCGCGCGGAGGACACGATGGCGGACGCAGTGACCTGGCCCGATGGCGCCCGCTGCGCCATCATGATGACGTTCGATCTCGACGGCGAGAGCCCGTGGATCCATCGCGACGCCGCCCTCGCGGATCGGCCGCTCCACATGTCGATGGGCGCCTACGGGCCGAAGACCGGCATGCCGCGGATTCTCGACCTGCTCGACCGCTACGGCATCCGGACCTGCATCTTCATCCCGGGCTGGATCGTCGAGCGCTATCCCGCGCTGTGCGAGGACATCGTCCGCCGCGGCCACGAGGTCGGCCACCACGGCTACCTCCACGAGAAACCCTTCTTCATGAAGAGCCGCGAGGAAGAGGAGGAACTGCTGGTCAAGAGCCTCGCCATCTTCGAGAAGATCCTGGGCGTGAAGCCGCTCGGCTCACGCTCGCCGTCGGCGGACCCGAGCCGACACACCATGGAGCTCCTCAAGCAGCACGGCTTCGTCTACCACAGCAACGCCCTCGACACCGACCTGCCCTACTGCCACCAGACCACCCACGGGCCGCTCGTGGAGTTTCCCACCGCGTGGTGCAACAACGACGCGCCGTTCTTCATGTGGAGCTCGGTGCCGCCGGTCGGCAACGGCATCTGGAGCCAGCAGGACGTGTGGGAGATCTGGTCGGAGGAGTTCGAAGGCCTCTACGCCGAGGGCGGCTTCTTCAACTGGCTCGCCCATCCCCAGATCATCGGGCGTCCCTCGCGGCTGCGCATGGTGGAGCGGCTGATCCAGCTCATCCTGGGCAAGCGGCAGGTGTGGTGGCCGCGGCCGATCGATCTCGCCCGCTTCTGGCTGGAGAAGAGCCGGCCGGCGGCCCCCGCCTGAGATGCCGGCCTCCGTCGCCTACTGGGCGGTCGTGCCGGCCTCCGCCGAGGCGGGCTACCTCACCGGGCAGATCCTCCGCCCGAGCGGCGGCCGGGTCTCCGGCTGATCGCAGAGCCATTCATGCGCTATCGGTGGCCCCACGGCAAGCAATCGGCAGTGGTCCTGTCCTTCGACTTCGACGCCGAGTCCGGCTTCCTGTTCCGCGAGCCGGAGAAGGCGCGGCGCAGCCTGGGCGACCTCGAGGAGCGCCGCTTCGGCCCGCGCGTGGGAGTGGACCGCATCCTGCGCCTGCTCGATCGCCTGCGGATCCGGGCGAGCTTCTTCATCCCGGGCTGGACGGTCGAGAACCATCTCGCCGAGTCGATCCGCATCCGCGACGCCGGCCACGAGATCGGCGCGCACGGCAACGTGCACGAGGCGCTCGCCTTCCTCGACGCTCCGCAGGAGGAGCGCGTGATGCGCGAGCAGCTCGAGATCCTGCGCTCGCGCCTGGGCGTGCGCCCGCTCGGGTACCGCTCGCCGTCGTGGGACGTCAACGTGTGGACGCCCGATCTGCTGAAGCGCCACGGCTTCCTCTACGACTCGTCGCTGATGGGCAACGACGTGCCCTACGAGGTGGAGACCGCGCAGGGGCCGCTGATCGAGGTGCCGGTGCAGTGGCTGCTCGACGACGCGCCGCTGTTCCGCCACGTCTACGGCGCGACCAATGCGATCGCCGACCCGGGGCGCGTGCTGCAGATGTGGAGCCGCGAATTCGCGGCGATGCATCCCGAGAACGGCTGCTTCGTGCTGACCTGCCATCCGTTCGTGAGCGGACGGGCCTCGCGCATCGCCCTGCTGGAGGACCTGGTGGCCCACATCCGCCGGGCGCGCGGGGTGTGGTTCGCCACCTGCGAGGAGGTGGCCCGCTGGCACGCGGCCCGGCCGGCCGCGGCGGACGAGCGGCCGGCTACCCGCCCGACTTCGGCGGCGGGGCGCCGGCCTTCGGGCGCTCGGACGGCCGCACGCGGACGGCGGTCCCGCTGACCAGCGAGTCGGCGGGGTCGACGATCACCACGTCGGTGGGCTGCAGGCCCGTCACCACCTCGACGCTGCGGCCGTAGTCGCGGCCGATCTTCACCGGGACCAGCTCGGCGCGGCCGTCGCGCACCACCGCGACCTGCAAGCCCTCCGAGCGGAAGAGCAGCGCGTTGGCCGGAATGGTCAGGCCCCGGGTCGCCACGCCGACGTGCAGCCGCACCACCACGTAGGCGCCCGGCAGCACCTCCTGGTTGGGGTTCTCCATCTCGACCTCGCTCAGCATGGTGCGCGCGGTGGGATCGAGCGCGTTGGAGGTGCGGGCGAGCGTGCCCCGGTAGACCTTGCCCGGCTTCTCCTCGAGGGTGATCGCGGTCTGGGCCCCCGGACGCGCGTTCTGCGCGTAGGCCTGGGGCACCGACACGAAGATGCGCAGCCGGTCGATCGCGGCCAGCCGGAACAGCTCGCGCGCCTGGCCGCCCGCGCCCGCGTCGATGAGCGCGCCGATGTCGGTGTTGCGGGCGGTGACGACGCCGGCGAAGGGCGCGACGACCTTCTGGAAGCCCTGGAGGTCCTCGAGGCGCTTCACGTTCGCCGCGTTCGAGTCGACCATGGCCTGCTTGGCGATGTAGTCGCTGATCTTCTCGTCCGCCTCCTGGCGGGAGACCGATTCGCGCTTGACCAGGAGCTGCCAGCGGTCCGCGGTGGTCCGGGCCAGCTCCATGGTGGCCCGCGCGTTCTCGAGCATCGCCCGGGCCTGGCGGAGCTGCTGATCCAGCTCCGGCGTCTCGATCTCGGCCAGCACCTGCCCCTGGGTGACCCGCGAGCCGATGTCGGCGTACCACTTCTTGAGATAGCCGCTGGCCCGCGCGTAGATCGGCGCGTCGGTGAAGGCCCGCGCCGTCCCGGGCAGCACCAGCTCGTCGGAGGCCGTCGAGGCGGTCGACGGCATCACCACCGCGACGGTGGGGATCGCCGCTTCCTCGGTGGCGCGCTTGAGCGCCGCGTCGGCGCCGTGCCGGCCCTGCAGCCCCGCGTAGATGGCGACCCCGAGAACGAGCGCGATGCCGAGCAGCGCCCACAGTCCGCGCGACGACCGGTTCACGCCGGGCGCTCCGCCGCGGCGCGCCGTCGGCCGCCGTGCAGCAGGCTGAACACCGCGGGGACGAAGATCAGCGTGGCGATGGTGGCGCAGACGAGCCCACCGATGACCGCGCGGCCCAGCGGGGCGTTCTGCTCGCCGCCCTCGCCCATCGCCAGGGCCATCGGGATCATGCCGATGATCATGGCCAGCGCGGTCATGAGGACGGGGCGGAAGCGGGTGAAGCCGGCCTCGATGGCGGCCTCTCGCGCGTCGCCGTGGGCGGCGAGACGCTCGCGGGCGAAGGACACCACCAGGATGCTGTTCGCGGTGCCGACGCCCATGCACATGATCGCGCCCATGAGGGCGGGCACGCTGAGGGTGGTCTGGGTGAGGAACAGGAACACGATGATGCCGGCGAGGGCGGCGGGCAGCGCGCTGATGATGATGAACGGGTCGAGCCACGACTGGAAGTTCACGACGATCAGCAGGTAGACCAGCACGATCGCGAAGGCGAGGCCGCCCAGCAGCCCGAGGTAGGAGGCCCGCATGGTCTCGACCTGCCCGCGCAGGGTCATGAAGCTGCCCCGCGGCAGGTGGGCGCGATTGGCGTCGACGATGCGCGCGATATCGCGGCCGACCGCGCCCAGGTCGCGGTCCTGCACCGAGCCGTAGATGTCCACCACGCGCCGCGTGTTGTAGTGCGAGATCACCGCCATCCCGTTCCCCCGCTCGATGGAAGCCACGTCGCCGAGGATCTGGGGGCGGGAATCCGCGGTCGCCCCGCCGAGCGGGATGTTCTGGATGTCCTGGAGCGACTGCACCGAGTACTGCGGGGCCTGGGTGACCAGGCTGTAGCTGACTCCGTTCTGCCAGTTCAGGAAGGTGGCCGGGTTGGTCTGGCCGCTGCCGCTCAGGGTGAGCAGCACGCTGTTGGCCACGTCCCGCGGGGTGAAGCCGGCGCCGGCGGCCTTCGTGCGGTCGACGCTCACCTCGAGCTTCGGGGCGTCGAAGTTCTGCTGGATGCGCAGGTCGGTGAGGCCGGGCACCTGGCGCAGCTCGGTGAGCATCCGGTTGGCGACCTGCCGGTTGCCCTGCAGGTCGCTGCCTTCGATCTGCACGTCGATCGGGGCGGGGAGACCGAAGTTGAGGATCTGGGTGACGATGTCCGCGGGCACGAAGTAGAAGGTCACCCCCGGGAACTCCTCGGGGAGCCGGCGGCGCAGCGTGCGCATGTGATCCTCGGTCGGCCGCCGGTTCTTGCCCAGCGTGACCAGGATGTCCGCGTCGGCGGCCCCGATGAAGCCGGATCGGCTGTAGATGGTGTTGATGGTGGAGTACGGCATGCCGATGTTGTCGATGATGCTCTCGAGCTCGCCGGGCGGGATCTCGCGCCGGATCGCCGCCTCCACCAGATCCGCGAGCCGCGCGGTCTCCTCGATGCGGGTGCCGGTCTTGGCCCGCAGGTGGAGGATGAACTGCCCGTTGTCGCTGGTCGGGAAGAAGTTCTCGCCGAGCCAGGGTAGGAGCAGCCACGCGAGCAGGCACACCCCGAGGAACGCGCTCACGAAGGCGCCCTGCCGGGAGAGCAGCCGCACCAGCAGCCCGCGATAGGCCTCGCGGATCCGGGCGAAGCCGCGCTCGAACCCGCGCTGCAGCAGCACGAACGGGTTGCGGGACGGCGCCGCGTGGTGATCGTGGCGGCGCAGCAGGTACATCGCCAGCGTGGGCACCAGGGTGCGCGAGAGCACGTAGGAGGCCAGCATGGCGAAGACCACCGCCTCGGCCAGCGGCACGAACAGGTACCGGGCCACCCCGCCCAGGAAGAACATGGGCAGGAACACGATGCAGATACAGAGGGTGGAGACCAGCGCGGGCACCGAGATCTGGGCCGCGCCCTCGAAGATCGCCGCGCGCAGCTCGCGGCCCTCCTCGAGGTAGCGTTCGATGTTCTCGATGGTGACGGTCGCGTCGTCCACCAGGATGCCCACCGCGAGGGCCAGCCCACCCAGGGTCATGATGTTGATGGTCTCGCCCAGGAAGCCCAGCGTGATGACCGAGGTGAGGATGGAGAGCGGGATCGACACCGCGATGATCAGCGTGCTGCGCCAGCTCCCGAGGAACAGCAGGATCATCAGGGCGGTGAGACACGCGGCGATGACCGCCTCGTGGATGACCCCCGAGATGGCTCCGCGCACGAAGATCGACTGATCGGCGAGGAGGTCGATCCGGAGCTCGGGGGGGAGCGTGGTGGCGACCCGCGGAATCGCGGCCCGGATGTTGTCCACCACGTCGAGGGTCGAGGCGTCGCCGCTCTTCAGCACGGTGAGCAGGGTGCCGCGGCGGCCGTCGCGCCGCACGATGTTGGTCTGCACGCTGAAGCCGTCCCGCACGTTGGCGACATCTCTCAGATAGATGGTCGAATTCCCCATCACCTTGATCGGCACGTCGCCCAGCTCGGGCACCGTCCGGGGGGCCGCGTTCAGGGTGACGTCGTACTCGAGGCGGCCGATCTTGGCGGTGCCCGACGGCAGGATGAGATTTTGTAGATTCAGGGTGTCGAGCACCGCGCCCGGCGAGAGGCCCTTGGCCTGGAGCAGGCGCGTGTTGAGGTCGACCATGATCTGCCGCTGCTTGCCCCCGTAGGGCCACGGGATCGCCACGCCCGGGATGGTGACGAGCTGCGGGCGGAGGAAGTTCACTCCGAGGTCGAAGAGCTGCTGCTCGGCCAGCCCGTCGCCGGACAGCGCGAGCTGGAGGATCGGCACGCTGGAGGCGCTGTAGTTGATGATGAGCGGCGGCGTGGTGCCCGGCGGGTACTGACGCAGCACGGTCTGCGAGATCGCGGTGATCTGGGCGTTGGCGGTATCCAGGCGTGCGGAGGGCTGCAGGAAGATCTTGACGATGGCCTGCCCGCTCGTGGTGGTGGACTCGATGCGCTGGATGTTGTCGACGGTGGTGGTGAGCGTGCGCTCGAAGTTCGAGGTGATGCGCCCTTCCAGCTCCTCGGTGTTGAGCCCGCGGTAGTTCCAGGCGACCGCGATGACCGGGATGTTGATCGAGGGGAAGATGTCGGTGGGGGTGCGCGCGATGACCACCGGGCTCACGATCAGGATCAGCAGCGCCAGCACGATGAAGGTGTACGGCCGATCCAGGGCGACGCGGACGATCCACATGGCCGGCGGAGACTCCTAGCCGGTGACCGCGCGGCGGCCCGCTTCGCGCAGCCGTCGCCGGTCGTCGGTCGGGTCGGCGGCGGGAGGCAGGCGGAGGACCAGGTCCTGCGTGTGGGTGGGAATCACCTTGCCCTCGGGCCAGTGCGTGCCCCAGGGATCGAGACCGGCCTGCACCGCGCGGATGCCGTCGCGCACGATCCGCCGCAGCATGACGACGCCGCGGTCGGTGGAGGCCAGGTGCTCGACCGCGTGCACCGCGATCGGGCGCTGGCTCGCCTGCGCGTCGTAGTCGGCCGGGAAGCGCTGGCGCGCCTCGTAGGGCCGGTCCTCGGACTGGCCGAATCCGGGCCGCGCCACCTGCGCCGCGGTGAGCCCCCACGCGGGATCGACCTGGGCCAGCTCGAAGTTGGTGGTGTGCGTGTCGTCGTTGGGCACCGCCCACCGGATGATCACCGGCCGGCTCGCCGCCTTGGGCGCGGTCGCCGCCTCGATCTCGCGCGTGAACTGGTGCACGTTCGGGGGCATGAAGTCGCAGACGCGCACCCAGACCAGATCGCTCACGCGGCGGGTCGCGATGTACACCATGCCCGCGTCGGTGGTGAGCCAGTCCAGCTCGGGCACCACCCCGAAGGCCTCGGTGAACTGGTAGCCGCTCGACAGCGCGTGCAGGAAGGCGGTGTGCACCGGGTCCATGCTGTTGTCCTTCACCTGGAGCCAGTTGCACGGCAGCGAGAACTCGGCCGCGGGCATCAGGGTGAGGCCCGGCACCTCGAAGGAATCGTAGTGGGGAAACGCGGGCCGCCGGTCGGGCGGCCCGAGGTACGCGAAGACGAGGCCGCAGTACTCGCGCGTGGGATACGCGCCCTGCCAGACCCGCTCGCAGAGCCGGCTGCCCGCCGGCTCAGGTGAGCGCCAGGACGGCGATCGCCACGTCGATCGCCACGGCCCCCAGCAGCCACGCGTGGAAGGTCAGCAGGACGAGCGCGAGCGAGACCGCCGCTCCCGCCACCGCCACCGCCACCGCCAGCGCGGCGCCCGCGTCCGCGTCAGCGAGCACGCCGGCCAGCGCGACAGCGCG